>Ga0209415_10016782_pt1 | contig 11723 bp, 6 predicted proteins | sample PeaSoiSIISIP2007_FD_187696 | JGI IMG/M metagenome (GOLD analysis project Ga0209415, IMG submission 187696) | Peat soil microbial communities from Weissenstadt, Germany - SII-SIP-2007 (SPAdes) (version 2) | ecosystem: Environmental > Terrestrial > Soil > Wetlands > Peat | place: Germany... | reverse complement strand
CCCGCCGATCTTCCCAGTACCAGCGCCAAACCCGTGCCCACGGCCAGGCCCGCGAAAAGCATCCAGCCCACTTCACCGAGAATCATGCCCACGATGTCGAGCCGCTGCGCTCCGAGCGCCATCCGCACTCCAATCTCGTTGGTGCGCTGAGCGACGGAGTAGGAGATCACACCGTACAGCCCGATCATCGCCAGCAGAGCAGCCAGCGCGCCGAAAAATCCGGATAGCGTGGCCATCAGGCGGTCGCGAAGCAGCGAATTGTGGATCTGCGTTTCCAGGTGATGGAACTCGATCACAATCATCGGGCTCGCGTCGTTGATCGCGCTTTTCACCGAAGCCGTAAGCGTGCCCAGTGGCAGCGTGGAGCGGATCAGGATCTGGTCCCCTTGATCCGGGTGGTCGTCCTGCAGCGTCGTGAGGTAAACGATGGGCGAAAACTCGTCGCGTAAATCGTAGTATTTGGTGTCTTTCACCAGCCCCACGATTTCGTACATCGGGCGGGGGCGCCCCAGGTACTCTACGATCTGGAAGCGCTGGCCGATGGGATTGCCGCCCTTCAATACTTTCTTGACGAAGGTCTCGTTGACGATGGCCGCTTTGGGAAACGTCGCCGTGTCCTGCGTGCTGAAATCGCGCCCGCCCAGGATGGGCACTCCCATCGTGCCGAAGTACCCGGGACTGACTCGCGAAAATTGCGGCGTCTCCGCGGATTTATCCACCTGCCCCGCCAAGATGACCTCTTGATTCCACCCGTTTCCACTGATGGGTACGATGGATGCATCGGCGGCGCCCTGCACTCCGGGAAGCGCGCGCAGGCGGTCAATCAGCGCGAGTTTGTACGGATGGCGCTGGTCCGCTGCGATTCCCAGCTTCGTGAAATCCACATCCACTTCCAGAATGCCGGACTCGCGGAATCCGGCATCGGTGGCCAGCAGTTTCCCCAGACTGCGCGCGAACAGCACGGCCCCAAAAACGAGCACCAGCGAGAACGCCACCTGGGAAACCACCAGCACGCGCCGCAGGCCAAAACGCTCGCGGCCCGCCGTCATCCCCCGGCCGGTGGCCTTCAATACGGCCGCGGGAGACACGCGCGTGGCGCGCAGCGCCGGCACCAGCCCGAAGAACATCGCCGTGAGCACCGCAATGCCTCCGGTAAATCCCAGGATGCGCCAGTCGAGCGCGAGATTCAGAAACAGGCTGTTGCCCTGCGTGCTGATGAAGCCGATCAGGAAACGGCTGAGCCACTGCGCCAGAAGCGCGCCAAAAGCCGCTCCCACCAGCGCCAGCAGGATGCTCTCGGAAAGAAGCTGCCGCACCAGCCGCCCGCGCGAAGCGCCCAGCGACAGCCGCACCGCGATTTCCCGCTCGCGCGCGCTGGCGCGCGCCAGCATCAGGTTGGCGATATTGGCGCACGCAATCAGCAGCACAAATCCGGCGATGGCCAGCAGAATCCACAGCGGGTCCGAATACCGGGTGCGCAGGTTGGAGAATCCCGTGGCGGCGCTGAACGCGCCGAACTTGTACTCCATATAGTGCTTCACGGACTCCGGAGGGTAGCCCGGAGGCACAGTGGCCTCCAGGATTCCCTGGGAAATCGCGTTCATCTGCGCGTTGGCCTGCTCCAGCTTCACTCCGGGCTTCAACCGGCCCACTGTGGCCAGCCACCACCCGATGCGATTGTCGAACATCGTGTCTTCGCCGCGAATGATGGGTTCGGAACACAGCGGCACGGCCACGTCGTAGGAGTGCCCCACGTCGATGCCGTAGAAGTATGCCGGCGTCACGCCGACGATTTCGAAGGGATGTCCCTCGAGACGCAGTGTGCGCCCAAGGGCGTCTGGCTTGCCGCCGAACTCCCGTTGCCAAAACGAGTAGCTGATGACCGCCGGGGGCGAACCGCAGCCGTGCTGATCGTCTTCCGCGGTGAGCGTGCGGCCAAGCAGAGCCGGAACTTGCAGGGTCTCAAAGAACTTCCCGCTCACCCAAACGCCCTCGGCATACCGGGCCTCGCCACCGGAGGAAAGATTGAATTGGCTCGGGGCCCAGGCGGAGATGCTGGAAAACGGCTGCTGGTGGTCGCGAATCTGCTCCCACAACGGATTCGTGAGCTGGGAGTAGCGTCCTTCGAAGCGGCCGGAGGACCAATGCCGATCCGCGATGCGCACCGTGGCGAGCTGCTGCGGGTTCTTCACGGGAATTGTGTTCATGCGCACGGCATCGATGAGCTGAAAGATCGCCGTATTCGCGCCGATGCCCAGCGCGAGCGAGAGCACGGCGACGAGAGTGAAGCCAGGATTCAGGCGCAGGACGCGTGCGCCATAGCGGACGTCCTGGAAAAGCGAATCGAACCAACCGAGACCTGTCATCGCAGGCTCCTTGTCAGGTCGTTTGAGGATCCGGAGCGGGCACCCCGAGGCCCGCAGGTATAGAGTCCCACCCCATCCCTTTGACGAAATAACCTGGCGGAGGTTTCGGCCCTCGGGGAACAAATTTTGCCGGCTAATAGACCGAAACGCCGCTGGCAGAATTTGTTGGGAAACTACCCACGGTCAGAAAAGCACTGACCGTGGCTACCCCGGAGGGATCAGTCGGCCGCGGCGATGGCCTGGCCCGAGCGCACGTCCCGATGGTTCGGGACGCGCGCCAGTTTGTGCTGGTTCGCGGCGCCGATGATCGCCGCGAGAAGCGGGGCTCGTCAGACGGCCAAAATCAGTCGCGTCCATCCTGATCGCTCTCACTGTTCTCACATTGGGGCTGTGGTGGGAAATACTGTTCACACGTCCGGCTGTTCGCGAACTATTCCGAAGAAGAGGGTTGCCAGCGCCCGTGGTCGCGCCAGCCGCGCCGTCGGCATCACATCAGAATGAACGGCGGGGTGTCCTGTTCGTCGCCACGTATCTGCTCGCAACCGGTGGAGCATCTTTAATTCTTAATATTCTTGGCCGGCTCCATTTCGGTCCTCTCACAATTCTATTCGTCGTGCTACCAGCGATCGGATTCCTCTGCGGGGTGGGCTTGCTCAGAAGGACACGCTGGGCCCAACCTGCTGCCGTGGCCTACTGTATTGTCTTGGTCATTGAGGCGTTGCATGCGACGTTCTTGCCACTACGCAGAGCTTCCGCAGTTCGCGGACAATGGCTTTCCTGGTCCCAATCCGCGCTGTTGTCCCTTGGCGAGCATTTTGCTGAACGCTACCCAGGTTTGACTGGGCTCCTTCATCTACCGCATTCCCTCTTCACGATCGTCGCGATACTCGAAGCGTGGATTCCCCTTGTGTTGTTGTATCTCCTAGCCTCGACGCTCAGCCGAAACGACCCTTAGATGTTGAGCTCGGCGCGGGACCCGGCCGGATTGATGTGAGGAGTTAGGACAGCTAAAGATGCTGAATTCTGGCAGGCTGTGCGTTAGCAATTCACAAGGTGGAGAGCTTGAATCGGCTTCAGTACGGCAATTGGGTTCCGGGTAGCGTCCTCCGCGTCTATAACAAACGTCGCGGCGTGTAGCACTTTGCGATTGCAGGTCAAAAGCCTTGGGGCTGCTTCGGTCAGGCGTCGGTGGAATGATTCCGCGCGGACGTGGTAAGGATGGACTGCTTCAATCCGCCGCGGCGATAGCCTGCCCCGTGCGGACGCGACCCCGTGCCAGCTTGTGCTGGTTGGCGGCGCCGATGAACGCGGCGAACAGCGGATGCGGTTTGAGCGGCGCGGACTTGAATTCGGGGTGGAACTGGCAGCCCAGGAACCAGGGGTGGTTCGGGTCCTCAACGATCTCGACATACACGCGGTCCGGTGTGCGCCCGGTGATGCGGAATCCCGCCGCCACCAGCGTCTTCTCGTATTCGGGATTGAACTCGTAGCGGTGGCGGTGCCGCTCGGAGACTTCCGTCGTGCCGTAGGCGCGCGCAGCAAAGGACCCAGGCTCCAGCACGCACGGCCACGCGCCCAGCCGCATCGTTCCGCCCATTTCTTCCACGCCCAGCAGGTCGCGCAGCTTGAAAATCACGCGGTGCGGCGTCTGCGGCTCGAATTCCGTGGAGTCCGCATCCGCCAGGTGCGCGCAGTCGCGTGCGTACTCGATCGTAGCGCACTGCATCCCCAGGCAGATGCCGAAGAACGGCACCTTCTTCTCGCGCGCGTAGCGGATAGCCTCGACCATGCCGGAAATCCCGCGCTTGCCGAAGCCGCCGGGGACCAGGATGCCGTCCACATGGGCCAGGCGCTTGGCGGCCGTCGCCGCCGAATCAATTTCCTCCGCCTCCACCCACTCGAGCACGGTGCGCAGTTTGTGCGCCACGCCGCCGTGCACCAGGGCCTCGCGCAGGCTCTTGTAGGCGTCTTCGAGCTGCACATATTTCCCCACCACGGCAATGCGCACTTCGCCTTCGGGATTGTGGATGCGCTCCAGAAAACCCAACCAGGGGCGCAGGTCGCGTTCCCGCGCCTCGAGATGCAGCAGCCGCAGGATCTGCTCGTCCAGACCTTCCTGCGCGAACGACAGCGGCACGTCGTAGATGCATTCCACGTCGTTGGCGGCGATCACGCAGTTCTCCGCCATGTTGCAGAACAGCGCGATTTTTTTCTTCAGGTCCTGCGGGATGGGCCGGTCCGCGCGGCACAGCAGGATGTCCGGCTGGACGCCGATGCTCAGCAACTCCTTCACGCTGTGCTGCGTCGGCTTGGTCTTCAGCTCGCCCACGGTGGGGATAAACGGCACCAGCGTTACGTGCACGAACACCGTAGCCTCGTGGCCCAGCTCCAGCCGCATCTGCCGCATCGCTTCCAGGAACGGCAGCGACTCGATATCGCCCACCGTCCCGCCGATTTCCACGATCACCACGTCCACGTCGTGGGCCACTTTGCGGAACGCGGCCTTGATTTCGTCCGTCACGTGCGGGATCACCTGCACCGTCTTGCCCAGATAATCGCCGCGGCGTTCCTTGGCCAGAATCAGCTCGTAAATGCGGCCGGTGGTCCAATTGTTGTCGCGCGTGAGCCTCGCGGTGGTGAACCGTTCGTAGTGGCCCAGGTCCAGGTCCGTCTCGGCGCCGTCCTCCGTCACGTATACTTCGCCGTGCTGGTACGGACTCATCGTGCCGGGATCCACGTTCAGGTAGGGGTCGCACTTCTGGAGGGTGACGCGCAGGCCGCGGCTTTCGAGCAAACACGCGAGAGAGGCTGCGGCGAGGCCTTTGCCGAGGGAGGAGACGACGCCGCCAGTCACAAAAATAAATTTCGGCGGCGTGCCCTGGACTGTCAACGTTCCGGTCAGCGTCCCTTGCGCCGCTCAATCACTCATTCGTCCGGCGCAGAATTGAAGTACGGCATATTATCCGGGCTGGAACGCAGGATGTCAACCCGGAGGGAAATGCGAGTTGAGCGGCGCCGGCTACGGTCGAAAGTCGCAACGGAAGAGCCTGGAGGTCAACCTCGCCGGTCACCGCCGCAACATTGCCTCGACTCGCGCTACATCCGCGGGAACGTCCACGCCCACGGTATCGTGCGGCGTTTCCACCACACGAATGCGGTAGCCGTGCTCCAGGAACCGCAGTTGCTCCAATTGTTCCAGAACTTCCAGGCGTCCCGGCCGCAGCTTGGGAAACGCCAGCAGCACGTCGCGGCGGTAGAGATAGACGCCCAGGTGCTTCCATTGCGCCGGGCGCGATTTCTCAGCGCCGCCCGCCGCGCCGCGAGCCGGGGCGTCGCGTGTGTGCGGAATCGGCGCGCGGGAAAAATAGAGAGCATGGCCCGCGAGATCGGCCACCACTTTCACCACGCGCGGGTCCGCCGCGTCCAGTTGGTCCTTCACCGGTGTGGCCAGAGTAGCCACGCCCGCAGCGCTCTCCCCGGCCTGCGCGGTCAGAACTGCCTCGATCAGCGACTCCAGCGAGGCGGGCTCCATCAGCGGCTCGTCGCCCTGCACGTTCAGATAGAGCGGCGCCACGCGGTTCTCCGCCACTTCCGCCACGCGCTCGGTGCCGGAGGAATGATCGCTGCGAGTCATCACCGCCTCGCCGCCCGCCGCGCGCACCGCGCCCGCGATTCGCTCGTCGTCGGTGGCCACGAGCACCTGCGCGATGCCGCGCGCACGGCCCACGCGTTCGAGCACGCGCACGATCATGGCTTTGCCGCCGATTTGCGCCAGGGCCTTTCCCGGAAAGCGCGTCGAGGCATAGCGCGCGGGAATCACGGCGATTACGGCATCCGCCAATTTCGCATCCCACCTGCGCCGCAGTGCGCGGCGGAAACGAACGGGATGTTAGCACAGGGAGGCGTGGAGACTGGTGATTTGCGCGCGAGCGGCGCGGCAATGCCGGCGCTTCCCTGCCCGGCCTTTTTCGCGCTTGACGGCGCGCGCTCGTGGCTCGATACAATCGCCCCGGAGGGAAACATGCGCAGCGTTCAGCCGCTTCGCCGGCGGGGTTTGGGCGCGGTGGTGGCGGCAATGCTCGGCCTGATGGCGCCGTTCGTTATGGAAAGCCAAACTCCCGCGCCGCCGCCCCCGGCAATCCTGCTGGGCACCGCGTGGTATCCGGAGCAATGGCCGGAGTCGCGCTGGGACGCGGACCTCGCGCTGATGCAGCAAGCGGGCGTGCGCATGGTGCGCGTGGGCGAGTTCGCCTGGAGCCGCATGGAGCCCGCTGAGGGCCGGTATGACCTGGACTGGCTGGATCGGGCCATCCGCGCCGCCGCGCGACGCGGCATTTACACCGTCCTGGGTACGCCTACGCCGGCTCCGCCTGCCTGGCTGACGCAGAAATATCCCGAAACCCTGCGCATGGACAAGGACGGCCGCCTGGCCGAGCATGGCAATCGGCAGCAATTCAATTTCGCCAATCCGAAGTACCGCGAGCTGGCCCGCGCGATTGCCGAACAGATGGCCAGGCGGTTCGGACGCGATCCCTGGGTTCTCGGCTGGCAGATCGACAATGAATATGACGAGGAAAGCTACGACCCCGCCACGAAGGCCCAGTTTCAACAGTGGCTCAAGGCGCGCTACGGGACGCTGGACAATCTGAACGCCCGCTGGACCACCGCCTATTGGAGCGAGACATTTTTCGATTGGAGCCAAATCCCCATTCAAACCGGATACGGCAATCCCGGCCTGCTGCTGAGCTGGAAGCGGTTTGTGAGCGACACGTGGCGGAGCTATCAGAAGAACCAGTTGGAGGTGCTCCGCGCGAATTCCGACCCGAAGAAATTCATTACCACTAACATGATGGGCTGGTTCGACGGCTACGACCATTACACGGTGAGCCAGGATCTCGATCTCGCCGCGTGGGATGACTACGTGGGCCAGGGCCACCTGGATCCGGCCAGGAACGGCGCGGCGCATGACCTGACGCGCGGATTCAAACGAAAGAACTTCTGGGTGATGGAGACGCAGCCCGGATCCGTGAACTGGGCTTCCATCAACAATTCCCTGAACAAGGGCGAAGTGCGGGCGATGGCCTGGCACGCGGTGGGACATGGCGCAGATACCGTGAGTTACTGGCAATGGCGCAGCGCAATGAATGGCCAGGAGCAGTATCACGGCACGCTCGTGGGTGCGGACGGCACTCCGGTTCCCTTGTATGCCGAGGTTCAGCAGCTCGGCGCAGAGTTTGCCAAGGCCGGCCCGGCACTCGCGGGGACTTCCGTACACTCGGAGGTAGCGATTCTGCACTCCTACGACAGCCGCTGGGCGATCGAGTGGCAACGGCACAACGGCGAATACAATCCCGTGGCGGAACTTGTGAGTTACTACAAACCGCTGCGTGCGATCAGCCAGTCGCTGGACATCATTCCCCCCACCGCTCCTTTGAGCCAGTACAAACTGGTGGTTGCGCCGGGGCTGAACGTCCTCTCCGATGCGGCGGCCAGGAACCTGATCGAATACGTGCGGCAGGGCGGGCATCTGGTCCTGGGCCAGCGCTCGGCGATGAAAGACGACGATAACTCGCTCCAGCCGGCGCGGCAGCCCGGACCGCTGGCGGAACTATTGGGAGGCCGGGTGGAACAATACTACGCGCTCGTGGATGCGGTTCCCGTCGAGGGGAAATTCGGCGCCGGCCAGGCGCGCCTCTGGGCTGAACTCCTGAGCGCAAATGACAGCAAAACCGAAGTGCTGGAAACCTACGGAGCGAGCAACGGGTGGCTGGACGGCCAGCCGGCCGCCATTACGAGGCAAGTGGGCAAAGGGCGAATCACCTACATCGGCGCCTGGCTGGACGACGCCGGAATGGCCAATGCCGCGAAATGGATGACCGATGTGAGCGGAGTGAAGCCGGCATTCGGGACCGTGCCGGATGGAGTCGAGGTCGATCCGCGCTACGGGGATCACGGCACGGTTTTCATCCTCGTGAATTTCTCAAAAGCGGAGCAGACGATCTCCTTGCCTTCGGCCCTGGAGGATGTGCTGGAGGGCGGAGCGAAGCAGTCCGTGACGCTGCCAGTGTACGGGGTGGCGGTCCTGCAAACGCCGCGGAGGGCTGCGGTCCATCCCGGCACGCACAGTCTCCTTCTGGGACATTAGCCCTGTAGTGGAGGCGGACGCGCGCCGCCCGCCCCGGCGCGTACTGCATCTTGATTTCGCACTTGCCGGTGCTACAATCCCCGTCAGTATCCGGCGCGCGAATCGCGGTCGGTGCCTCCACGCGCTGCGCCGGAACTGCTGCGGCATCGGGAACATAGCCCGCCCATCCCGCGAGGCGAGCGAGGGGAGCCGTGAGTCAGCAGGCGGCCAGATGGCTCCGGTCGGTCGGAGGCGCACTCTTGTGCGCTTTTCTGGTGGCCGGCGCAGGCGCGCAATCTCCCACACAATCGCCCACGCCGCCCCCGCCCGCGGCCAGTCAGAATCCAGGAGCTCCACCGGAAAGCATCGTCATTCCCGGCCCGCCGAACCGCGGGAAGCCTGGTTTTACGCCGGACGGCAAAAACGCGGTCCGCGTGGATGTGGACCTCGCGCTGGTCAACGTGACCGTGACCGACCCCTATAACCGCCTGGTGACCGGACTCGAACAGGAGAACTTCCGCGTGTTCGAGGACAACGTGGAGCAGGAAATCACGCACTTCTCCGCGGAGGACGTGCCCATTTCGATCGGCGTGATCCTGGACCTGAGCGGTAGCATGGCCAACAAGATCGACAAATCCCGCATGGCCGCGCTGCAATTCTTCAAAACCGCCAACCCGCAGGACGAGTTCTTCGTGGTGAGCTTCAACGAGCATGCCGAACTTTCCAGCCCGTTCACCACCAGCGTCGAAGACATCTCCACCCGGATGATGTTCACCGCAGCGCACGGCCGCACCGCGATGATGGACGGGATCTATCTGGGCCTCTCCCAGATGCGCGGGGCGCGCAACCAGAAGAAGGCCTTGCTGCTGATTTCCGACGGCGGCGACAATCACAGCCGCTATTCCGAGCACGACATCCGCAGTTTTATCCGCGAGGCGGACACGCAGATTTACGCCATCGGACTTTACGACGAAGCAGGCGCCCGCGCCACGACCGAAGAGGCCAACGGCCCGGCGCTTCTCGGGGAAATCACCGACGAGAGCGGAGGCCGCACCTTCTCCGTGATCCACCTCAACGATTTGCCCGATATCGCCATCAAGATCGGCATGGAGCTGCGTAACCAGTACGTGCTGGGCTACCGCCCCTCCAATCGCGCCCGGGATGGAAAATGGCGTAAAATCAAAGTGAAGCTCCGGCCCCCGAAAGGACTGCCTCCTCTGAATGTGTACGCGAAGAGCGGCTACTACTCTCCGGAATAGGCGCTGGCCCCTCAGCCTGGGAATCTGTCTCTGCGCGGCGCTCGCGCTGGCCGCAGTGTCTCTGCGGGCCGCGGCGGCGAAACCCGCCCCAACGGCGCAGGGCACGCCTGCCCCTCCCCAGTCCCAGCCCCAGTCTCAGGCCAAGCCCCAAGCCCCGCCGCCGCCCCCTCCGGGCCAATATCGCTTTCGGCGCGACGTGGACCTGGTGGTGCTCTACGCCAGCGTGCTGGACGAGCACGGCAATTTCGTTCCCAGCCTCGACCAGAGCAATTTCCGCGTCTACGAGGACAAGGTCGAGCAGAAGCTCTCCACCTTTGGCCGTGAAGACGTTCCCCTGACCGTGGGGCTGGTGGTGGACAACAGCGGGAGCATGCGCGACAAGCGAGAGAAGGTGAATGCCGCGGCGCTCACCTTCGTCGAGACCAGCAACCGGCAAGACGAGGTTTTCGTGGTCAACTTCAACGACGAGTTTTTTCTCGACCTCGACAAGGATTTCACTTCCGACGTCCGCGAACTCCGCGAAGCCCTCGAGCGCGTGGACTCCAGGGGCGGCACGGCCCTGTATGCGGCGCTGGTCGGGTCCATGGACCACTTGAAGAAAGGCTCGCACGACAAAAAAGCGCTGCTCATCATTACCGACGGCGAGGACAATGCCAGCGGGCACATCACGCTGGAGACGGCCGTGGAGCAAGCGCGCAAGACCGGCACGCTGATGTACGCCGTCGGCCTGCTCGGCCAGGATGATAAGAAGGAAGCGCGGCACGCCAAGAAAGCCTTGCTCACGCTGACCTCGGAGACCGGCGGCGCGGCCTATTTCCCCGACTCCGTCGAACAGGTGCAGGCGATCTGCAGAGAGATTGCGCGTGAGGTCCGCAACCAGTACGTGCTGGCCTACTACCCCACAAACGTGGCCAAGGACGGCAGTTTCCGCAGCGTGAAGATTGACGTGGTGAACCCGCCGCACCGCACCGGCAAAATCTCCGTGCGCACGCGACTGGGCTACTACGCGCCCAAATCCTCCACCGGCGACTGAAGTGGCCCCGAACGACCTCAGATTCTGAGCCTGTCAAGCCGGGCATCTGCGGCCTGGCTGTCGCGGAGTGCTGAGAGAGCTGCATTGCTGGCAAGCTACCCGGGGATTTAGGCTGAGTGCGAATGCTTGCGCATGTGGACGGGAGCGCGGGCCCGCCGCGGCGGGCCCGCGTTACTGTTGCTGTTACAATTCCCGTCATGACGCCAGCACCGATCAAGCCATTGATCCCGCTGCAGGTCCTCGAGCAGGTGGACATCCGCGCCGGTACCATCGAATCCGTCGAAGAGGTTCCCGGTTCCGACAAACTGGTCCAGTTGCGCGTGCGCTTCGGTGACCACTCCCGCACCATCGTCGCGGGAATGAAGCAGGAGCGCGCGAATCCGCGTGAAATCGAAGGGCAGCAGGCGCTCTTTGTCGTCAACCTGGAGCCGCGGAAAATGCGCGGCGTCGTCTCGGAAGGCATGCTCTTCGACCTCGGATTTGCCGACGGGGTTCGACCCGTGCTCGCCGTGCCGGAGGCGCCCGTCCCCGACGGCACCCGCGCGGGATAGCCCGGCATAGTTCTTTGCTAGTTCCCGGGGTGCGACCAATCCGGAATGACCGCCCCCGCCGGAGCAACTCCACGAAACTTTTCTGCCTCTCGCTTCGTCTAATCGCTCATGGTAGATAATCTACTGGAGCAGGCTGTTTCACCCTGAACCATGCCCCGACGCGGCGCACCTCCCCTCGATGCCGATCTCGTGCAGGGCACTCTGGACCTGCTCATTCTGCAGACGCTCGCGCCCGGGCCGGCGCACGGGCACTCCATCGCCCAGGTGATCGAGCACCGCTCCGATGACGTGCTGCAAGTGGATCACGGCTCGCTCTACCCTGCGCTGCACCGCATCGAGGATCGCGGCTGGATTTCCTCCTACTGGGGCACATCGGAAAACAACCGCCGC
>Ga0209415_10016781_pt1 | contig 11724 bp, 10 predicted proteins | sample PeaSoiSIISIP2007_FD_187696 | JGI IMG/M metagenome (GOLD analysis project Ga0209415, IMG submission 187696) | Peat soil microbial communities from Weissenstadt, Germany - SII-SIP-2007 (SPAdes) (version 2) | ecosystem: Environmental > Terrestrial > Soil > Wetlands > Peat | place: Germany... | reverse complement strand
CGACGATCAGGCCCGACAAGTCGAATTATCTGATCGACGCCACTGCGAAAGCATGGAAGTCGCCGGCCGGGCCGCCCATCGAGTTTGACGAACTCATCATCAAGGGCGTGGCGACGCTCGACAGCGCCGACTTCAGTCATATCTCCGCCAAGCTGTATGGCGGCACGGTGAACGGCAAAGCGACCGCTGCCTGGCAGAAGGGGCTGCAGGTCAAGGGCAATTTCGATATCAATCAGGTGGAATTGAAATCACTGGTGCCGCTCATTTCGCCCGGCACCAACATGAGCGGACGATTCAGCGCGAAACCGGTGTTTTCGGCGTCGGCTGCCGATGCGGGACAGTTAATGAACGCGCTGCATCTGGAAACACCGTTCAACGTGCAAAACGGCATATTGCATGGCATCGACATCCAGAAAGCGGCGACCAGTTTGATCAAGCAGGGCGCAACCGGCGGCGAGACGCATTTCGAGCAGTTGTCGGGGCATCTCGTCAGGGACCGCGGCGCGCACCAGTTCACGCAACTTAAAATCTCATCGGGCGCGCTGGCCGCGGATGGCAACGTCAACATCTCCGCCAAGCAGGAACTGTCCGGGCGCGTCAACGCGCAGGTCAAGGCGGTGGGCACCAGCGCGAGCGTGCCGCTCAATGTTGCGGGCACGGTTCATTCGCCGTTACTTTATCCAACGGGCGGCACGATGGCCGGTGCGGCAATCGGCACCGTGCTGATGCCCGGCGTGGGCACCGGGCTGGGCATGAAAGCCGGGCAGGCCATCGAGAATCTGTTCGGCAGGAAAGAAGACAAGCAGTCCAAAAAATAGGCGCCACGGCGTGGCTTGCCGGGTGGGCAACTATGCGCGTGAGCACGGCGCTATAGACTTATTGCAACTTCGCCGTGTTTCGCCGCGCGGGTTGGTCGCCGTTCCACGGCGCAACTTTCGTCAGCAGCAGCATCCCCGGCAGCGCGAGCAGCGCGCAGAGCAGGAAGAAATTGAACCAGCCGGTTTGCTCCACCAGCAACCCGGTAACCGAGTTGACGACCACGCGCGGCGCCGCAGCGAGGCTCGTGAAAAGCGCAAACTGGGTGGCGGTGTAGGCGGGGTTCGTGGCGCGGGCGATAAATGCCACGAACGCCGCAGTCCCGAGGCCGACCCCGAGCGCCTCGAAGCTGATGGCGAGCGCGAGCATGACGCGATCCTGCGGGTAAGCCGTCAACGCCGCAAAACCCAGTATCGATACCACCTGCACCACTCCGAACAGCCACAGCGCGCGATTGATGCCCAGCTTCAGCATCCAGATGCCGCCGAGCAGGCCGCCGATCACGCTCGGCCACAGCCCGGCGTGCTTGGCGATCAGGCCGATCTCGGACTTGGTGAATCCCATGTCCAGATAAAACGGCGTGGCGAGCGCAGTTGCCATGCTGTCGCCGAGCTTGTAGAGCACCATGAACGCAAGCACGAGCAGCGCCGGGCGCCAGCCCGCACGGGTGATGAACTCATGAAACGGCTCGACGACCGCATCGCGCAGCGTGCGCGGCATCGTTCCGGCGATCGCGGGCTCGCTTATTGCGATAGTCATCACGATGCCCGGCAGCATGAACAGCGCGGTGATGAAGAACACGCTGCTCCATGGCAGATAATCGGCGAGGATCAACGACAGCGATCCCGGCACCAGCCCGGCAATGCGGTAGGCATTGACGTGCACCGAGTTGCCGAGGCCAAGCTCGGCCTCATGGAGAAGCTCGCGCCGGTAGGCGTCGAGCACGATGTCCTGGGTTGCGCTGAAAAAAGCAACGCTCAGCGCAAGCACTGCGATCGACCACAGATCGAGCGCGGGGTCGAGAGCGCCGAACAGCGGCAGCACGGCGAGCAACGCAAGCTGCGAGGCGAGCATCCAGCCGCGCCGACGGCCGAACGCCGGCAATGCGTAACGGTCGAGCAGCGGCGACCACAGGAACTTCCAGTTGAACGGAAACTGGATCAGCGCAAACAAGCCGATCGCCCTCAAGTCGACATGCTCGGAGCGCAGCCACGCCGGCAGCAGGCTCAGCAGGATGTAAAGCGGCAGCCCGGAGCTGAAGCCGGTGAACACGCAGATCAGCATGCGCCGGTTGAACAGCGCGCTGCGCCAGTCGATGCGCACGGGATTACTGTCCGGCATTACGCCTCAGGCGCGCTCAAAGCGGTAAACCGCGAGACTGCCGAGCAGGTTAGGCAGGAAAGCGACTGCGGCCCCGTCGCGCATCACGATGCGCTCGAGGATGCGCACGCCGTGGCTGCGGCAGAAATCCTCGAAGTCGGTGATGGTGCAGAGATGGATGTTGGGTGTGTCGAACCACTGGTAAGGCAAATTGTCCGACACCGGCATGTTGCCGCCGATCACATGCAGCCGGTTGCGCCAGTAGCCGAAGTTGGGGAAAGTCACGATGCCCTGGCGGCCGACGCGCAGCATTTCGCGCACCACGCGCTCGCTGCTGCGTACCGCCTGCAGCGTCTGCGACAGGATCACGTAGTCGAACGAACCGTCGGCGAACCCGGACAACCCGCGCTCGAGGTCGCCCTGAATCACGTTGACGCCGTTCTTGACGCACGCGAGGATGCCGTCGTCGTCGATCTCTACGCCATAGCCGGCGCCGCCGCGCTGCTCGGCGAGATAGCGCAGCAGCGTGCCGTCGCCGCAACCTAGGTCGAGCACGCGCGCGCCGGGCTTGATCCAGTCGGCGATCGCCGCAAAGTCGGCGCGCTGCATCGCGTTCGTATTCATGCCCCGACATCCCTCGCGATACGCTCGAAGTACGCCGCAACGAGCCGATGGTAGCGCGCATCATCGAGCAGGAAAGCGTCGTGTCCGTGCGGCGCGTCGATTTCGGCGTAAGTCACGTCGCGGCGGTTGTCGAGCAGCGCCTTGACGATTTCGCGCGAGCGCTCCGGCGAAAACCGCCAGTCGGTGGTGAACGATGCGACGAGGAAGCTCGCTTGCGCGGGCTCGAGCGCCAGGCTCAAATCTCCGCCATGCCCGGCCGCCGGGTCGAAGTAATCGAGCGCCTTGGTGATGAGCAGGTAAGTGTTGGCGTCGAAGTAATCCGAAAACTTGTTGCCCTGATGGCGCAGGTAGGACTCGATCTCGAACTCGACGTCGAAGGTATAGTTGAGCTTGCCGTGGCGCAGCTGGCGGCCGAACTTGCTCGCCATCTCGTCGTCGGACAGATAGGTGATGTGGCCGACCATGCGCGCGACGCGCAACCCGCGCGTCGGCCGCGTGTTGTGCTCGTAATAATGCCCGCCGTGGAACTCGGGATCGGTGATGATCGCCTGGCGCGCGACTTCGTTGAAGGCGATGTTCTGCGCCGACAGGTTCGGCGCGCACGCGATCACCAGCGCGTGGCCGATGCGCTCGGGATACTGGATCGTCCACGACAGCGCCTGCATCGCGCCGAGGCTGCCGCCTATGACCGCCGCAAACCGCCGGATGCCGAGCTGATCGGCGAGCCGCGCCTGCGTCGTGACCCAGTCTTCGACGGTGACCACCGGAAAATCCGCGCCCCACGCGCGGCCGGTCGCGGGGTTCACGCTGTGCGGCCCGGTCGTGCCGAAGCAGCCGCCGAGGTTGTTGACGCCGATCACGAAAAAGCGGTTGGTGTCGAGCGGCTTGCCGGGGCCGATCATGTTGTCCCACCAGCCGACGTTCTGCGGATCGTCGGCGTAGAAGCCCGCGACGTGGTGCGACGCGTTGAGCGCATGGCACACCAGCACCGCGTTCGATTTGTCGGCGTTGAGCGCGCCGTAGGTCTCGAAGGCGAGTTCGTAGCCGCCCAGCGTCATGCCGTTCTTGAGCCGTAAAGGCTCATCGAACCTGGCGCTGCGCGGCGTCACCGCCCCGACCGAATGTTTGTCTGTGGTACCGTCCATAAACGAAAAAACCCGGCGAGCTTGCGCTATACCGGGTTGTCTTTCTCTTTAGCCGGATTTATTAGGCGCCCGCAAGCTGAAATCAAATCGGCGCACTGCAACTGGTGCGAACGTTACCGTGCCACGGCACGGGTTGTCAAATACAGGCTAGGCCGGGTCCGATGACGGCGGAGTCCGACGCTTGGTGTGCGGCAGGGAAATCACTCCGCGCGCAACCGACCTGCCGTATTCGCGCATTTTGTCGAGTATCAGCTTGCGCGTGGCCATATCGAGCGTGGCGCTGCGCCTGACAAAGCGCCCGCGCACCAGGCGGTGCGGAAAACGGCCGTCGGCGACCAGCAGCGGCGTCCCGCCCATCCGTCCCGCGACGCCACCGCCGTCGATCTTGTTGTGCGAGAAGCCATGCTGCCGATGCCATGTAATCGCGCGCTCCCGGCCGGGCAGGTCGTAACACAATTGAAAACCGACCAACTTTCCATCCGGCGAGTGCCAGGTATAAAGATCAAAAAAGTCGTCCTGATACCAGCGGCGCTTGAGGCCGGGGTTGTCTTGCCGCACACCCTGAATTTCACGCAGCATCAGTGTCCTCGGGAAGCGCTGATCGGGTCCCCCGCCCGAAGCTTAATCTGGTTCAGGCGATTTAGAAGGGGGGAAGGGAAGAAGGAGCCCACCCCTTTCCGGACCCCTGTGATCCTGCATTGCTCTAGGCATTGAGCTTTGCCAGCATCGCGCGCAGTTTGTCCGGATCGTCGGCGCGCAGCATTTTGCTCGTCAGCGGTGTGATCTCGCGCAGGGTCGACTTCAGCACCTGCTGCTTGACCTCGAGCAGACACGCCGGGTGCATCGAGAACTGGCGCAGCCCGAAGCCGAGCAGCAGCCGCGTGAGCTGCACGTCGCCCGCCATCTCGCCGCACAGCGCGATCGGCTTGCCCGCTTTGTTGCAAGTCCTGATGATATGCGCGACCAGGTTGAGCACGGCGGGATGCAGCGGATCGTACAAGTGCGACACGGTATCGTCAGTGCGGTCGATCGCGAGCGTGTACTGGATCAGGTCATTGGTGCCGATCGACAGGAAATCGAGTTTCTGGATGAACGTGTTGAGCGCGAGCGCCGCGGCGGGAATTTCGATCATGCCGCCGACCTCGACGCTGCGGTCGTAGGGAATGTATTTGTCTTCGAGAGTCCGCTTGGCCTGCGCTACGTAGTGGAGCGTCTGGTTGATTTCCGCCGCGCTCATCACCATCGGAACCAGTATCTTGAGCTTGCCGTAGTGCGAGGCGCGCAGCATGGCGCGCAACTGCACCATGAACATCTGCGGCTCGGTCAGCGAAAGCCGGATCGCGCGCAGGCCGAGCGCGGGATTGGTGCTCGAATGCTCGACGCCGTCGATCTGCTTGTCGGCGCCGAGATCGTATGTGCGGATCGTGACCGGCAGCCCATCCATCTCGCGCACCACCTTGCGATAGGCCTCGAACTGCTCGTCTTCGTCCGGCAGGTTGTCGCGGTTGAGAAACAGGAACTCGGTGCGGAACAGGCCGATGCCGGTGGCGCCGTTGTCCCTGACTTCCTCGACATCCCCGGGCAGCTCGATGTTCGCCTGTAGATCGACTTCGATTTGATCGAGCGTGGTGGCGCGCGTGTCGCGCAGCCGCTTGAGCTTCTGCCGTTCGAGCTCCCATTGGTGCTGACGCAGCTTGTATTCGGCGAGCGCCTGCGGATCGGGATCGACGATGATCGTGCCGAGCGTGCCGTCGACGATCAGCAATTCGTTTTCGCGGACCAGCTGGCGCGCCTGGTGCATTGCGACGATCGACGGGATGTTGAGGCTGCGCGCGACGATCGCGGTATGCGAGGTGGTGCCGCCGAGATCGGTGATGAAGCTCGCGAATTGGTGCTGCTTGAACTGGATCACGTCGGCCGGCGACAGGTCGTGCGCGACCAGGATCAGGTTTTCCTCGCCGCCCAGCGCCGGTGCCGGCATGTAGCCGGGCTGGCCGAGCAGCGCCTTCAGCAGGCGTTCGACGACCTGGACCACGTCGGCTTTGCGTTCGCGCAGGTAGCCGTCATCGATCCGGTCGAACTGGCCGAGCAGCGTGTCCATCTGAATTTTGAGCGCCCACTCGGCATTGCACTGCTCGGTTTCGATGATCTGGCGCGGTGTTTTCGACAGCGTCGCGTCGTTGAGGATCATCAGGTGCAGGTTGAGGAAGGCCTCGAACTCCTGCGGCGCGTTGGTCGGTATCTGCGTGCGCAGCTCTTCGAGCTCGGCGCGCACGGTTTTGAGCGCCGCGTCGAAGCGCGCCGATTCCTCTGCGATCTGGTACTGCGGCACCACGTAATGCGCAACTTCGAGCTTGGCGTGCGATACCAAGTGCGCATGCCCGATGGCGATGCCACCGGACACCGGGGTGCCGTGCATGGTAAAGCTCATGGCTGAATCGTGAAAGGTAAGGAGTAAGGAGTGAGGCGGACTACAGCGGCGCCAGACGCGTCGCTACTCCTCCCGCCTCACACCTGACGCCTCACCAGTCTATTCGCCTTCTTCGAAGCAATCGGCGATGAGCCCGGTCAGTGCCCGCATCGCCGCCTCCTCGTCGGGACCGTCGGTCTCGATATTGACGGTGGTGCCTTTGGCCGCGGCCAGCATCATCACGCCCATGATGCTTTTGGCGTTGACGCGCTTACCGTTACGGATAAGCCAGATGTTGCTTTTAAACTTGCCGGCCAGCTGGGTAAGCTTGGCCGACGCTCGCGCGTGCAGGCCGAGCTTATTGATGATCTCAGCTTCCCGTTGCAGCATTATGCAGCTTGAACAGGGGCACCCGCATTACGCCTTCGCAACCGCCGCTGATCGCCTTGGTCACTATCGTCTGCAGATCGCGGTCGCGGTAGGTCAGCACGCGGATCAGCATCGGCACGCTGACACCGGCCACCGCCTCGATTTTCCCCGGCGTCACCAGTTTGGCCGCCATGTTGCTCGGCGTGCCGCCGTACATATCGGTCAGGATCAGCACGCCGTCGCCGGCGTCGAGCTCCTTGACCAGGGTGCGCGCCTGCGGCAGCAACAGCGCCGGGTCGTCCTGCGCGGTGACGCCGAGCTGCTTGAGCCGCGGCGGCCGTTTGTTGAGCACATGGCTCGCGCAATGGATCAGGCTTTCGCCCAGCGTTCCATGAGTAATGATCAGTATGCCTATCATGCAAGTGCGCCTTGGTGCGGATTTGAATCGGTAATTATTCTACCTTATTGCGGTGCACCACGCGGGGCCCTGGCTTGGAGGCGATTGAACAAGCAGGGTTTTTCGAGTGACAGGGGGATGGGTGCGGCGCTCAGCGGCGATCGACTGCGCGCTCCAGCGCATCGAGCATCAGACCGGCGACGTTGCACTTGGTCTGTTCCATGATTTCCTGGAAGCAGGTCGGGCTGGTGACGTTGACCTCGGTCAGAAAATCGCCGATCACGTCGAGGCCGACCAGCAACAGCCCCTGTGCGCCGAGCAGTGGGGCGAGCGTTTCCGCGATCTCGCGGTCGCGCGGAGTCAACTCGCGCGCAACTCCGGTGCCACCCGCGGCAAGATTGCCGCGGGTCTCGCCCGGCTTAGGAATGCGCGCCAGCGCATACGGTACCGGCTTGCCGCCGATCAGCAATATGCGTTTGTCGCCGTCGGCGATGGCGGGTATGAACCGCTGCGCCATTACCGTGCGCCGCCCGTAATGAGTGACGGTCTCGATGATCACGTTGAGGTTCGGGTCCTGGCGGTGGATGCGGAACACCGAGGCGCCGCCCATGCCGTCGAGGGGTTTAAGAATGATGTCGCCATGCGTTGCGAAAAATTCATGAATCAACTCGGCGCGGCTCGTGACCAGCGTCGGCGCGGTGAACTGCGGAAAACGCGCAATCGTCAATTTCTCGTTGCAGTCGCGGATGGCGCGCGGATCGTTGAATACGCGAGCACCTTGCGCCTGCGCGAACTCGAGCAGATAGGTGCTGTAGAGGTATTCCATGTCGAACGGCGGATCCTTGCGCATCAGCACCGCGTCGAAATCCTTGAGCGGCGTGGCGTGCGGTGCCTCGACCCGGTACCAGGCCTGCTTGTCGCCGATCAGATGCAGCCGTTGGGCATGGCCGGTGACGACACCGTTATGCCAGACCAGGCCTTCCTGCTGCAGCACGTGAAGCTCGTGCTGGCGTGCGGCGGCCTCGCGCATCATCGCGAAAGTCGAGTCTTTGTAAATCTTGAACTCGTCGAGCGGGTCGACGATAAAAGCGATCTTCATGGACGGGGATATGGCGGGATCAGTGCGGTGCGACACGCAACTGGGCGACGGAATTTGCGTCGAGCGCCTGTTCCGTCTGCTCGAGTTCGACCGCGGCGGCGACCAATGCGAGCCGCGCGATCACGCCATAGGCATAGAAGCGGTTCGGCGGAGAGCCCGGGTCGTCGGGGTTGGGCGAATAGCATGGTTTTTCGAACGCGAGCGGCACGAACTGCATGCCCGGCGCATTCAGGCTTTGATCCTGGCCGCGGCTCGCGTGCACTCGGTAGAACCCGCCCACCACGAAGTGATCGATCATGTAGACCACCGGCTCGGCAACGGCGTCATTGACGGTCTCGAAGCTGTAAACGCCTTCCTGCATCAGCACTTCCTGTACCTCGAGGCCTTCCTTTACGACGGCCATTTTGTTGCGCTGCTTGCGGTTGAGCCCGCGAATTTCCGAAGGATCTTTCACAGTCATGATGCCCATGCCGTAAGTGCCGGCGTCGGCTTTCACGATCACGAACGGGTCCTGCTTGATGCCGTATTCCTGGTACTTGGCGCGAATGTCGGTGAGGATTTCCGACACGTAGCCCTCGAGGCATTCCTCGCCTTTGCGCTCGCGGAAATTGATCTTGCCGCACTTCTCGAAAAAAGGATTGATCAGCCACGGGTCGACGCCGATCAGCTGCGCGAACTCGGTGGCGACGTTCTTATAAACCGCGAAGTGGTTCGATTTGCGGCGCATGAACCAGCCGGCGTGCAGCGGCGGCAGCACGGCTTGTTCGAGATTCCGCAGGATCTCGGGCAGGCCTGCCGACAGGTCGTTGTTGAGCAGCACCACGCACGGGTCGAAACCGTCGACGCCGAGGCGATTGCCGGTGCGCTCGAGCGGCTCGAGCCTGAGCTTGCCGCCGCTTGGCAGATCGATGTCCGTCGGCGCGGTCAGGTCCGGCAGCAGGCTGCCGATGCGCACGATCATGCCGGCATGGCTCAGTATTTTTTGCAGCGCCACGACGTTCTGCAGGTAGAAAGTATTGCGCGTGTGGTTTTCCGGGATCAGCAGCACGCCGCGCGCATCGGGGCAGATTTTCTCGATTGCCGACATGGTCGCCTGCACGCACAGCGCATCGAACTCCGGGTTGAGGTTGTTGAACCCGCCCGGGTAGAGGTTGGTGTCGACCGGCGCCAGCTTGAAGCCGCTGTTGCGCAGGTCCACCGACGCATAAAACGGCGTTGCCAGCTCCTGCCATTGGCCTCGCAGCCAATGCTCGATCGCCGGCATCGCCTTGAGGATCTGGCGTTCGAGATCCAGCGGCGGTCCGCGCAGGGCCGTGATCAGGTGCGGGACGGTAGTGGTAGTCATAGCAGCTTATAATCAAGCCGGGCGGGTATTGTAGCAAACCCGCTCGCCATATCCCGTTAGACCACGCAGTCGCTCGACGGATACATTATGACTGTTAGTTCGAAGTGCTTGCCGCGAGGCCATCTGCCCGGACCAGAACCATCGGTCGAGCCGCTGATGCCTGCCCGGTGGTGATGGTCGACGGCAACTCACAGGAGGCTTGCCCTGATGAGCTTCAAAATCGAACCCGCGCAGCGCGCCGATATCCCGCGTCTGGTCGATTTGCTCAACGATTTGTTCGGCGCCGAACTCGACTTCACTGCTGATGCGGCGCTCCAGGCGCGCGGGCTCGAGCTGCTGATCGCCGAGGCCGCGAAAAGCGACCGGCAGACAGTTGCGGTGGCGCGCGACGACAAGGGGCAGGCAGTGGGCATGGCGAGCGCGCAGCTCGTAATCTCGACTGTCGAAGGCGCGCCCTCGGCCTGGATCGAGGACATGGTGGTGCATTCGGATTACCGCCGCCAGGGTATCGGTAAATTGTTGATCCAGCATCTTCTCGCGTGGGCAAAAGCGCGCGGCGCAATGCGCGCGCAATTGGTGGCGGACAGGGAAAACGAAAACGCCGAACTGTTCTATAACGGAATGGGCTGGCAGGCCACTCAACTCACCGTGCGGCGCCGCTTCATCGAGTAGCTCGACCGGCAGCGTGCCGGTGGCTGTCGCGTAGATAAGGGCGCGGCTGCTCCTTCATGCGTGGCAAGGATCATCGGCGCCAAAAAGCGCGTTCGCAATCAAAAAAAAACGGGGCCGGCTCAGCCGGCCCCGTCCTGATTTCAGAACAGAATAACTGATCAGTAGTTGTAGGCTTTTTCGCCGTGATCCGCGAGATCGAGCCCCTGTTCCTGATCTTCATCGCTGGAACGGATGCCGATCGTGACTTTCAGGATCAGCAGAATCAAGAAGGCGACGCCACCCGACCAGACCAGCGTGATGCTGATGTCCCACAGCTGCGAAATGATCTGCGCCATGGCATCGAAGTCGCCCACCTTGTTGGCGACGTAGTCGTAGACGCCGGTGCCGCCGAACGCCGGATTGACGAACGTGCCGGTGCCGAGCGATCCGATGATGCCGCCGATGCAGTGCACGCCGAACGTATCGAGCGCATCGTCGTAGCCCAGCCATGCCTTGACCTTGGTCACGGCGAAGAAGCAGAGCACACCCGCGATGGCGCAGGTGACAAACGCGCCGACCGGGCCGACGTAGCCGGCCGCCGGCGTGATCGCCACCAGACCTGCGACGATGCCGGAGCAGATGCCCAGCAGGCTGGGTTTGCCCTTGACTATCCATTCGGTGAGCGCCCAGGCAATGCCCGCAGTGGCTGTGCCGAACAAAGTATTGAAGAATGCGATGCCGGCGCCGCCGTTGGCTTCCAGCGCGGAACCCGCGTTGAAACCGAACCAGCCCATCCACAGCATGCCCGTGCCGATGGCCGTCATCATCACGCTATGCGGCGCCATCTGCACCTTGCCGTAACCGTTACGCTTGCCGAGCATCAGCGCGCATACCAGCGCGGCAATGCCGGAGTTGACGTGCACCACGGTGCCGCCGGCAAAGTCGAGCGCGCCTTTCTGGAAAATGAAGCCGGCGTGGCTGTTGGCGATGTCGCCCGCTGCCGCAGTGGTATACGCATCCGGGCCGTCCCAGTACCACACCATGTGCGAGACAGGCAGGTACGCGAACGTAAACCACAGGATGCAGAAGATGATCATCGCGGAGAACTTGAAACGTTCCGCGAAACCGCCGGCGATGAGGGCGACGGTGATCGCGGCGAATGTCAGCTGGAACATGCAGTACACGAAGTCCGGCAGGTACTGGCCTTTGCTGAAAGTCGCCGCCACCGCCGTAGCCGGGTCTTCGCCAAGCATGAACAGCTTGTCAAAAGAGCCAAAGAACGGGTTGCTGCCGGCGGTAAAAGCCACGCTGTAACCGTATATGACCCAGAGTATCGCGACGACGCAGAAGATCGAAAAGCTCTGCATCACGGTCGACAGCGCGTTCTTGGTGCGGGCCATGCCGGCATAGAACAGGGCCAGGCCGGGGACCGTCATCAACAACACGAACGCCGTGGATGTCATCATCCACGAGACGTCGCCCTTGTTGCAGTCGAAGCCCTTGTCGCCGCATTTGGGCGTGGCCGCTGCCGCTGCTGCGGCAGGCGCC
>Ga0209415_10016780_pt1 | contig 11724 bp, 12 predicted proteins | sample PeaSoiSIISIP2007_FD_187696 | JGI IMG/M metagenome (GOLD analysis project Ga0209415, IMG submission 187696) | Peat soil microbial communities from Weissenstadt, Germany - SII-SIP-2007 (SPAdes) (version 2) | ecosystem: Environmental > Terrestrial > Soil > Wetlands > Peat | place: Germany... | reverse complement strand
TTACGGGTCGAGCGCCTTTACCGGGACCAGCGCATCACCGAGATCTATGAAGGCACGAGCGAGATCCAGCGCCTCGTCATCGCCCGTGCCATGCTTGCGGATTGAGAAAAGAGGTTGGATACGGTCCTTCGGCGGTCGACTCGCCGGATCTGATTTGCTCGGCCTCCTCCTCAAATCGCCCAGGATCCGATTGAGATTCGCTTACCGATTAGCCCAACTTTCGCAGTGAGGCCTCTGTTGAGCGGGGGTTTGAACCTGCGACGACGATAGAGTCTCGCGACTGGCGCTATGTCTTCACGTGACCCGAATCCTCCGTAATGCGCTGACCCACGTATAATGAACCGCTTGGCTTCTTAGCCGTGCGACCGCAGTTTGCGGCGCACTTCGCGTGTTTAGGAGCCCGGCATCTTTAAAGGCAAAGACAACCATAACACCGCCAACGGCCGTTCGGCGCCTTGCGCGCAGACGGGAGTCGAGGCCATGCGGGCGCAGTGCCCCCGCCGAGACGCCCTCGAATGGCCGAAAGCGGCTGACCCAAGGGATCGGAGCGAAATGCGGATTCGGCAGCAATTCACGGTTTACACCTTCCAGCGGGGACTGCTTTATCGCCATGGCCGCCTAAGCGAGTTGCTCGAAGGCGGGCGCCATGTCCGTTGGGGCTCGGGATGGAGCCTCACGACGGTTGACATGCGCCGCCGCATCGAGATGATCGGCGGCCAGGAGATCCTGACCCAGGATGGGCTTGCGGTCAAGCTGTCGGCAAGTTGCGCCTACTCGGTCGCCGATCCGCGCCTCGCCATCGAAGAAACCGAGAACTACAAGACGGCCGCGTATCTTGCCGTTCAACTCGGCCTGCGCGATGCGATTACGGGGATGACGGCCGAGGATCTGCTTGCCAAACGCAGCGAGATCGGCGACACGGTCACGGCCAAGGTGGCAGAGGAACTGACCAAACTCGGCCTCGCCCTAGATCGGGTCGAGTTGAGGGATATCACATTCCCGGGGGAAATGAAGAAAGCGCTCGCCCAGGTCACGCTGGCCCAGAAGGAGGCGCAGGCCGCCCTGGAGCGTGCGCGTGGCGAACAAGCCTCGCTCCGCAGCCTCGCCAACGCCGCGAAAATGCTTGAGAACAACCCGGGCTTGCTGCAACTTCGCATTCTGCAGTCGGTCGCGGAGGCCAAGGGCTCGACGATTGTCCTGAACACCTCCGGGACCGCCGAATTCATCCCGCTCGGTGGCGCAAAGCCGCCGAAGTAGCGGCTCGCTACTTTGTGGCCCTTGGTGTCCCTAGTGCCTTAGTGGTTTGATCGGTGGCCATCGGTGTAGATCGGTGGTTCAAAGCCGGCCGTTGGCGAACCATAAATAACGCAACGCAGCATAGCCGCAGCAATAGGGGGCGAGGTCTCGGCGTTCAGCTTCCAACGCAGAGACTCAGAGGCGCAGAGATACTGGCTTGCTTGCATGAAGGCAGATCTTCAACACGGGGACACGGAGCACCACAGGGGACACGAGTGGGCAGATCGGATAGATCCTCGGGCGGTGACAACTGAAGGTTAGTAATACAGATGTCCGATCGACAGCCTAGAGACTGTCGCCACGCTGAGCAAACGGCTAAACTTGCTTCCAATGAGCGAGACCAACGAACCGGCCGGCGGCGAAGTCGCCGTCATGCACACCAACCTGGGCGACATCACCCTGCGCTTCTTCCCGGACAAAGCCCCGAAGCACGTCGAGGCGTTCAAGAAGCTGGCGCGTAGCGGCTACTACGACGGGACGAAGTTCCACCGTGTCATCCCCGGATTCATGATCCAGGGCGGAGATCCGAACACGAAATCCGATAACCGTTCCAGCTACGGCACCGGGGGGCCGGGCTATCAGCTCAAAGCCGAATTCAACGATACGCCCCACACGCGCGGCATTCTCTCCGCGGCTCGGACCTCCGATCCGCACTCGGCCGGCAGCCAGTTCTTCCTCATGGTCGCCCGCGCCTCCCATCTGGATAACCAATACACGGTCTACGGCGAAGTGACCGAGGGCCTCGACGTCCTGGATAAGATCGTCGCCCTTCCCCGCGACAGTCGCGACTGTCCGAAGCCGGAGAACGAGGCGGTGATCGAGAAGGTGGTTATTCTTGATGCTTGATGGCTGATGGCTGATGGCTAATGCGAGGGGGGTGGCGATCAGTGATTTCCGGAACCTCCATCCCTTGGCCCTTCCTTCCCGATGGAACCGGGATCTTCGACCTCCGGCGCACCCCGATTCGCTCCGCTCATTACCCTTCGGCGGGGTCTTCGACAAGCCATCGCCGCAAGAGGAAGGGGACATCAGTCATCAATCATCAGCCATCATCCTCTCATCCCCGTAGCGCCGTAAAGTGGATCCGGTCGCTCGTGTAGCGGGGCGGGTTGAGCGTGTAGCTGTTAAACACCCGTACCTCCTCGAAGCCCGCCTGCGCCAGCATCGCCCGGATTTCCTCTTCCGAGTAGGCCCGCTGGGTGTGGACCTCCTGGAACTCGCGGTCGTCGCGCCAGAAGCGCATGTCGACCGTGATGATCTTCGTCTTCGGATCGTAATCGCCGACCCATTTGTAGCGAAGCTTTGCATTCGCTCGCATGTTCGTCTGATCGAACATCCTCTGCTGAAAGGCGTAGGCCGTGTTGAGATCGAAGATGAACGAGCCGCCCGGGTTTAGGTGCTCGTAGATCCGGCTGAACGCAATCTGGAGCCGGTCTGGCTCGAGGATGTTGTTGAGGCTGTCGAAGAAAGAGAACGCAGCGTCGTAGGTCTCGCCCATATCGGCCTCGGCCGCGTCAAAGACCTCATAGCGGATCTTCAGCTTCTTTGCGTACGCCTTTTCGCGGGCAACTTCGATCATCGCGGGCGAGATGTCAAAGCCGCTGAGGGAGAATCCTTCGTGCGTCAGCAATTCGCACATCGTTCCCGTGCCGCAGCAGACGTCGAGGATGGTCTTCGGCGTGTATTGCTGGTGGGCGAGGAGGAGCAGGTAGTAGCTGACCCACATGCGATACGGCACGGGCCGCATCAGCTCGTCATAGAAGGGGGCTACGGGCCCGAAGGATTGCATCTCCTCGCTTGAATTTACTCCAGTGGAGACTGGTATTGGGGTGTTGGGGTATTAGGGTATTGAGCGGTAGACTTTTACGCATGGCGAAGCAGCGCGAGGGGTGGGCAGTCCAGTGGTTCTCCGACCCAGCCGAGGCTGACGCGCAAGTCTATCGGCACTATTCCTCGATGACGCCCCAGCAGCGGCTCGACGAAATGGCCGAGTTGCTGAATCGCTACGCGAATTGGAATGAACGACGACTTACGCGAGTTGCTCGAATCGTTACGGTCCCACGGGGTTGAATTCCTGGTGATCGGCGCCCACGCGGTCGGATACTATTGCCGACCCCGTCTGACTGAGGATCTGGATGTCTGGGTTGGGCGGCAACGGGACAACGCAGAACGGCTCAAGGCGGCGCTCGCGGATTTTGGCGCGCCGATCGGAGAACAGGGCGCGCAAACATTCTCTGAAAAAGACCGCCAGATGATCCGACTGGGCGTTCCACCGCACATGGTCGACATCCTCAATTTCGCGGGAAATAGGTCGTTCGAAGAAGTCTGGCCAAACCGGCAGTCGGGCGTTCTCTTTGGCGTAGAGGTTACTTTCCCTTCGAAAGACGACTTGATCGAAATGAAGAGCGAGGCAGGGCGACCCCAGGACCTAGCCGATATCGACCGTCTGCGCAAGGTCGCTAATTCCTAGTAGAGCGTCAGACTTTAACTTTCGGAGGGGACTGAACCGCGAATGGCGCGGATAGACACGGATACATTCGAAAGACAGGCCGTGACGCTCTACTGGTCCCCTGAGTCGGTGAATCTATACATGAGTCGGCCTCGATGCCTCCACCCCTTACCTGCGACAGCCTGACGAGCTTAGTTAGGAAGGCAACGGGGCGGAGACATGGAAGGGAACGCCGGAAGGAAGAAGGACCTCGGCGGCCTCGACGCGATCGGCGAATGATGGGCGGCTTGGAAGCTTGCCGCCATAGCCTCAACAGCTTTGACTGATGCGAATCATGAAAGCCTGAGGCGTTTGGCGCTACTGAGGCATCCGGGCCTGCTCTGCCGCCATTGGGCTCCCGGGATCGGGCCAACACCCAATACCCTAGCACCCCAACACCCGCATCTAGCGAGGATAGGGCGTCACCGGAGGCATACCGTCTCGCGCTTTAATCCGCTCCTCGGCGAGTCGCACGCGCTTATCGACGGTCATCAGGTACAGAAACAGGCCGCACCACACCAGTAGGGGTGGAATCATCGCGATGATCCAGTTGGACATTTGCATTTGAATTCTCCAAGGCCTCTTCCAGAAGGCCGGCGCGCACGCGCATGCCGAACAGCCACAGGCACGTGAGCAAAAGGGAAACCGATGTGAAGCCGATCACCCTCCAATAGGTCCCGTCGAAGCCGCCCTGGCGGACGACGTCGGGGTGCAGCGACATGAGCATGCGCGGGAAGATCGCGATGAGAAAGAGCTCCGGGAGGATCGCCGCAAGCAGATAGGCCGCGCTATGCGACGCCTGCTTTTCAGGATCGGCGAAGGCCGCGCGAAGGGCGAAGTAGGCGGCGACGATGAGCGTCACCAGGAGGAATGAGGTCTGCCGCGGATCCCAGTTCCAGGGTGCGCCCCACTCAACGTCCGAGAAAATCATCCCGGTAGCGAGAGTGAGAATGCCGAGGAGCAGGCCCTGCTCGACCGCGGCCGCTGCGCGGATGTCCCAGATCTTCCTCTTGGTCTTCAGATACATCCCCGCGAAAATCGGGGCGATGATCAGGAAAAGGGTCGAGCCCCAGGCGCAGGGTAAGTGGAAGAAGATGATGCGGGCAAGCTCGCCGTTCTCAAAGATCGCCGCATTCGGCGCTCGAAAAGCGAGGTCGATGCCGTACCCCATCAACAGCAGGAGAAAGATCAGGGCTGCTTTTCTCATGTTTTCCAGACCGCCGCAAATAAATACGGCCCAATTGCCACGGATACGACACCGTAGCAAACAAGACCGAACGCCGCCTGTGTTCCCGCCGCGACTCCGGGATCTCCGAAGGCTACCCGCAGCGCGGCGACTCCCATCGCGGTGAGGGGGACAAGGAGGGGCAGCGCGATCGCCGCGGAAAGGGCGCTCCGGTTGGCGGCCTGGGCGACGAGCGCGCCGGATAAGGTGACGCCGCCTCCCAGGGAGAGGCAGGAGCCGAGCAGAGAGAAAACGAGCACTCCGGCGTTCGCAATGTGGATTTGGGCGAGAAGGAAGAAAAGAGTCCCGAGCACGGCCGCCGTCACCGCGACGAGGATGAGGTTGAAGAGAACCTTTCCCCAAAAGACCGAGTGGGGGCGGGCCATGAGGCGAAGGAGATCGCCGGTGCCGAGTTCCTCCTCGATCGTGAAGGCGCGAGGGAGGGAGATCATGCTGGCGAAGAGGAGGGTGATCCAGAAGAGCCCGGCGCCGACCGTCGGCGTGATCTTGACGGTGTAGGTGGCGAAGGCGATCGTGACGACCGAGACCACGCCGAAGAGGCCGCTCGTGATCAGCCCGCTCTTGCTGCGCAACTCGCTCTGGATCTCCTTGCGGAGGATCGCCGCGATCTCCCGGCTCCAGCTTCCGGAGGGAGCGCTACTCATAGGTTCCTCTATTGGTGCCTGGGGCCTGGTGCCGCGTGCTGGGCGTCAGGTGCAAGGTGCCAGGTGCCCACCCATGACTGGTCCCTTCCGTCCGATCTGTTCGGTCCGACCCGCCGGCACCCCGCACCCGGCACCTGGGGCCCAGCCTCAATTGATCAGCTCCAGCTCGAGCGTTCCCAGAAGTTTCTCACGCTGATCGTTGGTGGCGAGAACGAGGACGCCTCGCTCCTTTTGTTCGGCGCAGATGCTCTGCACGAGGTCCTTGCCCGCCTCGTCCATCCCCGCGCCCGGTTCATCGAGGATGAGGATCGACGGGTTCGGTTGGATGGCGAGAGCGAGCTTGAGCCGGGCCTTCATGCCGGTGGAGATCTTCGATGCTGCGAGATCGGCGGCGTGGGTGAGGCCGATCTGGTCGAGAAGTTCGTCCTCCCGGACCGGGCAGCCGCGGAGGTCGGAGGCTAGCCGAAGATGTTCGCGCAAAGTCAACGAGGGGTAAAGCGACATCTCCAGGGCTGAAAGGGAAAGCCCGGTGCGGGTGTCGGGCACATTGGGCGTCACCTTGCCCTCGGTTGGATGAAGCAACCCGGCCATCGCCTTCAATAGCGTCGATTTGCCGACGCCGTTTCGGCCGAGCACGATGAGGGCGTCGCCCTTCTTCAGATGAAACGTGAGGTTGCGGAACAGCCAGCGGTCCCCATACCGCTTCCCCAGACCGCTAACCTCCAGCACGCTCTAGAGTGTAGCTGTTTGCATGTGGTTATGGATCGGTGATTCGCCGCAGGCAACACCTGCCGTATATTGGAAGCGTGACGAACCGGAGTGTGTGTTTGCTCTTGGCCTTGACGCTGACTCTTCCCTGCATAACTGCGGCCGACCCGATACCCCTCCCAACCACCGGACTCAACGTCCCAACCGGACAGGTCGACCCCAACTGGACTGTTGACGGCGGCGCGCCAACCTATGCAGTAGTGCCGAATCCGAATTGGGTGCCGATCGCAGGCGCGCAGTGGATCACAATTCATGACCAGTGGCTCAACGACCCGCCCGGGCTGTACAACTTCTCGGCCCAATTCGACCTCAGCAACTATGTCCTCTCCACAGTTCAGATCTCCCTCACCTGGAGCTCCGACAACGCCTCAACTTTCTATCTCAACGGAGTCGACGAGGGCTCCATCGGAACTTTCGTCGGATCGTCCTACAGCTACCAGACGACCAATACGATCTCCCTAACCGGACTGAACGCAACGGAGAATACGCTTTTGTTTGCGGTGACAAACGGGGGAGACGGCGCCCCGAACGCGGGACCGGTCGGGCTGATCGCGGAGTTCACTGGCACTGGAACCCCGGTCCCGGAGCCGGGGACGATCGCAGCCTTGGCTTTGGGCGCGGTTCTCATTAAGCGACCACTTGGGCGTCGGGCCCGCGCTAAGTAGGCCGCGCTTCCGGCAAAAGGATTCGGGTCTCTGTCACCCGCTCTGGGATCGACTGCCCGAGAAGAACCACGGGCGACCAGAGCAGCCAGGCGACGAGGCTCGGAACCCACATCGCCCGTTCCGCGACTCGGCTCCGTATCCGCCGCGGCTCGAGGCCCTTCGGAAATCGCCGTCTCCTAAACCCAGCCACGCTCCGTCGCACGGACAGCATGCTGCCGACCGAGGGGAACGGGATTCGCAACGACTCTTCGAGAGGTGGCCGGTCCGCTCGATTCCCGCTCCACGCCAGCGGTATGGACAGGACCCCAAAGAACGGCGTGTATCGATACAGTTCGGTCGTGAAGCCGACGCGATGACCGATATGGCCGAAGGCGATCACGCCTGCGGACGCGATTACCGTTCGCCAGGTCCAGCGCCAGCCTTTCCGCGAGATCTCTAGCTCCGCGCCCGAATCGAGAAGGAGGAGGATGCGGTTGAAATAGTCCCACTCCTCCTTTCCGGCGACGATCTTGTGATCCTTGATGCCGTCGTAGTGAAACCACATCTGAATCGCGACCCTTCCCGCCGTCTCGTCCTTGCAGCCGCGCATCAGAGTCGACAGAGCCTCGTCGAGGGCGAACGCGGTCGACTCCTCGTTCATGTAGGAGCGAATAGCCTCCGCCATCCCATTCCGCACGGCTCGGTCGACCATGATTGCTTCGAGGCTTACCACATACGGTGGCGTCGTCCCGCCTTTTGTATAGCTGAGCCAATTGCAGAACACGCTGGCTGCTGCCGCGAAGCTTCTTTCGGCAAAGTCCGCAATAAGGGGAATCACGCCAAGTCGCAAGGAACGCGAAGAGGCTCTAATCGGGAGATTTGAGAATTAGTTCAGCTAGCCTCTTCTTGCGTCAAGGCTCCGGGATCTCGGCCCGGATCTCGGCAGCGCCGTTCATCCTGCGCCGCATGATATCCTTCCGGCACGGCTCGATGGAAACCGTAACCCTCTACCGCCCCACCGGCCAGGCCGAGCTCGACCTTATCGAGGCAAGCGGATGGCGGCGGTTTCCGGCACGACTGCCCATCCAGCCGATCTTTTATCCGGTCGTCCAACTCGAATACACGCGCCAAATCGCGCGGGACTGGAACACCAAGGACGCCGACTCGAGGTTCGCCGGACACGTGACCGCTTTCGAGGTCGACCGGACCTTCCTGGATCGATATGAGGTCCAGACCGCCGGCTCACGCGAGCACCAGGAGTATTGGATCCCGGCTGAAAACCTCGCCGAGTTCAATGCGCACATCGTGGGGCGGATTCGGTTGATCGAGTCCCACCGGATTTGAGGGCAAGTTGGTGCTGGGGCCAGACATCGGCGTTATCGCAGCAAGGTGGCGACCGCGTAGGCTGCGATGCCTTCCGACCGCCCCAACGAGCCTAGCCCTTCGTTGGTGGTGGCTTTGAAATTCACGCGCCCAGGGTCGACGTTTAGTGCGGCCGCCAATGCTGCCCGGATCTCGGCTGCCTTTGGCATAGCCCTCGGACTTTCCGCGATCATCGTGATATCCAGGTTGGAGACCGACCATCCGCCATCGGCCAGCAGGTCGCGAGCGTGGGCGAGAAAGGTCGCCGATGGCTCTCCGCGCCAGCGTGGATCGGTATTTGGGAAATGCCAGCCGATATCACCCAGTCCCGCCGCGCCGAGCAAGGCGTCCACGACGGCGTGAACGACAACGTCCGCGTCGGAATGCCCTTCGAGACCGGGATGCCCCGCAAACTCAATCCCCCCTAGCATCAGCGGCCGACTAGGATCGCTCGAGAAGCGATGAACATCGTAGCCGATTCCCGTACGGACTTCCACTCTGTTTACGATAGCGCGCGCCCGCTCCAGATCATCCTGTGTCGTGATCTTGAAGTTGCTCAGCGCGCCTTCGACGATCTCGCATGGCTTGCCGATTGCCTCGACCAGAGCCATCTCGTCCGTATAAACAATGGCGGCGCGCCGGTGAGCTTCGAGGAGGATTTCTTTCCTGCCGCCTTGCGGAGTTTGCATCGCCAGCGTCTTGGATCGGTCCAAGAGCTCATAGCCGGCCGGAGAAGCGATCCGAAGCGTATCCGCAACTGCGACCGCAGGCGCGGCGGCTCCGGTGCGCTCGACCGCTTCGATCACCCGTGTAATCACGGCCTCGTCCACGAACGGCCTCGCCGCATCCTGAAGGAGAACGATGTCGGCTTCCGCGCGTTCCACGGCCAAGCGTGAGCTTTCCTGCCGATGCGATCCGCCCTGGATGACGAATTCGGCCTCCGGGACGTGCCAATCCAGCTTTTCCTCGGAAACCACGAGGCCGACGCCGTCGACGCGCGGATGGCGAAGAAAAGTGTCGAAGGACCATCGCCACAGGGGCTTTCCCCCGAGCGGGACCGAAAGCTTGTCCGCACCGAATCGCTCGCTCTGGCCGGCCGCCAGCACGGCCGCGACGATTCGCATGAGCCGGTTAGCGTCCTCTCTTCTTGGGCGGCGGCTCGGCGTTATTTTGACCGACCTCGCCAAAGATCATCTTGCCCCGCTCGGTTTGGATGACCTGGGTGACGACGACGGTGACAGTCTGACTGAGAAAGGCCTTGGCGTTTTCCACCACGACCATGGTGCCGTCGTCCAGATACCCGACTCCCTGGCCGATCTGGTTGCCCTCGCGTGTAATCATGAGCTCCAGTGTTTCGCTTGGCAGAACGTTTGGCTTGAGAGCGAGGGCAAGGTCGTTGAGGTTGAGGACCGTTATGTCCTGTAGGGAGGCAACGCGGTTGAGGTTCCAATCGTTCGTGACGATATCGGCTCCGATCGCTTTGGCGATCCGAACGATGCGCGAGTCGACTTCCTCTCGAGAATCGGCCGCGTGGCGATCGTGGGCGCCGACTTCGAGCGTGAATTCGGCCTGCATGTGCTTCAAAACTTCGAGACCTCGCCGGCCCCTTTGCCGCCGCAGGCCGTTATGGTCGTCCGCGATGTGCTGCAGTTCTTCCAACACGAATCCCGGCACGTAAAGTTGGCCTTCGAGGAATCCGGCTTTCGCGACATCGTAGATCCGGCCGTCGATGATCACGTTTGTGTCCAGGATCTTGATTCCTCGCCGGCGCTGCGAACCCGTTTTTTGCGACCAGGGAAGGATTTCCTCCATCGACTGAAGTGCATAAATTCCAAGAGATGAAAAGGCGAGCACGAGCCCGAAGATCAGAAAAGGCACGTAGAGGGTATCGGCGTGGAGGGAGTTGAATAGGATCAGGAACGGCAACGCCATGACGAAGCCGCCGAGGACCCCGATGAAAACGTTGAGCTTCTCGCCACCGGGCATGTTCTCCCACCGGTTTCCGATGCGAGCGATGCTGTTGAGCACGATCGCGCCGAGAAACATCCCGACGAAGATTCCCGTCGCCACCAAGCCGGTCGTGCTGATCGGCGACCTTGGGCTGCGCAGCCATTCGTTTGAATCCAGTGCGGCGACGGGAAGGTTGAACTTCTGGAAGAGGAATCCCATGACGTTCGGCGCCTGGATTCCCATGAAAGTGCCGGCCGCCGCCCCGCACAGGAGGAGGAGAACAAGGCGGACCCAACCGTACGTACCGCGGTCGGAAACTGGAGCCAGCAGGCTTCGTGCGCCCGAAGGCCTTGGGGCCTTCCTCTCCGTTATCCCTCGATCAACTCCCATACGACAAACCAGAAATCCTGGAATCAGCTTCGCTTGAGGTCCAGAACTTCAATCTTCACTTTGTCAAGAAACGTGAATTCAAATGCTTCCTTTACATTCCCGTCGGCAAGTTCGACGTGGGCCGCCGACATCTGTTCTTGGGGGACGGTGGAGTCGATTCCGATCCATTTCGACCCGTCCCAGATTTCCGCCCATGCATGATAGAAAAAATCTCCCTCCCAGTTAACCACACCGCTCGCAAGCCGCGCAGGGATGTGAGCGGCTCGCATAAGGGTAACGGTTAAGATCGCGTAGTCCCGGCAAACCCCTTCTTTAGTGCGTAAGACCTCGCCCGCGTCCCGAAGAACGCCGATTCCGGCATTGGGGCGCATCGTCTCGTACACATACTTCTTGATCGCGAGAGCGGCCGGGATAACGCCGGCTTCGCCCTTCAAGATGCTTGCGGCGAGATTGGTGAAAGTGGTCGCGTGACTCGGAATGTCGAGGGTCGGCTTCAGCCATTCCGGCTTTTCTGCCGTTGCCTCCGCAATCGTGCAAGGCTTTTCGTCCTTGAGTTGGGGAGGATGGACGACGACCAGCCATCCGTTTCCATCCTTTGTGATCGTCTGGTGATCGTCCGAAGGCAGGTTGGAGAGGTCGTGTCCCGTCACGCGAAGCGTGAGCCCGGTCAGGGCATCCGGATCGGAGATCCTCTTGTCGGGATGAATGCTCGAAGAAAAGGCCAAGTCGGCTGACGGCTGGTAGCCGGTGCTCTTATGGGATAGCGCTTCTTCCCTTGTTTCGGGAACCATCTCGATTCCCATCGGCGCATCGACCTTGATAAGATCGCCCTTCTTCGTGACATAGACGTTGAACGTCATGCGGGGGTCCAGGATTTGGATCAAGGTGGACTGCACGGTTTTCTTGCCGACAGTGATTGATCGAGGACCGACCAAG
>Ga0209415_10016779_pt1 | contig 11725 bp, 10 predicted proteins | sample PeaSoiSIISIP2007_FD_187696 | JGI IMG/M metagenome (GOLD analysis project Ga0209415, IMG submission 187696) | Peat soil microbial communities from Weissenstadt, Germany - SII-SIP-2007 (SPAdes) (version 2) | ecosystem: Environmental > Terrestrial > Soil > Wetlands > Peat | place: Germany... | reverse complement strand
CATGGGCGGCAGCTTTCGGCGGGCCCATGGACGAGGTTTCGCACCGGCTGGCCTGCCTCCTGGTGGGCGATCCACCGGAAACCGCCTCCCTGGAGATCACCCTGGCCGGGCCGGAGCTGTGCTTCCAGACCGACGCCCTGATCGCCCTGACCGGCGCGGACCTGTCGGCAGAGGCGGACGGGTTGCCCGTGCCCATGTGGCGCCCTGTGCTGGTCCGGGCCGGCACCGGCCTGCGCTTCGGCAAGGCCCTGGACGGCTGTCGCGGCTATCTGGCCGTGGCCGGCGGTTTCCTGCCCACCGGCCCGGACGCGCCGGAGATCCTGGTGGCGGATATCGCCGGCTACCCGGGCCACGCCCTGCGGGCCGGGGATGTGCTGGCCTCGCAGCCGCCGCCCATCGACCGCTATCCGGGACTGCACCGGCGCTTCCAGCGGGAGGACCGGGCCCTGGTCAGCCTGGGCTGGTTCCTGCCCTGGTTCCAGGAGCTGGATTTCCGCCGCCCGGCCAGCCTGCGCCTGATGCTGGGCCCCCATTGGCCCGAACTGGAAACCCAGGCCCGCACGGACTTCCTGGCCGAGACCTTCAGGGTGGCCTCGGATTCGGACCGGCTGGGCATTCGCCTGCGCGGACCCCGGCTGGCCCTGTCGCATCCCCTGGATCCGGTAGCGGCCCCGGCCGCTCCCGGCGCCCTGCTGCTGCACTCCGATGGCGCCCCGGTGCTGCTCATGGCCGATGGACCGGCCCTGAGCAGCGCGCCGAGGCTGGGGACCCTGGCCCCGGGGGACCGGGCCAGGGCCGCGCAACTGCGTCCCGGCGACCCGTGCCGGTTCCGCCCCATCAACCCGGAAGAAGCCGGGCACCTGGACCAGGAGCGCCAGGCCCGCCTGCTGGAACTGGGGCGCCTCACCTCCGAGCGCATGGCCCGCTGAGGCCCGGGAGCCGGTCCGGGACAGGCTTCCGGCCCGGGCCCGACCCGCTCCATCCGCTCCATCCGCTCAAGGGTTGGCCGGGCCCGATTGCCGGCCGCGGGTGTCGTGGGGCGCCTCGCCGCCCTTGCGGCCGATATCGGCCATGTGCTCCCGGTCCTGGCTCACCGCCTCGCCGCCCTTCCGGCCGATGTCGGCCATGTGTTCCCGGTCCTGGCTCACGGTCTCCCCGCCCTTGCGGCCGATGTCGGCCATGTGCTCCCGGTCCTGGCTCACCGCCTCGCCGCCCTTCCGGGCCGAAGCTTCCCGTGTCGATTTGGATTCCTGGTTCATGACGGTCCTCCCGCGGGTCGTGAAATATAAGGTGGCTGTTCGCGATCACTCACCCGATCCGGCCGATCCGCACCGTTGTCGGCCGATTTGTTTGCCGGTTTGGCTTTGCCTGCCAAGGCTGCCAAGCCAGCGGCGGTGCTTGTGGACAGGCGAAGCCGGACCAGGGCATCGGCCCGATCGCAGGGCCTGATCACCCTCCCATGCCGGCATCGGCCACGGAGTTCCCGTGATGAATTTTATATACGAACCTTCAAGCCACGCCCCAGGGATCCCCGGCGCGCCCGGCGCCGGCTCAGACCAGGGTCTGGAGGGCCTCCGCCGCGGTGAGCGGCCGCACGCCCTGGCCGCGCATGGCCGCCAGGAAGGCGTCCTGTTCGGCCTCGAACCCGGCCACCGGACTCATGCAGTCCACCAGCAGCTCCAGGCGCCCGCGGCGGGTGGCCGGCAGGGCTTCCAGCAGGTGCTCGGTGGTGGCCCGCACACAGTGGCTGCCCGCCTCGCCGGCGATGAGCACCCGGTCCGCCTCCCCCAGGGCCCGCAGCAGGGCCACGTGGGTCTGGGTGGCCGGATCCCCGGGATCCGGCACCTCGGCCCGCACGGCGCTGAAGTGCTCGGTCCAGGGGTGGCCGCCCTTGCACAGCCAGTGGAGGTTGCGCAGTTCCCGCATGGACCAGGCCTGCAGGGCGGCGTTCAGCTCCGGGTGCACCGCATGCCCCCAGGTCCCGATCTCGCAGTGCACCGGCCAGATCCGGTGGCGGTAGCGACCCGCCGCCTCCAGCGCCTCCAGGTAGGCCACCGCCCGGGCCTGGCCGTCCGCCCATACCGGCGCCCATTCGCCGTCCCGCACCGACCGGGCGGAGATCTCGGTGAACGCCGCCGGCGGGGCCCCGTCCCGTCCGCGCCAGAAGCCGGGATGGGCGATGTCCAGGCGATGGTGGCTGTCCAGGGTCACCCAGATCTCCGCCAGTCCCGTTCCGCCGGCCCGGACCAGGCCGGCCAGGCGGGTCAGATCGGCGTGGGCGCCCGGGACCGGCAGGGCCGGCGCCAGCCGGGCGCCATCGCCGGCCAGGGGGTCCGGAGGCCGGAAGCCTTCGGGCAGATCGCAGAAGTCGTTCTGGGGATCGATGATCAGCAGAAGGGTGCCTTGCCTTGCCATGGGAGCCTCGTTCAGGTCCGGACCCGCCCCCTGAACATAGCAGAGGAGAGGCGGGTATACTGCTGCCATGAGCCCCTCGAGCCCCAGCAGCCCCTTCACCTATTTCGTCCTCACCGCGGTGGGCACCGACCGGGTCGGCATCGTGGAGGACCTGGCCAACCTGGTCGCCGCCCGCGCCGGCAACATCGAGGAAAGCAAGATGGCCGTGCTGGGCGGCGAGTTCGCCGCGGTCATGCTGGTCGCCATGGGCCAGGCCGACCTGGAGCGCCTGGAGGCCGGCCTGGCCTCGGCCGCGGCCGCGCTGGACCTGCGCCTGGAACTCAAGCGCACCCGCCAGCCCGAGCCGGTCCGCGACGGCCGTCCGTATTTCCTGGAAACGGTCTCCCTGGACACCCCGGGCATCGTCCACGCGGTGACCGCCCTGCTCAAGCAGCACGGCATCAGCATCGAGGAGCTGGAGACCGAGACCCAGCCGGCCCCCTGGACCGGCGCGCCCATGTTCCGCATGCGCGCGACCCTGATCCTGGGACCCCAGGTCGCCGTGGCGCGGCTGCGCAGCGAGCTGTCCGATCTGGGCGCCGGGATGGATCTGGAAGTCAGCCTGAAGGCCGCCTTCAACGCCCCGCCGGAATAGCCGCCCCCGACCCGGAACGCCGGCCAGGGACGGCAGACCTTGCGCGGCCCCGGCCAACCTTGATGCATGGGAAGAGGAATTCATGGACGGACAGTCGATCCTCCGCGATCCGGTCAAGAGCCTGCGCTGGGCGGCGGGCGAGCTGATCCTGCTGGACCAGACCCGGCTCCCCGGCGAGGTGGTGGAGGAGCGCCAGGACACCGCCGAGCAGGTGCGGGATTCGATCCAGAAGCTGAAGGTGCGCGGCGCGCCCGCCATCGGCATCGCCGGCGCCTACGGGCTGCTGGTGGGCCTCCGGCCGCACCGGAACGACGCCATGCCGGCCTTCCTGGACGCCATCCGCGCTGTGGCCGGCTACCTGAACGCTTCCCGGCCCACCGCGGTGAACCTCAGCTGGGCGCTCAGGCGCATGGTGGCCTTCGCCGAAGGCCGGGCCGGCGCGGCCGCGGGGGCTGCGGCCCTGTACGAGGCCATGGTGGGCGAAGCGGTGCGCATCCACGAAGAGGACAAGGCCATCTGCCGGGCCATCGGCGAGCACGGCAAGGGCCTGATCGCCCCGGGCTCCGGGGTGCTCACCCACTGCAACGCCGGCGCCCTGGCCACCTCCGAGCTGGGCACCGCCACGGCGCCGATGTACCTGTCCCACGCCGAAGGCAAGGCCTTCCGGGTCTACACCGACGAAACCCGGCCGCTGCTGCAGGGGGCCCGCCTCACCGCCTGGGAACTGCAGCGGGCCGGCCTGGATGTGACGCTCATCTGCGATGGCATGGCCGCCACGATCATGAGCCAGGGCCTGGTGCAGCTGTGCGTGGTGGGCTGCGACCGGGTGGCCGCCAACGGCGACACCGCCAACAAGATCGGCACTCTGGGCGTGGCCATCCTGGCCCGGCACTTCGGCATCCCCTTCTACGTGGCCTGCCCGTCCTCCACCGTGGATCTGGGCACCCCCACCGGGGCAGAGATCGTCATCGAAGAGCGCGGGGCCGAGGAAGTGACCAGCTTTGGCGCCCGCCGCACCGGCCCCGAAGGCATCCCGGTGCGCAACCCGGCCTTCGACGTGACCCCGCACGCGCTCATCGCCGGATTCATCACCGAGCGGGGCATCATCCGCCCCGGCTTCCAGGCCCATCTCGCCGAGACCTTCGGTCGCTGACTGGAGCGCAGCCCATGTCCGTCACCATCCGAGCCATTGCCGATGCCGCCAAGGTTTCCCGGGGAACCGTGGACAAGGTGGTGAACCATCGCCCCGGGGTCAGCCCCGCGGTGCGGGCGCGGGTGCAGGCCCTGGCCGACGACCTGGGCTACAAGCCGAACCTGGCCGGGAAATCCCTGGCCTTCCAGAAGAACCCCCTGCGCATCGGGGTCCTGCTGCTGAACGGCAGCGATCCCATCTTCCAGGAAATGCACGCGGGGGTGCGCAAGATCGCCCAGGAGCTGGGCGGCTTCGGCATCGAGGTGGACTGCCGGATCATGGCCGGCACCTCGGTCCAGGAGCAGGTGGAGCTCCTGCAGGCCCTGGGCGCGACCCCCCTGGCGGGGCTGGTGCTGACGCCCCTGGACGACCCGGCCGTGGCCGACGAACTGCACCGCCTGGTGGACCGGACCGGCCTGCCGATCATCACCTGCAACACCGATCTGCCCGCGGTGGACAAGCTGTGCTTCGTGGGCCAGGCCCTCAAGCAGAGCGGCCGGGTGGCCGGAGACCTGATCGGCAAGCTGCTGCCCCGGGACGGCACCGTGCTGGTGCTGTCCGGACTGCGCAAGATCAAGGGCCACCTGGACCGCCTGGAGGGGTTCCGGGAGCTGCTGGCCGAGCACTACCCCGGGCTGCGCGTGCTCCAGGTGATCCATGACATCGCCAGCGACGGGGACGCCTACCGGGAGCTCACGGCCTTCCTGGCCAACCACCCCGCCCCCAGCGGGATCTTCCTGGCCGGCCGGGGCACGGCGGGGGTGGGCCGGGCCCTGCGCGAACGGGGCGGAGCCGGCATCCGCCTGGTCTGCTACGACCGGATCCCCGAAACCCTGGCCCTGCTCCGGGACGGCATCATCGATTTCACCATCACCCAGGACCCCTTCGCCCAGGGCTACCTGCCGGTGAAGGTGCTGTTCGAGCACCTGTTCCACGGCACCCCCCCCGCTGGACGGAACCTGTTCACCCGCATCGAGATCGTCGCCCGGGAAAACCTGTAGCCGGCCGGCGGCGCCCTGCCCCCAAGCCCAGGAAGCAGCGGATCCGCGCTGGGAAAATCCGGAATCCGGATTCCCGGCTCAAGTCATTTTCCAGGGAGCCGATAGAACCAGTGATCGGCGAGTGGGCGGTGCGGCCCCGTACCGTCCCTGCGGCTGGTGGCCAGGTGCTGCCCGTTCGCGGGGCTGGAATGGAACGCCCGACCGGATGACCCAATTCCCATGTCCCTCCAGGAGGCGACCTTGATCCCCGATATCTCCCATCCCTGCTGGAGGAACCTGGCCAGCGGCAAGCTCACGCTGGAGACCCAGTTCCTGGGCCTGCAGATGATCCTCAAGCGCCAGCAGCGCCGGCTGAGCGGCGGATCGGGCGACGCCGCCCTGCAGGAGGCGGCGGAGCAGCTGCACGGGTTTTTCGTGAAGTACGAGGCGGTGCTGGCCAACGAAATCAAGTCTCTCTAAGGAAAAGACATGAAAAAAATCATGTACTCCCTCGCCGAAACGGCCAACCTGATCCGAAGTGGCCGGTTCCTCGCCCTGGCCGCGGACGAGGCGGTCCTGCGCCAGCTGCCCATCGGCAACTGGATCGGCGGCACCATCCCGTACTTCATGGGCGAACAGGGCGGGTTCGCGTCCCGGGAGCTGGTGCACGTCACCGATCTGGGCGCCGCCGGCTGCGGCGCCCGGATCGTCGAGTACGACGCCGCCACCCTGCCCGGCATCGCCGCCGACGCGCCGGAAAACGGCTACACCGTGCTGATCCTGCCGGCCCAGAGCCCCCTGCACCTGGCCTTCGCCGGCCACGCCGAGGAGTACGAGGACCTGTTCCTGAAGCCCCTGGTGGGCTGGATCGCCGGGGTCCACCTGGACGATCTGGCCACCACCAGCCCCCGGGTGTTCAACGGCCTGACCGGCCAGGGCTCCCTGGGCGCCGGGGTGGCCCTGCACATGCCGCTGCCGGCCGGCCAGGTGGCGGTCGTCCGCATCCTGAACCTGTTCCGCCAGGGCCAGGGGGATGTGCTGACCTTCCCCCGGGACGGCTTCGCGGTGACCGATTGCCGGGTGAACGGCAAGGCCGCCAACTTCGCCCAGTACGTGCGGGAGGCCGGCCTGGACACCGCGCGCCCGCTGGTGGCCGACTACAACGGCGCCCAGATCAACGTGTCGTTCCAGTCGGTGGACCTGGAGCGCGGGCGGGTGCAGTTCTACGCCCCGGTGTTCGCCGACATCGAGTACCGCCACGCGGCCCCGGTGGGGGACTACGTGCAGGAATTCGATCTGCAGATCGCCACCCACCCGGCGCAGGCCGCCTTCTCCTGCAACTGCATCCTCAACTACCTGTATGGCAAGCTGGAAGGCAAACATACAGGCGAGTTCACCGGGCCCATGACCTTCGGGGAGATCGGCTATGCCCTGCTGAACCAGACCCTGGTCTACCTGGAGGTGCTGGCCAACGGCTGATGGTCCGGTTCCGCGCTTTGCACCGTATCTGTGGATAACGAGGTCTGGATAACGCTTTTTGCCCAGATCCACCCAGACCCGGACCGCCTTCCGCGGGATACCGGCAGATGCCTGCCCGCCGGGCAGGGGTGAGCGGTCCGGGCATCCCTTGCCCGGCCCGTTCATGCCTCCCGGCGACCGTTCATGCCCCGGATGCCGCGGTCCGTCGCAGGCCCCCTCCCCGGCCCCGGACCCGGACCCCAGACTGAGCTTCGTCCGCCAGGCCCTTCGGCCCATGCGGCCATCACTCGGTTCATTGCCTGGGGCCTCCATGACCACACCACTCTTCCAACTCTCCGGCATCCACCGCCGCTTCGCCCTGGGGGAAACCACCGTACAGGCCCTGTGCGGCGTGGACCTGACCATCGCCCGCGGCGAATCGGTGGCCATCTGGGGCCCGTCCGGCAGCGGCAAGTCCACCCTGCTCAACCTGCTCGGGCTGCTGGACAGCCCGGACCAGGGTACCCTGCGGTTCCAGGGCGAGGACGTGCATGCCCTGTCCGACGACGCCCGGACCGACTGCCGGAACCGCCAGATCGGCTTCGTGTTCCAAAGCTTCAACCTGGTGCCGGTGCTGACCGCCGAAGAGAATGTCATGCTGCCCCTGCAGATCCAGGGCCTGGCGCCCCGGGTGATCCGCCGGCGGGCCGGGGAGTGGCTGGACCGGGTGGGCCTGGAGGCCTTCGCCCAGTTCCGCCCGGACAAGCTCTCAGGCGGACAGCGGCAGCGGGTGGCCATCGCCCGCGCCCTGGTGACCGGCCCGGCCCTGGTGCTGGCCGACGAGCCCACCGCCAACCTGGATTCGGCCAACAGCATGGCCGTGGTGGACCTGCTGCAGCAGCTCAACGCCGAGACCGGCGTGACCTGCGTGTTCGCCACCCACGACCCGCGCCTGCTGGCGCACGTGCCCCGGCACGTGCAGCTGGTGGACGGGCGCATCGATTCCGACCGCCACGCGCACCAGCCACAGGAGACCCTGGCATGAAGACCCTCCATCTGGGCATCCGCAATCTGCGGCGCAACGCCCGCCGCAGCCTCACCACCCTGCTCAGCATCGCCTTCGGCTTCGCCGCCGTGGCGCTGTTCTCCGGCTACACCCGGGAGGTCTACCGGGGCCTGACCGAGCAGGCCGTGCACGGCGAGCTGATCGGCCACCTGAACCTGGCCAGGCGCGGCATGAAGCAGGAGGGACGCCTGCATCCGGAGCGCTACCTGCTGGGCCCGGACGAGATCACCCGGATCACCGCCCTGGTCCACCAGCAGTACCCCGGCGCCCTGGTGGCGCCCCGGCTGGCCCTGTCGGGGCTGGCCTCCAACGGCCGGGTGAGCACCATCTTCCTGGCCGACGGGGTGGGCGCCGAAGCCATGCGCCAGCTGCGGGGCCCGCGGTTCCACGGGTCCGGCGGCCTGGCGGAGAACGCCCCCCAGGGGGTGACCATGGCCCGCGGCCTGGCCAGCCTGCTGGGACTGCGGCCCGGCGACGACGCTTCGCTCCTGGTGAGCACCCTGCACGGCCAGGCCAACGCCGCCGACGCCACGATCCTGGACACCTACGGCACCGGCAACGCCGGACTGGAGGACAAGGCGCTGTTCCTGCCGCTGGCCATGGCCCAGTCCCTGTACGACGCCCCGGACCGGGCCGACCGATTGACCATTCTGCTGCCCGACATCGCCCAGACCGCGGCCGCCCGGGCCCGGCTGGCCAGCGCCTGCGCCGCCGCCGGACTGGACCTGGAGCTCACCACCTGGCAGGAGGAGTCCGCCTTCTACCGGCAGGTGAAGGGCATGTTCGACATGATCTTCAGCTTCATCCTCGCCATCGTGCTCACCATCGTGGTCATGAGCGTGGCCAACGCCATGGGCATGAGCGTGGTGGAGCGCACCCGGGAGATCGGCACCCTGCGCGCCATCGGCCTGCGCCGCAGCGGCGTGGTCCGGCTGTTCGTCACCGAAGCCCTGCTGCTGGTGGTGCTCGGTTGCCTGGCGGGGATGCTGCTGACCCTGCTGGTGCGGGCCGGGGTGAACGCCGCCGCGTTGTCCTACACCCCGCCCAACGGCACCGGCCGGGTGCTGCTGCGGGTGGGCCTGGACCCCGGCAAGCTGCTGTTCACCACCGGCGTGCTCAGCCTGCTCGGCCTGCTGGCCGCCCTGTTCCCGGCCCGGCGTGCAGCCCGCCAGCCCGTCACCGATTCCCTCGCCCACGTCTGAACGGAGTACCCCATGTCCTCGCCTTCCATTTCCCGGATGCGCTTGATCCGTCCCCTCCTCCCCATGCGCGCGCCGGCCCTGGGCGCGGCCATGACCGCCGCCCTGGCCCTGGCCGCCGCCCCGGACCCCGACCAGATCCTTCAGCACGCCGACCAGGCCCGGGGCGGCGGGCTGCCGGGGCTCACCTGGGAGCTGCGGATCCAGAACAGTGGCGGCCGCAGCAACGACGACGATCCACCCATGCGCCTGCGGATCCAGGCGGCCGATGACGCCAGCCTGGCCGAGACCCTGGAGCCCCTGCGCAGCAAGGGCTCCCGCATGCTCCAGGTGGATCGCAACATGTGGCTGACCAAGCCCGGCCTCAAGAAGCCGGTGCCCATCTCGCCCCGCCAGCGGCTCAGCGGCCAGGCCGCCATCGGCGATATCGCCGCCACCAACTATGCCCGGGAGTACCGCGCCACCCTGCTGCGGGAGGAGCCCGTGAACGGGGAACCCTGCTACGTGCTGCAGCTGACCGCCAGCACCCGGCAGGCCACCTACGACCGGGTGCTGTACTGGGTGTCCACCAGCCGGGGCACCGCGGTCCAGGCCGAGTTCCAGGCCCTGTCCGGCAAGAAGCTGAAGTCCGCCCAGTTCGAGTACGGCAACCGCATCGAAAGCCAGGGCCGGAGCATCCCGTTCGTCAGCCGCATGGTGATCAGCGACGCCCTGACCGACGCCCGCAGCGTCCTGGAGTACGGCCGCATCGTGGTCAAGGCGGTGCCGGCGACCACCTTCGACGTCAGCAACCTCGAATGAGGTCCCGGCTCCCGCTCCTGCTCCTGCTCGCCGGCGCCGCCGCCGGCGCCAGCGAGCCGGAGCCGGTCCCGCCGTTCCGGGTTTCGGGCAACGCCGAGCTGTGGGCCTACGGCGCGGTCACCGACCGGACCGCGGCCAGCCCGCTCAACCCCGCCAACCGGGTGGCCCAGCTGCCCGATCCCCAATGGACCGGCGAGGCCCGGATCAACCTGCGGGTGAGCCGGGACGGCCAGGAACTGGTGCTGCGCCCGCGGGCGCTGGTCCAGGACAACCCGGGCGACGGCCCCGGCACGCGCCAGGCCTACCTGAGCCAGGCCTTCGTCCGCCTGCGGCCGGCGGACAGCCTGACCCTCACCGCCGGCCGCGATCTGCTCACCTGGGGGCCCGCCAGCTTCCGCTCGCCCAGCAACCCGCTCTATTTCGACGCGGGCCGCACCGAGCCCTTGCGGGACGTGCCGGGGGTGGACCTGGTGCGCCTGGGCTGGACCCGCGGCCCGCTCACCCTCACCGTCGACCGGGTGCTGGACGCCCAGCGCCTGGAACCGGCCGCCCCGCCGCCGCCCATGAGCCTCGCCCGGCTGGATCTGCGCGGCCGGGACCGGCTGCTGGGCCTGGTCCTGGCCACCCCGGTGGGCGGCGCGCCGTTCTACGGGGCCTTCGCCCAGGCCACCCTGGACGAGGCCTGGCTGGCCTACGCGGAGTTCGGTTCGGGCCGCCGCCCCGCGGCCCTGACCGTCAGTCCCGGCACCCAGAGCGCTCAGAGCACCCAGAGCATCCAGGGCGCGCCGTTCACCGTGCAGACGCCATCGCCCCGGCGCGAGACCACCCTGCTGGGGGCCAGCTACACCCTGGTCAACGGCCAGACAGCCGGCCTGGAATGGCTGCGCGACGGCCACGGCTGGTCCGCCCGCCAGGAAGCCGAGTACTTCACCCGGGCCGGCCAGATCGCCGATGCCTACCGGGCCGCGCCGGACGGGCCCATGGCCGGCCAGCAGCTGGCCGGACTGGGCCAGGGGCTGGGCCAGGCGCCCGCCCTGCTGGGCCGGGACTACCTGTCCCTGCTCTGGCAGAGCAACCTGCAGGAGAGCGGCCACTACTGGCGCCTGGTCTGGACCGGCAACCTCCAGGACCGCGGCAGCCAGGCGCTGGCCTACGGGGAGCTGAGCCTGGCGACCCGGTTCACCGTCTTCGCGGCCCTGTCCCGGAACCTGGGCGGCGCCCGGACCGAGGCCGGCTGCTTGTTCGGCACTTCCCTGACGCTGGGCGTCAAATGTTTTGTATTCTGAACCCCGCCCCCTTCCTTCGAATGGCCCGCCCATGCCCAGCCCGATGATCGCCCCTCCGTTCGGAACCCGGTCGCGCGCCACGTTCCGGGAAATGGCCACGCACGCCCTGGTGCTGGTGCTGGGCAACCTGATGATCGGGGTGCTGCTGCGGGTGCTGGGCTTCGGCGGTTCCCTCGGCGTCAATGTGCTCTACTCGCAGTGCATCGGCCTGTCGATCTACGGACTGGCCTCCGGCGCGGTCGCCTTCACCCGCCGGGGCAGCGGCTTGCGCCTGTCCATGCTCCTGCTGGCCATCCTCCTGGGCGGCCTGTTGGGCCAGATGGCCGCCAACCTGATGCTGTCCTCCAGCGCCCGGTTCCCGCCGCACTTCCTGCGGGCCGAATTCGTCGGCCTGTTCTTCGGCTGCCTGGGCTCCATCGCCATGTTCCTGCGGGAGCGCTACTGGGATCTGCAGCAGGAGCTGCAGGCCCGGGAACTGCTGCGGGTGGAGGCCGAAAAGCGCAGCGCGGAGGCGGACAAGCGCAGCGTCGAGGCCCAGCTCAAGCTGCTCCAGGCGCAGATCGAGCCGCACTTCCTGTTCAACACCCTGGCCAACCTGGCCGGCCTGATCCCGGCCGACCCCGCCCTGGCCAGCCACCTGCTGGAGGTGCTCAACCGCTACCTGCGGGCCAGCCTCCGGCGCACCCGGGCCGAG
>Ga0209415_10016778_pt1 | contig 11725 bp, 7 predicted proteins | sample PeaSoiSIISIP2007_FD_187696 | JGI IMG/M metagenome (GOLD analysis project Ga0209415, IMG submission 187696) | Peat soil microbial communities from Weissenstadt, Germany - SII-SIP-2007 (SPAdes) (version 2) | ecosystem: Environmental > Terrestrial > Soil > Wetlands > Peat | place: Germany... | reverse complement strand
CGGCAAGCGGATGGCGCCCACCGCACTTCCATCCTTCGGCAAGAGGGCGAGCCGTTGACGATCGATCTTGCCCGATCGCGTCGTCGGCAGCGTGTCGACGGGCATCATGCGCCGGGGCACCATCACCGCCGGCAATCGTGCGCCCAACCATGTCGAAAGATCGGAAAAGGATGGCACGGCATGGCCGGGACGCGCCACCAGGAAGGCCGCCAGTCCGTCATAATGTCCGTTGCCGGCGTGTCCTTCGGCGACGACCGCGGTCTGAATCAGGTCCGGATGGGACGACAGAACCGCCTCTATTTCTCCCAGTTCGATCCGCTGACCGCGCAGTTTGATCTGCCGGTCGACTCGGCCGAGATAGAGCAGTTCGCCGGCCAGGCTCAGGCGAACCAGATCGCCGGTCCGGTAGAGCGTCTCGCCGCCGTCCCACGGCGCGGCAACGAATTGTTGCGCCGACAGGTCGGGTCGGTTGAGATAGCCGCGAGCGAGGCCGGGACCGGACAGGCATAGCTCTCCGGCCGAGCCGGGTGGCAGCGGCCGCAACCGGCGGTCGAGAACGAAGGCACCGACATTGGGCAGCGGCGCGCCGATGGGAATCAGCCCGCTTTGATCCGGCCAAACCCGTCCCGCCGTCGCACAAACGGCGACCTCGGTCGGACCATAGGCGTTGAAATAGGCCAGATGAGCGGCGTAATGACGCGCGTCGGGTTCAATCGGCGCCTCTCCTGCGGTAATCAGCACCCGTAAGCCCGACAGATCCGCCCGATCGAACAGCCGCAGATAAGACGGCGGCAAGGTCGCCACCGTCACCCGATGGCGCGACATCATAGCCCTGAGATCCCACGGCGCGTCGATCAGCGTCCGGCTGGCCGGAACCAGGGCGGCACCGGTCAACAGGGCCATGAACATTTCGGAAAGGGACGCATCGAAGGCGGGCGAGGCGAACAACAGCACGCGGTCATCGGGAACCAAGCCGAACAGCTCGATCTGCCCAAGGATCATGTTGATAAAGCCGCGATGTTCGATCGCCACGCCTTTGGGATGGCCGGTCGAGCCCGACGTATAGATGACATAGGCGAGATCACTGTCACTGGCCGGGCGCTTCGGATCGCCGTCGGGGAAAGCGGCCCAGTCGGCCGGTGCCAAAACCCTGAGTCCGTCGGGCACCGGAGCCGGCTGGCAAGCCAGCACCGTCGTCACCCCGGCATCGGCCAGCATGAAGGCGACGCGATCGGCGGGCGTCGCGGGATCGATCGGTAGATAGGCGCCGCCGGCCTTCCAGATTCCCAAGGCCGCCTCGGGCAAGAGGACATTGCGGCCGCACAGAACCGCCACCGGTTGTTCCCGGGGAAGTCCGGCGGCCAGCAGGGCGTGCGCCAGCCGATTGGCCTTTCGGTCGAGTTGACCGTAAGGCAGGCAAAGTCCGTCCTCAATCACCGCCGGAGCATCGGCGTGGACTCTGGCGACGGCGGCGAAAAGCTGGTGAAGACCGCGCCCCGAGGGCCGAAGACGGGCCACCCCACGCCCGGCACGGGCCACCATTGCCCTCTCGGACGGCAGCACGATATCGATGTCGCCGCAGGCGGTATCGGGATGCGCGCAGAGACGGGCCAATAGCGTCAGCAGACGATCGCCCAGGACGGCCGCCGTCTCCGCCGCCAGATAGTCCACAGCATGACCGAGCATCAGCCCCACCCGCTCGGGTCCATATTCCAAAAACTCGGCGTCGAGAATCAGGGGTTCGCAACCGTTGTACAGCTTGATCGGATCCACCGTGGCCTGCCCCAGTCGAGGCAAGGTGTTCAGCGGAACGTGGTTGACCGAAAGATCGAACAATCCGCCATGCGACAACCGCAAGCCCATGCTGGTGGCCAGTTCCTCGACTGGATAATGGCCGTGACGCATCGCTTGGCGCATCGACCGGCCGATCGACTCCGCCAGAGCGCCGAAGGTCTGATCGGGGTCGATTGTAACGGCCAGCGGCAACATCTTGACCCGATGGCCGATCAATTGGCGGGTCCGCCGATCCGGCCGGTTGAGGAAGGGAATCCCCACCAACATATGGTCGCGGTCGCACAGGCGCGCCATCAGCAAGGTCACCCCAGCCAGCAGGGTGGCGCTTGGGCTGGCGCCGCATTGGCGACCCAACGCCAGCAATTGATCGAACAACGGGCGCGGTATCGGAACCGAGACATGACCGGTTCGATCGGATCCGCCAGCCGCTTCGACACGCCGCTCGAACAGCGGTTCGGGCGAACGGAGCGCCAACTGGTCACGCCAAAAGGTCTCATCGGCGGACCGGCGCGGAGACGCCGCATAGGCCTCCTCCTCCGCCAGAATCTCGGCGAAGTCAATGGCCGGCGGCAGATCGGGATCGGTTCCGCTCGTCAAGGCGCCCAAGATGGCAGCGATTTCGTTGAAGGCGGAAATCAGCGACCAGCCATCCATCATCACATGGTGGACCGACAAGATGAAGATATGCCGCTCGGGAGCTTGCCGGATGAGCAGGCAGCGCAACAGGGGCGCATCGAATAGAGCAAACGGCCGGATCACCCAGCCGGCCCCCACCGCTTCGGCGGCGACTTGATCCAGTCCCGGCACGTCCCGCAGTTCAAAGGTCACGTTCGGCTGATCTGTGACCTCAAACCAAGGAAAGGGCGTACCCCGCCGCAATAAGGCGCGGGTCATGCGATGGCGAGTCGCGAAGAGAATGACCGCGCGCCGCAGCAGTTCAGGATCGAGAGGCCCGCACAACCGATAGCTGCCGGCGAGGGCATAAGCCGGGCTCGATTCACCGAACGCTTCCTGCCCACACCAAATCGCCCTCTGTTCGAGCGACAGCGGAAGAATATCGTCGTTTTCATGCCGGGATCGGGTCAGGGTGAACGCCGTCCTGAAAAAGTGTCGGGACTTCACCTGTTACCAGGCTAAATTCAAGTAAACGTTATGGTAACCGGTTTCCTCGGCATGGCAAACCTAAACGATCATTTCAGTCGCTTGAAGAGCGGGACCACCCGATCTATCGGAAGACGACCGAGCGGTACCCCTCCGAAAAGGCAAGGACGGCCCCCTTTTTCCCTTGGTTCAATCTATGGATGCATTCCAGGACAGCGCCGAACGAGCCCCCAGCGACCCAATCGCGTCAACGCGTCTTCTCCCACGCGTGTTCGGATCGATCCTTTCCTGCGACCGAATAAAGCGCCGTCGGCGCATTCCTGGTCGCCTGAAACTCTTCCAAGCTTTGTCCTCGCATCGCCGCGTAGATGTGAAGATTGGAGATTCCAAGGACCGCCCCCAGTTTCTCCAGTCCAAAGAAGATCGCGCCATAGCGGATCAGGCCGTCCCAATCCCGCCTTCGCAACAAGTCACGTTCTTCAACGGACAACCCCGCATGCTCGAAAGCCTCTTCCGGTTCGGTCATAAATTGTTGCCGATGGGCCGGTTGGGTCATGTCGCGAAGGAATTTGTTGATACGGTAGGTCTTGACGCTGACCGCCTGCGTGAACGGATGGGTTCCGGGAATGTCTTCCAGCCCCGCCGTCTGGCGGCCAATGAGGGCTCGATGGCGCGAAGACGGGTCGCGTGGCGATGACACGTCCGGATTTTCGTAGATCGCCGTGGCGATCGCCGCCATCGACGGTAGGTAATAGGTCTGGTGAATCTTGCGGACATTGGCCGAAAGCGCCCCTCGCATGATCAGCCACATGATCACCTCGCCGCCCTCGGCACCGCCCAACGCGGCATAGTCGGCATGAGTGAGTTCCGTCAGCGCCACCGGATCTTTCTCGAAAAGATCAAGGAACTGCATATCCCAGTCGGTGTTGTTGAAGCCCGCCCGCGCACCATGCACCTGATGGGATAGTCCGCCGGTGGCAAGAATGGCCACGGAAAGGTCCTCCGGGTAGCTTTCGATCGCCCTTCTCAGCGCCTGCCCCAACTTGTAGCATCGGCGGGCCGTCGGTACCGGATGCTGCAACACGCCGACCGCAAGGGGTACGATTGGCGTTTGCCAGCCGGTTTCTCCCGAACAGATGGCGGACATCGGCGAAAAGCACCCGTGATCCAAAGCCTTGTCCTGAAAAAAGGACATGTCGAATTCGTCTGCGACGAGCGACGCACCGATATGCTGCGCAAGCGCCGCATGACCTTTGAGCGCCGGCAAATCGCGCGCCCCCCCTCCTTCGTCGGCCACCGGGTAGGCATGATCGATTCCGAGCGTAAAGGCCGAATAGTGATCAAAGAAGAATGACGTGACGTGATCATTGAAGATCAGGAAAATGACGTCGGGTTTTTTGTCCTGAAGCCATTGCTTGACCGGCTTGAAATGTTCAAAAATCGGCGCCCAGACGGGATCGTCTTGTTTCGACCGGTCGACGGCAAAACCGATAGTCGGTGTGTGAGAACAGGCGATTCCGCCGATAATACGAGCCACAGTTTCCTCCACAAATTGTGCGACCATTTTTTGGGCGTCGTTGCGCGCCCTTTGCGAACCACATCCGGTTCCACGTCCTCATCACATAGGCACTCTACGATGCTGAAGAATTGCCCAGTCGTGAATTTGACATCGAATTTTGTGATGGCGTCTTGGGGGAGGATCGATGACGACATACTATATCATTAAGAAAACTCGCTTTTTTTGCGTAACGATAAGGCTACAAATTCAAGGTGTGTGATGTCTGAAGAAGAAGTGATGGTGCCGAAAGAGGTAACTCCGCTGCCGTATCTAAAGACATTTCTTTTCGTCGCCTCGGCCGGCAGTATCGCAAGATCGGCGGCCGCCTTGTTTCGTGCTGCGTCGGCGGTGAGCCGTGCGGTCACCGAATTGGAACGGGTGCTGGGCGTCGATCTGTTCGAAAGAAAGCCACAGGGCCTGCTTCTCAACACTTACGGCGATGCGGTTCTGGCGCGCGCGCGACGCATCGACGACGAAATCCGTCTCGCCGCAGACGACTTCTGTAGATCCGGCAGACCGTTGCGAAAAACAGATCTCAACGCCGTCACAAATTTGCTCTACAGCGGCAGGAAAGTGATGCTGTTCGTAGGTTTGGCCCAATACAAGCAGGTTTCAAGTGTTGCCCGCGCCTTGAGGATGTCGCAATCCGGCGTCAGCATGTTTCTATCCAGGCTCGAAGACACTCTGAAGCAACCGCTTTTTCACCGCATGGCACAAGGACTGGTCCCGACCGATCCTGCCGCCGCTTTGCTTTTGCGGGCGAAGAGAGTACTGGCTGAATTGCGTCATCTGGAATCGGATCTGTCAGCCATTCGAGGCAACATCGAGGGCACCGTGACGATCGGAGCGCTGCCTCTGTGCCGAACCCTGATCCTGCCGGTTGCACTGGCGGCGGCCCTCGCCGACCATCCGAGACTCAGAGTCAAAACGTTTGAAAGCCCTTACGAGGTCTTGATCAACGCGTTGAAAAACGGCGACATCGATTTCGTCTTCGGAGCCTTGCGGCCACCGGAACTTTGCCAGGGCATCCGAAACGAAGCGCTGTTCGTTGATCGGATCGCCCTTGTCGCAAGGAAGGGACACCCTCTCTCTGGCCGTTCCGACGTGACAATGGCAGAACTCTCGCTCGCCAAATGGGCTTTACCCCGTCAGGACACCCCTTCGCGGCAATCCCTGGAAATCTGTTTTCGCGACGCGGGACTGGAACCGCCGCATCCGTCCGTGGAAACCGGCGACTTGGCGATTCTTCGAATGCTCCTGCAGAGCAGCGATATGATTACGGCGATCTCGCCCCGGCAACTTTGCTTCGAGATAGGGTCGGGCGCCGTCGCAGAACTTGATGTCGATACGGTATTCCGTCCACGACAGATCGGTCTTATCACACGAGACGGAGCCCTTCTCTCTCCCGCCGCCGAAAAGGTTCTTTCCGAAATCCGCGCTCTTGTCCGTCGGCAGATTTGCGATCTTGAGCCTGCCGCTTGTACCGACCAGCGATGAGTATAACCCATTATAGGTTGGGCTGCCCGTGAGCTGATGCTCGCAAAGCCAGGGGATGGCGGAGGCATTCCGCCCGGCACCTGACGGGTCCAACAGCGGCCTCGCCCTCTCCTTAACTGATGTCGGCCTTCCGACCGGAGGGGCTGCGAACACATCGCGCCCGCTCTGATTATTTCGCATTTGCGTTCCCTCCTATCGTCCCGCAATCGCGTTCCTGGAGCAGCGACGCCGCTTCCCCACAAAATTTACTTGACTACCATGTGAAAAAAGAAAAAGAATAAATTATGGTACAGCAGTCCCGTCTGATGGGACATAAAAACAACCATAATAGGCAGGAGCGCAAGATGGGCAGTCAATTTGGCGCGGCACTCGACGTGCGAGGAGACAGAACAACCTCAATCTCCCTATCCGTGGAGACAGGCGACACTGGCGGAGATACGTGCCGGCAAGGGTCCGTCGGGTCCTCGATGACCTGCTTCAAGACCCATCTTCAGCCCGATCCACCCTTCTATTTCGGCAATAGAATTGCCAACGAATTGGGACCGCTGATCAATCAGCATCCATTCGATCGGGTTTACCTGGTAACCAATCAGCTTCTCCTCGACGCCTATGGCAAGGAACTGACCGAGGCCCTGCAACGGAATGGCATCGAGCATGACGTCATCACCATCGAGGCGAGCGAGAGCACCAAAAACTTCACGACGCTTGAATATCTTTGCGAGACGCTGGTCGAACGCGACCTGTCGAAAGCGTCCATCATCATTGGTTTCGGCGGTGGGTGCCTGACCAATATCGTCGGCTTGGCAGCCGGACTGATCTTTCGAGGCATCCGCTATATCGAAATGCCAACCACGCTGATGGGCATCACCGACAGCACGCTTAGCAACAAACAAGCGGTCAATGGGCGGCATGGGAAAAACCACTTCGGCATGTATTACGCTCCGATCTTCATCTTTGGCGACACGCGTTTCCTCGTCACCGAACCGGTCGACGGCAAGCGCGCAGCCCTTGCCGAGGGGATCAAGAACGGCTTCATTTCCGACCCTGCCCTCGTCACCTATTTCGAGAATAAGCTTCAGGAAAAACTAGAGGACTACAGTGAGCGCGACCTGACGGAACTCGCCGACAAGATCATCCGATCAAAATTGCGGATCCTTGAACGCGACCCCACCGAACGGGACTACGCGATGACGCTCGAATATGGCCACACATTCGGCCACGCGATGGAATTTCTCACTCACGGCAATATTCCCCATGGGTACGCCGTCGCCAAGGGAATGTGTATCGCGGCCGAAATGTCCCACAAATTGGGCTACATCTCCCGCGAAATCGTCGACCTCCACTATCGCCTGTTTGGAGACTGCCTGGGGGTCGACCTCTCCATTCCATCGAACATCAGTATCGAAGACATCATCCAGGCGATGAAAAGCGACAACAAAAAAACAGCAGACGGAACAAAATTCGTTCTCTTGAAAGAAATAGGAAGCTGTTTGAACCCAGATGGGGACTATCAGGTCTCAGCTGAACCGAACGTGGTCAGATCTGTTCTGCAGACCTACAAGTTGAAGAATGCGAAGACTCCTACCCATGCATGAAATGCGCTGGTCATAAATTCAATGCTCTTCAAGGAAAAGACGCCATGGCCAAATTTTGCTTCAACTCAACGACACTTCGTGACATGGACGTCTTTTCCGCGCTGCGCGCCATCAAGGAGTATGGATATGACGGTGTTGAACTGACCCTGAACGACAGTCATCTTCATCCCCTCACCGCTCCGGCGCAACGAGTCCACGACATTCGTCAGTTCTGTATCGACAACGCGATCGAGATCGTCTGTTTGGCAGCAGGAGGCGATCGCCTGCTCGGCGATATCCGCTACGAACCGTCGCTCATTTCCGCCAGCGCCAGCGGACGAACACAACGCTTGGACTTGCTGCGACGGTCCATGGACATTGCTCACTGCCTCAACTCTCCGGTGCTGAATTTCAACAGTGGACTGCCAACCGAAGCGGTCGATGGCCCGCGGGCTTCCGGCTACCTGCAAGAGGCGGTAAGGACGCTGCTGGCCGACGCGGGCGAATTGACCCTCGTTCTTGAACCGGAACCCGACTTTTTTATTGGCACGACCGCCGCCGCCATCGATCTGATCTCCGCCATCGACAACCCGCAGTTACGGCTCAATCTCGATATCGGCCATGTCTTTTGCAGTGAAGACGTCCCCTATGATGCGATTGAACGGGCGTTGCCGTTCAGCCGGCACATCCATATCGAAGACATCAAGAATCGCATCCATCATCACGAAATTCCCGGCGAGGGAGACATCGACTTCCACCGTGTTCTCACGTCGATAAAACGGGCGGACTATCGGCATTTTATCAGTGTCGAACTGCACCACCACAATGATCGCTGGCGGCGCGCGCTTGGCGAAAGCCTATCCTATCTCCGCACTCTTACCGAGGTCGCAGCATGAACAAGGGATTGTTGTTGACTGCCCCCGGCGATCTTCGGACGACCGACCTCCCCCTGCCCACCCCTTCCGGCGATCAAGTGCTGATCCGGGTTCACCAAATGGCTCTGTGCGGCTCGGACATCAAGCTTTACCAGGGAACCTACAAGGCGCCCCACAGATATCCGATCGTCATCGGTCACGAATGGATCGGCGAGGTCGAAGGAGCCGGCCCCCAGGCCTCCGCGACCTGGAAAGAGGGCGATCTGGTCACTGGAGAATGCTCGGTCTTCTGTGGTTGTTGCCCCGCCTGCCAGCGAAACCGCAACTACTGCCAAAGCATCGAAAAGATGGGTATCACACTGGATGGCGGCGGCGCCCAGCATATCGTCGTCAGTGAACGCCATCTGCATCGTTGCCCCGTTCTAAGCGATTCCAGCCCCTTGGCGCTGACCGAACCACTGGCGGTCGCCGTTCAGGGCATCCAGAAGCGCGTTGGGGCCAATACCCTGCGTCAGGTTAGACATGCCTTGATTTTTGGATGTGGCGGCATCGGTATCATGTCGGTGTTTGCACTTCTTGATGCCGGCGTGCCGAATGTCACCATCATCGACGTCGCGGAAGAAAAGCTCGCCCTCGTGCGTTCCTTTGGTCTTCCCGGCGTCACGACCAGTCTGGGCGACCCCTCATCGGATCAATCGTTCGATCTGATTGTCGAAGCCGCCGGCACCGGCCCCACTCTTGCTCGCGCCATTGAGCTTGCCGCCCCTTGCGCCACCATTGTCTGCCTTGGCCACCAGGGTTCCGTGAACACCGATTTCGGTCTTGTGCTGCGTAAATCACTGAGCATTGTCGCTAGTCTTGGAAGTTGCGGAGGATTCGAACGCGCGATCGACATCATCTCGAAACGGCACGATCTGATCTCCCGCATGATCACGCGGCGTCTCGCGATGGACGACGTCCCTGCCTATCTTGCACGCGAACAGTCGACCGCCCAGGATGTCAAAGTGATGATCGACCTGACGTAATCGTCAAAACAGTATTCATCGCTGATCTACCATACGAGCAATCCGCAGAAACTCAGGCAGACTCAAACCGCCGACCGGCGAGCACGTCCAGTCCCCGGCAAGGCTGAGTTGAACCCATTCGGCATATAGCGCTTCGCTAAGACCACCCACAGGACAACGCTCGCGGCTTGAGGTCGGCAGGTGGGAATGGGCCTGATCCTTGGGCATAACAACGTCTCCTTTGCTCACCGGGAGCTCTATTCACCCCGCGTCGACAAGAGCGGAGCTTTCTCATGGCGCGAAGCCTTGCAAAGACGAGGTTAATCGGCTGTCCAGCCGCCATCGATCAGCAACGATGACCCGGTCATCATGGCCGAAGCATCGCTGGCCAGGAACAGGATCGCCCCCATCAGGTCTTCGACCTTGCCGAGGCGGCCCAGCTTGATCTTCGGCAAGACAGTGTCCTTGAACGCTTGGTTTTCAAAAAATGGTTTGGTCATGGGTGTTTCAATAAAGGTCGGGGACAAATTGTTGACCCGAATTCCGTGGGGCGCGAGTTCGATCGCCATACAACGCGCATAGCCTTCCAATGCCCATTTGGTGGCGCAGTAAAGGGACCGGCTCGCCATACCGACATGCCCCATCGTGGATGAGGTGTTGATAATCGAACCCGGGCGACCGGCAGCAACCAACCGCCGCGCCACCGCTTGCGCCGAAAAAAATGACCCCCTGAGGTTTAGGGCCATGACGGCGTCGAAGTCGCTGACAGAAACGTCGACGAAGGCGGCCGGACGATTGGTCCCGGCATTGTTCATAAAGACATCGAAAGGCGCCGCGGCGGCTATCGCCTTTTGAAAACCTTCAATATCAGTCACATCCTGAAGAAGGATATCCGCCGACCGCCCTTTGCTATTGAGAGCGGCAGCAGCGGCTCTAACGTCTGCTTCCGCGAGATCACATAAGGTCACGTGAGCCCCTGCGTCAGCCAATGCCGCCGCGGCGGCCAAGCCGATGCCACGTGCCGCTCCGGTAATCAGGGCACGCCTGCCGTCCAGACGCATGGATGGAGTCACCGGAAGAGCAGATATCGTCATGTCCTATCCCTTTTCGATCGATAGACGCGGAAATGGCAGTCGTCTTAGCCCGCATGGCGAAGACAGGTAAATCGCCGCCGCACCCTCGCAATAATGCCGGTTGATTCCGCATAATTCAATACAACTGTATCGTATTGCGGTATTTTTTTTCTTCCACGATCGATCACTTCGCGCGCACCCCATATTGCCACATAAACCGTATAGTAGTACACTTGTACCGTTTTATAGCGAGAAAGAAAATGCGCATTCTCGATCTGTTTTTCCGGAATTTTGTGCGTTTTGGTTATCTGACGGTCATCGATCCCACCGGTAAGCGCCATAGCTACTCGGGAAGAGATCTGTCCACACTTTCCCCCTGCACAATCCGCCTCCGAGGATCCGGCCTGACTTGGCGTTTTTTGATGCGACCGTCGCTGGCCTTGGGGGAGGCCTATATGGACGGCAGAATGATCATGGAAGAGGGAACGCTCTATGATCTCTTGGCACTGGCCTCGGAAAATGCCAGCCGCTGGGGTGAATTTTTGGGTCCGGGCGATCTTTTCGATTTGATGACCAGGCGCATTCAGCAATGGAACCCGGTGGGAGCCAGCCGCCGCAATGTCGCTCATCATTACGATCTGTCGGACACGCTTTACGACTTATTTCTTGACCAGGACCGTCAATATTCCTGCGCGTACTTTCCAACCCCGGACCTGCCCCTTGACGAAGCTCAGGAAAGAAAAAAAAGACATATCCTCGATAAATTGCGACTGGCGCCGGGACAGCGAATTCTCGATATCGGCTGTGGTTGGGGCGGCTTGGCGCTGGCTCTTGCCCGTGAGGCCAACGTCACGGTCACCGGCATCACGCTTTCGGAAAGACAACTGGCTATTGCCCGTCGTCGAGCGACCGAGGCCGGTTTGTCCCATCGCGTGACATTCGAACTCACCGATTACCGGCAGCTTCGCGGCCAGTTCGATCGTATCGTCTCAGTCGGCATGTTTGAGCATGTCGGCATTGATCAATATGCCGTTTACTTCCGCCAGCTTGGACGATTGCTGACTGCGGGCGGAATCGCCCTGCTTCACGCTATTGGCCGCAACGGCCGACCGAGCAGCACGGATCCCTGGATCCGCAAATATATCTTTCCTGGCGGTTACTGCCCCTCCATGTCCGAGGTTTTTCCAGCTATCGAAAAAAGCGGTCTGTTCACAACGGACCTGGAAATCATCCACCCCTGCCACTACGC
>Ga0209415_10016777_pt1 | contig 11725 bp, 13 predicted proteins | sample PeaSoiSIISIP2007_FD_187696 | JGI IMG/M metagenome (GOLD analysis project Ga0209415, IMG submission 187696) | Peat soil microbial communities from Weissenstadt, Germany - SII-SIP-2007 (SPAdes) (version 2) | ecosystem: Environmental > Terrestrial > Soil > Wetlands > Peat | place: Germany... | reverse complement strand
AGCAAGCTGCGAGGCACCGCATTTTCAGTACCACGTCAGCGGACGGTTGGCGATCCGCATGGACGACGGCACCGAGTTCGTGGCCGGCCCGGGGGACATCACGTCGCTGCCCAGCGGCCACGACGCCTGGGTGGTCGGTGACGAGCCCGCCATCGTCGTCGACTGGTTCGGCGCGAGCAACTATGCAAAGGACGGATGAGCTTACGACCGGTGACGGGCGGCCGGCCGCTGGGTTCCTCCCCACATTCCAACGAGAGGTGAGCTGAAATGGGACGCAAGATCGCTGACTGCCGTCGGTTCGAAAGCGACAACAACTGCTCGCTGACGATCATCGGCGAAGAGGACGAGGTCATCGCCGTCGCAGCACAGCACGCTGCCGCCGCGCATGGCCACCAGGACAGTCCAGAGCTTCGCGAGCAGTTGCGCGCGATGCTCGAGCCCGAGGACAGCTACATCCCGGGCACGCGCGCGGCGGAGCCGTTTCCAGCCTAGCCGCCACGGAAGCCGTCGCCGACCGATCGCGCGGTCGCCAAGGATTTGGATTTCGCCAAGCGGGTCCCGGGACGCAGGCGGCGTGCCGTCGCACGGTGCACGGCACGCCGCGAGCCCTGTCCCCGGACCCGCTGCGGCTGATTGCTCAGCCCGCCCGCCGTGGCTGGACGCGTCCTCCGGCGGTCAGACCGACGCGCTACGGGAAAGCGAGCTGAGCGAGGGGCGAAGGGGTCGAGGGCCGCGCCCGGTCCGCGCTGAGGAGGCTGTCGCGGAGCGCGCCGAGCCCGTCAGTGCGCAAACGCCGCGACCTGCTCGCGTCCGCGCGGCAACGGGCCGTCAAGCGCCTCGAGCCCGGCGGTGCGGTCGCGCAGATCGCGCAGCAGCAGGTCGCCCATCTCGTGGCTCATCCCGGCGCGCACGACGATCCGCAGCACCGAGAGATCCTCGCGGTTGGCGGGGAAGGTGTAGGCGGGCACCAGCCAGCCCCGCCCGCGCAGCCGGTCGGAGACGTCGAAGACCGTGTAGTTGGTCACCTCGGGCTTGAGCGTGAACGCGAACACCGGCAGGTCGCTCGCGTCGCTGACCAGGTCGTAGGGGCCGATCTTGGCGATCTCGGCGGCGAGCCGGCGCGCGATGTCGGCGGAGCGCTGCTGCACCGCGCGATAGCCCTCGCGCCCGAGGCTCGCGAACATGTGGTACTGGGCGACCACCTCGCTCCCGGGCCGCGAGAAGTTGAGCGCGAAGGTGGGCATGTGGCCACCGAGGTAGTTGACGTCGAAGATCAGATCCTTCGGCAGCGCGTCGCGATCGCGCCAGAGCGCCCAGCCGACGCCCGGGTAGACCAGCCCGTACTTGTGGCCTGACGCGTTGATCGACTGCACGCGCGGGATCCGGAAGTCCCACACGAGGTCGGGCTGGATGAATGGCGCGACGAACCCGCCGGAGGCGGCGTCGACGTGGAGCGGGACGTCGATGCCGGTGTCGCGCTCGAGCGTGTCCAGCGCCGCGGCGATCTCGGCGACCGGCTCGTAGCTGCCGTCGAAGGTCGAGCCGAGGATCGCGGCGACGCCGATCGTATTCTCGTCGCAGAGCGCCGCCGCCTCCGCGGCGCCGAGTGAGTAGCGGCCGGCCTCCATCGGCACGAACCGCGGCTCGACGTCCCAGTAGCGGCAGAACTTCTCCCAGCACACCTGGACGTTGATGCCGGCGACGAGATTCGGCCGGTCGCTCGGGCGGTCGGCCGCGCGCATCCGCTCACGCCAGCGCCACTTCAGCGCGAGGCCGCCGAGCATCACCGCCTCGCTCGAGCCGGTCGTCGAGCAGCCGGTGGCGCGATCGCTCGCCGGCGCGTTCCAGAGGTCGGCGATGATCTCGACGCAGCGCGACTCGATCTCCGCCGTCTGCGGGTACTCGTCCTTGTCGATCATGTTCTTCTCGGCGGTCTGCGCCATCAGGCGCTCGGCCTGACTCGGCATCCAGGTCGTCACGAACGTCGCGAGGTTGAGCCGCGCGCTGCCGTCGAGCAGCAGCTCGCTCGCGATCAGCTCGTAGGCGGCGTCGTCGCCAAGCCCTTCCTCGGCGAGCCTGCGCAGTGGCGGGTCGTCCAGTTCCACCGCCCGGATCCTACGCCGCCGGCGAGGCAGCCGTGTCACGTGCCGGCCGCTGCGCGGACCGAAGCGATGGTCGCCAGACGGGCTGGGAGGCTTCGCTGCACAACGACCGCAGATTCGGAGCGGCCGGGGCGCTCGCCGGCGCCGCGCTCGCCGGATCCGCTTCGGCGCGATCGCCGCCCGATGACCTCGCAGTCCGCGCGTCGGGCGACGTGGCATATTCGCCGCATGAGCGCTCGCGCCTGGCTCGCCTTCGCGGCGGTCTCGGTCCTCTGGGGCATCCCGTATCTGTTCATTCGCGTGGCGGTCGACGGCGGCATGCCGCCGATCTTTTTGGCCTGGTCGCGCGTTGCGGCTGCCGCCGTCGTCGTCGGAGCGATGGCGTGGCGCGCCGGAGTGCTGCCCAGCGTGCGCGGCCGGCTGCGCTGGCTGCTCGCGTACGCGGTGCTCGAGATCGCCGTGCCGTTTCCGCTGATCGCCGCCGGTGAGCGCCACGTCGCGTCGTCGCTCGCAGCGATCATCGTCGCGGCCGTGCCCTTGATCATCGCGTTGCTTGCACTGCGGTTCGAGCCGAGCGAGCGCGTCGATCGACGACGCCTGATCGGGCTGCTGATCGGTTTCGTGGGCGTGCTCGCGCTCGTCGGCATCGATGTCGCGGGGCGCGCCAGCGAGCTGCTGGGGGCCGGGGCGATCCTGCTCGCCGCCGTCGGCTACGCCAGTGGACCGATGGTCCAGAACCGCCATCTGCGGGACCTCGATCCGCGGGCGATGATGGCCGCCGCGCTGGCGATCGCCGCGCTCGTGCTGACGCCCGCGGCTGCGCTCAGCACGCCGGCCCGCAGCCCATCGCCGGCGGCGCTGATCGCCGTCGTCGTGCTGGTCGTGTTCTGCACGGTGGCTGCGTTTCTGATCTACGTCACGCTGGTGACCGAGGTCGGGCCGGGGCGGGCCGCGGTGATCACCTATGTGGCGCCGGTTCTCGCCGTCGGGCTCGGCGTGGCGGTCCTCGGAGAACACCCCGGCGCCGGCGCGATCGCCGGGCTGCTGCTGATCCTTGCGGGATCGTGGCTGTCGACCGACGGTCGCCTGCCCCCCGGCCTCACTCGGCTGCTCGCTCGATTGTCAGGGCGGGCGACGAGCGAGCCCACGCCGGAGCGCGAGCCGACGATCGAGGCGCTGCGCCGCTGACCGGCACCGCCGCGCGCTTTGCGGGCCAGCCGGGTCCAGGCTGCGAGGAGCGGTCAGTTCTCGACGGTGACGAGCGTCCCGATCGGCGTGTACGGCCAGACCTTGGCCGCCGCGGCGAGCGGCAGCTCGACACACCCGAGGCTCTGCGGGGTGCCGTAGGAGGCGCGGTTGAACGCGTGGATCGCGTCGCCGCCGTTGAAGTAGCTGATGAAGCGGATGCCCGGGTCGTGATAGTGCGAGCCGTCCGGGTTGGTGCCGCTCATCGTGCCGACCGGAATGTGCTCGAAGACCGGGAAGGTGCCGAGCACGGTTGGAGCGGAGGGCACGCCGGTGTTGCCGGGCGAGGTCAGGACCGTGTGGCCGTTGCTCCACAGCGTGAGCAGCTGGGGGACCTTGCGGTGTACGTAGACATAGCTGTAGCCGGCGTGGCTACTGCGGTCGGTGATCGAGTCGGTCATCAGCGCGTGCCAGACCATCGGCCCGGCGAGTCCGTCGACGGCAAGCCCGTGGGTGTGCTCGAAGGTCATCACCGCGCCGCGGGTGATCTGATTGGGCAATCCTGGTTTCCACAGGGCGCGCAACTCACGCGGCGTGTGCAGGTAACGCCAGGTGAACGCGCCGGAGGGCGGAGCGACTGCGGCCGCCGCCTCGAGGTGAGCCGTGGGCGCGACCGGCGCGCTCGCGGAAGTCCACTGGAGCGGAAGGTAACCCGCCTGCGCGAGGAGTTGCTGAAGGCGCAGCGTCGAGCCGGGCGGCACCGTCCACGCGAACTGTTCGCTCGCCGCTGCCAGGCTCCCCGCGGGTTGTGTGACCGCCACGGGGCGCGGAAGCACGACACGCAGCTCGCTGCCGAGCGGCGCGCCAAAGCCAGAGGGGGTGAACACCAGCGTGTGCGTGTCCGTCTCGCGCCACGATCCGGGCGTGCTCGGCGAGAGCTGCGGGAGCGAGGAGCCGAGCAGTTGCGCGAGCGGCTGTGAGAACGTCAGGTGGATCGCGGCAGTCGGCGAGATCTGGGTCCCCGGCGCAGGGCTGGCGACCATGACGGGCGAGCGTGACGGTGGAAACCAACTCACCGCGACCGGCGCGCTCAGCTTCTCCCAGGGCCGTACGGCGGCGGCGATCTCGAGTGTCCCCGGCCCGTCGCGAACGCCGAGCGAGACCGTGCGGACCGCGCTGGCCGGGGTCTGGTGGACCGCCAGGTAGCCACCGCTACCGTAGGCGACGGTGCTCACCGGTTGATCGAAGCGCACCGTGACGGGGGATCCGGGTGCGACCGTCAACCATGGGTTGCTGACACGCGCGACCGGAGCGCGGAGCGTCAGCCGCTCGAGCCGCACGCTCCCCAGGGCCCACCCGAGCCAGCCCGGGCGGCGAATCGTGACGTTGACGGAGATGAGCTCGCCGGGAGTGATCTGCGCCAGCGGCGTCAGACGCCCATCGTGGACCGCGACTGGAATGCTGCGTCCGTCCGGGCCAAACGCCTCGGCCCGTACGAGTGTGCCGGCGAACGGTTGCAGCTCGACCTTGGCGAGGGCGGTCGGATCGCTCGACAGCGTCGCGCCCGACCAGACCGTCACGATCACGACGAGACCGGCGATCACGAGCGCCGCAACGCCGGCGAGTACCAGCAGGCCACGCCGACGGCCACGCGGTCGCGACGCCAGCCCATGCGGCTCGGCCGCCTTGAACGCCATCAACAGAGGATAGGCACAGCGCTGACGCGTCCCTGCAGCTCAGCGACCGGTCAAAGCAGGTCGCGTGCCCGCATCTGAGCGCGAGCCACCCGCCCGCTTGCCTCTCGCAGCTTGCGCGCCTCCTTGTGCGCCTCCTCGTTGCGGCGAGCGACCTCCTTGGTCAGGTCGCTGAACGTCGTGGATGCCGGCGTCGGTCGCTCAGACCCGGACTGGTCGGCGGATTCGCGCATAGATGAACTCCTCGGTGCTCCGCGTTTGGCAAAGCCACAGGAGAATGCGGGAGCAGGACACTCAGGGGTGGAACGTTCTCATTCAGTCTAGCCCCCTGGGCAACCGGCACACGCCTGCGCGGTCGCGGGACCCGGCCGCGGACGAAACGTCGCGACCCCCCACCGCCGCCCTCAGGTGGCGACGGCGACGAACCAGCGACCGTCGTGCAGCACCGTCGCGCCGCCGAGCTCCTCGGCAAGGTCGCTCGCGCGGAAGAACCGCTTGTAGACGCGGTGGCGCGACCCGTCGTCGAGCACGCGCTCCTGCCACTCCTCGGGCTGGACGTCCTCGCGAAGCGCCGAATCGACGACCACGAGTTGCGGCGCGACGCGCCTGGCCTCAGCGAGGAAATCCGTCCGCTCGTCGCCCCGCAGGTGGCCGTAGAAGTGGCTCGTGAACACCCGGTCGAACTCGCCGTCGTGAAACGGCAGGGGCACCGCCTCGCCGCACAGCACTCGCACGCCTGGCAGGCGCTCGCCGGCGATCTGCAGCATCGCCGTGCTCTGGTCGAGCGCCACGACCTCACCCGCCAGGTGAGCGCTGAGAAACCCGGTGCCGCACGCCACATCGAGCACCCGAGCCGGCGGTAGCGCGGCGACGACGGCGACGAGCTGCGCAACCTCGTCCGCCCACCCCGGACGGTCGCGTTGCGCGAACTGGCCCGTCCCGAGCCACCAGTCGTCGTACTCGGACGCGCGCCGGTCGTAGTAGCTGCGCATCGCCTCGTCGAACACGAACGTCATCGCCGGCGAGTGTACCCCGCCAAAGCGGCGACGAGTCCGCGCCCCGACCGTGCTTCGCGGGTCCGCCAGGGTCGCCCGGCGCGGGTCGCGATCGACACCGTCTAGGCTCAAGTCACGATGGCGCTCCACGATCGGATGACGCCGCCTGGCGAGCTCGCTTGGCGGCAGGGGTGCGTGCCGCACGAGCCTGCCTGGGTGGGCGGCGCCGAGGACTGAGGTGGGCGTCGAGCCGCCGGCCAGCGGGGTCCCCCCGCCGGTGCGCCCCCGACGCGCATGGCTGGTCTGCGCGACCACGGCCGTCGCCGGAACGATTGCCGCGAGCCTGCTGCCGTCACCGTGGTCGATCGTCTGTGGCGTGCTCGCGGCGCTCGGAGCGATCGGGGCGTTCGTCGCGTTCGTCGTCATCGTCGTGCTCGAGGACTCGGGCAGCGGCCGCTGAGCCCGATCGGCGGCCGGGTCACGCCGCCGGCGCGCGCGCACCCAAGCTAGAAACGCGCTCGCGCCTATAGTGGTCTGTCGAGTGCACAGAGCGTTGTCAGTAGAGCGCGCTGCGGGCGCCGTCGATGAGCGCCGGCCTACCGTCCTGGGGCCGCCTCCCGCCGGCGAGGCGGCCGCGGCGGTCTGCCGTCGCGGCCAACGACCGGTGCTTCGATGAGCGGCCCTGAGCTCGGCCTGGCCGTGTCGGTCTTCGCGGCATGCGCGGTCGAGGCGGTCGAGGCGCTGACGATCGTCCTCGCCGTCGGCACGACGCGCAGCTGGTCCTCGGCGCTGTCGGGAGCCGGTGCCGCGACGGTTGTCCTCGCCGGGGTGGTCGTCGGGCTCGGGCCCGCGCTGACCTCGCTGCCGATCGATGTCCTGCGGGCTGGGGTCGGCGGGTTGTTGCTCGTGTTCGGGCTGCAGTGGCTGCGCAAGGCGATCCTGCGGGCCAGCGGGTTGAAGGCGTTCCACGACGAGACGGCCGCGTTCGCGGAAGAGACCGAGGCGGCGCGCGCCGCCGCCCGCGCTGCAGCCGGCTTCGACGCGTATTCGTTCACGATCGCCTTCAAGGGCGTCCTCCTCGAGGGCCTCGAGGTGGCGTTCATCGTGCTCACATTCGGCGCCAACCAGCACCGCATTCCGCTCGCGGCGATCGCCGCCGGAGTGGCGATCGCGGTCGTTGCCGCGGCCGGGGTCGCCGTGCGCGCGCCACTGGCACGCGTACCCGAGAACGCGATGAAGTTCGCCGTCGGGGTGATGCTGACCTCGTTCGGGACCTTCTGGGGGGCCGAGGGGGCCGGGGCGTCGTGGCCGGGCGCGGACGCCGCGCTGCTCGTGATCGTGCCGGTGCTGCTGGCGATCTCGCTGACGTTCGTCGCGCTGATCCGCCGTGGCGCATTGTCGGCCGCGGCCCAGGCGCCGGTGACCGCCGGCGGCGGCGCATGAGTCGCCTCCAGGCCGGGCTGTTCGGGGCCTGGGAGTTCATCGTCGGCGACGACTGGCGCGTCGCGCTCGGCGTCGTCACGGCGATCTCGCTGACCGCCCTGGTCGCCACCAGCACGGTCGCGGCATGGTGGGTTCTGCCGGTCGGCGTCGTCGCGTTGCTTGCCGACTCGTTGCGTCGCGCTGCGCGCCAGGCGCGCCGGCACTAGCGCCCGAGCGTTCGCTCGAGCCGGCGCGCTCGCTCGGGGATCTCGCCCAGCAGGACCCGCACCTGCTCGAGTCCCGCTCGCAGCGCCGTGTCGCCGACCTCGACCGGCAGCATCGAATCCTGGAGCCCGGCGAGCGCGCTGTCTGCCCGCCCGACGGCCTCGACCGCGCTGTCGATGATCCCCTTCGCGTTGTGTGCCCGGACGTGCGGCGTCTGCGCCACGAACACCCGGCCGGGGAGAGCGTGGCGGCCGGCGAACTCGGCGTGGACGCGCTGCGCGCGCCCGTAGGCAACCTGGACGGGCCGGAAGAGCTCCTGCTCGAGGCGCTCCGCGGCGTAGTCGTCGAGCTGCTCGTAGGCCTCGCCCAGATACGTCAGCGCGGCCCCGATCTGATCGGCGGCCGCCGCGAGCGTGTCGAGCATTTGCTGCCTGGCCTCGGCCGTCGTGTAGCTCATCACCGACGAGGTTAGCCATCGCCCTGGTCGGCGCGGCGCAGCCGACGGTGCGCCGGCGGCTACTGTGGCGACTCGCCGGCCAGCCCGCGGGCCGCCCGCTCGCTGAGCTCCGCCAGCTCCTCGTCGCTGAACTCGGGGACCGCGAGCAGCTCGCGCGCTCGCGCAGCGAGGCTTTCGTCGACGAAGACCTCGCGGTTGCCGCTGCCCCCGAGCTGGGGCAGATCGGCTCCGATGCCACGCTTGTACACGGCATCGATGCCCGCTCCCGCCAACCGCGCGCATATCATCTCGGCCTCGGGTTCGTTCTGAGCGCTTGCGATGGCCACGAGCATCGGGCCATCGTAGACCAGCTCCGCGGCCGGCTTCGACGCAGGGAGGACGCTTGCCCCGCATTCAGCAGGTGATCGACACACTTGAGGCCGAGTGCGCCGAGCTGCGCGAGCGGTTGGCGTGGCTCGAGGCGCAGCTCAACGAGTTCCAGGCCCGCCAACAGGAGGCCGCAGCCGAGGTGCCGGCGCGCTCGCTGCGTCGCGCGACCGCGCGCCGGGCCAGCAGGCGCCGCGCGGTCGCGCGCTCGCGCCAGCTCGACACGAAGGCGAGGATCATCGCCTTTCTCTCCGAGCACCCGGGGAGCACCGCCGGCGAGGTGGCGAAGGGCCTGGATCTCAGTCGCGCCAGCGTGTCCAATCGCCTCAGCGCGCTGGCGAAGCTCGGCGAGATCCGCAAGGCCGAGCGCGGCTACGCCGCCAAGTAGCGCGGAGCGATGGCGTCGGACGCAGCAGCGGTGGCGTCGCGATCCGGCGGACGGATCCTCGTCGACCAGCTCGTGCTCCATGGCGTCGAGGCGATCTTCGGTGTCCCCGGCGAGAGCTACCTCGCCGCGCTCGACGCCCTCCATGACGCGCCGATCAGGTTCGTCAACGCGCGCCACGAGGCCGGCGCGGCGAACATGGCGGAGGCCTATGGCAAGTTGACCGCGCGACCGGGGGTCTGCTTCGTCACCCGCGGCCCCGGCGCGACCCACGGCTCGGTCGGCGTGCACACCGCCTTTCAGGACTCGACGCCGATGCTCTACCTCGTCGGTCAGGTGCCGCGCGGCGAGCTCGGCCGCGAGGCCCTGCAGGAGCTCGATTACCGCGCGATGTTCGCGCCGCTGGCCAAGTGGGCTGAGGAGGTGATCGACCCGCGACGGATCCCCGAGCTCGTCCGCCGCGCCTTCGTGCTCGCCACCTCGGGACGTCCGGGGCCGGTCGTGCTCTCGTTCCCGGAGGACGTGCTGGTGGAGCAGGCGGTGGTTGCAGACAGCCTGCCCTACGCGCCGTCGGCCGGTGCTCCCGCGATCGCCGAGCTCGCCCGGGTGCGCGAGCGGCTCGCCCGAGCGGCCCGACCGCTGCTGCTCGTCGGCGGGGGCGGCTGGAGCGCCGAGGCGGCGCGCGCAGCGCAGGCCTTCGCGGAGGCCTCGGCGTTGGCGGTCGTCTGCTCGTTTCGCTGTCAGGACTACATCGACAGCCGCTCGGCGTCCTACGCCGGGCATCTGACGACGTTGACCGATCCGGCGCTCGCACGGCGCGTGCGCGAGTCCGACCTGTTGCTCGTCGTCGGCGATCGCCTCGGCGATGTCACGACCGCCGGCTACACCCTGATCGAGCCGCCGGTTCCGCGCCAGGAGTTGATTCACGTCTACCCGGACCCGCACGAGATCGGCCGGGTCTTCGCTCCGGCGCTTGCGCTGGTCAGCGGCTCGACCGCCTTCTTCGAGACGATCGAGCCGGTCGACGGGACCGGCTGGGCGGCGTGGAGCGCGGCGGCGCATGCCGAGTACCTGGCGTGGAGCCGGCCAGCGCCCGGGTCGTGGCAGCTCGATCTCGCGGTGGTCGTCGGGCAGGTCGCGGAGCGGCTCGCCGGCGAGGCGATCGTGATCAACGACGCGGGCAACTTCAGCACCTGGGTGAGCCGCTTCCTGCCGTTTCACTCCTATCGCAGCCAGCTGATGCCGGAGAGCGGAGCGATGGGCTACGCCGTGCCGGCGGCCGTGGCGGCGAAGCTGCTGCATCCCGGCCGCCCGGTGATCTGCTTCGTCGGCGACGGCGGCTTCCAGATGAGTGCGCTGGAGCTCGCGACGGCGGTGCAGGAGGAGCTGTCGATCGTCGTGATCGTCGTCAACAACGGGATGTACGGGACGATTCGCGCGTTCCAGGAGCGCGCCTACCCCGGCAGGGTCTTCGGCACGGCGCTCCGCAACCCCGACTTCGCGGCGCTCGCGCGTGCCTGCGGCGCGCACGGCGAAGCGATCGAGCGCACCGAGCAGTTCATGCCCGCGCTGGAGCGTGCGCTCGCCGCCGGGCGCCCGGCGCTGCTCGAGCTGCGCGTCGACGGCGAGGCGATCTCGCCGGTCGAGACGATCTCGAGCATCCGGGCTCGCGCCGCAGCGAGCGGGACGGCCCACTAGCCTTCCGGATCGGCGCATGCGCCGATCCGCGGGTGGGTGCATGCACCCACCCGACCGCGATTTCCCTCAGCTGCTCGCGCCGGACGGCGCGAGCACGAGCAGCAGATCGCCGCGCTCGACGCGGGTCCCGTTGGCGACGGCGACGCGCTCGACGCGCCCGCTGATCGGTGCGGCGATCGTCGACTCCATCTTCATCGCCTCGATCACGGCGACGGCCGCTCCCGCCTGGACCTCGTCGCCGGTGCTGACCTGGATGATCACGGCACCGATGACCGGCGCCGCGACGTGCCCCGGGTTCGCGGGGTCCGCTCGCTCGATCTCGTTCAGCGCGGCCTCGATCGTGCGGTCGCGAACGTCGATCGGCCGCAGCTGGCCGTTGACGCGCGTCATCACCGTGCGGATCCCGTATTCGTCGGGCTCGCCGATCGCCTCGAGCTCGAAGATCACGCGCACGCCCGGGGCGAGGTCGATCGGCAGCGCGTCGCCCTCGCTAAGGCCGTAGAAGAAGGCGCGGGTCGGGAGCAGCGAGACGTCGCCGTGGCGCTCGCGCGCCGCCAGATGGTCGCTCGACGGGCCCGGGAACATGATTGCCGCGAGCGCGAGGCGCCGCTCGGTCCCGGGGCGGCTCAGCACGTCGAGTGTCACCTCGTCGAGCGGGGGCACCGGCGCGGGCTTCGCGCGGCCGCTGAGGGCCCGCGTGGTGAACGGCTGCGGGAATCCGGCGGGCGGGTGCCCGAGCGCGCCGCGCAGGAAGTCGAGCACCGACTCCGGGAGGTCGAAATGGGCCGGTGCGCGTTCGAGCTCGTCGAAGTCGATTCCGGCCGACACGGCGAAGATCGCAAGATCACCGACGACCTTGCTGGTCGGCGTCACCTTGATGATGTTGCCGAGCAGCGCGTTGGCGCGCTCGTAGGCCGCCTCGACCTCCTCGAAGCGGTCTCCGACCCCGATCGCCGTCGCCTGCTGGCGCAGGTTGGACAGCTGGCCGCCGGGAATCTGGTGGCGGTAGACGCGACCGGTCGGCGCGCGCAGACCGGCCTCGTAGGGCGCGTAGAGCGCTCGCACCGCCTCCCAGTAGGGCTCGAGCGCGAGCGCCGAGTCGAGCGTGATCGCCGGGGCCCGGCTCGTGCCGGCGAGCGCGGCGATGATCGCCGAGAGCGAGGGTTGGCTGGTCATCCCGGCCAGCGGCGCGGCGG
>Ga0209415_10016776_pt1 | contig 11726 bp, 10 predicted proteins | sample PeaSoiSIISIP2007_FD_187696 | JGI IMG/M metagenome (GOLD analysis project Ga0209415, IMG submission 187696) | Peat soil microbial communities from Weissenstadt, Germany - SII-SIP-2007 (SPAdes) (version 2) | ecosystem: Environmental > Terrestrial > Soil > Wetlands > Peat | place: Germany... | reverse complement strand
CCGCCCGCCACACCACGGGGATCACGATGAGCGCCAGGAGCAGCGCCGCCGCGACGCCCATCAGCAGCACCCCCAGCCGCATCGCCCGCGCGTCGTACGCCTCCAGCGCCGCCGCGTGCACCCGCACGTCTCGCCCCGCCGCCTCCGCCGCTCGCTCCAGCCGACCCACCTGCTCGCGCGACGGATCCAGCTCCGCGCCGAACGCCGCCCTGTCCGCGATGGCCCGGCGCGCGATCGCCACCTGCTTGCCGCGCGTCTGCTTGCGCGCCTCCTCCACCGCGGCCGTCCGCGTGCCCACCTGCCGCTCCATCCAGTGCCCCAGCGACGACCGCTCCCCGCGCGCGGCCTCCACCGTGACCTGCGCCTCGGCGACGCGCTTCTTCGCGCCCTGGTAGCGCTGCGTCAGGTCCGCGATCGACGCCCGCAGCCGCGACGCCTCGATCAGCCGCGTCTCCCGCTCCTTCGTCCACGCCGCCAGGGCCGACGCCGTGCCCGTCGTGTCGATCATCGTCGCCGCGCCGGGGCTCGTCACCGGGCGGGCCTGCGTCACGCCGCCGCTCAGTACCGTCGACGTCGCCGGTCGCCGGCCCGACTCGGGCACCAGCGTGTCCGGCCCGCCCAGCGCCACCAGCGTCGCGCGCACCGCCTGCTGCATCGACGCCGCGTCCGGCCAGCGCCGCGCGCGCTCGTATGCCAGCGCGCGATCCACGATGGCCACCAGCGCCGGCGGCACGTCCGGCGCGACGCTCCCCAGCGACGGCGCGGGCGTCGTCGCGCTGAGGATCAGCTGCTCGTTGCCGCTCACCCCCTCGTGCACGTGCCGCCCGCTCAGCAGCGTGAACATCGTCGCGCCCACCGCCCACAGGTCCGTCCGCCCGTCGACCTCGTCCCACCGCGCGCGCGCCTGCTCGGGCGCCATGAACGCCGGCGTCCCCATCACCACGCCCACGCGCGTCGCCGTCTTCCTCCCCAGCGCCGCCTCGAAGACCTTCGCGATGCCGAAGTCGAGCACCTTGAGCTGCCCCACCTTCGTGATGAAGAGATTCTCCGGCTTCACGTCGCGGTGGACCACGTTCTTCGCGTGCGCCGCCGCCAGCACGTCGAGCAGCTGCTCCACGACGGCGAGCACCTCGCGCACCGGGAGCCGCTCCCCGCTCCGCTGCCAGCGCGCCTCGACCGTCTCGCCCTCCAGCAGCTCCATCACGATGAACGCCGAGCCGTCCGGCGCGACGTCGTCGTCCATGACGCTGACGGCGCCCTCGTGCTGGATGGTGTTCGCCGCGTACCCCTCCTGGAGGAAGTGCTGCTTCACCTCCGCGTCGTGGCTCATGTCGGCGTGCAGCACCTTCACGGCGACGCGCTTCCCGTTGCGGTGCGTCGCCGCGTAGACCGCCGCCATCCCGCCGACGCCCAGCAGCGTGTCCAGCGTCCACTTGTCCTGCAGCACCATCCCGAGGCGCGCGGCGGCGAGCGTGGTGTGCGGATCGTCCACCGGGGCGAGCTTCGGCGTCGTCATCTACGCCGGCCCCCCGCCCTCGCGCTGCTGCGCCGCCCGCAGCTCGCCCTCCGCGCGCTTCAGCTTCGCCTCCTCGCGCGCGAGCGCCCCCTGCGTCGACGACAGGTCCTGCGCCGCCAGCCGCTCGTCGATCTGCGCCTTCGACAGCTCCGCCTCGAGCGCGGTGAGGCGCGCGTCCACCTGGGCGAGGCGCGCGTTCTGCGCGTCCTGCTCCGCCGCGAGCACCTTGTCGCGCGAGCGCAGCACGTCCTCCGCGCGCGACAGATCCTCCAGCGCCACCGCGTAGCCCGACTGCTTCTCCGCCGCGGGGCGCACCCTCTCCGCGAACGCCACCAGCGCGTCCTCCAGCACCCCCGCCGCGTGTGCCGCCTCGACCTGCCGCGCCGCGTGCGACGTCTTCAGCTCGCGCTGGCGCTTGAGCACGCGCCACGCGTAGAGCGGCGCCGTCACCCAGCTCGTCGGCGGCGCGCCGTAGTCGGCCAGCACCACCGCGTCGTCCGCGATCTCGCTCTCGGGGTCCCGCGCATGCGCCGTCGAGGTTCCCTTCGCCGCGCCCCGGACCACCGGCGCCGACATCGCCGCCCCGCCCAGGCCGTACTCGATCGGCGCCGAGTGCGCCTCCTGCGCCCGCTCCGCCACGAGGGTCCTCGGGTCCACCGCCAGCTCCAGGGGCAGCTCCTCGTCCCTCTTCTTCCGCAGCGGCGGCGGCTTCGGCGCGGGTTGCGCGCGCACGTCGAGCTCGAGCTCCGCCTCGGGCATGCCGCCGCAACGCGGGCACGCCCGATCGGGGGCGAGGCCCTCCGCGCCGCACGTGCCGCACGAAGCCATGGCCACGATCATACCGCAGGGAGGGAGCGTGCTAACGGTAGTCCGATGCCGGCGACCAGCAAGCGACTCGAGTTCCTGCAGAAGCTCACGTCCTCGGGCAGCGTCGACCCCTTCGCCTGGTACGGCCTCGCCATGGAGTACCGCAGCCTGGAGCGCCGCGACGACGCGCTGGCCACGTTCGAGACCCTGCGCGCCCGCAGTCCCGACTACGTCGCGATGTATCTCATGTGCGGCCAGATGCTCGAGCAGATGGGCCGCATCGAGGACGCGAAAGCGTGGCTCACGTCCGGCATGGACGCCGCGAAGCAGAAGGGCGACACGCACGCGCTGGGGGAGCTGGAGGGGGCGCTCGGCGCACTCGGATGAGAAAGGGAGCCGCAGAGGCGCAGAGAACGCAGCCCGTCACCGCTTCCGGAGGTGCGCGAGGCGCTCCTTGATGCGCTGCTCTTCGCCCCGGTCGGTGGGCTCGTACAGCACGGTGCCCTCCAGCTCCTCCGGGAGGTACGTCTCGCCCGGCACCACCGCGCCCTCGAAGCTGTGCGCGTACTTGTACCCCTCGCCGTAGCCCTCGCCCTTCATCAGCGGCGTCACGGCGTTTCGCAGCTTCTTCGGCACGGGGAGTGCGCCGTGCTTCTCGACCAGCTCGCGCGCCTTGTGCCACGCCACGTTGCACGCGTTCGACTTCGGCGCGCTCGCCAGGTACAGGCACGCCTGCGCCAGCGGGTACATCCCCTCCGGCATGCCCACGCGGCGCAGCGTCGCGTCCGCCGCGCTCGCCACGAGCATCGCGCGCGCGTCGGCGTTGCCCACGTCCTCGCTCGCGAAGATGAGCATGCGACGCGACACGAAGAGCGGGTCGTCGCCCGCCTCGAGCATGCGCATCATCCAGTAGATCGCCGCGTCGGGATCGCTCCCCCGCATCGACTTGATGAACGCGCTGACGACGTTGTAGTGCTCCTCGCCGCTCTTGTCGTAGAGGAGCGGCTGGTGGCTCTCGGCCGCCTTCACCGACTCGAGCGTCAGGTGCACTTCGCCCCGCGTGTCGAGGTAGTCCGCCACCAGCTCGAGCGTGGAGAGCGCCCGCCGCGCGTCGCCCCGCGCCATCTCGGCCATGGCCCGCAGCGCGTCGTCGTCCGCCGACAGCTTCTTCGCGCCGAGGCCGTGCTCCGAATCGTGGAGGGCCCGGCGCAACAGAGTATGCAGGTCCTCCGTCGCCAGCGGCTCGAGGCGGAACACCTTGCACCGGGAGAGGAGAGCCGCGTTGACTGCGAAGCTCGGGTTCTCCGTCGTCGCCCCCACGAGGACGATGGTCCCGTCCTCCACGTGAGGCAGGAACGCATCCTGCTGGGCCTTGTTGAACCGATGAATCTCGTCCACGAACACGATGGTCCGCTGCCCGTGAAAAGCGAGGCGATCCCGCGCCGCGGCGACGACCTCCCGCAGCTCGCCGACGCTCCCCAGCACGGCACTGAACGGCACGAAGAACGACTTCGTCGCCGCGGCGATGACGCGGGCCAGGGTCGTCTTGCCGCTCCCGGGGGGCCCCCAGAGGACCATCGAGCGCACCTTGTCCTGGGCGATGGCCTGCGTCAGGAGCGACTCCGGCTTCAGCAGGTGCACCTGGCCCACGACGTCACGCAGCGCGTCGGGACGCATGCGATCGGCCAGGGGGGCGCCGCGCCCGGCGCTCTTGCGGGCGGCCGCGCCGAACAGCGTCGCGGAGGGATCGGCCGAGCTGGGGCGCCTGCCGCGGGTCACCATGCGGGAGAACCTAGCGCGAATCACGGCACGGACTATGGTTGCCGCATGCGCCGGGGGCTCCTCCTGCTCGTGCCCGCAGCCGCCGCCCTGGTGGGCGCGTGCGCCGAGCCGCCCAAGGCACCCGCCCCGCGGGCCGGCGTCACCGGCGTGCAGCTGACCTCGTTCGAGGTGCGGGACGACCAGATCGACCGCTTCGAGCACTGCCCCCCCGCGGGCGAGATCGGCCAGGACTGGGTCCCGCCCATCCCCGAGTGGCACCCGCCCGCGGCGTCCGCGTCGGCCGCGGTTCCCGAGAGCGCGGTCGGTGCGTCCGGCGGGGACGTGGCGACGCCGCCGACGGGCGACACCATCGACGACACGACGCCCGCGTCGCTCGCCGTGCTGACCGACGAGGCGTCCAACCAGACGCGCGCGCCGTTCCGCAGCTGCTACCACCACGGCCTCCTCTTCGATCCCACGCAGGACGGGCACGTCGCGGTGGTGCTGCGCGTCGATCGCGCCGGCAAGGTGTCCTCGGTGGAGACCTGGGGCGCCTGCGATCTCGCGCCCGAGGCGCTCGTCTGCATGAAGGACGAGGCGAAGCACGTGCACCTGCGGCCCCCCGTGGGCGGGTCGGCGACGGTGACCATCCCGGCGGTGTTCACGAACGGCAACGAGCGGCACGGCTCGGCGAAGGACGCCTACGCGGCGTCGGCGTACGTGGCCATCGAGGCGATGCGCCCGCGCCTCCACAACTGCGAGCAGACGGCGAAGTACGCGCACACGGGGGTCTTCGCGAGCGCGCTCTTCTCCATCGACGTCGACGCCAGGGGCAAGGGCGAGCACGTCTCGGTCGACCAGTGGAAGGGCGGGCACGAGCTGCTGGCGTGCGCCGCCGAGGTCCTGCGGGACGCGCCGTTCGCGCCGCCGCCGACCGGGCGGGGCAAGGTCATCGTGCCGGTGGTGTTCAACCCGAGGCCGGGGACGCGGTAGCGGGGTCCGAGGGGCGAGAGCGAGCCTCCTGTCGGCGACAGGGGGCACCCGAGCGGCGAACGGAAGGCCCCGGTCGGCCCTCGGAGGCATCCGAGCGGCGAGAGGGGGCGCCCGTTCGGCGAAAGGACAGGTCCGAGGGGCCCGAGGATGCCCCCGATCGCCGACAGGACGCGTTCTCTTGCTCCGAGGGCGCGTCCTTTCGATGCAATTTCAGTGGCTTACCAACAATCGACCGAGCCTCCGGCAAATAGGCGCGGAATCGGGATCGACGTGGGCACTTAACCGGCAGAGGGCATCGGATCCCCCGACGCCAGGTTTCGAGTCCATCGAAAGGAAGTCCCCATGACCATCAGCACCTCGTCCAAGCAGTCCCTCGTCGCTACCTGCAACGCCCTCATCACGGGCCTCACCGCACTGCCCGCCGCCAACAGCGTCACGTCGGCGGGCACGACGTACACGAAAGCGCAGCTGCTCGCGCCGCTCCAGGCGTACGTCGTCCTGCCGCCGGCCACGGCCGCCGCGAAGACCGCCTACACGAAGGCGGTGGCCGCGGAGACCGAGGCGAGGGCGGCCGTAGTGGCCATGATCGAGGACATCGTCAAGCCGTTCCTCCACCAGCTGCTCGGCAAGAGCAGCCCGGACCTCGAGACATACGGTCTCGAGCCGGTGAAGGTGCCGGAGAAGACGGTGGCGACCAAGGCCGCCGCCGCCCAGAAGAGCCAGGCGACCCGCAAGGCGCTCGGCACGAAGGGCACGGTGCAGAAGAAGGCCGCGAAGAAGGTCCTCGAGGCGCCGCCGGCGCCGCCGGCGCCCGCGAAGAGCTGACCCGAGGCGTGGCGGACCCGATTGCACGACGGCGGGAACCTTTCCCGACCGCCGTCGTGCAACCCGGGTGACATGATGGCCCTCGCGATGCCCGCTCCCCTCGGCACGGAGCTCGATCGCGCCACCCTCGACCGGGCGCGCGCCCTCGATCCCATCGCGCTGCGGGCCTTCGTCGTCCGCTACGAGCGCCCCGTCTTCGCGCTCCTCTCCCGCATGCTCGGGCGGGGCCCTCACGTGGAGGACCTGGCGCAGGAGACCTTCCTCCGCGCCTTCCGCGCGCTCCCGGCGTTCCGCCTCGACGGCCCGGCGCGCGCCTCGACGTGGCTCCTCACGATCGCGACGCGCCTCGCGCTCGATTCACGCAAGAAGAAGCGGCTCCCCCTCGCGGAGCCGGAGGCCTCGCACCAGGTGCCCGACGCCTCGACGCCGGAGACGGAGCGCGCGCGGCGCGAGCTGGGGCGGCGGCTCGCGCAGGCGGCCGAGGCGCTGAGCGACGACCAGCGGGCGGCGCTGCTGCTGTCCGACGTGCACGGCTTCACCCTCGCCGAGGTCGGCGAGGCGCTGGGCATCCCCGAGGCCACCGCGAAGACGCGCGTGTTCCGGGCGCGGCAACACATGCGCGAGCGGCTGGCCGACCTTCGGGAGGCCGTGCCTTGTGATTCACAAGACCTCGCGACGGAGAGGGAGTGACCCATGGACGACCACGAGCTGGAAGCGTGGAACGCCGAGGAGCCGCCGGAGGGCTTCGCGGAGCGCGTCGTCGCGGCGGCGAGGCGGGAGGAGAGCGCGCGGTCGAGGCCGCGTGCGGCGCGGATCTTCGCGGGCCTGCTGCTGGCGGCGACGCTGGGGATCGCGGTGGTCGTGGGCCTCGGCCTGAAGAACGCGCACGCGCGCGGCGAGGTCTCGGCGAGCGAGCGGCAGGAGGTGCGCGTCGGCACGCGGGCGCTCGCGGTGCTCGAGAAGGGCGCGCACGTGAAGTGGGACGGCGACGCCATCGAGCAGGACGAGGGCGACGTGTTCTGGCGCGTCGAGCCGGGCGCGCGGTTCGTCGTGCACACGCCGGCGGCCGACGTGGCGGTGAAGGGGACGTGTTTCCGGGTGCAGGTGAAGGACGGAGAAGACGAGATGGAGCGGCGAAGCGTGGTGTCGGGGGCGGTCGGCGCGGTGATCGCCGCGACGGCGATGGTGGGCGTCTACGAGGGCAAGGTGGCGGTGTCGCACGCGGGGCAGAGCGTGGACCTCGTCGCGGGGCAGTCGGCCTCGGCGGGCCCGGGCGGCGTGAAGCGCGTCAGCAGCGGGCCGGGGGACGAGGTGTCGCCGGATCCGGCGGCGGCGTCGGGCACGGAGGGCGAGAAGGCGCTCACCGCGGCCAACGCGAACCTGGCCGACACGGTGCGCGACTACCGGCGGAAGCTCGAGGCGATCGAGGCCCAGAAGAAGAAGCTCGAGAAGGAGCTCGCGGAGGCGCAGCTGAAGCTCACCGACGGCGGCCCGATGAAGAGCGAGTACGAGCTGACGCCGCAGGACTGGAAGGATCTGGCCAAGGAGGGCGAGCTTCGCATGCGGGTGCCGTGCAGCGGGCCGCGCAACGACTTCAGCTACACGCCGTCGAACCTCAACAAGCTCGGCCTGGCGCCCCAGGACGCGCCCATCCTCCAGGCGGCGTTCCAGCGGTCGCACGCGCGCACCTGGGGGACCGTCGAGCCGCTCTGCAGCCAGGCCCTCGGGGGCGCGGACGCGAGCAAGCTCGGGCTGCAGGCGTGCATGAGCGTCCTCGGGGAGATGACGCGCATGCAGAGCAACGCGACGTACGACGAGGACGTGCGCGAGGTGACCGAGATCATGGCCGGGATGCGCCCGGCGCCGGGGCCGGGGAGCACGGCGGACCCGCTGCTGCGCGCGTACCTGGCGATGGCGAGCGAGTCGCAGAACATCGAGACCGATCTGGCGCAGTCGCTGGGACAGGACGACGCGAAGCGCGTGGTGTACGGCGACACGGGCTGCTGGTGGAACAGCTCCCACGGCGTGGGGCCTCGCGACACGCCGTGATCCAAGCCGGCGCGCGGCGGCTTGGTTAGACTCGCAGCGCATGCGGACCTGGCGACGCGTCGTGATCGTCGTGATGGTCGTCGCGACGGGCCTGCTCTTTTACCGGTGGTGGCAGTCGGCGTCGTCGCGCGCGGCGCAGCGGCCGCACGGCGCGGGCGACACCGAGGAAGCCGAGCCGGCAGCCGCACGCGCACCCCACCCCCCTGGCCCCCCGCCCCGCGAGCAGGGCGGGGGGAACGGGAACGGCGAGGCAGGGCCGACGCTCGACCGCGCGCGAGCGGACAGGATGCGCGAGGAGCTTCACGCGCTCTTCGCGGAGGCCGGGGCGCTGGCGCTGATGGGGGCGACGAGCGTCGAGCCGCCGGCGGCCCGCGACGCGGGGTTCCCGACGATGCCGGTGCTGGGCACCTGGGACGGCGGCGACCCGAAGGTCGACCCCAGGTACATCCAGAGGCGCGTGCGAGAGGACCTCTTCCCGATCGCTCGAAGCTGCTACGGCGACGCGCTGAAGCGCGATCCGAAGGTGGCGGGCAAGCTGGTCGTCTCGTTCCGGATCATCGGCGACCGCACGGTCGGCGGCGTGGTCGACGACGCGAAGCTGACCGACGAGACGACCATCGCGGACCCCGAGTTCCAGACCTGCGTCCGCGAGTCGATGATGGCCGTGTCGTTCGACGCGCCCCCGGGCGACCAGGAGATCACCGTCGTGTACCCGATCCTGTTCTCGCCGGACGACGACGAGGCCGGGAGCGAGTAGCCCGACCTACCGCATCACGAACTTCATCAGCGCCACGGCGATCCCGACGCCGATGAGCAGGAACGCCAGCGCCACGCCGATGAGCACCCCGACGTTCGCGCGCGGCACGCCAGCCGGCATCGACTGCGGCGCCCTCGGCGACTGCGCGTGACCCATCGGCATCGCCGCCGAGGGGCCGTTCTGCATCATGGGCCTCTGCTGCGGGGTCTGCGCGTACTGCTGCTGGCCTTGCGGGTACTGCTGCTGCGCCTGCGCGTACTGTCCCTGGGCGGCGGCGGCGGCCTGCCGCGAGACGGGGACGTGCGGCGTCGTGGGGATCTCGTTCGCGCGCGAGCCCGCGAGGTGCGGCGGGAGGTGCGTCGCGCCCTGGAGCACGAGCTGCATCGCCGCCGCGAAGTCCGCGGCGCTCGCGTAGCGCTCCTCGGCCTTCTTGGCGAGGGCGCGGTCCATCACCTGGTCGAGCAGCGGCGGGAACGTGCGCCCCGGGACGCGCTGGCTGAGCGGAATGGGCTTTCCGGTGACGTGGAGCTGGATGAAGTCCATCGCGCTCTTCGCGTCGAAGGGCAGCTTGCCCGTCAGCACCTCGTAGAGGATCACGGCCAGCGAGTACGTGTCGCTCGCCGGCGTCAGCGCCTTGCCCTGCGCCTGCTCGGGGCTCATGAACTCGGGCGTCCCGAAGACCATCCCCTCCTGCGTGAGGATGACCGAGCCGGGTCGCATCTGCCGTTCGCCCACCTTGGCCAGGCCGAAGTCGAGCACCTTGGGGTAGTCGCGCAGCCCCGCCGACTGGCAGAGGAAGATGTTCTCCGGCTTGAGGTCCCGGTGAATGATGCCGGCCTTGTGCGCCTCTTCGAGCGCGCCGCACACCGCGATGAGGATGGGAAGCGCCCGCTCCATCGCGAACGGCCCCTCGGAGCGCACGCTCTGGTTGAGGTTCTTGCCCTCCAGGAACTCCATGATGATGTAGAGCGACCCGTCGTCGAGCTCGCCGAACATGAACACCTTGGTGGTGTTCGGGTGCGTGAGCTGGCTCATCGCGCGCGCCTCGCGCCGGAAGCGCGACACGAGGTCTTTGCGGTTCGCGAGCTTGGGGTGGAGGATCTTCACCCCCACCATGCGGTTCATCTCCGTCTCGAGCGCCTTGTAGACGGCGCCCATCCCGCCGGAGCCGATCTTCTGGAGGATCTGGTACTGGCCGTTCAGGATGTCGCGTCCGATGAACGGGTCCTGCGGGCGCATGGGAGGTCGACTGAAAGTGGTATCACGAGTCGGCTCGCGGCATCATCCGCGCTGGTGACGATCCTCACGAGCGCGACCCTCGCGAAAGCCGGTTTTCTTCACGCGTTTCCCACGCGGGACGCGCCCGATGGCGCCCTCCTCGCCGCGCTGGCAAGCCCGACCGTGATCCAGGTCAAGCAGGTGCACGGGGCGCGGGCCGTGCTGGCCACCGAGGCAGCGGGGCAGGAGGGCGATGCGCTGGTGGCGCGAGCGGGGGGCGTGGCGGTCGGCGTGCGCGTGGCCGACTGCGTCCCCGTGCTGGTGGCGGATCCGGTGAGCGGGGCGGTGGCCGCGATCCACGCGGGGTGGCGCGGCGTCGTGGGTGGGGTGCTCGGCGCGGGGGTCGGGCTCCTCGGCGGGAGGGACCTCGTGGCGGCGATCGGGCCGTGCATCGGCGCGTGCTGCTTCGAGGTGGGGCGCGACGTGGCGGAGCAGATCGGCTTCGTCGTCCGCGAAGTCGGGGACAAGGCGTACGTGGATCTCCGCGCGGCGGTGCGGTCGCAGCTGCGGGCGCTGGGGCTCGCGGACGCGAGCATCGAGGACGTCGCGGGGTGCACGCGGCACGAGGGGGAGCGGTTCCACTCTTTCCGGAGGGACGGCGCGAACAGCGGGCGGATGCTCGCGGCCATCGCGCCGCGCGGTATGGCCGGCTGACGCACCAGCCCTTGCCACGCGCGCACGCCCCTCGTATCTCCCTGCCACCGCCATGATGCAGGGAGCCCTGGAAGACATCAGCAAGGCCGTCGGCAACACGCCCATCGTGCAGCTTCACAAGGTCACCGGCGGCGTACCCGTCGAGATCTACGTGAAGTGCGAGTTCCTGAACCCGGGCGGGAGCCACAAGGATCGCCTCGCGTCGAACATGCTGAAGCATGCGGAGGAGGAGGGCCTCAAGCCGGGCGGCACCATCGTGGAGGCGACGAGCGGCAACACGGGGGCGTCGCTCGCGCTCCTCGCCGCGCTGCGCGGGTACAAGTGCGTCTTCGTGATGCCGGACAAGATGAGCCAGGAGAAGATCAGCCACCTGCGAGCGTTCGGCGCCCGCGTCGTCGTGTGCCCGACCGCGGTCGATGCGGAGGACCCGCGCAGCTACTACAAGACGGCTCTGCGCATCGCGGCGGAGACGCCGAACTGCTTCTACGCGAACCAGTACCACAACCCCGCCAACCCCGAGGCTCACTACCTATCGAGCGGCCCGGAGATCTGGCAGCAGACGGGCGGCGAGTTCGACGTCTTCATGGCCGGCATGGGCACGGGCGGAACGCTGAGCGGCGCGGGGAAGTTCCTGCGCGAGAAGATGCCGAAGCTCAAGATCGTCGGCGTCGATCCGGTGGGCTCGCTCTATTACGACTTCGTCAAGCAGGGCCGCGTCACCAAGAGCTTCTCGTACAAGGTCGAGGGGATCGGTGAGGACTTCTTCCCCACGACGATGAACCTCAAGATCCTCGACGACATCGTGCGCGTCGACGACAAGGAGTGCTTCCTGATGACGCGCGACCTCACGCGCTGTGAGGGTCTCTTCGTCGGCGGCTCGGGCGGCGCGGCGGTGGCCGGGGCGGTGAAGTACGCGCGCGGCATGGTCGAGCGGGGCGAGGCGCAGGTGAACGGCCGCCCGGCGCGCATCCTGGTGTTCCTCGCCGACGGCGGGCACAAGTACCTGTCCAAGATCTTCAACGACGACTGGATGCGCGAGAACGGGTTCCTCGAGGACTCGCCCGGCATCGGCACGGTGCGCGACAT
>Ga0209415_10016773_pt1 | contig 11726 bp, 4 predicted proteins | sample PeaSoiSIISIP2007_FD_187696 | JGI IMG/M metagenome (GOLD analysis project Ga0209415, IMG submission 187696) | Peat soil microbial communities from Weissenstadt, Germany - SII-SIP-2007 (SPAdes) (version 2) | ecosystem: Environmental > Terrestrial > Soil > Wetlands > Peat | place: Germany... | reverse complement strand
ATTCGCCTCCGCCTGGCCGAGCAACTGGCTGTACACGCAAGACGTCTATGTGATCGAAATTGACGGCGTGTACTACCTGTGCAACGCGAGCTATCCCGGCGTGAATGTGACACTCAGCATCACTCTGTAGCTGCCATCCATTGTTAACGATTGGCGCGGACGCTTCAGGCTCGCGCCTTTCCTCAACAGCAAGAAATTAAGGAGCAAAACATGCTTGGAACTATATTGATCGTGATCCTGATCCTGGCACTTCTTGGAGCTCTGCCGCGGTGGTCGCACAGTCGGGAATGGGGTTACGCCCCGACCGGCGGTGTCGGGCTGATCCTCTTCATCGTTGTCATTCTGCTGGTCCTCGGCCGGATTTGAGCCATGCGCAGCAATTCCAAATCGGCAGGTGCCATCTTCAGCAAGTGGTACCTGCTTTCTCTTCGTGTGACCGCACTTCTTCTCATCGTTTTGATGTGTTGCGACCCTTCGTCCGCATACTCCGTTCTGACGCACGAAGAAATCGTAGACCTGCTCTGGACCGATGAGATACGACCTATCCTCCTCAAGCGTTATCCTGGCCTGACCGAGCAGCAGATCACTGAGGCACATGCCTATGCCTACGGTGGCGCCGTCATCCAGGATCTCGGCTACTACCCGTTCGGTAGCACGGAATTCAGCAACCTGGTGCACTACGTCCGCAGCGGTGACTTCGTTCGCGAGTTGCTGCTCGAAAGCCTGGATGTCAATGAATATGCCTTCGCACTCGGCGCCCTGTCGCACTATGCGTCAGATATAGCTGGTCATCCCGCAGTCAACCAGGCCGTTGCGATCGAGTATCCCAAGCTTCGCGCAAAGTATGGCAAATCCGTCCGGTATGCCCAGGACCATTCGGCTCACTTGAAAACAGAATTTGGATTCGACACCGTGCAGGTCGCGAAAAATCGCTACGCCTCGCAGCAGTACCACGACTTCATCGGATTCCAGGTGTCGAAGCCGCTGCTGGAACGAGTGTTTCCCGTCGTGTATGGGATGCAGTTGAAAGACGTGTTGACCCACGAGGATATGGCGGTGGGCTCATATCGTTTTGCGGTCAGCCGGATGATTCCAGAAATGACTCAAGTCGCACTACAAACTCACAAGAAAGACCTCATGCGCGAGACGCCGAACTTCGCGAAGAGGAAATTTCTCTACCGTCTTTCGCGGTCCGATTACGAGAAACAATGGGGAAAGGACTACGTTAAGCCGGGCGTAGGCACTCGGATTTTGTCAACAGTCTTGCGATACATACCCAAAGTCGGTCCGTTTAAGGGGCTGGCTTTCAACAATCCGACCCCACAAACCGAGGACCTGTATTTCAAAAGCATCAACACGACCGTTGACCAGTACCGTACCTTCCTCGAAGAGGTGCGCGATGACAAACTGGTGCTTCCCAACTGTGATCTTGATAGCGGCGAGGTGACCAAAGCGGCGGAATACTCGCTCACCGACGATGCATACGCAAAATTGCTGGCCCAATTGTCCGACCGGAAGTTCGATCTCACATCGCCGGAGCTGCGCGATAACATCCTGCAGTTTTATTCCGACCCTTCGGCTGCGATCGATACGAAAAGGGACGCGGTTCGTTGGCAGAGCGTGCTGATGTCGCTGGGTCAGTTGAAGGCCCTGGCGCCAGTGGCGACGATGGCGGGTAGCTCCGCACAGTGATCTCGTGTGGGGTATTCCACTTCAGGGACATGGCGGTCAATATCGGATCGCGACTGGGAAAGAATCACACCACGGCGTATGTCGAAAGCAAAGACTTTAACTTAAGCTCTGATGTGGAAATGTTGCGGACAAAGAATGGACCATGAGGGACATGACAGAAGCCATGCTTCCCGATCGACCAGTTGATCCAGAGCGCAAATGATGGGGCTCCTGTAAATGGTGTGCCATAAGTGTGCCGTGCGCTTCGATCCCATGTGCGCTAAATCGCTTCTTTTCAATACCAGTGCTGATTGCTTCCGTGCGGGCTTGATTATCGGTAAGTTGTTGAATCGTAACGGCGATAAGACGCGGGAGACCCTATCGGACTCGCCCACTCTTAATCAGTAGGTTGTAGGTTCGATTCCTACCGCGCTCACCAGCTTTTCCATTCTCGATGGTTCCGGGTGACGGTCAGGCTGACGGCTGGGCGCAAACTGCGGCGGTTACACTCTCGCGAACCGGAGCAGGGATGGCCGCCGGGGAGGCCACGGTACGCACCAGATTGTCAGTGTAGCGCCACCATCCGTGGAATTGCTGGGCGTCGCGAGAAACGATCTGCAGACGATGCCAGAGATCTGGGCCAGACGGCAGAACGATACTTCCACTGCTGCGGCTGACTCCGGCTGGTTGCGGAATGTCGGCGCGGCTCAGCTTCACCTCTAAGTAGTTGGTGTCAACCCTGAGGCCTACACGCAGGGCTTTCAGGGCGCTTTCCTTCGCGCTCCACAGGAGGGTCATGAGCAGCGGACGATCGGCGGTTGGGGCATGCGCTACAAGCGCCTGCTCGCGGGCGGTGAAATAGTCGGACAGGAAAGCGTCGCTGCGCGGCTCGATGGTCTCCAGGTCGCAGCCCAGGCTGATTTCGGCGGGAGCAGTGGCGCACATGGCGGTTCCGGCACTGTGACTGAGGGAGATCCCGATCGCGGCGGGCTGATTGTGCACAAAAACTTCGGGAGCGCCGGAGGATGCTGGACGGATCTCGATGTTGGCAAGGGAAGCAAGATCGCCGGGCAGGTTCAGCCGCGCCGCCGCGACTAGTTTCGCGGCCCAGCGGCCCAGTCGCCAATCGGTGCGGCGCTTGGTAAAGCGGAGCGTATCAAGCTTGCAGCGTTCCTGCGCGCTGAGCCAGTGATTCTCGACCGGCACGTCGGCTTCGCATTGCTCCAGCCAATACACTTCCACCGGTTTCATACATACTTTCTGGCGAGTCGAGTGCCGGCCGCAGCTGCCAGTGCGAGCCTACCCCAATCGGCGAAGGTCAGGCCGCTTCCACGGTTTTCTCTTCCAACTTTTGCTCCTCGATCTGGCCGTGCATGCCGGGCTCCACCGCATCAATGAGATAGGGTCGAAGGTTTGCCGGCGGAATGATGTGATTCAGTGCGCCCACTTTAAGCGCCCGGTGCACGCTGTGCACGCGATCAAATTCGCCGGCCATTTCGCCGAGCTTTTCCGAGTAGATGACCTTGTAGAGCTCGTTCCACTGGGCGCGCAAACGGTTCTTCTCGGCTCCCTCGACTTGAAGCATGGCCTGGTTCAGCGCCTGCAGGCGTTCGTCTTTACGCGTCCGGCTCTCAACCTCGCCGGCGAACACGACGGCGGCGGCTGGGGCGCCGCCAATCACCGATGCAAAGGTTCCTTCCAGAGCAGCTACTTCGAGTTGATCATTGAGAGCCCGCGAGAAGACGACGTATGCGCCTCCGTGATAGCGCGAGATCACGCAGAATACGATGGGGCCCTTGAAGTTGACCACAGCGCGCCCGATCTCGGCGCCGTATTCGAGCTGCAGCCGGCGCATGGATTCGGGCGAGCCATCGAATCCGGACAGATTGGCCAGCACCACGACCGGGCGGTTGCCGCTGGCGGCGTTAATGGCGCGGGCCACTTTTTTGGAAGACTGCGGGAAGAGAGTGCCCGCCGACCACTGATCCGGTCCATCGGCCGGGACAAATCCCAGGCGAGGCACGGAACGGGATTCGATTCCGATGAGGCATACCGGATAGCCGCCAAGGTGAGCGTCCCAAACGACCGCAGTTTCCGCGGCCCGCATCCCGGCCCAGCGTTCCAGCGGCGGATGATCCTGATCAATGCTCGCCATCATGACCTGGCGAATATCGAACGGTTTTTTCCGTCCAGGATTGGTTTGATCGGAGAGGATCTCGCCTACTTTGGCGAAGCCTTCCCCACCTTCTTGACTGTGCGGGTAATTCTGTACATCGCGATCAACCGGGTCGTTGGTAATCGCGCGGCGCGGGAATTTCTCGCCAGGCAGCACATACGTGTGCTCGTAATGACGGAAAAGAATGTGACACGATTCGCTGATATCGCGAGCCCAGTATTGCGCCTGTCCATTCACGCCCATGATGCGGTCGTAGCCACCGATGCCCTGATTGTCTTCGGCGGAAATGCCTCCGGAATAGTCGAGCGCGCGCTTTCCGGTGAGCACCATCGAAGCCTTCGGCGTCATGACCAGGATGCCCCGAGTGTGCATGAGCATGGTGGCTTCGGCATTCCAGTAGGGCTGGGCGCCGACGTTGATGCCGTTGATGAGCAGGTTCACTTCGCCGCCGCCCTGGGTGAACTCGACCAGACGGCGCAGGACGCGGGCGATCCAGTCCATGTTCTCTACGCCGCTCTCCATCGAGATCTTGGCGCCAGCGGAGATGGGGAACCACTCGACTGGCACATGTATCTCTTCGGCCAGATCCAGCGCGGCGATGATGAGCCGGCACTCCACTTCGGCGAGCGCGCCCAAGTCCTTGCTCGGGTCACCCAGTAGTAAGACGCGCCGCATGCCCTCGGGATAACGGCTGGTGAAGTTGCGAATAACTCCGACAATGATGTTGGCGCGGTTCTGGCCATAGGGGCGGTCCACCGGGACCAACTCTCCGCGGGCGTTGAGATCGTACTCCACGAAATCTCCGGGTGGAAATTCGGTGCGGGAATCTTCCCGGGCCGGGGTGAGCATCTTGATGATTTCGTAGGGATAGATCTGACCACGTTGCCGCAGGCGAACGACCTTCTGCTCGTAAGCACTGAGCGGCCGGAGCGCGAGCAGTTTGTCGGCAGGCCGGAACGTAATGACCAAACCGCTGCCAACCGGGGTGGAAATGCGGATCACGATGTCGCGCAGTTCTCCGGTTGCCGGATTCGGAACTCGGGCCCGCACCACTACCTGCTCCAGGCCCAGGCCACCGGCGGCAGGCGTGAGCCGGCGCACGATGGCGTTAAGCTCATCGGCTCTGAGAGTAAGCGGAGGCCAGACGTAGAGGAAAACCCGGTTCCAATGCAGCCGCTCCTGCGGGCGGCGGCGCGACTGGTACAGCCGGATCGCGGCCAGAGCTTCCGTCAACATGCGTTCCAGATGCGGCAGCTGGACGATGCGCCCGGAGGAATCGTGCACCGGGGTTACGTCGCGAACTTCCGCGGCGGCGAACAGGCGCTCGTCTTTCGGGTTGTCGTGAGCAACGGCGCGCAGCAGGTAGACATCCTCGACCGAGGGCAGGCGCTCGATATCGAAATTACTGAGCCGCCATAAGTGCATCCGCTTCCCCATCATGGGATGCAGTCCACGATAAAACTTGTCCTCTTCGTAACCGTTCTCACCGGGGCGGTAGGTGAAATGCTGCATGTCTTTCACGCGCTGGCCCTGGCTGGTGGCGGCAACCGCAACCACTATGCGCCGGAGGCGACGCGGGAAGCTGATGCGATTCACCAGGTCCCGCACTTCGCGCTCAGTGGCGTCCGGATCACCGGGCCTGCCGGGATGGCAGGTGTGAAGATCCACCACAACATCGTGCTCCGCCGGCACGTCCGCAATCGCCGGAAGCAGGGACAGGGCGGCGCGAGGCAGCCCGGAATATTCGCAGTACAGGGCGAAAAGATGGATTCGCTTATCTTCGTAATCGTATTCAGCCGAGACGTAGGGATGTCCGCCAGACACATCGGAATGCAAGTTTGCCAGGGTGCGAATCCGGTAGAGCCTGCGGCTGAGAACTTCGAGCATGGTGTGGCGCAGGGCCGCGTCGGCGGCCTGGAAACGCCCGGCGAATAAGCCCGCCAGCAGCTGCGGGCACTCGATCAGCGCGTGGATTCTGGTCTGGCGGTCCTCGGCGTCAGGATGCGAGGCGAGATACGCCAGGTGGTCTTCGGCCTCCTGGTAAACCCGATCACGCGCGCGTTCGAACAGTGGCTGATCAAAGTAGCGATAGCCCACCTCGCGCGCCAGATCGCTGACCGCAGGGTAGGGCTCATTCGTGATGGTGATCATGCGGTCGAGCAACGTTCTGAAATCCTGCTCGGCGTGGGGCCGCGAGACTTGGGCTTGTTGCAGGCGCCGCTCCAGAATGTCCAGGACCAGAGGAATCTGCCGCTCCATCCGCTGGTGCGACTTGCAGATCCAAAGAAGGCTTTCCTTGAGTTCGGCAGATCCCTCGAGGGTACGCACACCGTAGTGAGCCAGCGTTGTCTTCAGGGCCTCGACGAATGCGAGCGGAAGTCCCTCACCCTTGGTTTCGATCATGCGGAGGTAAGAAAACAGGTGCGACTCGGCGCTCGGCTCTTCGCCGCTGGCGCGATGATTGACTTCCGGCTCGCGGTGGAAGAGCGAGCAGATGTCTACGAAGATGCTAAGAGTCTCGTCTTCACCACGCCGAATTTCGTCAGTATCGGCGGGACTGGCCGGTGTCCGTGCGTCAAGCCGACCGGCGCATTGCGCCGGATTGAGATCGAAACCCAGCATGGCCTGCCGCAACTCCCAGAATACCTCCTCGCCCTGGGGCGAAGAGTGTTGAGCGCCTTCCCGGCTGGCGGCCGCGCCGAAACTGACTCTGTCTTCCTCCTGGCTGACTTCCACGCTCTCTCCGGCCTCGAGTTGAAGCAGGGGATCGCCGGCCGCAACCTGTACGTTGGGCATGGTCAGAACTTTCCGGACTTTCCCCGAAAATGGTGCGACCACCTGGGTTTCCATCTTCATGGCTTCCAGGACGGCAAGGCGGTCACCCATGGCTACCGTGTCACCGGGCTTGACCGCGATCGAGACGACCACGGCAGGCGCAGGCGCATGGATCACGCCACCATCGTCCCGATCTACCTGATGCGATACACCTTCAACTTCAATTCTGCAGCTTGCTCCCTGGACTACCGAGACAATGTGGAACCGTCGCCCATTGGCGGTAAGCCAACACTCAAACGGGTCTCTGCGCTCGATGCTGCAGTCTAGCCGCGATCCATCCACCTCGATGCCGTAGTCGCGAGGGCCGAGGCGGAACGTCTTCATGGAGTAGAGTTGGCCGCGATAGCGTAACGTGATCGTGCGCCCGATTTCACTGCGCGTCTGGGGCCGGCCGCGGGCGGCCGCCGCGTAGAACTGATCCTGCTCCACGCCAAAGCCGGCGTCATAGGCGTCAACCGCGGCCTGGATCAAGGCCACATCGGCGTACTTGCCCGACAAGTGCTCGCCCGCAGCGGCCACGCGGTCGAGCCATCCGATATCCACTTCGGCGCGGTGTACATCACTGCGTCCGAGCAACTCCAGAAGGAACGCTTTGTTGCAGGCGCCGCCTTTCAGTACGATGACACTTTCGCGCAGGGCGCGCTGCAGCCGCGCCAGCGCCTCGTTCCGGTTCTGGCCGTAGCCGATGACTTTGGCCATCATCGAGTCAAACTCGCCCGGGACGCGGTCCCCTTCAGCTACGCCAGTATCCACCCGAACGCCGGGGCCGGTGGCGATCCGGAAGCGTTCTAGCAGGCCCGGTGCCGCGGCAAAACCGTTGCCGGGGTCTTCTGCATTTAAGCGCACCTCGATGGCGTGGCCGTGGCTGCGCGGGGGCTCGCCGATCAGGCGGCCGCCCCGCGCCACGTGTATCTGAAGCTTCACCAGATCCAGCCCCGTGGTGCATTCCGTGACCGGATGCTCGACCTGCAAGCGGGTGTTTACTTCCATGAAAGAAAAGTGGGCGCTGTGCGGTTCGTAGAGGAACTCCACCGTACCCGCGTTGGTATAGCCGGCGGCTTGGCTCAGGCGAACGGCAGCCGCGCGCAGGGTCTGGTCTTGCTCCGCGGAAAGGGCGGGAGACGGCGCTTCTTCCAGGACCTTCTGCTGGCGACGCTGGATGGTGCAGTCTCTGACACCCACCGCCCAGGTGGTGCCGTAGTGATCGGCGATGACCTGCACTTCAACATGCCGCGCGCCTTGTACCAGGTGTTCCAGGAAGACGGTTGAGTCGCCGAAGGCTTTGAAGGCTTCGGAGCGGGCGCTTTCGAAGGCGTGGGGCAACTGTTCCGCCGAAAGGACGCGGCGGATTCCGCGGCCTCCGCCGCCTGCGGCAGCCTTGATCAGCAGCGGAAAGCCCAGCCGGCTCGCATGCGCGATGGCATCCTCGACCGTTTCCACCGGCCCGCCGCTCCAGGGAGCGACCGGGACTTGCTCCTGTTCGGCCAGGAGCTTGGCGGCGATCTTGTCGCCCAGCCGCCGCATCACGTCGCCGTCGGGCCCAATGAAAGTGATGCCCATCTCGCGGCACAGGTCGGCGAATTCCGCGTGCTCGGCGACGAAGCCCCAGCCGACCCAGACTGCGTCAGCTCGCACAGCGCCGAGAGCACGGCCCAGGCGGATGTAATCCAGATAGGTGCTCTTGGTGCGATGAGTGTCGGGATCCTTGCGCTGGGCAGGCCCGAGGCAGATGGCTTCGTCCGCCTCGCGAACGAACATGGCATGGCGGTCCGGCTCGGTGAAGAAAGCGATGGTACGCAGCGGGAAGCCTTGTTCGTGAGTCAGTTCGCGGGCCGCATGAATGAAGCGCATGGCGGCTTCGCCGCGATTGATGATCGCAACACGCTGGAAATCTTGCTCCATAAATGCACCGATGAGCGCAGCGCGCGGGGCCAGGCCGCGTTGGTCAGGCCACCAACAGGGTTTCCTCCGCCATGACGGCTCGCAGACTCTTCAGTTTTTCCGCATCCACCGCGCCAGGAAGCGGCACGGTCTGGTACCCGGCGAGACGCAAGTAGCAATTTCCCTTCGCGTCAAGAACTTCCGCGTCGAAGCCTTGCTGGCCGGCGTCAGGACTGACCACGGCATAAAGGCGGCCTTCAGCCAGAGCGGGCGGACGCAGCAGCGAAACGCGGCACACCCGCTGCGGCAGCCCCATACGGCCCTGCACTCCCATCTCCCATAAGCCTGCCGTTTGGAAGCAAAGCTCGATCAGCCTTGGCGCCATCACGGTTGGCAACCCCTGCGGGTGATGGTTCGGAGGCAGATCCTGCGCCATCAATCCTGTGATGTGGTTCCCGTTTTTCCAGGCCTTTTCCACGACCTGGTAGGCCGGACCGTGGAAATAGAGCTGATAGATTTGCGCTGCAGCCACGCCGCCCTCTTCGGGGATTGCCCATAGTTTTCCAGCTTGAGGCAGGGCAGGCTGCTTTGCCAGTCGCACGCGCGCCGTGAAGTGGGTCGTTGCCTGAGGCTCGGTCTGATTGGGCAAGGTGCGGTGACCGATCAACCGGCAATCCGCCACCAGTTGCTCGCCCTGCGGATGAATGCGAGTCTCCACCCGCACGACCCGCGGCTCGCTGCGATAGAACTTGAAGGGGGCGAGGAAACTTACGTCTTCGATTGCCTCGACGTTCCATCCGGGAAGCAGCAGCAGCGCGGCTTCGGCGAATGCTTCGATGCCCATCACACCGGGCAGCACCGGTGTGCCGTCAATCTGGTGATCGTGGAGAAAGGGCTGTGTCGGTGGATCGAGCTTCACCTCAACCGCATAGCCATCGTGCAGGGTTATCGAGGCGATCTTGCCAGCTGTCGGTCCGGCCGTCGGCGAAGACTTCCGAGCCGCATCTGCGGCGGAAGCGTCCAACCCGCCGGTCTCGTCCCATTCCTTCATCAAAATGCCGAGGCGCTGGCCGATGACGATCTCGCCGCGCGTTCCCCCGACGGTGAGTTCGCGCCGGATGAGCGGCACGCCTGCCTCCGGAGGCAGCATGTCAATGCCGGCCATTTCCATGGCCTTCGGAATCGAGCCGCGCGTGGCCATCCCGATGCCACCCCAGGCGGTCCAGTCAATGGCGATGCCCCGAATCGCACGCCTAGTCGTGCGGAAGCTCGAGGTGAGTTTGCACAACAAATCGTTGGCCGACGCGTAGTCAGTCTGTCCGACGTTGCCGAAGCGTCCAGCAATCGAACTGAATGCCACAGTCGCAGCGAGCGGCATGTCGCCGATGGCACGGAGCAGGTTGAAGAAGCCGTCACTCTTGACGTCGAAGACCAGGTTGAATTCGCGAGGATCTTTGTCGGGCAGAGAGTGGCTGCGGTCGAGACCGGCAGCGTGCAACAGAACGTCAACGCGGCCGCTGCGCTGGCGGACTTCGGCGATCACTTTGGCCACGGCATCGGTGTCGGCGAGGTTGACGCTGAAATAAAGCGGCGTCCCGCCGGCTGCGCGCACCGCGTCAATGGCGGACTGCGCCGCCACCGCGCGCTCCAGGCCGGCGAGTTCTTTTTCCACCAGGGCTGGAGTGGCCCGTTTGCCGCGCGCCTGAATGCGGGCAAACAGATCGCGTTTGAGGTTGTCTTTGTCAGTAGTGAAGCGCTTCAGATCAGGGTTGGCCGGGTCGGGCTCCGGTACCAGGTCAAGCAGATAGAAGGTGCCGCTGGATGCGGCAGCCAGGTCGGCGGTGATCGCCGAGACGATGCTTCCCGCCGCGCCGGTGACGACGAAGACCGTGTGCCTGTCGAGAACCATGCCGGGCTGGCCGTCCGCGGCAGGCTGTTCAGTGAGAGCGACCGTCCAACGCTGGCTGGCTGTGTATCCGACTTCGATCGTTCCCGGATCGTGCAGGGTTTCGGCGATGAGCAGATCGGCGATTTCCGCCGCGCTGCGATTCTCCTCGAAGTCCACCGCTTTGACGAAGCACTCGCCGCGTTCTCGCTTGAAGGCTTTGGCGAATCCGGTGACGGCGCCGCCCAGCGGAGCGGACGCTCCCGCTTCGTTGTAGCCATGTTGCCCGCCGAGGCGCGTCGCCGGGACGAGGAAAGCCCCCGGCTGCCCCATAGACTCATAGAGCGCGCGCATCGTGGTGTAGAGCGACTTGACTCGTATCCGCACCGCTTCGTGCCAGGCGGGCACATCCAGATTGCTCAGGGTGCCTTCGTTGTCGAGTGCGGGCAGCCAGTAGACTCCAAGGATTGGGCCGGCCGCGGTCCATTTCTGCAGAAGGCTGGTCAGGGCGTCGGCGTCGGGCGTGCCTTCAATGCGGAGAACCTCCACACCCAGGACCTGCAGGCGCCGGGTGAGTTCGTCGGCCGCGCCGCTGCAGTCCGGCATGATCACGACGCGGGAACCGGGTTCGAGCTTCACGCCGGTTGGTTTGCAGACGGTAAGCGGTGGGCGCAGAACGGGACCAGGCACGCGCCGCGGAACGCGATCTGTTGCCTCGAAGCTGGCGAGAACCAGGCGCGGGAGCTGAATCGAAGGTGAGACGGGGACTTCTTGCTTCTTCGCCGGTTGTGAGCTCGCAAGATTAGCAGCGACAGGCGAAGCCGCAGCCGCCCGATCCTGGGCGAACTTGATTACGTGCCCCAAGGTCGGGAAATCGCGCAGCTTGAGATTTTCTTCGCGAGGGATGTTGTACGCCGCCCGAACCGCGGCGAAGGTTTCGGCCTGCTTGACCGTGTCAATGCCGAGGTCGGCTTCGAGATCAAGCTCGGGGTCCAGCATGTCCTGGGGATAGCCGGTTTTCTCCGCTATGATCTGCAGGACTTTGTCGCTGATGGAATCTGCGGAAACCGCAGCGGCAACTGCTGGTACTGGCGCGGAGACCTGCGCAGGCGTGACTGGCGCGGGAACTGCGGCCGACGCTTCGCTCACTGCCCGCGGTGGAACTGCCATGGGAGGTTTGGCCGCTAAGTCCGGTCGCTGCTCAAACACGAAGCGAATCACGTGGGCCAGAGTGGGATAGTCGCGAAGCTTGCGGCTCTCATCGCGCGGGATGTTGTA
>Ga0209415_10016772_pt1 | contig 11726 bp, 11 predicted proteins | sample PeaSoiSIISIP2007_FD_187696 | JGI IMG/M metagenome (GOLD analysis project Ga0209415, IMG submission 187696) | Peat soil microbial communities from Weissenstadt, Germany - SII-SIP-2007 (SPAdes) (version 2) | ecosystem: Environmental > Terrestrial > Soil > Wetlands > Peat | place: Germany... | reverse complement strand
GTCGAGCGCATCATCGACTTTCTCGAGATCGAGGCGATCCGCAAGGTGCCGGTCGGCCAGCTCGCCTATGGCTTGCAAAAGCGCGTCGAACTGGCCCGCGCGCTCGCGATGGAGCCGGAACTCCTCTTGCTCGACGAGCCGATGGCCGGGATGAATGTCGAGGAGAAGGAGGACATGTGCCGCTTCATCCTCGATGTGAACGACGAGTTCGGCACGACGATCGCCCTCATCGAGCACGACATGGGCGTCGTCATGGACATCTCCGACCGCGTTGCGGTTTTGGATTACGGCAGGAAGCTCGCCGACGGCCCGCCCGACGAGGTGCGCGGCGATCCCGCCGTCATCGCCGCCTATCTCGGGGTCGAGCGGTGAGGGTGGGGCGCGATCAAAAGCTAGACCCCGGCCCCCGGGTCCGCGCTCCGCGCCGCCCGCGGATAAACTCCGGCCGGGGCCCATTTGTCAGCCGACTGAGCGGCGGTGGAGTGGATCCCGGCCTTCGCCGGGAACCGAGAGATTTTAGGTCCGGCGGACGCCGATGGACATGATCACCGCCGTCTTTGTCACCCCGTTCGCGACGATGTGGGACAATCCCGAATTTGTCCTGGAGGTGGTGATCGGCGGGCTCCTTTCCGGCGTCATGTACTCGCTCGTCGCCCTCGGATTCGTGCTCATTTACAAGGCCTCGGGCGTCTTCAACTTTGCCCAGGGCACGATGGTCCTGTTTGCCGCTTTGTGCTTTGTCGGGCTGATCGAGCGCGGCATTCCGGCCGCCGGAGCCTTTGTCTTGGCCGCGGCGATCATGGTGCTGCTCGCGATCCTCGTCGAGCGGCTGATCCTGCGCCGCCTCGTCAACCAGGAACAGATCATCCTCTTTATGGCGACGATCGGGCTCGCCTTCTTTCTCGACGGCTTTGGCCAGCTGGTGTGGGGCGGCGATGTGCATCCGCTCGATATCGGGATTCCCAAGGCGCCGCTCATGATCGGCGGCGTCCTCATCAACCAGTTCGACCTCGTTGCCGCCGCGGTGGCGGGCTCGCTCGTCGCCGCGCTTGCGCTCTTCTTCCAAAAGACCGCGATCGGCCGCGCGCTGCGTGCCGTCGCCGACGATCACCAGGCCGCCCAGTCGATCGGCATCCCGTTGCGCTTCATCTGGGTGATCGTGTGGTCGGTCGCCGGGTTCGTCGGGCTCGTCGCCGGGATCATGTGGGGCAGTAATCTCGGCGTGCAGTTCTCGATCGAATTGGTGGCGCTGAAGGCGCTGCCGGTGTTGATGCTCGGCGGCTTTACGTCCGTGCCGGGCGCGATCGTCGGCGGCCTCATCATCGGGGTTGGCGAGAAGGTCGCCGAAGTCTTCTGGGGACCGGCCTTCGGCGGCGCGATCGAGGACTGGTTCGCCTATGCCCTCGCGCTCGTCGTCCTGTTGTTCCGCCCGCAAGGCCTCTTCGGCGAGCGCATCATCGAGCGGGTGTGAGCCGTGATCTACCGCGAGGTCGGCCAGTTCAAGACCAGCTACGCCGCTGACGAAGCGATCTTTCCGATCGCCCAGGACCGCTGGCTGGCGTTGGCCGCGCTGGCGATCGCCTATCTGGTCGTTCCGGCGGTGGGGTCGGAATACTGGCTCCTGACGATCATGATCCCGTTCCTGGTCTATGCGCTGGCGGCGCTCGGCCTCAATTTGTTGACCGGGTATGCGGGGCAGGTCTCGCTCGGCACCGGCGGCTTCATGGCGGTCGGCGCCTTTGCGACATATAAGCTCGCAACCTCGTTTCCCGGGCTCAACATCGTCCTGATCCTGATCCTCGCCGGTCTCATCACCGCGCTCGTCGGCGTCGCGTTCGGGTTTCCGAGCCTCCGGATCAAGGGTTTCTATCTCGCCGTCGCGACGCTCGCCGCGCAGTTCTTCCTCATCTGGGTCTTCAACAAATTCCCGTGGTTCTACAATTACAGCGCCTCCGGCGTCATCAGCGCCCCGCCGCGCGCCGTCTTCGGACAGATCTATGTCACCGGCGCCGAAGCCGATCCGCGCGCCAAATACCTGTTTGTCCTGACCGTCGTCCTCGTCCCCGCGCTCGTCGCCAAGAACCTGGTGCGCGGGCGCATCGGGCGCGCCTGGATGGCGATCCGCGACCAGGACATCGCCGCCGAGATCATCGGCGTCAACCCGCTGAAGACGAAGCTCCTCGCCTTCGCGGTCAGCTCGTTCTACTGCGGCATCGCCGGCGCGATGTGGGCGTTCATCTATACCAGCGCCGTCGAGGCCTCGGCCTTCGAGCTCGACCGCTCGTTCCAGATTCTCTTCATGATCATCATCGGCGGCCTCGGCAGCATATTGGGTTCGTTTCTCGGCGCCGCCTTTATCGTGCTGCTGCCGATCCTGCTCGATAACGCGCCGCGCCTCCTCGGGCTCGCAATCCCGGTCAACCTCGTGACCAACCTGCAATCGATGATCTTCGGGGCGCTGATAATCTTCTTCCTGATCGTCGAGCCGCGCGGGCTGGCGCGGCTATGGCAGACCGGCAAGGATAAATTGCGGCTCTGGCCGTTCCCGCATTAAGCGCGAGGAAGATTGCGCCGCAAGGGGCGCCGGCCTACTCTGGGATCACCCAACTTGGGGAGGAAAACATGAAGCGTGCGAGGATCTTGGCGATAGCGGCTGCGGTCGCCGCCTTCGGCATCGGCCCCGGAATCGCGTTCGCGCAAAACGAGCAGTTCATCCCGCGCCTCGTCTACCGCACCGGCCCCTATGCGCCCAACGGCATCCCGTTCGCCGACGGTTACGCCGATTACCTCGACATGGTCAACGCCCGCGACGGCGGCGTCGGCGGGGTCAAGATCACCTATGAGGAGTGCGAGACCGCCTACAACAACGACAAGGGCGTGGAGTGCTACGAGCGCTTGAAGAACAAGGGGCCGACCGGGGCGAGCCTCGTCGATCCGCTATCGACCGGCATCACCTACGCGCTCATCGAGCGTGCCACCGCCGACAAGATCCCGGTCGTCTCGATGGGCTATGGCCGGGCCGACGCCAGCGACGGCGCGGTCTTCCCCTATGTCTTTACGCTGCCGACCACCTATTGGTCGCAGGCCGACGATTTCATCAAGTTTGTCGGCCAGAAGGCGGGCGGTATCGACAAGCTCAAAGGCAAGAAGATCGGCCTGGTATATATCGACATCGCCTACGGCAAGGAGCCGATCCCGACCCTGGAAAAGCTGTCGGAGAAATACGGCTACAGCTTCCTCAAATATCCGGTGTCGGCACCCGGCATCGAGCAGTCGGCGACCTGGCTGCAGATCCGCCAGCAGCGCCCGGATTGGCTGTTCCTATGGGGGTGGGGGGTGATGAACTCGACCGCGATCAAGGGCGCCGCCTCGGTCGGCTATCCGATGGACCATTTCATCGGGGTGTGGTGGTCGGGGTCCGAGCCCGATGTCGTCCCCGCCGGTGACGCGGCAAAGGGCTACGAATCCGGCACCTTCCACGGCGCCGGACAGAATTTCGGCGCGATCCAGGACATCCTCAAATACGTCTATGACAAACAGGGCGGGCACACCACGAAGGACAAGGTGGGCGAGGTGCTTTACAACCGCGGCGCCATCAACGCGCTCTACGACCTCGAGGCGATCCGCACCGCCCAAGCGAAGTTCGGCAAGAAGCCGTTGAAGGGCGACCAGGTGCAATGGGGTTATGAGCACCTCAACATCACGCCCGAGCGGATCAAGGCGTTGCATGCCGACGGGCTGATGGTGCCGATCCAGCTCTCCTGCGCCGATCACGAGGGCAGCGGCAAGGCCCGCATCCAGCAATGGGACGGCAAGAACTGGAAGTTCGTCTCGGACTGGATCACCCCGGACCGCCCAATGCTGACCGCGATGTACAAGGAGTCGGCGGAAGCCTACGCCAAGGAGAAAGGCATCACCCCGCGCGACTGCTCCAAGGTGATGTGAGGCGGGATCGGGTTCCCTGCGCAGGCAGGGACCCATCCTTCGACTGTTCGGAGGCGTGACGGATGGGTCCCGGCCTTCGCCGGGATCTCGAGGGGTGGCGCGATTTGACGGTGACTTCTGCAGAGCGGGCAGACGGCGCAGCTGTGGCGGAAGTCCAGCCGCTCCTCGCCGTCAACAACATCGAGGTCATCTACAACCGCGTCATCCTGGTCTTGAAGGGCGTCTCGCTCGCGGTGCCGGAGCGCGGCATCGTCGCGCTACTGGGCGCCAACGGAGCCGGCAAGACCACCAGTTTGAAGGCGATCTCCAACCTCCTGCGCGCCGAGCGCGGCGAGGTCACCAAGGGCTCGATCACCTTTGCCGGCGCGCGCATCGACCGGCTCGACGCCTCCGACGTCGTGCGCCGCGGCCTCATCCAGGTCATGGAGGGGCGGCACTGCTTTGAGCACTTGACGGTCGAGGAGAACCTCCTGACCGGGGCCTATACCCGCCGCGACGGCCGCGCCGCGGTCGCCGCCGAGCTCGACCGGGTCTACGCCTATTTCCCGCGATTGAAGGAGCGACGCCGCGCGCTTGCCGGCTATACCTCGGGCGGGGAGCAGCAGATGGTGGCGTTGGGCCGCGCGCTGATGGCGCGCCCGCGCCTTGTCCTCCTCGACGAGCCCTCGCTCGGCCTGGCGCCGCAGCTGGTCGAGGAAATCTTCGAGATCGTCGCCCGACTCAACGCCGACACCGGGGTCGGGTTTCTCGTCGCCGAGCAGAACACCAACATCGCGCTGCGCTATGCCGGCTATGGCTACATCCTCGAAAACGGCCGGGTGGTGATGGACGGCGCCGCCGAGGCACTGCGCAACAACGAGGACGTCAAGGAATTCTACCTCGGCCTCTCCGCGTCGGGCCGCAAGAGCTATCGCGAGACCAAATTCTACCGTCGTCGCAAGCGCTGGCTGGCCTAGTTAGGGGTCGCGTTGCCACCCGTGCTCCGCGGCCCCTTGCGTTCAATAACAAAACGGCGAGGGCCCGAGATAGGCCGCCTGCGGCGGGGTCACAGCGCCGCCGATCAGCCCGGTCGCGCCACCAATCGCGGCGCCCAGGCCAATCGGCCCGCCAGCGATCGCAGCGATTGCAGCACCGGTCCCGGCGCCGAGAGCTCCCGTGCTCACCGCGCGACAGCCCGGCGTCATCCCACAGCCGGCGAGCGTCAGCGCAGCGAGCGCAAGCAACATCGAACCACGCACCACCGACATCTCTTTCCCCCTGAAGTCGTGCTCCCTGAAGGCAATTAACGCTCGACGCGTCCGACCGTTCCGCGGGATGGACCTTGCTCACCCCTGTCGTGCATCCTTCACGTCATCAGCGGCAGCGCGGTGTTCTTGGGTTTTGAGGCAACCTCCCCCGGCGACAAAGGATCCTTGCCATGACCGACCCGGCGCATCCCGTTCTGCACGACATCGCAATCGGTATCGACGCCACCGGCTGGCGTCGCGAGACCGACGCGATGGGTGGCATCGACGTGCCGGCCGATCGCTATTGGGGGGCGCAGACCCAGCGCAGCCTCGTGCATTTCGCAATCGGCGAGGATCGCATGCCAAAGCGCGTCTATCACGCTTATGGAATAATCAAAAAGGCTGCGGCCCTGGTCAACGCCGCGAGCGGGCGGCTGGCGCAAGTGAAGGCCGATGCGATCGTGCGCGCCGCCGACGAGACGACAAGGGGCATGCTCGACGACCAGTTCCCGCTCTATGTCTGGCAGACCGGTTCGGGCACGCAAACAAACATGAACGTCAACGAGGTGCTGGCGAACCGGGCGATCCAGCTGCTCGGCGGGACGATCGGCTCTAAGGCGCCGGTACACCCCAATGACGATGTCAACATGGGGCAGTCGTCGAACGACACCTTCCCGACCGCGATGCATGTCGCCGCGGTCATGGAATTGGAGGAGCACCTGCTGCCGCATGCTGCGGCGCTCGCCACGGCGATCGAGGAGAAAGCCCAAGAATGGATCGAGGTGGTCAAGACCGGACGCACCCACCTGATGGACGCCGTGCCGCTGACGGTAGGCCAGGAGTGGTCGGGCTGGGCTCACCAGCTCCGCGACGCCCTCCTCCGCATCCGCGCTGCTGAACCAGGGCTGTTCGAACTCGCCGCCGGCGGCACCGCGGTCGGTACCGGGCTCAATGCGCCGCCCGATTTCGGCCGCGAGATCGCCGCGAAGATCGCCGAATTGACCGGCTTCCCGTTTGTCACCGCACCCAACAAGTTTGCCGCACTCGCCGCACCCGACGCGATGGTGGCGGCGATGGCGGCGGTGCGCGGCCTCGCCGTGGCGCTAATGAAGATCGCCAACGACAGGCGCTGGCTCGCCTCGGGCCCGCGCTGCGGCCTCGGCGAACTCCTGTTGCCGGAGAACGAGCCGGGCTCTTCGATCATGCCCGGCAAGGTCAACCCGACCCAAGAGGAGGCGATGGTGATGGTCTGCATCCAGGTGATCGGGGAGGACAATGCGGTCGCCTTCGCCGCCAGCCAGGGCAATTTCGAGCTCAACACGATGCGCCCGATGATCATCAACAATTTCCTCCATTCCGCGCGCCTGCTCGGCGATTCCTGCGACAAGCTGCGGGAGTTCTCGGTCGCCGGAACCCGGCTCAACGAAACGCGCATCGCCGAGATGGTCGGGCGCTCGTTGATGCTGGTGACCGCGCTCACCCCGGTCATTGGCTATGACCAGGCCGCTGCGATCGCCCAAATGGCGAGCGAGGAGGGGCTGACCTTAAAAGAGGCCGCGCTGCGCTCGGGTGCGATCGACGAACAGCGCTTCGACCAGATCGTCGACCCGAGAAAGATGATCGGCCGCGGCGTCGGCGGCAGCTGATCGGACCGCCCCGCGGGGCTACGCGCCCGCGTTTGCCGGCTGAATCGTCGACTTGGCTCGTTCGTTTTTGGTGATGACGAGCGGCGGAAACGCGACAAACGATTGGGTCTGCGAATAGGCGTTCGCCATCATCACATCGACGCCGAGATTAGGCAGCTCTCTAAGGCCGCTGGGTCCGGGAAACACAACGCGCATTTCCCGGATCGGGAAACACAGCGACTTCAGGGCCTGCGCCCCCTTGGGAGACACCGAATAGCAGACCGCGCCGAACGACCGCAGCAGCCGGATCGGCTGCGGCGAGATTACCTGCTGCCGAAATGTCGCAACGCCCGTGCGCATCTGGTCCTGATCGCAGCCGACGACGCAGATGCTGACGCCGGGGAGGAAATCCATCGCGATTTGCGCATCGAAGTTCCAGCCCCACGCGATCAAATCCCAATCCGCCGGAAGCCGCGCCATGACGCTCTGCGCCGCGTCGACAAAATGCCGGTTGAAGATCGCATCGTCCTCGCAGATCGTCATGACTTGCTGCGCCTCGATCGCCCGCGTCCACAAGGCGACATGGGAGAGCGCCGCGCCGATGGCGCCGCGCGTGTAGGTCCGCAGGACGCCCTCTTCGATCACCCCGCTTTCAACCAGCGCCGGGACATCGAGCGCCTGCCCGTCGATCGCCGAAGAGAGCGCGAACTCGCCCAGGTGATCGTTCACCGAGAGAAACTCGTGCAGCCGATCGGGAGTCCGGTCGAGGTTGAGGACGTGGATCAGCATCGGCGCTCGTATAATCCCCGGTGTACTCCAATGCCCCTGAGCGGCAGGTCGCAGGGGCGACTGTGCTGCTGAATTTGACTGTGCTCAACAGATTTCGCTGTCTGAGTGGGAGCCGCCAGCAAGGCGGGCTTGGCCGGTTGGCCGATCAGCTCTACTCCGCGCTCAGGCGATCCATCCAAGCCAACAGCACGCCCGCCAGAGCCAAACCCAGCAGGATCACGATTTTCCATAGCACATCGGTTTTATTGATCGACCCGATGTTCATGTAGGTCTCTAGCAATTCGATCGAGGCAATCGCGATGATCGATGCCAGGATCTTGAATTTGAGCCCGGTGAAATCGAGCTTGCCCATCCAGTCGCGCCGGTCGGCCGCCACCTCCGCGGTTGACGCGAGGGCCTGGACCCCGGCCGCGATCATGATGAACACCAAATTGGCGACCAGCACGAGATCAATGAGTTTGAGAACGGCGAGGTTCACCATGTCCATCGTCATCTCGCCGAACCCGGCGATGGTGTGCGCCAGCTCGCGGCAGAACTCGGCCAGCACGAGCCCCAGCGCGGCGATGAGGCCAAGATAGAGCGGCGCCATCAGCCAGCGGCTGGCCCTCAGCGTCCGCGCGATCAACCGCTCGAAATTCAGAACCATGGCTGCGCTTATCGGTCGGCGCCGGCGCTGTCAACCGGGGCGCCCCCCGGCCAACTCATCCGCGCCGGCAAACGCACGCGGCGGCCTTGATGGCCACCGTGTTACTCTTGACGCGAGAGCCGCTGCCCAGGCATGTTCGGGTTGCTGTGTGACCACGCGCGGCGGGCGCCCTATCGGGAGAGCAGATATGCGCAACCTCATTCTTGTTGGCGCATTGGCACTTTTAGTCCTGTCGCCATTAACCGCGGCCGCGCAACCGAAAGCAGCCCCGGCCCCGGCGCCGGCGTTTCCACAGGCCGCCGGAGTGTCCAGTTCCAAGGTGCTGACGATCGGGATTGGCGCGCTCCTGGGGGCTATCGCGGCGAACGCGCTGGTCGCCGGCGAAGGGGTAACCCTGGTCGGCGGCGCCGCGGGCGGCGTGCTCGCCGCGTGGTGGTACGACAATCAAGATGCCGGTCCGACCCGCGCCGCTATGCACGCACGGGCCGAGGGATTGGAACAAGCCGGCGGCGTGCGTCTCGCATCGGCCGAGTGAGGCTGGGAGACGCCCCGGCGTCCCGCCAAGGGTCAGTATCGGCCGGAAGCGCAAGCGCAGTTGGGGAGGCCGCTGCCTGGCCGAGCCAACTGCACACCGGCGACCGCCCTCGCGCCGCCGCCGTTATACGACGATAATACGAAAAGGGGTGATCTCGGCGCCGCTGCGATAAGGCAACGGTGCGCCACGCGTGTCCGGTGACGATCATCGGCGGAGCAACTGGGTGAAGCGCCTCTTCGTCCTTGTCGGCATGGTGATCGCGGCGACCGGCCCACTCGCCGCGGCGCCTGATGACGGCGTCGCAGCGGCTCCGGCGGACGGTTTCATGGCGACGCTGCGATCCTATGCGGCGTCGATCACCGAGGGCGTTTCGGTCGCCTTAGAGAATGTCACGCCCTCGGCGGAGGGCGGTATCGGCACCTTCGAAGCCCTGATCGGCGACGCCTATTACTATGGGCACGGTGTGTCGCGCGACTACGCCGAGGCGACCCGCTGGTACCGCCGCGCGGCGCAACACTCCAATGCAATGGCCGAGAGCACGCTGGGTGACATTTATTATTACGGACGCGGCGTTCCGCAAGACTACGTCGCAGCGGGGCAGTGGTGGCGGCTCGCAGCCGACCACGGAGTGGCGGTCGCGCAACTCAATCTTGGCGTCATGTACGCGAATGGCGACGGCGTCCCGCAGGATTACGTCAAATCGCACCTCTATTCGAACCTCGCCGCAGCCCACCTGCCGCCAGGGCAGGACCGCGACATCGCGGTCAAAAATCGCGAAATTGTCAGTAAATTGATGACCCCGGCGCAGATCGCCAAGGCGCAGCAATTGGCCCGGGCCTGGCGTCCGATGTCACCGTAGGAGCGGCGGCGCGCGGTCTGGAAAGACCCGGGCTTGGACGGAGGGCGATTGATCGCGCGCCGGTTGGCGATATAACCACAGGTCTCGCGAGGCGAAGCAACCGTGGCGCACCAGTTTGCCAGGTCCACATTCTGCCAGTTCCGAGCGGCGCGCCTCTCCGGCGGAGCGGATCGTCGGACTGTGTGCGGCGCACCCCGCTCTGGCGCCGCTCCTCGTGGCGCTCGCCGTCGTCGCAGCGGCGGCAGCGGGCTATGTCGCGCGCGCGTTTATGCCGCAGCCGGCTCCCGTAACGATGGCCGGCGCGCCGACAACCAATCCGGGCACTGTTCCCGGCTTCAACCCGATTCCGGCAGCGACCCCGGACAAGCCCCGCGATACCGTCGTCTGGCGCGACGAGGCGGGTGCAATCTACCGCGCCAAGGTCGCCGACGGCCGCTTCGATCAGTTCCTGCGCGAGCGCGTCCGCGTCCTGGAGGCGGCGCGAGACGTCTCGCGCGAACAGGCCACCGCCGAAATCTCGGGAGCGCTCAAGCCGATATTCGCGGGCATGACGGCGCGTGTGCCGAAATATGCCGATTGGTACTTTGCCTACACAACGAAGTACGAGCTGATGGCCCACGCCCTGATGCCGGCACTCGACACTTTGGGCCGCGACGTCGATCGCCTCGCCGGTCAGGACACGCTCGGAGGTGAGGGGCTGGTTCGCTCGATAGGCGTTCATATGGTCGCCTATCTCGAGGACCAATATGCCGAACAGGTCGTCCGCCCGAGAGCGGCCGATAGTCAGCTTCAGGCCGCGTTCGACAAATCCTACGACGATCTGGAGGCGCGGTGGGCCCGCATCGTCACCGAAGAGCGCGGTGCCATGCGCGCGTTCATCGCGGAGCAGGGCGGCTCGGCCGAGCGCCTGTCAGCCGACCAGGCGCATGGCCTCGAGCTTGATTGGGACGGCAAGCCGGACAACGGTCCCAAGATGCACAAGGAACGCATGGTGGAGCAGACCTTTCGGCAAGGATTATTATCGATCACGCTGAAGGTTCCGAAGTCGGCAAAGACACCGGCCCAGCACGAAGCCAGCGAAGACAATCCCGAGGAAGCCGACGTCATCACCCACGTCATCGTCAATCTTTTCGACAAGGTGGTTGGGCCGATCGTGTCGCAGATGGGCGATCTGGCGATTGGTGTTGTTGCGGGCAGCGCAGCCAGCGGCACCACGGTCGGGTTTGGGATAATGGGGGTTGGCGCGATGGGGGTCACGACCGGCGTCGCGACCGCGGTCCCGCTCGGCGCTGCGATCGGTCTGGCCGCGACGGTCGCCGCCGAGATGTTGTCCAACCAGCTCGAAGCCTCGCTGAGCCGCACTGACTTCGAGGACAATGTCAAAAAAACCGTGGATTCGACCGAGAATACCGTCGAAACCAAGATGATCGCGGTGCTCGACCAGCACATCGAGGCCTGGTACGCCGACATCGCCAACCCGGTTAGGGTCAAATGAGACCGGGCGGCGGGTGCGCTCATCGGGTGGGGGTTTGGTCACCGCGCGACTGCCAAAAAGCGATTGGTGACCCGCTGTGAATGCGCTACCATTTCGCTTAGTCCCGGTGCGCCAGAATCTCCCCTTTGGCCGCGGTTGGGACGATGGTTTGCCGTGAAATTTTGGTGTCTTTCGCCCCAAAGGTAGAACTGATGCGCAGATTCCTTTGCGTTGCCGCCGTCGCACTGGTCGCCGTCGTTCCGGTGACCAGCAACGCTCAGCAGCCGGCGCCGCCGCCGAGTACGGGCGGTCTGACCGGTGGTCAAGTTGTTGCCTTGGCGATCGTTGCCGCGGCGGCCGCCGCCGTCGCCTGGTATGCAGTGGCCGGCACGGCCGCGGTCACCGCCGGCACTGCGGCCGCGGCACCGGCGGCCGGCGCGGCGACGGCGCCGGTGGGTCTCGCGGAACTGGGAGCTGGGGCGGGAGGCTTGGGTGTGTTGGAGCCGATCGCGCTGCCGGCCGCCGGCGCTGCCGGGGCCGTACCCGCCGCCGAGGTCGCCGGCGCGGCGCCGGCCGCCGAGCTGGCAGCCGCTCGCGCCGCGGCGGCGCCCGCCGCCGCCAGGACCG
>Ga0209415_10016771_pt1 | contig 11726 bp, 9 predicted proteins | sample PeaSoiSIISIP2007_FD_187696 | JGI IMG/M metagenome (GOLD analysis project Ga0209415, IMG submission 187696) | Peat soil microbial communities from Weissenstadt, Germany - SII-SIP-2007 (SPAdes) (version 2) | ecosystem: Environmental > Terrestrial > Soil > Wetlands > Peat | place: Germany... | reverse complement strand
GGCCTGCGGACGCTCGCAGGCAACGGACCCAGCGGACTGAAAGTCGGCTCCATGTCGGCGTCGCTGAATGTGTCTCGCGGCAGCTTCTACTGGCACTTCCGGGACATCACCGAGTTCCGCTCGCACCTCTTGCGGGACTGGCAAGAGCGCACGACCGATCAGTTCATCCTGGACCTCGAAGCCGAGAACGCCGCGCCCGATCGTCTGAAGTTTCTCTTGCGCCGCGCCTTCAACGAGAAGCGCAACATGGACCGCGCCATAAGAGCGTGGGGGGCGGAAGACGCGGACGTTGCGGCGACCGTTGCGGCCGTCGACGCCAAGAGGGTCGCCTACATGGCAAAATTGTTGACCGCAGCGGGCGTGCCGACCAAGGCGGCGCGCGACCGGGCGACCTTCCTCTATTGGGCCTATCTGGGGCAGACAATCATCATGGATGCTTCCCTTTCCTCGATCGCGGCGTCTGCCATCGACGACCTCAGCGACCTTCTTGAGACATGAAGGAAGGGGGAACTGGCTGTGACAGCCCGCCCCCAGGAATGCTGACTTCGAGAGGACGCTGGAAAAAATCTGAAACCCTGAGACGCGTCGATCCACGACTCGCTACGGCCTCGTTTGCTCCGGCCTGCGGCGCTGGCGTGGCCACGACCAAGCCGGGCGCGGTGCGCCCGGCCGCGGTCGCAGCGGTCAGGAGCCTCACCGATGACATGATCTCCGAGCCGAAAAAAGCGGGACCCGTTTGCCTGCTTCTCAGCCTGCGCAACGCCCGGGGCGCAAACCCCATCGATCAGTCGCGCGGAGCCATATGTCCCCTGCCTAGGGACGGGTGACGCGGACCGTTTCGTTGCAAGATAGCTCCAGCAGGTCGGACCAACCGAACCAGACAGGGCTTGCAGCGGAAGAAACGGGTTTGAGTGCGATCCTAGGGGTCCTGAGGAAGTACTGCGACGCCTGGTTGAAGGCCGGTGTTTACGAGGACCTGACATTGCCGCTGGCGCCGGCGTTCCGGGAAGTCAGCCTCGAAGCGATCCGAGCGCAATTCAAGGAAGCGGGTGCGGCGATCCAGACGGCGCCCGCGTCTCTCGTCGCGCCGGAGGTCGTCGTGCAGGCTTCGGCACGGCACTTATCGAGGACCGAACTCCGGCGGGCCAGGAAGCGAAAGGCCGCCGCCCTGGGAGACGACGCATGAACCTGGCGCTCTCCGAAGATCAGATCCTGCTTCGTGATACGCTTGCCAGGGCGCTCGCGAAGGAATCAACGCCGGCGCGAATCCGCGCCGCCGAGCCGGCCGGCCATGACCCGGCGCTTTGGGCGGTCTTCCAGGACCTGGGTCTGCCGTTGCTGCGGTGCGCCGAGGCGCATGACGGGGCAGGGGGGTCCCTGTTCGACGCCGTGCTTGTCGCCGAGACCCTGGCCGAGCGGCTTGCCACCATCCCCGCCATCGACGCCCTCGTGGCCGGCGGCCTCTTGTCCGCGCTCGGCACTGCGCCGGCCCTGCAGCAGCTTGCCCGGATGGCAAAGGGCGGAGGGCCGATCGCGCTCGCCTTGCACGACGCGCGCGAGACGCCCGACCAGCTTGTCGGGGCCGGCGCGGCCGCCGAAGCAATCGTCTTCCGTTGGGGTAACGAACTTCGCCTGCTGGCGGGTGAACCGGGTCCGCCGGATCCGAACACCGCCAGTCTCGCCGCCCGTCGCCTGCGGTTCTCGCACAACGCCGGAACGTCGCTGGCGCAAGGGCCGCAGGCCGTGGCCGCGTTCGAAGCCGCCGTCGAAGAATGGAAGCTGCTCACTGCCGCCTCGATCGCCGCCGCCGCCAAGACCGCGATCGACCAGGCCTCGCGCTATGCGCGCGACCGCCATGCCTTCGGCCGACCGATCGGCAGCTTCCAGGGCTTGGCGCACCCGATGGCGGATGCTTACGCGGACGTTGACGGGGCGGCCCTACTGGTCTGGCGCGCGGTCGACGCCATCGCCTTGGGCGAAGCCGATGCCGCGGCCCTCGTGAGCATGAGCGTCTGGTGGGCGTCCCACACCGGGGTCAACGCCACCGTCAAGGCCATGCGCGCCTACGGCGGTTACGGCATGACCACCGACTATGATGCGCAGCTCTACTATCGGCGCGTCACGGCGTGGTCCCTGCTGATGGGTGATCCCGCCGAGGAACTGGACCGCGCCGCGCTTCGGCTGTGGGCCGGCGATGCGCCGGCTGGTTTGCCGCGCGCCGGGGAGGTCGCCGTCAGCTTCGCGTTCCCGGCGCACGCCCAGGCGGCCGCCGATATCGCCCGCAAGGTGTTCACCGAACATATGACCGACGCGCGCCAGGCCTGGTCGTTCGACTCCGGCGACGGCTTCGACCCCGAACTCTACAAGAAGCTGGCCGAGGTCGGGGTGCTCTACCCCGACTGGCCGAAGGCGTACGGCGGCGGCGGATACGACCCCATCGCCAGCGCCGCCATCCATGGGGTCTTCGTGGAGTTCGGCTGGTCACACGTCGTGATCAGGATTGCCGACCTCTTTGGCAAGATGATCATGCACTTCGGCTCTGACCTGGCGAAGCAGGAGATCCTGCCCCAGTTCGCACGGGCCGAAGCGTTTGCCTGTCTCTGCTACACCGAGCCCGGCTCCGGCTCCGACATCTTCGCGGCGCAAACCAAGGCCACGCCGGACGGCGACGCCTGGCTGATACGCGGCCAGAAGATCTTCACATCTCAGGGACACCTGGCGACGTACGGCCTCATGTTGGCCCGCACGAGCGAGGCGGAGAAGCACGCCGGCCTCACCCTCTTCGCCGTGCCGCTCGACCAGCCAGGCTACAGCTTCACGCCCATCCAGACGGTCGGCGGCGACAGAACCAACAGCACCTTTTACGACGACGTGCGCTGTCCGGACGCCTTCCGGTTGGGGGATGTAAACGGCGGCGCGAAGGTGCTGGCCGCGGCGCTGACCATCGAACAAGGCTCCGCCGATCTCTACGTCGGCGCGATCCGCGAGCTCCTGGCGCCGGCGCTGGAGTGGGCCCGGACCACAGAACGTCATGGCCGCCCGGCCTTCGAGGACCCCGCCGTGCGCGCGCGGCTCGCGCAGGCGGCCACGCGGATGCACATTATTGACGTCCTGAACCGCCGGATGATCTGGGCCTTCGCCAACGGCCAGTCGCGCAAGCACTACGGGCCGACCGGCAAGCTGTTCGGCAGCGAGTCGTGGATCGCCTGCAGCACGGACCTCATGCAGCTCACCGCGCCGTTCTCGCTCTTGCAGGGCCAGACGACGCTGGGCTGGATCGAGCGGCAGTTCCGCCGCGCGGTCCCCAGCACGATCTACGCCGGCACCAGCGAGGTGCAGCGCAGCCTGATCGCCGAGGCGGGCCTTGGCCTGCCGCGCTCGCGGACGTGAGCGCGGCAGGCGTTTCCGCGCAGCGAACCCCAACAGCGCTTGAGCTGGGACTGACTGGTGCGAGTGCGGGTCGCCATTGCCGCGGCTCGCCGTCGCCAGCCGCGACCCGGACCGGTGAACGGGCCTCAAGGCATGAGCCGGAAGATCATCTCCGCGACACAGGCCGGTTTGGCCTGGCCCTCCGCCTCCACCGTGAGCTGAATAATCGCCTGCAGGGTCGCGCCCATGGGCGCGAAGGAGAGCACCTGCGCGGCGAGGCGCACCTTCGAGCCGACCGGCACCGGTGTGGGGAAACGAACCTTCTCGTAGCCATAGTTGACGCCGAATCTGAAGCCCTCGAACACGAACACATCCTTCGCCATCACCCCGATCATGGACAGGGTCAGCAGGCCATGGGCGATGGTCTTTCCAAAGGGACCGTTGCGCGCGCGCTCTTCGTCCACGTGAATCCATTGGTGGTCTCCGGTCACTTCGGCGAAGCGATTGATCCGGTCCTGGGTAATCTCGATCCAGCTGCTGTGACCTAGCGGCCGGCCCACCAAGACCGGGAGGCTCTGGGCGGTGAGGGCGGTCGCCATCAGCTGCCCATCCGCAGGCCGGGCGTGCGCGTGCCGAAGACATCGGTAGCCAGCGCTTTGCCGAGTTCCTCGGTTCTCCAGCGACGCCCCTCGCAGAGGATGAAAGCCTTCTCGCTCCAGCCGGACAGCCAGGACAGACGGTCGAAGACCGCGCGCAGCACCTGGCCGTTGATCAGCTGGGCTTCTTCGCTCGCGAGCCAGGCGACCACGGGCGAACTCATGGCCGGATCCAGCCGATCCCAGTCCCCGGTCTCGAAATCCTCCGGCTCGCGGGCTTCGCCGAGCCCCATTGTGGAGGAGATCCGGGTCAGACCGCCCGGCGAGATAACATTGGCGGTCACGCCGAAACCGCCCAGCTCGAGTGCCAGCGTCAGCGTAAGGCCCGCCACCGCCGCCTTGGCGGCGGCGTAGTTGGTCTGGCCGAAGTTGCCCTGCAAGCCCGCGCCGGAAGTGGTGTTGATGATCCGGCCGCGATAGGTTCCGCCGGCCGACTTGGCTTGCGCCCGCCAATATCGGGCGGCCGCGCGGCTGGTGAGCCAGGGGCCGCGCACGTGGACGGCCATGACCGCGTCGAAATCGTCGGCCGACATGTTCCAGATGGTCCGGTCCCGCACGATGCCGGCATTGTTCACCAGGATGTCGAACCGTCCCCATACCTCCAAGCCGCGGCCGACCATGGCTTCCGCATCCGCCTCTAGCGCGACGTTCCCGAAGTCGGCGACCGCCTCACCGCCGCGCGACTTGATCAGCTCGACCACGACCTCGGCGTCGCGCCCCTGGCCCTCGCCTCTCACAGAGCTGCCGAGGTCGTTCACCACCACCTTGGCGCCTTGGGCGGCCAGCTCCAGGGCATGGCCCCGTCCGATTCCGTGGCCCGCGCCCGTGACCAGCGCGACCTTGCCGGCCAACATTCCGCTCATCGCAGCAACCCGCCCTTGGCGGTCCTCCGGCTCGCGGCGGCTCGCGTGATCGCCGCGGGCCGGAAGACCGCTATGGTGACCTCGTCGGAGATGGCATTGAACCGCGCCGTCACCGGCAGTCCGATGGACAGGTCCTTGGCCGGGCAGTCGACGATGTTAGTGGTGATCCGCAGGCCCTCCTCCAGGTCGACCTGGGCCGCGACGTAAGGGAGGCGCTCCCTGAAGGGGGGCAGGTCGTTCACATAGACCGTGGAGTAGGTGTAGATCACGCCCCGTCCGCTGGCCGGCGTCAGGGTGACGTTTTCGCTCCAGCAGTAGGGACACATCGGCCGCGGGTAATAGTGCAGCCGGCCGCAGTCGCCGCATTTTCCCAGCATCAGCACCCCGCCGCTGGCCGCGTCCCAGAACGCTCGGGTCTCCAGCTCCACGGTGGGAAGGTCGAAACGCTCGCCGCTCATCAACGCCCCCTGAACTTGGGGAAACGCTTTTCCAGGAACGCGGAGACGCCTTCGCTCGCGTCCTCGCTCGTGGTGGCGATCTCCTGCGCCATGGCCTCTGCGAGGAAGGCCGCGGCGCGATCGCCATCCAGCGAGGCGTTGATCAACCGCTTGCCGAGCGCGATGCTGGTCGTTGCGGCGGCGGCGAGCCGCGCCGCGAGCGCGTCCACGGCGCCGGGGAAATCAGCCTCGCTGTAGACCCAGTTGACCAGCCCCATGGACTTGGCCTCGGTCGCGGAGAGCCGCTCGCCCAGGAAGACCAGCTCCTTGGCTTTCTGCAGACCGATGCTGCGGGGCAGCAGGTAGGCGCCGCCGGCGTCGACCGCGATGCCGCGCAGGACGAAAGGCTCCATGAAGTAGGCGGTGTCGGTGGCCACGAGCAGGTCGCAGGCGAAGGCGAGCTGGGCGCCAAGGCCCAGCGCCGGTCCCTGGACGGCGGCCACCACCGGCTTTCCGCAGTCGAGGATGGCGCTGATCAGCTTCTGGGCGCCGCTGAGCATCATCCGCATCGTCGAGCCCGCCAGCCTGTGTGGGCCCATCGCGCCGGCCACCGCCTTCACATCCGCACCGGAGCAGAAGTGCCGGCCGTTGGCGCCAATGACGACAGCGCGTACATCCGGGTCGCCATCGGCCTGGTTCAGCAGCCGGATCATCAAGTCGCGCTGGTCGACCGAGAGGGCGCTGGCGGCGTCGGGCCGGTTCAGGGTGATGCGGGCGACGCCGTCCCGCAGCTCGTACAGCAAGGTCGAACCGAGGGCGCCTTGTTCCGGGGCCGCAGTCCTGCCGCCCACGTCCGCATCCGGGTCTGCCAAACGCCCACTCCCGCGCGACGGCGTTGAAGCCCGTCGCCTCCTTCCGATGATGTATCGACGCCGGGGGTGGTCGGCGCGAGTCCCTAAGACGGTGACAGAAGGCCTGGCCCTCCTGCGGCTAGAGTCAGTCTGTCGCGGCTGGATGCGACGTGAGAGAAGGACACCGTCAATGGGTCGGCGCGTCGCAGTGGCCGGTGTCGCGCTTTCGGGCCTGCCCGGGTCTCCGGAAGCCACACCTTACGCTTTGAACGCGCAGGCGAGCCGCGCCGCGCTGGCCGAGACTGGACTCAGGCCTTCGGACGTCGACGGCTTCGCCTCCGCTGGCCTTGGCGCGCTCCAGCCTCTCGAAGTCGCCGAATACCTGGGACTCAAGCCGCGCTGGATGGATTCTACGGCGGTCGGTGGAGCCACCTGGGAGGTCATGGCCGCGCACGCGGTGGACGCCATCTCCGAAGGCCGCGCCGACGTCGTGCTGCTGTCGTACGGCTCGACCGCGCGGACGGACCTGAGGAAGAAGCTCCGCACCGCGAACCTGGACTGGGGCACGCGCGGTCCGCAGCAGTTCGAGGCGCCGTTCGGGCACACCTTGATCTCGAAATACGCGATGGCGGCGCGCCGCCACATGTATGAGTTCGGGACCACGCTGGAGGAGTTGGCGGAGGTCGCGGTCTCGGCGCGCTACAACGCCAGCCTGACGCCCTTCGCGGCCTTTCGCGACCCCATCGAGATTGCCGATGTGCTTGACGGGCCGATGATCGCCGACCCGTTCACCAGGCTGCAGTGCTGCATCCGCTCCGACGGCGGCGCCGCCGCGATTCTGGTGGCGGAGGAACGCGCCAAAGACCTCGGCGTAAAGCCGGTCTGGGTACTGGGCGCGGCGGAGGCCGCTTCGCACGTCTCGATGAGCCAGTGGGAGGATTTCACCATCTCGCCGGCCGCCATGACCGGCCCCGAGGCTTTTGCCCGTGCGGGGGTGCGGCCACAGGAAATCGATGTCTGCGAGATCTACGACGCCTTCACCTACATGACCCTGGTCACGCTGGAGGACCTAGGGTTCTGCGCCAAGGGTGAGGGCGGACCGTTCGTGGCGGGCGGCCGGCTTCGGGTGGGGGGAGGGCTCCCGACCAACACCGACGGCGGTGGTCTGTCCGCTTGCCACCCGGGGATGCGGGGCCTGTTCCTGATCGTCGAAGCGGTGCGCCAGTTGCGAGGCGAAGCGGACGGGCGGCAGACGCCGCACGCCAAGCTGGCTTGCGTCAGCGGCACCGGCGGCTGGTTCTGCTCCAGCGGGACGATGATCCTTGGCGCGGACTAGCGGTGGTTTCACAGTAATGTCAGGTATTTCTGAAAGAGTTCGTGCCGGCTGCCGATGACCAGACGGGTGTAGAGCCGCTTGCGGTAGGTGGCGATGGTCTCCTGCCCGAGACCCAGGTCGAGCGCGATGCCGATGGCCGATATGCCGAACAGAATCCGGGCGCTCACCTGCGTCTCCCGTACGGTCAGCTTCCAGTCGGAGGTCCGCAGCCTCTCCTCGATAGTTTCGACGGAATCGAAGCCCCTCGCGGCCCGCACGCGGTCCCAGTGGATCACGGCGTGCTTGGCGCAAGCGGCGATAAGGACTTCCGCGGCCGCGTTCAGGCGGTCCAGCTGCGGGTCATCGAACTGGCCGGTGTCGTCCGACCGCAGCAGGCTGATCGCGTAGACGTCGTCCAGGCGGCGCCCGCAGAGCATCACCCGATCGACGATGCGGAAGTGGTCGAAAGCGACCTGCAGCGCCGGGTCCTCGATGCCCTGCACCGCCTCCCGCATGACGACCGGGTGCGCGGCCAGCGTCGCCGCGGTCCGCGCAGCGAACAGGTCCGTCCAGGAGCGCTCGCGCCCTTGCGCCTGCGAGCGGCGGCCGCGTGACGCGTGCAGCCCGCGGATGCTCGCCCCGCCCAGCAGCTCGGGCGTGCGTCCGCGCATCCGATAGACCGTGTAGTGCTCGGTTCCCGAGGTCTCGTTCAGGTACCGCAGGGTCTCGACCTCGAAGTGATCGGTGCCGAGCGCGTCGATGAGGCTGCCCAGCGAAACCGGGGACGAGGCGGGCAAAAGGACATCCGATTCCATAGGTCACCTCCCGGTGCGGCTTCCACAGGTCCGACCGTGTCGGACTTCTCGCTCGGACGGAAACGGAATCGCAGGACCGGGCCTTCGGGGTTGAGGCGATCGCGGCTCCGGATCGCGGTCTGGTCCGCTCAGCCGCCCTCCAGCTTGCCGAAGTACTTCGCGATCTGCTCGGCGCCGGCTCTGTAGGGCTTCTGGCCGGCCTCGTCAGCGATCTTGGTCCAGTTGTCGCGGACGCTCTCGCCGCTGACGTCGTGACCCAGGTCGACGCCCTCGGTCTCGACCATGTGAGCCAGCGCGAACGCGCCGCCGCCGGCGGTGAGGATCGCGCCGCTCGGGGCGTCCTCAGAGCAGAGGAACACCACGCCCGGCGTCACGTAGCCGGGCTTCATCCGCTCAACCGCCGCTGGCGGCATGACGGCCTCGGTCATCCGTGTCGTGGCGACCGGCGCGATGGCGTTGACCCTGATGTCGTTCTTCTCGCCCTCCAACCTCAGCGAGTTCATGAAGCCGATCAGGCCGAGCTTGGCCGCCGCATAGTTCGCCTGGCCGAAGCTTCCGTAGAGCCCTGACGAGGATGTGGTCACGACGATGCGGCCATAGCTCTGCGCGCGCATGATCTCCCAGACGGCCTTGCAGGGTTTCACCGTTCCGAACAGGTGGACGTCCACCACCGCCAAGAAGTCGTCGAACCTCATGTTGGCGAAGGTCTTGTCGCGGAGGATGCCGGCGTTGGCGACCAGGATGTCGATGCGGCCCCACCGCACCATGGCGTCCTGCACCATCTTGGCCACCCCGTCGTCGTCGATCACCGACGAAGCGTTGGCGATAGCCTCGCCACCGGCCGCGCGGATCTCCTCGACCACCCTCAGCGAGGCCTCCGAATGGGCGCCTGACCCGTCGAGCGCGCCGCCCAGGTCGTTCACCACAACCTTGGCGCCGCGCCTGGCCAGCTCCAGGGCGTGGGCCCTGCCCAGACCGCCCCCCGCGCCGGTCACGATCGCCACCTTGCCGTCGAAGCGGATGTCTGCCATGCGATTTCCCTCAGGAAGATGTGTCCAAGACCAGCGCGCGAGGCCGGCAAGCCGGGCCTGACGCTGGCCCGAAGCGCGGCGCGGGGGGTTCAGTTCACCCGGCGCACCTTGTCGACCCAGTAGGGTTCGCGCAGCTGGCGCCGGAGCACCTTGCCCGACGCGTTCCGCGGTAGCTCCGGGACGAAATCCACCGACTTCGGTAGCTTGAACGCCGCGATTCGGGCTCGCGCCCAGGCGATCAGCTCCTGGCCGCTGGCGACCTGTCCCGGCTTGCAGACCACCACCGCCTTGACAGCCTCGCCCCAGATCTCGTGCGGCACCCCGATGACCGCCACTTCCGCCACCGCCGGATGACCGAAGATCGCGTTCTCCACCTCGGCCGGGTAGACGTTCTCGCCCCCCGAGATGATCATGTCCTTCACGCGGTCGTGGATAAAGAGGTAGCCGTCCTCGTCGAGGTAGCCGGCGTCGCCGGTCCGCAGCCAGCCGCCCCCGTAGAGCGTCTCGCGGGTGGCCTCGGGCATGTTCCAGTAGCCGGCCATGTTGCCGATGGACCGAGTGACGATCTCACCTACCTCCCCTACCGGCAGGTGCGCCCCGTCCGCGCCCTCGATCGCGATCTCGACGCCTGGCAGCGCCCGGCCGGCCGCCCGCAGGCGCCGCGCGTCGCCCGCGGCGTGATCGTCCGGCCCGAGCGCGACGATGGTGCCCGACGTCTCCGTCATGCCGTACATCTGGACGAAGCCGCAGCCGAAGAGGTCCATGCATTCGCGCAGCAGGGCCAGCGGAATGGGGGACGCGCCGTATGCGATGGTCCTCAGGCAGGAATAGTCGATGTCCCGCGCCCGGGGACTGCGGACGACGATCTGAAGGGCCGAAGGCACCATGAACAGCTTGGTGATCCGGTCCCTGGCGATGAAGTCCAGCACCTGCTCCGGATCGAACTCGCGAACCAAGATCCCCTTGGCGCCGCCGGTCAGACAGGCGAGGCCCGTGCCGCATCCGGCCATATGGAACTGCGGCAGGGCCAGAAGCGAAATATCGTCCTCTGCCCAGTGGTTCCAATCGCCTGGCCGTCGGGTCGACGGGTCGCGTAGGCCAAGCAGCCCCGACTGGCGCAGCATGGCCCCCTTGGGCCGTCCGGTCGTACCCGACGTGTAGAGCTGGAGCACGACATCGCCACAGTCCGCGTTGTCGCCGGCCCGCGTGTCCGGACCGGCATCACGCCAGGACCGGAAGTCCGGCCAGTCGCCCGCAGCTTCGTCGATCGCGACCACCTCCCTGACCTCAGGCAGGTTGTCCAACAACCCGTGCGCCATCTCGACGAACTCGCGGCCGACGAACAGGACCTTGGCCCGACTGTCCTGTACGATGTGCAGCACTTCCGCCGCCGCCAAGCGCCAGTTCACCGGCGTGAGGACCAAGCGGGCCATCGAGGCGCCGAACAGCAATTCGAAGAAGGCGTCGGAGTTCTTGCCCAGATAGGCGATACGCGCCTCGGGTATGAGTCCCGCCCGACGCAGCGCTTGGCCCGTCCGACGGGCGTGGTTGGCCAACTCACCATAGGTCGTGGTGCGGCCTTCGAAAACCAGCGCCACCGCGTCGCCGCGCTGTCGCGCGAGCTGGCCGAGAATCCGGCCGAGCGTCATCGTCGAGGTGGCGGTCGCGCCCATTCCTGCTTCCTCCTCTCGAGCCGCCGCCCGGTTTTCGACGGAGTCTGGATTTCACTATCCGGACGCGCGGGACCCTGCCGCATAGCCAAGACGGTTGACCTCATCTAAGCCGAGACCATCAGCCCTATCCATGCTGGTGGTCACATCTGTCGATGCGCACCGCACATCGATTCAACCGCCTAGCTCGAACAAATCGAATGGGCGTCACCGCAGCCCGTCACGCCGCTGAACACTTTGGAACGCGTGGGATCTTCCATTCCCATTCGGCTTGCGTCGATGATTCCGGCGCACCAATCGGTCTGGTGGGTCGGAAAAAAATAACACTGCTACACCCAACTGCCGCATTTACAATCCAATTGGATAACGTTAGCCCGATAATTGGGTGCGAATGGAGCGTCTTTGGGCCATGGGAAGCGATGGTCGATGTTGCGCGGGCGTTCGGACGGTGAAGACGGCCCAGGAAACCGAATGACGATCAATGGCAAAGCCTATGTGATGGGCGCGTTCGAGCATCCCACGCGTGACTCTCCCGACAAGACGACGCCCCAGCTCCACACCGAGTGCGCGAGGGGCGCGCTCGACGACTCGGGTCTCTCGTTCGACGACGTGGACGCCTATTTCTGCGCCGGCGACGCGCCTGGGTTCGGGGCGATTTCGATGCTCGACTACATGGGCCTGCGGAACATCCGGCACATGGATTCCACAGAGACTGGCGG
>Ga0209415_10016770_pt1 | contig 11727 bp, 8 predicted proteins | sample PeaSoiSIISIP2007_FD_187696 | JGI IMG/M metagenome (GOLD analysis project Ga0209415, IMG submission 187696) | Peat soil microbial communities from Weissenstadt, Germany - SII-SIP-2007 (SPAdes) (version 2) | ecosystem: Environmental > Terrestrial > Soil > Wetlands > Peat | place: Germany... | reverse complement strand
TCGGCTCGATCCTCGCCGTCCTCGCCGCCTGGGAGCTCGTGACCCACAGCCGGGCGGTGCCGACCGTGTTCCTGCCGGCGCCGCTGACGGTGGCGCGCGAGCTCGCCCGGATGACCGCGACGGGAGATCTCTGGCGGAGTCTCGCCCCGAGCCTCGGCCGCATCGTTTCGGGGTTCGCGATCGGGGGCGCCGCCGGGTTCGTCGTGGGCGTGCTGGCCGGGGTGTCCCCGTGGGCCGAAGCGATCGCGGATCCGCTGATCGCGGCGACCTATCCGGTGCCGAAGATCGCGCTCCTCCCGCTCTTGATCCTGTGGCTCGGCATCGGCGAGACGTCGAAAGTTGCCGTGATCGCGATCGGGGCGTTCTTCCCCGTGGCGATCGGCACGATGTCCGGGGTGCGGGAGGTCGACCCGCTGCTCATCCGCGCGGCGCACAGCCTGGGGGCGAGCCGCGCGCAGATCGTCCTGAAGGTCCGCATCCCCGCCTCGCTGCCGGCGATCTTCGCCAGCCTGCGCCTCGCCGCCGGGATGTCGCTCCTGCTGGTCGTCTCGGCCGAGATGATCGCCGCCACGGCCGGCATCGGCTACCTGATTCTCTACGCCGGCGACCTCCTGCAGACGGCGCGGCTGCTCGCCGGCATCATCGTCCTGTCGGTCCTCGGCGTGCTGTCGACCGGCGCGCTGCAGGCGGTCGAACGCCGGCTGCTGCGGGGGCGTTCCCAGGGGTAGGCGCCGTCCCGCGGCGCGTCCTCACGCTCCCGAGGCGTCAAACAGGCGCAGCCGCGTCCAGCGCAGGTAGCGGTCGGACAGCAGTTCCAGCGATTTCCTGGCCGTCGGAAACTCCTCGGCCAGCGTCTCGAGCACGCGGCCGTCGGCGCCCGGCTCCGGCTGCGACGCCGCCAGCCGGTAGAACCGCCGGCCGTGCTCCTCGTACGTCTCGAGCGTGGGCGGCAGCACCCTCGGGCGCCCCGCCGAGCCGCCGCGCGCCCGGGCCCATCTGAGCGAGTCCGGGAACACCCCGCTCTGGAACAGCGCGATGTCCGCGATCCGCCGGGACAGCCACGGCATCTCGTCGCGGTCCGCCATCCCGGCGAGCGCCAGCATGTCTTCGAGGTCCGAGGTGTTGAAGCGGCGGCGCACGTAGTGGTCGCGGCGGCGCACGAAGAGCGTGACGAACTCGTTCCGGACGAACGACGTGAGCAGGTGCACGAGGTAGCTCCACATCGCGGGCTCGGCGATGAACCGCCGCACCCGGGGCGCGTCGAACACGGCCACGGTCTCTGCGGCCGAACGCTCGAGCGTGTACGGGCGGTCGCGGAGATCGCGCACGACCCGCCGCAGCAGCACGCTGAACATGAACCGCGGCGACACGCGCAGCAGCGCGTGTTCGTCGCCGAGCAGCCGCTCGACCAGCCGATCGTCCTCCAGCAGCACCTCGAGCAGGTCCTCCCGCGCCCGCAGCCGGGCCGGGGCGTCGTCCAGGTCGCGCGGGTCGCCCCCCACCGTCTCGGCCACAAACCGCAGGTCGTCGTCGGTCAGCTGCAGCATCGTCGGCACCCCCGTGCGCGCACGGCGTCGGCTCGTCCTCCGCCTACTGTTCGCTCTCTCTCTACGATTCCCCGTTTCGGCCGGTTCCGGACCTGTGTCGGGCTCCCGAAGACAGGGGGCCGCCGGTCGGCGGCGTATCCTCACGGCATGGCGACTCCATTGGCGGGCAAAGTGGCGCTTGTGACAGGCGGCGGCACCGGCATCGGCCGGGCCGCCTCGCTCGCGCTCGCGGGCGGCGGCGCCGCCGTGGCCGTCAACTACAGCCGCTCGCGCGCGGAGGCCGAGCGGACTGCCGGCGACATCCGCGCGCAGGGCGGCACCGCGATCGCCGTGCAGGCGGACGTCTCGAACGTGAGCGAGGGCGAGGCGATGGTCGCGCGGATCGTCCGCGAGTGGGGGCGGCTGGATATTCTCGTGAACAACGCCGCCACGACCAAGTTCGTGGACCACAAGAACCTCGACGGTCTCACCGAGGACGATTGGGACCGGATCCTGGCGGTGAACGTCAAAGGGGTGTTCTTCCTGACGCGCGCGGCGGCCCGGTCCATGAAGGAGGGCCGGGTGATCAACATCGGGTCGGTCGCCGGCGTCAACGGCACCGGGAGCTCGATCGCGTACGCCGCGAGCAAGGCCGCGGTCCACGTCATGACCCGCTCGCTCGCGCGCGCGCTCGCCCCGCGGATCACGGTGAACACGCTCGCCCCCGGCCTCATCGAGACCCGCTGGCACGCGGGCCGCGAGGCCCTCAACGCGGCCCGCGTGGAGCAGATGCTCGTCAAACGGATCGGCAGTCCCGAAGACATCGCACACATGGTGCTCGCGCTTGCCACGGCGGACAACTTCCTCACCGGCCAGGTCATCGTCATCGACGGGGGCGCCACGCTGTAACCACCCGCGCAGGCGCGGCGGCCGAGGCTCCCCGCGTTTCGGCGAACATCTGTTTGCGTTCGCCCTCGCGCCTGTGTTATAATCCGTGACGCTGGAATTCGGGCACTGGGGGGAAGGCATCGTGGGCAAAGGGCTGACGAAGCGCCAGCGGGAGATCCTCGGCTATGTCATGGACAACATGCAGGAACGCGGATACCCGCCGTCGGTCCGCGAGATCGGGGCCGCGCTCGGGCTCACGAGCAGCTCGACCGTGCACAGCCACCTCGCGGCCCTCGAGAAGAAGGGCTTCATCCATCGAGACCCCAGCAAGCCTCGCGCGATCGAGATTCTGAAAGACGGCGCGAGTCAACCCCCGAAGCGCGTCGTGAACGTCCCGGTCCTCGGCCACATCGCCGCGGGACAGCCGATCCTCGCGGAGGAAAACATCGAGGACGTGTTTCCGCTCCCCCGCGACTTTGTGCGCGAGGACGCGGCGTTCATCCTGCGCGTGCGCGGGGACAGCATGATCGAGGCCGGCATCTACGACGGCGATTACCTCGTGGTGCGCCAGCAGGCCACCGCCAACAACGGGGAGATCGTCGCCGCGATGCTCGGCGAGGAAGCCACCGTGAAGCGCTTCTATCGCGAGCGGGATCACATCCGGCTCCAGCCCGAGAACAGCGCCATGTCGCCGATCATCGCCCGGGACGTGACCGTGCTCGGCAAGGCCATCGCGCTGATCCGCCGCCTCCCCTAGCCTGCCCCTACGCGGCCGCGGCGACCTCCACGCGGTCGCGTCCGTTTTGCTTCGCGTGGTAGAGCGCCGCGTCGGCGGACCGGAGCAGCGCGTCGCCCGTGTCGCCGTGCGCCGGGAACGCCGCGACGCCCGCCGACAGGGTGACCGCGCCGAGCGGCTGCCCTCGGTCGCGGAGCGCGGTGTGCCGCATGGCTTCGCTGAGGGTCCGGGCGCGCTCGAGCGCGGTCTCGAGCGGCGCGCCCGCGAGAATCACGACGAACTCTTCTCCGCCGTACCGGCAGGCGACGTCCTCCGCCCGCAGTTGCGTCCGCAGCAGCGTCCCGACCTCCCGCAGCATCAGGTCGCCGGCGTCGTGTCCGAACGTATCGTTGAACCGCTTGAACAGATCGATGTCGAACATGATGACGCTGAGCGGCTGCCCGGTCCGGGCCGAGCGCTGCAGCTCCCGCGGTAAGGTCTCTTCAAGGTACCGACGATTGTACAGGCCGGTGAGCGCGTCGCGGATCGACTGGCCTCGCAGCGTCTCGCGGAGGCGCAGGTTTCCGAGCGCGAGCCCGATCTGACCGGCGACCGTCGTCGCCAGCTCGATGTCGCGCGCGGAGAGGGTCGGCGCTGCGCTCGCCGGGGGCGCCGCGATGAGGAGGACGCCGATCGCGTCGCCCTGGGCGACCAGCGGGACGCACAGGGACGCGCCGGAGGGCGGGTCCGGGAGATGCCGGCACCGCGCCTCGTCGGAACGGTGCGCGCGCCCCCGCCGGAGCGCCCAGCATGCGTCGGGGGCGAACGCGGCGGGCACCAGCCCGGGCGCGTCCGCGCCCCAGGCGGTCACCCGCTCCAGTTGGTCGCGGGAGGCGGTGATGAGGTACACGCCGCCGACGCGGTCCGGGAACAGCTGCGCGGCGATGCGGCCGATGATCTCGGTCGCCTCCCCGAGCGACAGGCTGCTCTGCAGGAGGTCGCTCATCTGGCGCAGCCGCGCGGCTTCGTCCGTCTGCGCGCGGACCCGGTCCGCCATCGCGTTGTAGGCGCGCGCCATCACCGCAACCTCGTCGTCGCCGCGGGTCCGCACCCGGCGCGTAAAGTCCCCGGCCGCGAGCGCGGACGACGCCTCCGAGACCTCTCGGACCGACGCGACCAGGCGCCTCGACAGGATCAGCGCGAACACCAGCAGCAGGATCAGGACGATGGGAGCCACGACCGCCACCAGCTTGGCTTGGTACACGGCGCTTCCGCTCAAGGAGAGCTCCTGGCTGAGCCGCGTCTGTCCCAGCGCGTCAAACGCCTCGGTCATCGACCGCACCTGGTCGATCGATGACCGCGTGGTCGACGGCCCCAGCAGCTGCTGCAGTTGTGATTCGTTGGCCGCGGAGACCTTGACCCTGGCGCTCAGGATTCCGTCGAGTCGATCGGCGATCGCCACCAGGCGGCCCGGGGCGCCCGGGCCGAGTTGCTCGGCCTCGGCGACGAGCGCGAAGGCCTGCTGCAGCGCGGCAAGCCCCTGCGGTGACGGTTCCAGGGTGGTGACCGCGGTCAGCTGCTGGCGGAGGGCCTCGACTTCGATCGCCCACGATTGCAGCGTGCTCGGGCTCGGCGCCGCCGCGTCCTCTGCGGCGACTTTTCGCAGGCCCAAGACGGTCGCGTAGGCCGTCTGCGTCGCGGTCGCGAGGCCGGCGGGTGCGGCGCGGCGGGCCGCGATCTCGGGCCCCGCCACCTGCGTCTGCCACTGCGAGAACAAGACCTGCATGCGGGCGAGCTGAGCCCGTTGCTCGGGGCTCCAGAGAAGCGGGCGGAGGTCGGCGACGGCCGCGTCATAGCTGCCGACCCCGGCGGTGTAGAGATCCAGCGACGCCGGGGCCCCCGTGACGGCGAAGCCGCGTTCGCCGGTGGCGGCATCGAGCACCGCGCCGGACAGCCGGCCGCCGGCGCTCACGAACTTGCCGACGGTCGCGAGCTGGGCCTCGGCGGCCTGGCTCTGGTTCAGCGCGCGGTACACGGACGTCGACCCGACGATGGCCAGGGCGATGCACACCAGATACCCGAGCGTCACCTTCGCGAGCAGCGAACGTGTCCTCACGGGCTGTGCGTCTCTCCCCTCACCGCCCCGACGTGGTCGGGCCGGGCGTGATCGCACCCCGTCACGCCCGGCCGCATGCGACCCCGCCCCACGGTACTTCTCCGGACTATCTATATACACAGATCGGGCATGGGCTAGCCACGACCCGCCCGCAGCTCGACCGTTCGCCCCGCGTCCGGCCGCTACGACCCGGCGGCGTCGGGCCGCTCGGCGCCAACGAGGTAGCGCCGGAACCGGCTCACGGCGACCTGAGGGAGTTCCGCGTCCACGACCAGCCCATCGGGGCCGTCGTCCCGCCGGACGACCCGCCCCGCGGCGTAGAGCTGCGCGAGCATCGCGCCGTCCGCGTACGGGATCGCGAGCCGTACGCGCCGCGTCGGATCGGGCAGCCGCTTCGAGATCGCCCGGAGCAAGTTCACGAGACCGACCCTCCGGAGCGCCGAGACCGGGATGCCGTCCGGCTCCTCGGCCAGCAGGTCCCGGAGACCTTCGCGGCCGAGCCTGTCGGTCTTGTTGAACACCGTGACGCGCGGCCGGCCGTCGGCCTCAAGCTCCCGCAGGACCTGCTCGACCGCGGCGCGTTGATCCGGCCAGTGCGGGTGACTCGCGTCGATCACATGGAGCAGGATGTCGGCCTCCTTCACCTCTTCGAGCGTCGCCCGGAACGCGGCGACCAGATCGTGCGGCAGCCGCTGAATGAACCCCACGGTGTCCACGAGCAGGACCGGCCGGTGGTTCGGCAGCACCACGCGACGCGTCGTCGGGTCGAGCGTCGCGAACAGTTTGTCCGCCGTGTAGACGTCCGCGTCCGTCAGCGTGTTCAGCAGCGTGGATTTCCCGGCGTTCGTGTACCCGACGAGCGCGACCACCGGCAGGGCGGCGTCCTTCCTGAGCTGGCGCTGCCGGTGCCGGTGGCGGCTCAGCGCCGCGATCTCGCCCCGCAGTTCCGTGATCCGGGTCCGGATCCGGCGGCGGTCCGCCTCGAGCTTCGTCTCGCCGGGCCCGCGGGTCCCGATGCCGCCGCCGAGGCGCGACAGCAGCACGCCTCGGCCGGCGAGCCGGGGAAGCCGGTACGTCATCTGCGCGAGTTCGACCTGCAGGCGGCCCTCACGGGATCGGGCGCGCTGCGCGAAGATGTCGAGCACGAGCGCCGTCCGGTCGATCACCTTGGTTTCAAGCGCGCGCTCGAGGTTCCGCTGCTGCGCGGGCGACAGTTCGTGGTCGAAGATCACGGTCTCGGCCCCGGCCGATCCGGCGCGCGCCCGGATCTCTTCGACCTTGCCGGACCCGACCCAGGTCGTGGGGTCCGGCCGCGCGCGGCGCTGGACGACCCGGTCGACCACGACCGCCCCGGCGGCCTCGGCAAGCCGAACGAGTTCCGCAAGGGGCTCCGATTCGTCGCCATCGAGCCGGCCGGCGAGCCCGACCAGCACGACGCGCTCGGGGCCGGCCTCGGCGGTCTCCACCGTCACGGGACGCGCGGCACGGTGCTCCTCCGATCCGCCGTCGCTTCGACCGAGCCGGTGCCCCTCGGGCGTCCCGGTGCTCCGCATCGCTTACGCGGCCGCCCGGCCCCGGGTCGGGTGCGCCGGGCGCGGCGCGCCCCCAGGGTGCTGCGGGCACCCGCCCCGCGCCGCAGGCGCGGGGGAGGACGCCGCAACGCGCGGTGCTCGGCGGGCTACCGTTCGGCCCTCGATCCCACGGGGCGCTCCGCTGCGGATGCGCCGAGCGCCTCGCGAATCCGCCGGACGGCTTCGGCGAACCGCTCGTCCGACGTCGTCAGCGAGATCCGGATGTATCCCTCGCCGCGCTGTCCGTATCCCGTGCCGGGCGTCACGACGACACCGGCGTGCTCGAGGAGATGGCTCGTAAACCCGACCGCGTCGTATCCCGCCGGCACCGGAATCCACAGATAGAACGTCGCCTTCGGGAGCGGCGCATCCAGACCCGCGCGCCGCAGTCCCGCGACGACCGTGTTCCGCCGCTCCTGCCACCGGGCGACCCGCTCCCGCACTGGCGCGTCGGGCCCGGTAAGCGCGGCGACGCCCGCCGCCTGGATCGCCGCGAACTGGCCGCTGTCGATGTTGGTCTTGAGCACACCGAGCGCCTGAATCGCGTCCCGGTTCCCCACCGCGAACCCGAGACGCCACCCCGTCATGCAGTAGGTCTTGCTGAGCGAGTGCAGCTCGATCGCCACATCCCGGGCCCCCGGGGCCTGGAGGAAGCTCGCCGGCCGGTAGCCGTCGTAGGCGATCTCGGAGTAGGTGTTGTCGTGGACGACGAGCACGTCCCACCGCTTCGCGAACTCGACCGCCTCGGCGAAGAACGCGAGCTCCGCGGTCCCCCCGGTCGGGTTGTTCGGGTAATTGAGAAACATCACCCGCGCCCGGCGCGCGACCTCGGACGGGATCGCGCCGAGATCCGGCACCCAGCCGCGCTCCCGGCTCATCGGCACCGGGTACGGCTCGCCGTCGGCCATCATCGTCGCGGTCGCATACACCGGATAGCCGGGATCGCTCACCAGCGCCACGTCGCCGGGATTCACGAACACCCACGGCACGTGCGCGAGCCCTTCCTTCGAGCCGATCAGCGCCAGCACTTCCGTGCCCGGGTCGAGCGTGACACCGAATCGTCTGGCGTACCAGCCGGCGACGGCCTCGCGGTACTCGCGCGTGCCTTCGTACGGCGGATACTGATGCGTCGCGGGATCCCGGGCGGCCTTGGCCAGCGCCTCGATGATGTGGTCGGGTGTCGGCAGGTCCGGGTCGCCGACCGCGAGGCTGATCACGTCGACGCCCTTCGCCTTGAGCGCCGCGCGCTTCCGGTCGAGGTCGGCGAACAGATACGGTGGAATCCGCTGCATCCGTCGAGCGATCTGCATCAGGGCCTCCCCGGCGCTCCGTCAGACGCGGCACTGCGCCTCGGTGTCATCATAGCAGAAATCCGATCGGCGACCACCTCCGGCGCATCGTCGCCGACGTCGATCCAGCGGTACCGCGGGTCCGCCCGGAACCACGTCCACTGCCGTTTCGCATAGCGGCGCGTGTTCAGCCTGAGGCGCGCCACCGCGTCGGCGAGCCCAATCTCCCCGCGCACGTGCGGCACCAGCTCCTTGTATCCAAGCCCCTGCAGCGCCGGGAGCGACGGGGTGTACCCCGCGTCGAGGAGCCGCCGCACCTCGTCCACGAGGCCGGCGGCGAGCATCTCATCGATGCGCCGGTCGATCCGCTCGTACAGGCGCGCCCGGTCCATCGTCAGCGCGACCATGACCGGCGCGGCCTCCGGTGCGGCGTCACCGGGCGCGGAGAGCCGGGTGCCGGTCCGCTGGTAGACCTCGAGCGCGCGGATGATGCGCCTCAGGTTTCGCGGGTGGATCGCGGAGGCGGCCGCCGGATCGACGTCGGCGAGACGGCGGTGCAGCGTGCCCGCCCCGCCCATCCGCTCCTCGTCCTCCAGGTGCCTGCGCAGCGGCCAGTCGGGCGCGACCGCCGGGATCGCCAGCCCGTCCACCACGGCGCGGATGTACAGCCCGGTTCCACCGAGGAGGATCGGCACGCGGCCGCGGGAGCGGATCTCGACGATCGCCGCGCGGGCGAGCCGCTGATAGTCGGCAACGGTAAACACGTCGTCGGGCGCCGCGACATCCACGAGATGGTACGGCGCCGCCGCGCGGTCGGCGCGGGACGGTTTGGCCGTTCCGATCTCGAGCCCGCGGTAGACCGTGCGGGAATCCGCCGAGACGATCTCGGCGTCGAGGCGGCCGGCCGCCGCGACGGCGACCGCGGTTTTTCCCACCGCGGTGGGGCCCGCGACGACGAGCAGCGGGCGTGGGGGCAATGCTAGGGCGCCGCGCGGCGGACGCGGACGCTCACGAAGTCGTGTCGGTCTTGGGAGGCGCCGCTTGACCGCCCCGGCTCCGTCGCCGGCTCCGTCGGCGCCGCGGAGTCCCGGGCTGTCCGCCCGCAGATGGGGCGACGGTCGCCGCACCGGAGGCACCGGGGGACCCGCCGTGAGCCTTCGCTCGAGGCGTGACGCCGGTACCGCGCGCCGGCGAGGCCGGTGCCTTGGACACGGCCGTGTGCGGTACCGTCCGCGTGGGGGCGCGTTCGACCGCCCGGCTTGCCGGCCCGTAGGGCCGGTCGTTCAGCCAGATGAGCTGGCGCGGGGCCGATCGCCGATCGAACTCGTAAAACGCCCGGTACATCGTCCGCGCGATCTCCACCGCGCGCGCGGCGTTCTCGGCCGAGAGCAGCGCCTCCGTGCGCGTCGCGCTGCCCCGGTCCGAGCGCTCGACTTCCTCGTACTCGCCCTTGTAGTGGGTCAGCATGTTCCGCCACGAGCGCAGCATCGACAGCCCGCGCATCTCGCGGCCGGTCTCCGAGAAGGTGCTGCCCGTCTTCCCGGCAAGCCGGGTCACCTCCACCCACTTGCCCTCCGGGGTCATGCGGTCGTAGTACCGGTAGCGGCCGGCGAGACGATCGGTGCCGACCATGCTGATGAACGCCTCCAGCGCGAAGTACGACATCAGGATGGCCAACAGCGAGTTGGTCCGCTCGCACTGGCGGTCCAGAGGCGAGGCCTTCGCGCACCGCTCGGCCGCCGCGGCGTGCTCGCGCGCGAGCTCGAACATGGTCTGCTCGAGATGCGTGCGCTCCCACGCCTCTTCCCCGCCCTCATCGGGCGCGGTGGATGGCTCCTCACTGCGCTCAGGCGCGGGAGCGACGGCGGCCGCAACCGCCTTCCCTCGTCCGGAGCGGCGGCGGCGCCGCTTCGCGGCGGGTGCTGCGGGTGCGGGCTCCCCCTGAGGGCCCGCGGCCGCGAGCTCGGCCGGGCCCAGGCCGAGCATGGGCGCGAACAGCGCCTCGGTCAGCGCCTCGACCTCCGGGCTGCCGACAAACGCCGGGAGGGGCATCGAGCTGAGCATCTCCGACGGGGATGGCGGCGTCAGGCTGGCGGCCGCGACCGCCGGCGCAGCGCGGGCGCCGCCCCGCCGTCTACGCCGCCGCCGGGGACGTGGCGCGTCTGGGGTGACCATGCTGTGAGTGTTCGCCGGTGGCGCCGCGACCTCCCCTACGGCACGGGCGCCCGCCGCAGATCCCGGCCGGCGAAAGGACCCGGTGCCGTCGCGCCGAACACGACGGTGATGCCCGAACTCACGCCGATGATGCGCCAGTACCGGGCGCTGAAAGATCAGCACCCTCACGCGATCCTCCTCTTTCGGCTCGGCGACTTCTTCGAAGCGTTCTTCGAGGACGCGTCCCTCGTCGCCCGCGAGCTGAGCCTGACCCTGACGAGCCGGCCCGTCGCCAAGGGCCGACGGATCCCGATGTGCGGGATCCCGCACCACGCGCTCCACACGTACCTCCGCCGCCTGATCGACCGCGGCCACCGCGTCGCGATCTGCGACCAGGTCGAGGACCCCGCGCAGGCCAAGACGCTCGTCCGCCGCGAGATCGTGCGGGTGGTCACGCCCGGGACCGTGGTCGAGGACGATCTGCTGGCGGCGCGGGAGAACAACTACCTCGCCGCCGCGGTCTCCGGGGGCGCGGGGTGGGGGCTCGCCGTGGCCGACCTGTCGACCGGCGAGTTCTTCGCGACCGAGGGCACCGCCCCGCTCCGGCTGGCGGACGTCCTGGCCCGCTACAGGCCACGGGAGGTGCTGGTGCCGGACGGCGGCGGGGACGACCTCCAGGTCACGGAGGATGCGACCGCGACCCCATACGACGCGTGGCGGTTCGACCCGTCGCTCGGCGCGCGCACGCTGCGCGAGCACCTCGAGGTCGCCTCGCTCGAGGCGTTCGACCTCCACCTGGCGCCGCTCGCCACGGCGGCCGCCGGCGCGCTCATCCAGTACCTCCACGAGACCCAAAAAGGCCCGCTGCCCCACCTCCGCGCGCTGCACCTCGTCCCGCCCCAGGACGGCCTGCTCCTCGACGACGTGACGCGCCGCGCGCTCGGCCTGTGGCGGACGGCCCGCGACGGGAGCGCCTCGGAGACGCTGCTGGATGTCATCGACCTGACGGAGACCGCGATGGGCGCCCGCCTGCTGCGGCGGTGGCTCGCGCAGCCGCTCGCGGACGTCGACGCGATCACGGCCCGAGCGGACGCGGTGGCGGCGTTGGTGGCCGACGGGAGTACCCGAGAAGGGGTGCGCGCGCGCCTGCGGGCGCTCGGCGATCTCGAACGCCTCGTCGGGCGGCTCGCGCACGAGACCGGGGGCCCGCGCGACCTCGCCGCCCTTCGGGACGTCGCGGACGCGTTGCCCCGGGTCGCGCCGACGGTGTCCGGGATCGAGGCCGGCGCGGTGCGAGCCCTCGTCCCCGCGCTCGCGGTCCCGCCGGAGATCGGCGAGCGCCTCCGCCGGGCGCTCGAAGACACCCCACCGGCCTCGCCGAAGGACGGTGGCGTGATCCGCCCGGGGTTTGACGCGGCGCTCGATGAGCTGCGCGCGGGCAGCCAGGCCGCGCGGGACTGGATGGGGG
>Ga0209415_10016768_pt1 | contig 11728 bp, 7 predicted proteins | sample PeaSoiSIISIP2007_FD_187696 | JGI IMG/M metagenome (GOLD analysis project Ga0209415, IMG submission 187696) | Peat soil microbial communities from Weissenstadt, Germany - SII-SIP-2007 (SPAdes) (version 2) | ecosystem: Environmental > Terrestrial > Soil > Wetlands > Peat | place: Germany... | reverse complement strand
TGACGAAAGTGTACCACGAGGGGCTGATCATCTCCGAGTCGGTTTTCCGCTCACGCTCTTTCGCCGGGAAGCTCCAGTGCCGGCAGCTCGACAAAGTACGTGTGAAGGGAAAAGAGCAGGATATCCGCATCTACACGCCCCGACGCACCGTCTCGGACAAGGAGGCGCAGGCCTGGAAGATTCACGCCGAGGCACTCGAGTTGTTCTACAAACGCAGTTTTCCCGAGGCGAGAGAAGCCTTTCAGCGCGTGCTGGAGCTGATTCCCCGCGACACGTGCGCGGGCATGTTCATGAAACGCTGCAGTGACAACATCACGACCCCCCCGCCGGCGTCCTGGACCGGGGCCGTTATCATGACGGAGAAGTGAAGACGCCTCCTATGTCGGTCCGCTTGCCTGGATGGAAACGACCGCTGGGATGGTCCGCAGGCTCTTGATCACCCGGCCGAAGTCCTCCCGATTGTCGAGCTCCACGGTGAAGAAACCCCGAAGCATCTCCTGCTCGTTCTCCTCCAGCTTGCCCTCTATGAGGTGGCCGCCAAACTTCTTGAGCGCGCCTTCGATCTCGGAGAAGAGATTGGAGGTGAACCGGGCCGTCACCTGGAAGCGCCGCGTGGACTTGGGCGACACCGTCTCCCACTCGACGTCGATGCTGCGCTCCGCGAAATCCTTGATGGAGGCGATGCTGGGACAGCCGATCCTGTGCACCGTAATGCCGCGGCCGCGGGAGACGTAGCCCACGATGCCGTCACCCGTGGAGGGCGTGCAGCATTGGGCAAGGCGGATCATGATGTTCCGCTCCTGCCCGATCCTGATGGACACCCGGGACGGGTCGCGAATCTGCGTCTCCGGCTCCCCCTCCTCCTTCGGCTTCTGGAGCACGACGGGCGCGGGAGCTTCCTCCTTCTTGCGCGCCACGATGTTCCTGTCGAAGATCAGCCCCGGCTCGTTCTGTGCAAGCCAGTGCTTGACCTTGTTGCGCGCCTTGGAGGTCTTCACGTACCGCAGCCAGTCCAGGTGGGGATGCGCGGTCTTGGAGGTCATGACCTCCACCACCTGCGTGTTCTTCAGCGGTTCCTTCAGCGGAATGATCACCCCGTCCGCCTTCGCGGTGGTGCAGTGGTCACCGATGTCGGTGTGGATGCTGTACGCGAAATCTATCGCGGTTGATCCCAGGGGCAGCTCCACGACGTCCCCTTTCGGCGTGAAGACATAGATCGAATCCCGCAGGAGCTCCTTCTTGATCTCGTCAAGGAAGTCAGAGGACACCGGCCCCCGCCCCTGCAGCTCCTTCAGCTTGTTGATGAGGGTGAGCTCCTGGGTCTTTTCGGACTCCTTCAGGGCGCCGCTCTTGTACAGCCAGTGGGCGGCAATCCCGTTCTCCGCGGTCTGGTGCATTCCCTCCGTGCGGATCTGGATCTCAATGATCTTTCCGTCAAAACCCATGACCGTGGTGTGCAGGCTCTGGTAGCGGTTGGACTTGGGCATGGCGATGTAATCCTTGAACCGCCCCTCCATGGGCATCCAGATCTTGTGCACGAGCCCCAGCAGCTCGTAGCACTGCCCCGTCGTGTCGCAGAGGATGCGGATGCCGAGCAGGTCGTAGATCTCCTCCAGCGGCTTCGACCGGCGCCTCATCTTCTGGTAGATGGAGTAGAAGTGCTTGGCCCTCGTCTCGATGGAGAGGGAGATCCCCGCGGCCTCCGCCTCACCAGAGATAGCCTCCCGCACTCTCTCCAGGTAGCTGGCGCGCTCGCTTTTCTTCTCCGCCACGTGCCTGCGGATCTGCTCGTATACCTGGGGCTGCAGGTGCTTGAGGCTGAGGTCCTCCAGCTCGTCCTTGATGCGCGATATTCCCAGCCTGCCCGCCAGCGGCGCGTAGATGTCGAGGGTCTCCATGGCGATGCGCTTCCGGTCCTCCTCCGGGAGGTAGGACAGGGTCCGCATGTTGTGCAGCTTGTCCGCAAGCTTGATGAGGATGACGCGGAGGTCCTTCACCATGGCGAAAAGCATCTTGCGGATGGTCTCCGCGTGCTGGGAGGAGCGCGACCTGCCCCGCAGGACCGAGATCTTGGTCACTCCCTGGACGAGGGACTCCACCTCCCGGCCGAACTCCTTGCGAAGCTGCACCTTGCTGGTCTCCGTGTCTTCCAGCACATCGTGGAGAAGCGCCGCGATGATGGCCTGGGCGTCCATGTGGATGTCCACAAGGATGGAGGCCACGCTCAGAGGGTGGATGAAGAAGGGGTCCCCGGAGGCCCGCTTCTGCTCGCTATGCAGTCGTCGAGCCCACTCCGCGGCGGCAAGGATCTTCTCAGTCTCCTCAGGGGAGTAGGAGACGAGCTTCTGACGGAAGTAGGTCAGGAGCTCGGTGACCTCTGTCGCGGTATTGCCCGCGGCATTCGCGGTATTCCCCGCGACCCTCACGGTGGTCCCGGCAACGTTCGCCGTGCTCCCGCTGATGGCGGTGGCCTCCGCGGCAATGTCCTTCGCGGCCCCGGCCGTGCCTGCGGCGACGCCGGGAACGGCGAGGTGCTCGTCACCCATCGAGCCCGCCCCGCAGGCCCGGGCCGAGCCTCCCGGCAATGACCCTGTTGCGGCCCGCCATGTCCTGCACCACGTCGATGCTGTGAAAGCCCGCCTGGTCCATCAGGGCATAGAGCTTGTTGATCTGCTGGGGCGCGGCCTCCAGCAGGAGCCAGCCGTTTGCCGCGAGCTTCTGCGGCGCGGCGCGGATCAACCGCTCCGCAAGGGCCGTCCCGTCCCTCCCCCCGCGCAGCGCAATCTCGGGCTCCGGCCAGCTGATCTTGCGCATGCTCTCCACCTCGTCGTCGCGGAGGTACGGGGGATTTGCGGTGATGACGTCGAAGGATCCCGGCACGCCCTCCAGGAGGTCGGAGACGAAGAAGTCCATCCGCCGACCCAGCAGCTTCTCCGCATTCAGGCGGAGGACAACGCCCGCTTCCGCGGACAGGTCCGAGGCGCTCACCTCCAGGCGCGGCACAGTCCGCTGGAGGGAAATGCCGATGCACCCCGAGCCCGCGCAGGCATCGTGCAGCCTGAGAAGCCGCGGGTCGGCGCGGACCACGTCCAGCGTTTTTTCCACGAGGGCCTCGGTGTCCGGCCGGGGGACCAGCACGCGTTCGTCAACGTAGAACTCCAGGCCCCAGAACTCCTTGATCCTGCGGATGTAGGACACCGGGGTGCCTGCCGAGCGGCGATCCACCAGGGAAATGAAGCGACCTTCGACCTCGGGGCCAACCTCGTCGGGCAGAGACGCAAGGACTCTCTCCTTCGTCGTCTCCAGGGCGAAGGCCAGCAGCAGCAGGGCGTCCAGGAGCGGTGTATCGACCTCCGCGAGAAACAGCTTGTCATACCCCTGACGCAACAGGGTGCGGACGGTCATGTGCTCTCCGATGTCAGCGCTGATTCCTGCGCGCTCACGCGAAGGGCCTCCACGAACTCGTCGATCTCCCCCTTCATCACCGCGTCCAGCTTGTACAGGGTGAGGTTGATGCGATGGTCCGTCGCGCGGTTCTGCGGGAAGTTGTAGGTGCGGATCTTCTCCGCGCGGTCCCCCGAGCCGATCTGGCTCTTGCGTGCCTGCGCCCGCTCGGCGTGCTTGCGCTCCTCCTCCGCGTCGTAGAGGCGCGCCCGCAGGATGCGCAGGGCCTTGGCCTTGTTCTTGTGCTGGCTCTTTTCGTCCTGGCAGTGAACGACGATCCCGGTGGGCAGGTGGGTGATCCGCACCGCGGAGTCCGTTGTGTTGACGCTCTGCCCACCGGGACCGCCGGCGCGCATGACGTCTATGCGCAGCTCGTTCGGGTTGATCTCTATCTCCGTCTCCTCCACCTCCGGGAGCACGGCCACCGAGGCGGTGGACGTGTGGATCCGCCCGCCCGCCTCCGTGACGGGGACGCGCTGCACGCGGTGGACGCCGCTTTCGTAGCGCAGCTTCGCGTAGACGCTCTTGCCGGAAATCGAGCAGATGATTTCCTTGAACCCCCCGATCTCCGTGGGACTTGCGGACATCACCTCGATCTTCCAGCCCTGCGCCTCCGCGTAGTAGGAATACATGCGGAAGAGGTCCGCCGCGAACAGGGCGGCCTCGTCGCCGCCGGTCCCTCCGCGGATCTCCACGATGACGTTCTTGTCGTCCAGCGGGTCACGGGGGACCATGAGCACACGCAGCTTCTCCAGGGACCCTTCCCTGCGCTTCTCCAGGGCGGAGATCTCTTCCCGGGCAAGCTCCTTCAGCTCCTTCTCCTCCGACCCCTCCACCAGGGCGGCGTTGGCGGCTATCTCCGCCTCGATGGCGCGGTACCTGGTGAACTCTTCCACGAGATCCACCAGGGAGGCGTGCTCCTGGCGCAGCTCCCGGTAACGCTTCTGGTCGCGGATGACGGACGGGTCCGAGATGAGGGCCTGCAGCTCCTCGTAGCGCTTCACGCTTTTTTCGAGCTTGTCGATCAATTCCATTCACCCCCTGGCTCTGCCAGCGTAGCAAAAACACCCCCCGGGTTCAACGCGGATGCGCGAACCTGGACGTGCTTGGTCTCCCGTGCGGCAGAACCGTGCAGCGGTCAGGCGGTGAGAATCCCCTTGATCTCCTCTGTCTTCGCCTGCGCAACCTCCGGCCGCCTCGCTTCCAGCCGCAGCCGCAGGAGGGGCTCCGTGTTGCTGGGCCGGACGTTGAACCAGAAGTCCTCGAACTCCACTGACACGCCGTCCAGCTTGTCGATTCGTCCCTTTGCGTAGCGTCTCTCGATCTCCCGCATGGCCCTCTGCTTGTCCTTTACCTCGACGTTGATCTCGGGGGACTGGACGTACCGGGCGCGCAGGGGCGCAACCATTTCCGAGAGCGGGCGTCCGCGAGATGCCAGGAGCCCCATGAGCACCACCAGCGCGTACGCGGCAGACTCCGTGTAGTAGGTGTCGCTTACCTTGAAATAGACGTGCCCAGATGTCTCCGCGCCGAAAGCCGCGTGCGCCGCGACCATGCGATCGTAAAGGAACGTGTAGCCGACGCGAGAGACCACCGGCTCTCCCCCGAGCTCCCGGATGCGCTCGGGAAGGACCCGCGAAGAGATGAGATCGTACACGATTGCGGCTCCCGGCGTGCGGGCAAGGAGCTCCTCCGCCACGAGGCAGGAAAGAAAGTAGTTCTCGATGCCCTGGCCCTTTTCGTCAATGAACAGGATGCGGTCTCCGTCACCGTCCAGGACGACTCCGAATGCCGCTCCGTTCTCCTTGACGGCTTTCGCAGCCTGCTCCCGGGATTCAGCCTTGAGCGGGTTCGGATCATGGCTGGGAAAGTTCCCGTCAGGCTCGGCGTTCAGGATCACGGCGTCGACCCCGAGAGTCTCCGCAAGCCTGCGGAACACAGGCCCGGAGGACCCGTTGGAGGCGTCAATGACGATCTTTGCCCCCAGCTTCTTCCCTGCGGACGCTTTTGCGACAAACTCCACGTAACGATCCAGGCCCTCGACCTGGCCCATGGTCTGCGGTGCGATGGCGGACGGCGCCGGGATGCCGGCGATCAGCCCTTCGACTTTCCCGAGCCCCTTGTCGTAGCTCAGCGAGCCGCCCTGCGCATCAAAAACCTTGAACCCGTGATACAGGGGCGGATTGTGAGAAGCGGTCACCATGACGGCGGCGGGAAACCCGCCTTCGATCTGGGTGTAATGGAGCTGAGGGGTGCTTGCGAGCCCGGTCCCGGAGACCTTCGCGCCTTCCTGGACCAGTCCGCTTGCCAGGGCCTGGTAGAGCTCGGGGGAGTGCAGCCGGGCGTCGTAGCCCAGGAGGAAGGAGCCGGCCTTCATGTACCGGGCCAGGCCGCGGCCAATCCGGTAGGCCAGGCTGTCATCCACTTCGGTGCCCCAAATTCCACGTATATCGTAGGTTTTGAATACGCTCATGCAAATAGGGTAGTAAAACGGGGCACCGGTGGGAAGGGCTCCTGGTGTCCTCTCCACGCCTCGCCAGGCATCCCCGGGGTATCCCCGGGGTTGACACTGAATCCGGCGGAGAGTACCTTTGTGCCGGCCCGAGCTCGTCTGCACTCGATCCAGTATCAAAAACGGGGCTCCCGCCCCCGCAAGAAGGGAGAGATGGGACAAACTCTCATCGGACTTCTGCAGGAGTCTGTCGTCAAGTATGCCTCCCTTGCTGCCTTGAAGACCCGGAAGCCCGACGACAGCTTCCAGACCCTCACCTATGCGGAGCTGTACACTGCAGTGAAGGAGCTGGGAACGGGCCTCATTGGCGTCGGGCTCCTCCCGGGCGCTCACGTGGCCATCCTTGCAGAGAACAACCAGAACTGGCTCATCACGGACCTTGCCATCCTCGGCTGCGGCGGCGTCGACGTACCCCTGAGCCCCCGATCCGGGGACCGCGAGATTGAGCACGTCATTGCCCATTCGGACTGCGAGATTGCCATCGTGGAGAACGCGGCCGTCCTTTCCCGGCTCCTCGGCATGCGAAAGCGCCTCACGAAGCTGCGAAAGATCGTCGTCATGGAGTTCAGCGGCACCAAGCCCCAGGCCGGCATGGGAGAAGAGAGAGTGCTGATCTACACCTGGGAAGATGTGCTGAAAAAGGGCAACCGCAAGATCGCCAAGGGGGAGCGGCAGTTCGATCTGCGCGCGGCCAGCGTGGCTCCGACGGACACGGCAACGCTCCTGTACACCTCCGGGACCACCGGCAAACCCAAGGGCGTGATGCTCTCCCACGGCAACATCATGCACAACGTCACGAGCGTGCATGCGAGCATCAATCCACCCCTCGGCGCGACCTGGCTTTCCGTCCTCCCCGTCTGGCACTCCTTCGAGCGCACCGTCGAGTATTGCAGCCTCTCCTTCGGAGGCACCATCGCGTATTCCCAGCCTTCCGAGTGGAAGATTTTCGATGACCTTCGAGCTCTTCGCCCTCAGTACCTGGTCATCGTTCCCCCGCTGCTCGAGAATCTTGCAAAGAGCCTCGAAAAGAGGCTCGGGCTGGTGGAGGGGATATTCATCCGCTTCGAGAAGTTCTACCTGGTCTTCTCGGGGTTCGTCATGGGCCGCTATCCCCGGTTCCGAAGGGAAGAGCGCCTCCTGGAGATCTTCGCGGCCGTGCTGCCGCTGGTCCTGCTTTCCCCTGTGAAGCTGGCCTCCCATTTCATCCTTCGAAAGAAGGCGTGGGCGCTCCTCGGGGGGAACCTCCTGGCCATCGTGACCGGCGGAGGCCCGTTGCCGGCTCACCTGGACCGCTTTTTCGCGGCCATTGGAGTCGACGTTCTGGAAGGGTACGGGCTCACCGAGGCATCACCCATCGTGGCTGTCCGCGTGGACAAGTACCCGGTGCTTGGAACGGTCGGGAGACCCCTCCCGCAGACTGAAGTCCGGATCGTGGGAGAGAACGGGGAGGTCCTGCCGGCCGGTCGCAAGGGAAGCGTCCGGATCAAGGGACCGCAGATCATGATGGGGTACTACAAGGACCCGGTCTCCACCCGACAGATCCTGTCAGCGGATGGATGGCTGGACACGGGGGACAGCGGGATCCTCACATACGACGGGAACCTTGTCATCACGGGCCGCACGAAGCACACCATCGTGCTGGGCTCTGGTGAGCGGGTGGAACCGGAGCCCATCGAGATGGTGGTCCAGGAGTCGCCATACATCCAGGAGGCGGTCGTGGTGGGGGACAGGCGCGACAGCGTGGGACTGCTCATCGTGCCGAACATGGACGCCCTGCGGCGCGTCGCGGATTCCCGCAGGATCTCGTGGAACGACGAAAAGGACCTCACCACCAATCCGTCCGTGTACAGATTCTTCCAGGAAGAAGTCCAGGCCCGGCTGGTCAACGGCGGGATCCATTTCCCCGGCGGCAGGGCAGCACGGATTGCCCTTCTGCCGACCCGCTTCGAGGTGGGGCGGGAGCTCACGCGCAATCTGGGCAAAAGGCGGGAGGTGATTGCGGAGATGTACGCGGGAGTCATCGAGAGGCTGTATCGCTCCTAGGGGGCTACTGCCGAGCCTCCCCCATCCGTGCCTTCAGCTCCGAGATACGGGAAGCGACTTCCTCCCAGCGCCTGTTTTCCTCCTGGTGCATCCGTGCGTTCTCATCGTGCTCTCTTGCCAGGTCCCGCATCCTGGCGCCGTCCGCGTAGATCTCGGGACGCGCCATTGTGTCTTCCGTCTCCCTTCGGGCAGCCTCCAGGGAATCCAGCCTGGCCAGGATCTGCTCTTCCTCTTTCTCCAGCGCCCGCAGCGTGCTTTTCATCCGCTTGTCCTCGAGCCTCTGGACCTGCGTGGCTGACGGGGTCTTGTCCTCAGCCGGCGCCGGGCGCGCGTCGCCCTGGTCCGCCTCCCCGCCGGTTTTTCGCAGGTAGTACTCGTAGTCCCCGGGGAAGTACCGGGCGGCCCCGCCCTTCATCTCCAGGACCCCCGTTGCGAGGTGGGAAATGAAGTGCCGGTCATGTGAGACGAAGATCACGGTCCCGGGGAACCCGTTCAAGGCCTCCAGGAGCACGTCCTTTGATGCGAGGTCCAGATGGTTGGTGGGCTCGTCAAGGATGAGAAGGTTGGCAGGCTTCAAGAGCAGCATGAGGAGGGAAAGGCGGCTCTTTTCACCGCCGCTCAGGACGGACACGCTCTTGAAAACATCGTCCCCCCGGAAAAGGAACGCGCCCAGGAGAGTGCGCAGCTCCGGGATCAAAGAGGTCGGCGCAACTGACTCGACCTCCTCGATGACCTGCCGCGTGGTGGTCCACGAGTCGGCGTTTTCCTGGGAGTAGAAGGCGGGAACCACTCCTGCTCCCCAGCGCAGCGCGCCTTCATCCGGCTGCTCACGGCCGGAGAGCAGCCTCAGGAGAGTGGATTTGCCGGCGCCGTTGACGCCGACCACCACCAGCTTGTCTCCTCGGGAGACCTCGATGTCCACGCCGCGAAAGACCCGAAGCGCGCCGTAGGATTTCGCGAGCCCTGATGCGGACAGGACAATCCGCCCGGCATGGGGAGGAGGGGGAAAAGAAAAGTGGATGGTCTTGACCACCGGCGGGACTTCGACCCGTTCCATCTTCTCCAGCGCCGTGATCCTGCTCTGGACCAGGCGCGCCTTGGAGGCGTTGTAGCGGAACTTGGCGATGAACGCCTCTATGCGGGCTATCTCATCCTGCTGGAGACGCCAGCGCTCCTGCAGCGACGCAAGCTCGCCGCTTCGCGCTTCCTCGTAGTGGGAGTAATTGCCGGTGAAGAGCGAGACGCGCGCCATGAAGATCTCAGCCACGGCGGTCACAACTGAATCCAGAAACCATCGGTCATGGGACACAAGGAGAAGCCCGCCGGGGAAGTCGGTGAGAAAGCCCGCAAGCCAGGTCCGCGCCTCGATGTCCAGGTAGTTCGTCGGCTCGTCCAGGAGCAGGATGTCGGGACGTTCCAGGATGGCCTTGGCAAGAGCAATCCTCATCTGCCAACCCGCCGAAAAAGTGGAGCATTCCCTTTTGCGGTCCTCCGACATGAAGCCAAGGCCGCTCAGCACCCTGTCCATGGCTTCTTCCCTGGCGTAGTAGCCGCTGGAAGCGAGAGTCTCCTGCAGGGCGTGGTGCTTCCACACCAGCCCCTCGGCCTCACGAGAATCCGGGGAAAGCAGGCCGAGTCTCTCTTCCAGGGCGCGCAACTCCTCCACGATCCGGCCCTCGCAATCGAAGGCCCTTTCGGCTTCCTGGTGAAGGGTGCTGCCAGCCAAGGCCACCCCGGACTGGGGAACGTAGGAGACGCGGGTGTCCTTCTCCGGCACCACCGAGCCGGCATCCGGCGCGGCAAGCCCCGCCAGGATCCGCATGAGGGTGGTCTTGCCGCTTCCGTTGGGCCCCACGAGGGCCATTCGGGAGCCCTTGGAGACCGTAAGGTTGACCGCGTCAAGAAGGCGTCTCTCACCGAAAGAGACCGAGACGCCTGACAGGCTTACGAGCGGCATGGCTAGCGGGAGGTCTGGGTGAAGAAGATCACGGCAGGCGAAATCCCCGGGTGGGTCACCACGAGGTTGTTGACGCTGTCGCTGTCCAGAGACGTGAAACGGAGGCCTCCCGGGACGGCCTTGTAGAGGAAGCTGACCGAGGAACCCGCGGGGCCAGGTGAGCCGGCTGCCCCGGAGTCCCCGCCTTTGTCGAAAACAAAAGTGATCACCCCGTCGTAGGTCCCCGCCAGGTCCTTCGCGGCGTGCAGCGGAAAATCCACCCGCCCCTTTCCATTCACGTCGGAGGCGATGAGGGACGGAACGAGCTTCTGGTACCCCGTCCAGCTGAAGCGCATGCCATCCGACAGGGCGATGGTGCCATACGCGCTGGAGCTGAGGGATGTCCCTTTGGCGGTGATGCCGTCAAAGATGGCCTGTCGCCTCTTCTGTTCCGCCGTGACCAGGTCCGTCACTTCCCCCGTGATGAGGGTGTACAGGCCGGCTACCCGCTGGTCCTTGTAATGGTAGTAGATGCTGATGCGCTGGTCGTCGAGGACGGATATGCGCAGATCGGACCCCGTGAATACGTAGGTGCTTTCCCCGAGCTTCTGCACGTCTGTGTAGTGGAACTCCAGGGAGTACTGCGGCAGGACCAGGCGCATGACCTTGTCAGAGGGGCCGGGGAAAAGGCCTATGTCGTCCCGGAAGATCGCAAGATCTATTGCGCCGCGGGCCATCATTTCACGGAACCAGTCGGGGCGCCACGTGTTGCTCAAGATCCTGTCCAGCGCGTCGTCCTGGCTGAGGATGCGCTGCGCCTCCTGGACCGGGTCCCCGGCCGTGGAGAAGACCTTGAGATAGTATCCGAAGACGAAACCGGAATACCCATCTTCCGTGACGACCTCGTACCAGTAGTCGGTGAACTGCTGGACCGTCTCTTTCCCCGCGCTCCTTCCCACCACCTTCATCAGCTGGCCGGGTTTCAGCTTGTAGATCACCCGTCCGTCCTGGGAGGCCTGGTCACGGATGGGCAGCGGCGGCGGGTCCTGCTTCATGGAGACGGCCCATGACTGGACGAACGGCGCAAAAGACTGCGAGAACCGGGCCGCATCCGCCTTTGCGCGGAAAAACCTGATCCTGCCCATCGCAAACTCGCGCGGCCGGGGCTCCCCGGGAACGAGCACCAGGTAGTTGGAGTTGATGGGCGCTTCCCGCACGATGGGCACCGTGATGCCCGTCTGCAGCGCGCTCTGCATCTCCCCCCAGAGCACAACCCCGTATCCCGCAGCCCTCACGCCGCAGGAGGAAAGGACGAGCACGGGGAGGGCCACCGAAACAACGGCAGCGCAGATGCGACGCAGCATGGCCGCATTCTGTGGTGCCGGGGGGAATTTGATCAAGGGCTCCCAATACTGTATACACAAGAACATGGACCCCATCGAAGCGTTGCGAAAGAAGATCTATTCCAAGCGGGATGAAATGATTGAGCTGCAGCGCGCGCTCACCGCGGTGCCGGCCCTTGGTCCGCAGAATGGCGGAGAGGGTGAATGGAAAAAGGCGCAGGTGCTCATCTCCTGGCTGGAGAAGCTGGGCCTCGGCCCCTCGGAGATCGTCTCGGCCCCCGACAGCCGGGTCCCGCGGGGAGAACGTCCGAACATTGTCGTTACGATCCCGGGCGGCGCCGAGGCGGGAACATTCTGGGTCATGACGCACATGGACATCGTTCCCCCGGGGGAAGCGAGGTTGTGGGAGTCGGACCCCTACACTATGGTGATCAAGGGAGATCGACTGAT
>Ga0209415_10016767_pt1 | contig 11728 bp, 10 predicted proteins | sample PeaSoiSIISIP2007_FD_187696 | JGI IMG/M metagenome (GOLD analysis project Ga0209415, IMG submission 187696) | Peat soil microbial communities from Weissenstadt, Germany - SII-SIP-2007 (SPAdes) (version 2) | ecosystem: Environmental > Terrestrial > Soil > Wetlands > Peat | place: Germany... | reverse complement strand
CGGCGACACCATCTGCCTCGCGCTCGTCGCGCCGGTCATGCACACGGCGCTCGCGATGCGTGGCGGGATGCTCCGCTGGCCCTGGGGCCTCCTCACCTCGAGCGGAATCGCGTGGATCGCCTACGACGCCGCGTCGGGTGGGGTCGAGCTGCTCCACGTCGAGCAGGCGCGATGGCTCGTCGTGACCGAAGCGCTTCGCGGCCTGGCGTGCGCCTTCATGTTCTCCGCGGGAATGGCCCAGCGCATCGCCGTGACCCCGGGCGCCCGGGTCTCCGTTCCACCGCCCGCCGCCTGAGCGCCATCGTCCGTTTGTGCGACGGTGCCCACCGGGGCCCGGTGCTACTGCACACTCATGAACGCGCGAACGATGGCCTTCCCGCTCTATCTCGCGCCCCGGGCGGTGGAAATGGAGAGCTCGAGCATCCGCTGGAACGACGGTCGCGCGCGCTGGCTTCTGGAGCATGCGGCCGTGGGCCTCGGCGTCGGCTTGCCGGATCCCGAGGCCGAGGAGTTCGAGTGGGCCACCACGGAGTTCTCGGATTCGAGCGCGATGACGCTCTACCTCGCGGCGCGGACTCTGGCGGACAGGGGCCGCCTGAACGAAGCGCTGGAAGTGCTCGGCGACGCGTGCCGGGCGCAGCGGTGCGCCAGGCCCACGGTGCGGGAGATCCCTCTGCGGCTCGACCCGCTCACTTGACCGGGTCCGGGGCGCGAATCAGGAGCTTGTCATGAACGTTCGATGGATGAGCGGCGCGCTCGCCGCGGCGATGGCCTCGACGCTCGGGTGCAACGGACAGGTCGCCTCGGCCCCATCCGACGGCGGCGTGCTGCAGGACTCGCCCGGCCTGCAAGACGGCGACATGAGCAGCGAGACGACGTCCCCGCCGCACGACAGCGGAGTCCAGCCCTCGCCCGAGGCCTCGCCGCCGCAAGGAGACACCTGCCAGACACCCGGCGTCGACTGCACGGTGCCCCCCGCCCCGCCGAGCTTCGCGACGCCGGTCCCGACCGGCACGGCTCCGCACGACTACGCCATCCACACTCTCTACATGGGCGACACGGATCGCACCGGCATCCAGAGCTCCGACGCGTGGCAGCTTTTCGGTTACAACCTGGACGATCTCGTCACGAGCAAGGAGTCCTCGGACGTCTGCGCGCTCGCGGCCGGCGCGAGCAAGACGACGCAGACCGACGGCATCGGCGGCATCGACAACTCGTTCGGCGAGAACATCCTGCCCATCCTGATCACCATCGCGGGAACGGACTTCAGCTCCAAGATCAACACGGAGATCGCCGGCGGCTCGTTCACCGATCTGATGTACGCGACCGGCTTCGACGACCTGTCCGGCAACACCACGACGGCGACCGGGCTCACGGGCGTGTTCCTCGCGGGGGGCAACTACACGACGACGAACCACGGTGCCCCCGCCTGGAACCTGGGCACCCACTGGCCGATCGAACCGGAGAGCTTGAACGGATGCCCGGCCGGCGTGTGCCCGGCGGGGACCAATCCCGTCACGAACGCGAAGGTGCAGTTTCCTACCGCCTACCAGAAGAACGGGACGTTCGTGAGCGGGGGGCCGGTCGAGATCCTGCTCAACCTGACCTTCGTCGGCGTCCCGTTCCCGCTCTCGATCCATTCCGCGACCCTCACGTTCACCCCGAACATCCCTGGCTCGGTGACCGGCGGGACCATCGCCGGCGTGCTCGCCATGACCGAGCTCATCTCGGCCTTTCAAGGCGCCGCGGGAGCCATCTCCACGTCGCTCTGCTCGGGCAGCGCCTTCCAGAGCATCTCGCAGCAGATCGAGCAGGCGGCCGACATCGTCCTCGACCCGAGCACGGGCGCCGCCTCCAACCGTGCCGGCGTCGCCTGCAACGCCATCTCGATCGGCCTGGGCTTCGACGCTACCGAGGTCGCTCCGCCGGCGTCTGCGGACATCACGGGACCGACCCCGACGCCACCGAGCCCGTGCGGTGACCAGTAGAAGCGCGGGGGTCCCCCTTTTGCAGACTGGCGCTCGGGCTGGTTCGCGGCATCCTGCATTCGCGTAGTTCGACGTTCCGGCGTGCCCGTGTGGGCACGTATCCGCCAACTGTGGTTGCACCAGGAGACGGAACCTTTCGCCCCTGGCCATGCTCGAAGGGAAGACTGTGGACGCTGCCGAGCCGCCCCGAATCGTCTTCGAAAGCCCAGCGCAGTGCCGCGAGAGCGACCATGCCGAGGAGCTTTTGCGGCGAGCACTCTCCCCGGCCAGGGCGCCAGGGCGGGGCTGGTCCGTGGCCATGCGGGTGGAGCGCGTGGAGACCACGGGCACGAAGGCGCTCCAGGCCCAGGGGGAGATCACGGACGGCGACGGCGTCTCCGTCGCCCATCGAAACATCGCGGGGACGACGGCCGGCTGCCAGGGGCTCGCGCGCGCGGTGGGGGTCTGGGCGTCGCTCGTCCTCGATGCCGAGCTGCGCAAGGCGCGCGGGGCCCCAACCGCCTTGACCGATTCGCGCACCGAGGTGGCTTCGGCCATCGCGCATGGATCGAGCGGGTCGGGTACGCCGGGGGGCGATCCGACAGGCGGCGCGTCGGAGGCCCACGAGGTCGGCATGGGGGCGGGCCCCGCGGAGCCCGTGACGGCCTGGCCGGCCCCGGCGATCGTGGAGAAGGCGTCACCGGAGCACGACTGGTATCTGCACCACGACGAGGGACGCGCGCTGGAGCTGGGCGTGGGTGTGTTCCTGATGACGGGTGCGGGTGGGGGTGCGGTCGCGGGCCCCACCGCCTTCGTCGTCATCGAGGCCGGACACGGCCTCTTCCTCCGTCCGTCCCTGGGCTTCGGGGAGTCGCTCACGTCGATCCCACCGAGCGACGTGAAAGCGTCCACCTGGGCGGCCGGGCGCTTCGACACCTGCGTGCGCATGCCGGGCCTCTACACGCGGCACCACGGCATGCAGCTCGACCTCTGCGCCGGGACCGACGTGGGCATGACCGCGATCGACTCCGGAACGGTGACGACCCTGCCCTACTGGGACATCGGGCCGAGCATCAATCTGCGCGGGGAGCTCGGGAGCCGACTCTCCGCGGTGCTCCGGGTCGCCGCGGGCGTGAACATCGTGCGCGACTCGTTCTACGACCTGAACGACCACCGCGAACAGGTGCCCATCGGAAACGTCCGCCTCGAGCTCGCGTTCTCCTGGGACGCGCGGTGATGGACGTGACCACCCGCGGCCATTCTTCCGATGTGAACTCGCCCGGCGCACTCGCCGCACCGATGCCGTCGACGCAGCCCTCGCTCCGTCCGATCGCGGTGTCCGTCGGATCCGTGGCGACTCCCGCCTGCGTCGAGTCGCGCACGCGAAGCTTCCGGGCCCTCTACGAGGCACACGTGGATTTCGTGTGGCGCAACCTGCGCCGTCTCGGCATCTACGAGGCAGACATCGAGGACAGGACGCAGGAAGTGTTCGTCGTGGCGCACCGTCGCTTCGACCAGTTCGAGGACCGTGGCCACGGGCCCCGTGCCTGGCTGTTCCAGATTGTGCTGCGTGTCGCGAGTGATGCACGACGTCATCGCCGGCGGCATCCGGAGGACCCGGACGGCGGGGACGCCCTGGGGCGGGCGGCGGTCGAGGCTCCGCAGGCAGACGCTCTTCTCCGGAACGAAGCCCTCTCGCGACTCGATGCAGCGCTCGATACGATCGACGTGGGGCGTCGGGCCGTCCTGGTGCTCCACGAGATCGAGGAGATGACCGCCCCCGAGATCGCGCTGGTTCTGGGGATCCCGCTCAACACCGTATATTCGCGCCTTCGTGTGGCCCGCGCCGAGCTCGAGCAGGCGCTTGGACGCGACGAGCCACGGAGGGAGCCATGAGCGAGCCTCGCCTCTCCCCGGCGACCCGATCACTCCTTCGTGCCGCGAAGGGCGACGCACCGAACGCCGCGGCGCGAGCCAAGGTCTGGTCGAGCGTGGCGAGCGCAGTGGGGGGTGCCGCAGGGGCGGCTGGAGCTGCGGGCAGCGCTTCGACGGCCCCGGGGGCCCTCCTCACCGGAGGCGCTGGCGCGAGCAAGCTGCTGGCTCTCGGCGCGCTGCTGGGAGGAACCGTGACCGTCGGCCTCGCGGCCATGCTCCTGCGCCTTGGCCCGGCACCGGGCGAGACACCGGGCGCTCATTCGGCTCCCATCGCTGCGCTGGCCGCGGCCTCCACGGCGCCTCGACCCGACCCCCCTCCCCCCTTCCTGCCCGTCTTGGCTCCCCAGGCTGCCGCTCCGACGCCGACCGTATCCCCTCGCCTGACAGGCCCAGCCGGCGCTGGCATGGCGCCATCTCCACGAAGCGCACCGGCCAGCCCCGACGACTCGCTGGCACGTGAAGCTTCCCTGGTCGTGGAGGCCCGCGAGGCTCTGGGACGCGGGGACCCGCAGTCGGCGCTGCGGGCCATCCATGCTGCACGGATGTTGCCCTCGCACCAGCTCGGGCCGGAAGAGCTGGCGGTCGAAGCCCGGGCTCTCCGTGCCCTGGGGAAGGACGACCAGGCGAAGGACGTGGACTCCACCCTGCGGAAACGATTCCCGGAATCCGCGCTGGCTCGCTAGTTCCCGCCGCGGCGGACGCGGCACGTTACGAAATGCACGCCGTCGGCCCTGGTTCGCGCACGATCCGTCCATCCGTGCAGCAATCGGCCGCCCCATGTGCGCCAATTCAACGGCGTACCGCTTGCGTAGGGGCGCCCGCCGAGTGGGCCAAGCCGGGAGCGTGCGCCGATGAGAACGAACCTTACCTGTGTCGTCGTTGCGTTGATGTCTGCCGGCGTGCTCGCCTGCGGTGGCGGTGTGGGGCCCAGCGGGCCGGCACCCGCTGCGAGCGGCGACGATGCGGGCGCGGACAGCGGTCCCGTCACCACGCCCGTCGAGGCGGGCGCCCCGGTGGAGGCCGCGGCCCCCGCCAATCATGGCGCTCCGAGCAGCACCTACCCGGCGTTCCCGGTGCAGAACGGGCAGCTCGCGAACGGCGGCATCAACATGACGGCGCCGGTCATCGTCGCCATCACGTGGAACAGCGACCCGAGCCAGGCGTACTACGACACCTTCGCCGACGAGCTGGGGGCCACGGCATACTGGAAGGCGACCTCGAGCGAGTGGGGCATCGGCCCGGCGACGAGCGGCACCGTGAACCACGTGCACCTCGCGACCGCGGCGCCGACCACCCTGGCGGACTCCGACCTGCAGACGATGGTGACGACCAACGCCGGGGCCGCGGGCGGATGGCCCGCGCCGACCTCGAACACCATCTACGCGTTCTTCCTCGCCCCGGGGATCAGCCTGAACATCGGGGGAGGCGGCGGAGGAGGGGGCGGCGGCGGCGGCAGCTCCGACGCGTGCACCAACGGCGTCGGCGGCTATCACGACCAGGTCCAGGTCGGCGCGGTCACGACGGCGTACGCCGTGGTCGACAGCTGCAACCTGCAGATCACGCCCACCGTCGCCGACCAGACGACCGCGTCGATGAGCCACGAGATCAACGAGGCGGCCAGCGATCCGCAGCCGCAGTCGAACGCCGGCGGCGTCATGGGCTTCGACAACAACTACTTCGCGTTCGACTACTTCATGCTGCCGCTCATCCAGTCGTTCTCCAGCGAGAACGGCGACGCCTGCGAGGTCTTCCTCTCTTCGTTCTACGAGGACATCGAGACCTCGCCGGCCCCGTTCGACTACTGGGTCCAGCGGATCTGGTCGAACAAGAGCTCTGCGGCGGGGCATGACCCCTGCGTACCCGCTCCGGCCGCGCCGTACTTCAACGTGACGCCGCTCGACATGCAAGACGTCAACGTGAACCTGCCCGCGCAGCTCACCGGCTCCTCGACGGCGCAGAACCAGCCCACCAAGGGCTACAAGATCCTCGCCGGCGCGTCGGGGACGTTCGGGGTCGGCTTCTACAGCGACGCGCCGACGGGTCCCTGGAAGATCTCGGTGGACGCGAACAACCCTCTGACGGGCGGCCAGGGACTCGGGAGCTTCAACACGTCGTCCGTGACGGTCTCGCTCGACAAGACCTCCGGCCAGAACGGCGAGATCGCCTACGTCACCGTGAACGTGAAGACCTCGGGCTCGAGCTTCAAGGGCGAGACCGTGACGGTCACCTCGTCGCTCAGCGGCGTCGACCACTACATGCCGATCTGGATCGCGGGGCAGTAGCCCCTCCCCCTCAGTCCGGGAAGGGTCTTCCGCGCCCTTGCCCCTCCGCCAGGGCGCGCAGGTCTCCACAGGCCTGCGCGCCGAGGTCGTTGGTCTCCCCGGGATCCGTGCCGGCGTCGTAGCAGTGCCACGCGGTGTCCCCTTCGGCGGCGACGAGCTTGCGCGTCCCGCGGATGGCTCCCCAGTTCGGAACGGCGCACGAGAACAGCTCCGAGCAGTTGGTCATCACCAGGGCGCGGTCCGCGGGCGGCGCGCCGCGCAGCAGGCTGACACCCGGCATCGAACGCCGGAGCGGGCCGAGCTCCGGGGCGTCCCACAGGCCGAGCAGATCGAGCAGCGTGGGAGCGACGTCGAGCTCCGTGAGGGGCAGGTCCTGGAGAGCGCCGAGGTGGGCTTCTTCCTCGGCCGTCAGCGTTCCGGGCGGGGCGTCGATCCACATCGGGACACGGATCTCGTCGTCGTAGAGGTTCCAGGTGTGGCCGATCTGCCCGTGCTCGCCGAGCTGCTCGCCGTGATCGGAGAGAAAGACGACGATGGTGCGCTCGGCGCCGGGCCGCGCGCGCAGGGTCGCGAGGAAGCGCGCCAGCAGCTTGTCCTGCCGGTGGAGAGCATCCCAGTAGCGGATGCGCGTCCGGCCGAAGTCGCTCATCTTGTGCCAGTCGATCGTCGACGAGAACGGCAGGTCGTGCTCGTCCACCTTGTAGGGGAAGTGCGTGTTCGCGAGCTGCGCGATGGCGAGGTACGGCTCGCTCAGGCGCGACAGCCCCACGAGGACGCGGTCCAGCAACGCCCCGTCGTCGGCGCCGTCGAGATAGTCCGCGTACGGCGCCAGCTGCGTCCCGCAGACGAAGTCGCTGAGGGGTAGCCCGTCGAGGAAGCGCCCTGCGTTGGCGTAGAGGAGGTTCTGCGACGTCCAGTACGCCGAGTCCACGCCGCCCGCGTAGGCGTACTCGGGGAGCAGCGGGGCGGAGAGCAGCGACGCGCGCTCCCCGGCGGGCGACCGCCCGCTCAGCATCGTGACCATCGACAGCGCGGTGGTCGAGTCGACCGCGCGCATCTGCGTGAAGCCATGGCGGTCGGGCAGGAGCGCGTTGGTGAAGGGGTTCCTCGGGCAGTCGCCGCGGTCGCCGCGCGCCACGCTGCAGATGTCCTCGCCGCGCACGGACTCGTCGACGAGGAGGAGCACGTTGCGTGGCCGGGCGGGCCTGGGGTGGAGCTCGGGCACGGCCTCGGGCGAGCGAGCGGCCGGCAGCCAGCGCAGCTCCACCATGATGTCCTCGTGGGTGCGGTGCGACTTCGCCAGCGCGCCCACCGCGGCGAGCCAGAGAACGTCGGGGCTCGTCCCGTTGTCCCAGCCGGCGTCCGCCTTCCCCCACACCACGGCCGCCGCCAGCGCCAGGACACCGACGGGGAGCGCCACCTGCGCGGCCCGCCTGCGCGGCGGAGCGAGCCGTCTCACGAGCACGACGACGGCGAGGACGAAGACCACGGGGGCCAGCAGCCACGCGAGCGCGCGGAGCCGGTCGCCCCAGAGCTCCTGCCCGAGAAACGGCGTCAGCGAGTTGCCCATGAGCGCCGTGCGCCAGTTGAGGTAGGAGCCGTAGCGCGCCCAGGTCTGGAGCTGCGTCCCCACCGCGAGGAGGGCAGTCGTCGCGAGGAGCCCCCGTGCGGCCCACCGTGTCCACGCGCGCCGGCGCGCCGACGCCACCGCGAGCGCCACCCATGCGACGGCCGCCGGGGCGAAGCACTCCTCGTAGGCCACCGTCGCGTCGCGCGTCAGCTCGCGAAGGAGCTTGCCCCGCAGCGCGAAGTCGAGGGCGATGATCGCGAGAGGAAGCGCCAGCGGCAGCAGACGCGCGAGCCAGCGTCGCATGCGAAGGAGAGCTATCTCGCTCGTCCCCGCGCCTTCGACAGCGCGTCCTCGACCATCACCTTCTGCTCGCCGGGATCCGCCCAGCGGCGCTGCTGGTGGGTCGAGAGCTGGTGGAGCGGGTCGAAGTACGGGAAGAGCTGGCCGGGCTTCACGCTCGGGGCCGAGTACACGCTCACGCCCGTGTCCCGGTCGTAGTACTCGTACGAGTGCGCGTCGCGCTTGCCGCCGCCGCCCGGGGCGTCGACGACGAACGTCGGCGTGTTGAAGCCCGCCGTGCTGCCGCGCACGCTCTTCTCGATGAAGATGGCCGTGTCGACGCTGGTCCGCAGGTCTTCCACCCCCTGCACCATGTCGTGAACGTAGACGTAGTACGGGTGCACGTTGACGTGGCCCAGGCGCTTCACCAGCAGCGTCATCGACGCCACGGTGTCGTTGACCCCGCGAATGAGCACGCTCTGGTTTCGCACCATGATGCCGCGCTCGAAGAGGCGCCGCATGGCCGCCTCGGTGATGCCGGTGATCTCCCCCGCGTTGTTGAAGTGCGTGTGGAGGACGACGTCCTTGTGCACCCTCCGGCCCTTCTCGACCACGCGCGTGAGCGCGTCGAGCCACGCGTCGTCGGTCAGGATCTTCATCGGCATCACGGCCGGGCCCTTGGTCGCGAAGCGCATGCGCCGCACGTTGGGGATCGCCAGCAGCGCCTCGCCGATCTCCTCGATGTGCTGCGCGCGGAGCTGGTAGGCGTCGCCCCCGCTGATGACGATGTCCTCCAGCTCGGGGCGCGAGGCGATGTACTGGTAGGCGCGCTTCCAGCGGTCCTCGTTCGGGCGCAGGTGCACCTTCTCGACCTCGTCGGTGTCGAGGCCGATGGCGTACGACCGCGTGCAGAAGCGGCAGTACACGGGGCACGTGTCGAGCGGCAGGAAGAGCGCCTTGTCCTGGTAGCGGTGCGTGAGGCCGGGGACGGGCGCGTCGGCCTGCTCGTGCAGCGAGTCGAGGCCGAGCTTGGGGTGGTCGTCCAGGAGGCGCGACGCCAGCGGGAAGAACTGGATGCGCTCCGGGTCCTCGAAGGGGTGCTCCCAGTCGATGAGCGCGACGAGGTACGGGCTGACGCGCACGCTCATGGGCGCGCGCTTCATGCCCCCCTCGAGATCCTCGATGAACCCCGGGGGCACGAGCTCCTGGATGGTCTCGACGAGCTTGGCGACCTTGGTGATCGAGTTCTTGGCCTGCCAGGCATGGTCGAGGAAGGTCGCCTCGTCGACGGCCTTGTAGGCCGGGATCTTCTGCCACCACGGACCGCGGCGAAGATCCCGGTGGGCCAGCGCGTCGGAGTCGACCGGCGGCTTCTTGGCGACGATGGGCTGGACGTCGTGGGACACGACCGGGAGAGGCTGAGAGGACATGTTCAGGCTGGCCCTTCTCCCACGGGGTAGCAGAGCTTGCAACCGCCTGCCCCTGGTCGACCTTCGGGAGACCGTGGCGTGTGATTCACACGCCCTAAAGCCCTACGCCCCGTACCTCGACGCGGCGCGCCTCAGCTCGACGGCAAGCTCGCTCGCCAGGTCCCGCGGCTCCAGGACGTGGGCCGCCGAGCCGAAGCCGAAGACCCACGCACGCACGCGGGCCAGCACCTCGGGCGTATCGGGGACGCCGAGCGAGACGCGCACGCGCCCGTCGGGGGCCGTGGCGACCTTCTGCGACGGGTGAACCTTTCGCGCGCGGACGGCCGCGGCGGCGCGAGGCTCGAACTCGACGAGGAGCTTCATCGTCCGACCCGCGCGCGCCACGCCGAAGTCCCCGTGGAGCCACTCGGAGAGCGCGAAGTCGGCCGGCAGCTCGAAATGGTCGGCGTCGACCGTCTGCACGTCGGTCATCCGATCGAAGACGAAGGGGCGCAAGGTCGCGCGGTCCACGTCGCGCGCGAGGCAGGTGATGCTCCCGCCGTGGAGCACGAGCGCGTACGGCTGCGCGACGACGCGGGAGCCCTTGCCGCCTTCCGCCCCCTCCTCGCGGTAGCGGAAGCGCAGGACGGTGAGCTCGGCCACGGCCTGGAAGGCGGCGTCGATGTCCTCGCTGCGGTTGGCGTAGGCGTGCGGCAGCGAGGGGACGTAGGCGAAGCGGTCCTCGAGGTGGCCGTCACCGGCGGGGGGTCGTACGGTCGAACGCCCCACGACCGGACGGTGGGCGACCTGCTCCACCTCCCGGAACGAGAGCTCGATCTCGTCGAAGAGCGCCGACCCCCGGAGCACCTCGAAGACGCGTCGCGCCGCCAGCAGCGCGTAGGCCTGCGTGCGGCGAAGCGCCACTGTGCGCCCCCGTTCGCTCGGCTTGATGCGCCACACGTGCGCCCCGCCCGGCCGGACCTCGACCGACTCGACCTCCGTGATGAGCGACAGCTCCTTCATGTAACGGCGCACGGACCGCGTCGTCACGCGAAGCATCGCCGCCAGGTCCTCCAGCGTCAGCCCCGCCGCGTGGGCCTCGAGCCTCTCGCGGAGAAAGTCGAGACGGCGGTGCTGCGTGAACTTGCCCGTGGGTCGGCCGACGCGGGGGACCTTGGGCCGGGGGATGGGGCGGAGGGGCATGGCGAGCTCACCGTCAGATGGCCCGGTCGCGCATCTCCCTCTTGTACTTGTCCTTGTACTGGTTGTGGCACCCGCGGCACGACGCCTTGACGCCGTCGAGGCTCTGCGCCCGCGCCGCGTTCGCCCCATCCTTCGCGATGGACGCCCAGTTCCCGTACCCCGCGGGCGCGAAGCCGACGACCTTGTCGAGCGCGACAGCCAGCGCGTCGAAGTCCTGCGCGCTCATCGCGGCGGAGGTGTTCGCCTTCATCCACTTGTAGAGAGGGCAGGGCGGCATCGGCTTGTCCCCGCACGTCGCCGCCGGCTTGGCGCTCGCGGTGCCTGCCGGCTTGGTGCTCGCGGTCGGGGTGGGGGTCGTGGTCGCGGTCGTGGTCGTCGTCGCTGACGCTGACGTCGTCGTGGTCGCGCCGGAGGCCGTGGTCGTCGTCGCTGACGCTGACGTCGTCGTGGTCGCGCCGGAGGCCGCGGTCGTCGTCGCCGTCCCCCCTGCCCCGTCTTCCTTGTTGCACCCCATTCCCATCATCCCCGCCGCTACCAGCACCGCCACCAGTCCCATCGTTCGCGTCATCGTCCTCACGATAGCAACCTCGCTACCCCCGGTGCTATGGCTCCTCTCCTTCTCTCCATGCGCACCCTCGTCGAGCTCATTGCCGCGAAGCGCGACGGCGGGGCGCTCACCGCACCCGAGATCACCCGCATCATCTCGTCCCTCGGGAGCGGTGAGCTGGCCGACTACCAGATGTCGGCGTGGCTCATGGCCGTCTTCTTCCGCGGCCTCGACGACGCGGAGACCGTCGCCCTCACCGACGCCATGCTCAAGAGCGGCCGCGTCCTCGATCTCTCCCGCGTCCACGGCTTCAAGGTCGACAAGCACTCCACCGGCGGCGTCGGCGACAAGGTGTCCATCGCGCTCGCCCCCCTCGTCGCCGCGTGCGGCGTCCACGTCCCCATGGTGAGCGGCCGCGGCCTCGGTCACACCGGCGGAACGCTCGACAAGCTGGAGGCCATCCCCGGCTTCTCGACGCAGCTCGCGGCCGAGGACTTCGCGCGCATCGTGGGGGAGGTCGGCTGCTGCATGATCGG
>Ga0209415_10016766_pt1 | contig 11729 bp, 4 predicted proteins | sample PeaSoiSIISIP2007_FD_187696 | JGI IMG/M metagenome (GOLD analysis project Ga0209415, IMG submission 187696) | Peat soil microbial communities from Weissenstadt, Germany - SII-SIP-2007 (SPAdes) (version 2) | ecosystem: Environmental > Terrestrial > Soil > Wetlands > Peat | place: Germany... | reverse complement strand
GGAATTCGGGCTCGTTGGTGGGGGACGAAGGCCCGCGGAGGAAAGCCTGGGCCAGCCCCCTCGGTCCGCTCGCACCAGGTTGCTGCCTTCTTCCCCGGCCACGCCAGCCAGCCGCACGTAGGCACCGGGTTGCAGGCTTGCGATCGCCGGAATACGCCTGGTGGACAGCCGCGCCACCGTGGTTCGTCCGGGCGGGACGCTGCCCCCGTCTGCCTCGAGCCCCAACGCCGCGCCCCCTCGCCCATTGTCCTCCACGCTCGTCACCGTGCCGCTGACGATCTGGAAGCCCGGGCCGAAGGTCCCAGCCGGGGCATCCACCCATAGAGCGGGGCATTCGGCAGCATACGGGCACCACCCACAAGACGCGGTTGCGGGCTTGGCGAGGGACATCGCGTCTCCGATGGCGATCTTCTCGTTGAAGGCGCGCCTGAGGGCGTCTGCTTCGCCAACCACTTCCTCGACCTCCGCCCAGTGCACCTCGATCTGAATGGGGCTCCGGCCGAGTGGCCTCACCTGGCCCACCCCGACTTCGATGCCGGTCAAGCTGGCGAGACGGGCGTAGATGAGAAGCTGTGCACGCGTGTCGCCTCCAGGCCCAACGTCCGCTTCGGTGACTCGCCCGGACTTGTGGTCCGCGACGAAACCGGGTTCCCCAGAGCTCGCGCCCACGACGAGGTCGGGGGTGCCCCATACCGGTTGCCCGTCGAGCTGGATGTGCTCTTCGACGAGGACGGTCCTGGAAGACCACCCGGACGCCTCCAGAGACAGCCGCCGACTCGAGATGAGCAAGCGAGAGCGTATGTCGTTGAAGCCCGGCCAAGCATCAGGGGGCCCGAATGCGGCCTCGACTGGCTGCCTCCTGGCCGCCGCCCATTGCGCGGCGACCGCGTCTACCCACGCGCTGTCGAGCCTCTCGTCGAAACCGGCGTCGCGGGCGCTGCCGAGCTCCCCTTTTGCGACATCCGCCAAGACGTCGTGTGCCACCATCCCCAGTCGCGCCGCTGGTGTCGAAGGCGGGGACCCGCCAGACGAGCGGGCGAACGCCACCCGCAACCCGCACGCCCGGAGCAACCGGAACGTCGTCGGTGAAACTGAACGCAAGCCGAGGCTCACCGCGGGGCCAAGTGGGCCGCGACCCACCCAGGCCTGCGCACGAGGTCGAACGTCGTGATGGCCGTGGCCGGGTTGGCAACGCTTGCGGCATCGGCCAGCGCAACGAACTCGTGCCCGTGGTCCTCGAGGTCCGCAAACGCGTCGGAGAGCCGTCGAGACCATGCCGGCCGGTACAGATCCTCGAGCGGGTGGACCACGAGGAACCCTCGGTCCCCGCGCTCCGAGGTCACGGCCGGGACGCCGAGGACTTCGTCGTGCTTCCATCCGTCGCTGGCGAACGCGGCCGCGAATCGCTCCGCCGCCGAGTGCCCGTCGACATCCCTGGCCCCGGGCTCCAAGTTGCCCGTGAACGCGACTCTCGCGAGGTCCGCTGCAAGGCGCCAATCGAGCAACCCGTGGATCGGCGTGTTGGTGTGGTCACGCAGGCACTCGTAGCAGGACGCCCCACACGGGTCACCTGCCGAGTTCAGGTGCGATGCGTGGCGGACAACCTCCGACGCCATGTGCGCGACGAGCTCCTCGAGGCGTTCCGTGCTGCTGAGGAAGTAATTGCAGTATCCTGCCCCGTTCTCGAGCTGGTCGGCCAGGTAGGCCTCGGCGGACAAGCCGAAGTCGTCGTCGCTGCTGGGCCGGAACCCAACGCGGAACTCGCCTGGCGAGACATCGTGCAGGCGCCATGCCGCCTCGCGCGCGAGGTACCCAAAGGAGAGCCACGCCGCCCGCCGGCTGGTGGATGTCGGATCCAACGTCAGCCCTCGCGGGATGCTCTCAACCCCAAGGAAGATCACGTCGGTCAGCGTCCTCGCGCCCAGCGCGACCAATCGCGTCCCTGGGCGCGCAGGGTCCAGAGACGGGAGACGGAGCCCCCTATCCTGCGCGACAGGCCTGAGGCGCTCGACCGCCTCGACGCACATCAAGCCGTCCCAGGATGATGGGGTGAACGTGAACCCCTCGCCACGCCGGTCGTTGATCGCGAGCAGCTCGACCTTCCCGCCTCGCGCTGTCAAGTTGCGGTGGACTGGCATCACGCGGAGCCCAGGTGGTGGGTTCACCCGGGCCTTGCTCGACCGCATTACCCATTCGGCGTTCCCGTCGTAGTCGACGCCCCAATACGGAGTCCGGTAGCCCATGGGTTCGGCGAGAGTGATCCGGGAGAAGTCCGCGCCGAGGCAGGTGGGGCAGGTGAGGCGATCACCGGGGTCGATGTGCAGCGCCTGGCAGCCTCGGCACAGGCCTATCTCGGTCTCGCGGCCCAGCGGGTCCCCGATCGGACTCGGGCGGGGGAATCCGGCACGGTAGGCGACGACGCCGATGGCAGTGAGCAATTCGCCGTCCTTCACGATGCTCCCACCGGGGGCGAACTCGGTGATCGCCATCTCCGCGTCGCGGTCCACGACATGCTCAGGGGGCCACTGCTGGGGCGCCGACAGGTGCAGGAGGCGTTGGCGAGTGGGGAAGCCGAACATCGGGAGCAAGCCCCGCTCGGCTAGGCGCTGGGAGAGATCGTCGACACCGACGGGCTCATGGGCGATCTCCTCAACCTGCCCGGCCATAGCTCCGTCACAGCACCAGTCCACAAAGGCCGCATGAAGAGTGCCGAGCTCCGATTGGCGGAGCAGTGAACCCACGAGCCCTTCCACGCCCTGCCTGTTCCGAGCCAGCCAGCCCCGGACCTCGGGTCCGACCTGGTCCCACGCCGTCGCCAGACCGAACTGGCCGTGTGTGTTGTTCCCAGGCTCGAAGGCCCGGTCGACCTGCGTGACATGCGTGAATGCGCCCCAGAGCGCCTCGGCGGCAAGCGCCCGCTCGACGATGTCGCGGCTCCGCATGTCGAGGTACGGGCTCGGCGGCGGATCCCCTGTGATGCGCTGCGGGTTGTCGAAGTAGTGCTGGTCGTGCGTACGCGTGCCCCGACACACCGTGACGGCGACCGACAGGGCACTGCCGCGCCGTCCAGCACGCCCGACGCGTTGTTGGTAGTTGAACCGCTGCGGGGGCATGTTCGCCAGGCCTACGGAGTTCAGGCTGCCGATGTCGACTCCCACCTCCATGGTGGTCGTGACGCTAAGGAGATCGAGCTCGTCCGCCACCTCGATCTCCTCCCCGGAGACGAAGATGCCCTGGAACCGCGCTTGACGTCTGCCTGCGTCAACAGGCTCCGTCTGGCCGGTCAGCTCGGCGCAGTTGAGGCGGAAAATGCTTCGGGCATCACGTGCTAGGTGGGCGTAGTAGTCCGTTTCGTAGAACGCCCCTGTGTCGGTGGGCGGGGCTGTGGGGTCCCCCATGTGGAATCGGCACGCAGTACAGACACCCGCTGACGCGTGCAAGTGTCGGCGGCCACAGCGCCGGCAACGCCACTCCCACACGTGACCTCCGCCGTCCGCGGGGTCACGCTCCTCCCACGGGGATCTCGGCGCGAGGGCAGGCGTTGGGAGGGTGAGGTAGACACGGGTCGGCCCCAGCATCCATGACCCGTCGACGCGTAACGTCTCGGCGACGTCATGGGTCAGGTCATCCACCGAGATGTGGAAGGCCTCCGCTACAGCCTTCAGGTACGCACGCAAGTTGCCCGGCGGGTTGGGCTGAGGGCGCCTCCCGCATTCGGGGAACCGGAGCCGCAGGCCGAGGATGCGAAGGGAGGAGTGCACCACCTGCTTGAACGCCTCGGCCGCCACGCCTGACCTCGACGCGTTGAAGACGGTGCTCGGTTCGGGAGTGGCCAGGCCCAAGCCGATGGCCTCGAAGTCCCTGCCTGTCGCGCTGAAGACGGACCGCTGCACCTGCTGGCGCAGCCCATCTCGCAGTTCGTGGTCCCGAAAGTCCCGCTGTTCCGGCGCGAGCTCCCCCGGGTCCTTCCTCGTCACTTCTGGGCCCCAGTGATAGAGGCTGTGCCATGGCCAAGGGCCGGCGTGCTGCTGGGATGGGGCGGGGCCACCCGGGTTGGCGCCGATCGAGGCGAGGGGGATCTCGATGCGCTCGGCGAGCGCGCCGAGAGACATGGCGTCGCCTGCGGCGCGGGCGGCTTCCAGCTCGGCGCGTTGGGAAGGCGACGCCTGGCCCAGTCGCTCCATGGCCAGCGCCGCCGCGAGCGCGGGCCGTTCCGTGCTCAGGCGGTCAAGGGCAGCCCGCGCCTCGACTGACGTGTCAGAGCCGGCCAAGTACTGCTGTGCCAATCGGAAATCGGAGGGCCGTTCCGCCGCATTGATGGTGACGATGCGGACGAGGTCGTTGAAGTGCGCGAAGGCGAACTCCGGACCGAGCTTTGCAGCGTCTTGACGGCTGTCGGAGAAGACCACCAGCTTCGCCGGGTTGGTGCCAAGCTCGCGAAGGACAGCGTCGGCGAGGACCTGGTTTGCCTTCGAGAAACCGGTGCCCAATGATCGGAACGCCGAACGGGTCCGATCGGGGTCCGCGACTGCCCGCCCCACGGGGTAATTCGCCTCCCGATCGTCCCCGCAGTTCGGGCACTTGATGGGCAGCGCCGGGACGTCTTCACGCTCGCCTTGCTGGTCGTGGACATGGAAGACCCAGCCGGTCGCCTCAGAGGTGGCGCCGACGGCCCTGATGAGCCCCCGCTCAGGGTAGAGGCGGGCCTTGTGGAATCGGAACCGGTATCTCCCGTTGTCCCGGTCCCAGTCCGGGTCGACGGGGACCCTCTCTGACGGCGGGCGAGGCCAGTAGACGGTGAAGGTCGCGGCGTTCCGGCTCCTCGCTCGGTCGGGTAGCTCGTCGAGGTCGGCGATGAAAGGCACCAGGTACTGGCGCGTGTCTTCGGCTTCCTCCGAACGGAAGCCGCCAAGGAAGGCCTCGCCGCACGCCTGGCAGTAGAGAAGCTCAAGGATTCTGCTCCCGCAGGCACAGACGATCTCGGGCTCCGCGTAGAGCCTGCCGACGCGCCGCTGAGGCGCCCGATGGGCGATCTCGACGGCATCACAGGCCGGGTTCGAGCACGCCCAGAGCATCGGCAGGTTCCGGAAGAAGAAGTGCGCCCGCAAGCGCAGATTGCCTGTGGTCTGCCCGATCAACACCGTGAGGCGATCGAAGGCCGCCTCGGCGTCGGCCGGGGCCATGTCCGGAAAGAGGCGTTGGGCGACTTCCAAGGCTGCGCGGGGCTTCAGGTCCGAGCCACCCCTAGCCACGCCTCCGGGCGCGGTGACGCCGGCGGCCAGCGCCTCTGCCCACTCGGCCCGGCCCGTACCATCTGACCGCCCCGCACCTGGGCCGTTGCCGTCGGAGGTGGAAAGCACCGAGAACAACGCGCCCGCGACTTCGGCCTCGTCGAGGCGACGTTGGGCCTCGACTGGGCTCTCCGGCATGGGCACTGCCAGGAGGGGGCCTTGCCTCCCGGCGAGGTTCGGCGGGCCGTTCGGTCGGCTCACTGTTCCCGGGATCACACGGAACTCCCGACTGGTGGCGAAGAACTCGCGCAGGTAGTCGCGGTCCTCACTCCGGGCGGCGTCAAGCGATGCCGAGGCCGCGATGATGGAGAGCTTCCTCGAGTCGGGGTCGAGATCCAGTCGTCGGAGGAGACGGCGAAGGAGATAGGCGACCTCCGTGCCCCCGGTGCCCCGGTGCATGTGGAGCTCATCGACGACAAGGCTGAAGACGTGGTCCTCGCTGTCGTGGAGCCATGCCCGCGTTTGCTCCCACATCGGTTGCTCGAGGTCACGCAACAACATGATGTTCAGCATGGTGTAATTGGTGATCAGGATGTCGGGAGGCGACTCCTGCATGTCCCAGCGGCTGCGCATCTCCGCCGAGCCGCTTGCCTCGACACGGGGCAAGAAGAGGCGCTTTCGGCTGTCGAACGGGACGCCCCCTGCTCGCGCAACTTCCTCTTCGCGGAGCACGGCTTCCCAGCGCCGGTCTGCCTCCTCCAGCGCCCGGCGAAGTTCTGACCGCTTCCTGGCGTTTGTAGGTGGCCCAGAGACGGGAGTCCGTCGGGTATAGCGACCGAAATAGAACCGGTGGCCCTCTCGGTGAGTCGCGAACCAGGCACGCGCCTCGTCGCTGTCGAGCGCCTGTCGCAGCCGGACCAGCTGGTCCTCGACCAATGCGTTCATCGGGTACATCACCAATGCCCGTACCGCCGCGCGCCGGTGCCCCGAGGGGTTGCGCTGAGGGGTCCTCGTGTTGCCTCTCCGCCACCAGTCCGTGCCCTCGTAGTCAGTGGAGGGAGCGGCCCATGAGGCAGACTCGGTCGTCAACCGTGACAGCACGGGGAGGAAGAACGCTTCCGTCTTGCCCGAGCTTGTCCCCGACGTCACTACGACGGGCTGGTCATGCAGAGACGCCTCGAGTGCCTCTTCCTGGTGTGAGTGCAGGGAGCGCACGCCGGGGAGGACGACGGTGCTGACCAGCGGCGCCATCTCGCTCGGGGCCCCCGCTCGGGCCATCGACTCTTGGATGGTACGCGGGTGTTCGCCGCCCGCGGGCGACCAGTCAGGGAGCAGCTCGACGTAGGGTGGGGCGAACAGGATGCCTTCCTCTTGCAGGAGGTTGGCGCGCTCCGCCATGACGCCACGGTCAGACATCCGGAATGCCGTGTCGTAGTACCGGAAGAACTGCTCGCGCATCTGCCGCGTCACGCTGCTAAGGCTCGCCATCGCTGCTCCGGCTGGGAAGAGGGATCTCAAGGCTATCGGCAATCGCCTGATAGGTCAGGGGGCTCACGCCCGCGTACTGGAAGACCCATCGGCCGCCAAGGGCCTGGTGCTCGGCGCGGCGGTAGGCCCGAGGCAGGAGTCCAGTGGCCATCACAGCGGCCCGGGTGTGCAGCAGCGGCATCGGCGTACGCGCGTCGCAGAGTAGGGCCCCTGTCTCCTGCTCCCAATCCAGCGGGACCCACCTGTGGTCCCCGGGGTGCAGCATTCGGAGCCGAGCGAGTTCGTAGTGGATTGCCACCCGTCGCTCCACGACCGACGTGGTCTCGTCGGCGTGCACGACCGTATACGTGTTCGGCCCTCCGCCGCGGTGCTCATAGGCCCCGGGGGGCAGCGACCCGCCCCGCCACGGGAACGGCTCAAAGGCCAAAGTCCCTTCGTCGAACCGGCCCACTTCCACGCCGCCGGGCATGAACGGGCGTCGCGCGGCGTCGACTACCTCTCGCACCGGAGCCAGCACTTCTGAGTACCTTCGGGACACCTCGTGCTCGACAGCCATGCCCACCTCCCCCGCCACCTTCGCGAGGTGCCCGGCATCCGCCACGCCAGCGAACCACGCGTCGGGCCCGTCGGTCTGGCTGACAATCGTAAAGGCACACGCCCCGCGAGAGGCAAGGCTTCCCAGGCGCTCTCGCAAGGCCAGGGAACGGGGTCCCACCGCGACCGCGTTGCCGCCAGAATCCGGGAGATAGGCCAGTGCCGGGGGGTTGATCGCCCACGTCCCGCTCGACCAGTCGATCTCGAGGTGGCCCAGCACTTCGAGCCTGTGCAAGGCGGCGTTTGCCGCTCGCGGCCGCGAAACCTCTGTCAGCCACTCGTAGGCGTCTCGAAATGAGACGCGACTTCCGTCCCGCGTGGCGCTGCACCACTCGAGGAGTGCGTTCGTGGCCGCCACCTCGTCACTCACGGCTCACGCTCGCCACGGCGACGTACTCGCGCCAAAGCGGGTCTGCCCGTTGCTCCGGGCTAGCTATCTGGTCGGCCTGGAGTACCGCGTCCGCCCATGCGCGTAGCTGTTCCGGCGATCCGTGTGGCTCGAGGTCGAGCTCGCTCGCGAGCGGTACGATCTCTGTGCTGCCTGCGCGGGACACCACCGCCCAAGTCGGCACGAATGGACGACCGCCAGTCACGCCGAATCGGCTGAACGGCTCGAACGCGACCAGCGGCAGCTGGGCGGCTTGCGCCCACGGGGCGTGCGACGGAATCGCGGCGAACGCCTCACCCGGACGGCCGAACAACGTGACGGCATCCGGCACCGGAATGAAAACAGGTTGCCCGGCGGGCCGCCCGTGGACCGTCGCGCCGGCCACGAAGAGCGTGTCGTGGTCACGCGGCGCCCTGACTGCGTCGAGCGTCTCCTCGCCACCCCCAACTGCGAGGATGTGAGCCAGTTCGGGCGTTCGCGGTGGGTCCCACCAATCGTACTCGACCGCTGCAAGTCGAAGGCACCGTGCACCGGCCGTGACGATGTGCTCCCCGGGGCTGACGCCGCAGTCGGCGAGCCGGACAACACCACCCTCGGCTCCGAACGACGCGACGAGCGCCCCATCGAGCGTGACGCTGGGGCTCACCCCTTCGACCCCCGGCACGACAACATCTGGGAGGCCGGACACGAGGTAACGCCGAGTCCTTGAGAGCCGCAGTCCGCCCCTGAGGTGTGGGAGGTCAGATGTCCTCGGGATCAAGGCGAACGCGTCAGTACCCGCCTGCATGCTGGTGGCGCTTGGCTCGATGTCCCTAAACAGGTGCCACCCGGTCGGGACGTTGTCGACTGCTTGCGATTCCCGGGGTTCGGGGACCACCGAGAAGAACTCGTGCAGGGCTTTCTCGGACACCAGGGCATACGCCTCTTCGCCTGGTTCCAGCTGGCTCACTGAGCGCCACAGGTCTGCGCCCCGCCGCGCCAGGGGCACGATCGCCCGCGGTGCGTACCGGATGGAGATCGGCCCATCGAATGCAAGGCCTCGTCCCAGGGCCTCCGCCGAGACGGGCACCGGCACCGGGAGGATGTCACCGAGGTAGCCGAGGTCCACCCTCATGTCCCCAAGCCAGATCGTCCGGCCGGCCAGCAGGTCCGGTGTCACCGCGGCGAACTCCAGCGCGTGACGGTCGAACGTGTTCGCGGTGACGACCAGCTGTACGATCGGCACCCGCTGAGCATCTCGCACGACACCATCCCAGTGAAGGAGCTCATCGATCAAGATGCGCGCCACGAGAGCTCCGAGGACATCGTCGCTACGACCCCGGTCGTCGAGGACGTGAGCGAGCCGAGCGGAAACGTGACCAGTCAGGCGCGCCCACGCCTTCCATCGCGCGAAGAGCTCGGATGGAGCGGCATCGGGGTCAAGCTCGAGCTCGCTCCCGTCAGCGATGCCCAGAGTCGAAAAGAACTCGGTGAAGTCGGAACGATCGGGCGCCCGGACCAGGACCTGCGACCACGCATGGCCCACGATCGAGTGGTACCCCCTCATCGGCGCCTCCCACGTCGGAAGGCCAAGGCCGCCATCCCTGGCCTCGAGCCACCGTCTCAGCCTTTCCCACCACACCCGAACGGTGTCCTCGTAGTCGCGCTTCACGGCACCTTCGTCGACACCAAGGAGCCTCGCCATAGGTCCGTACAAGGCGGGGTAGGAACCCGGTCGTGCCGACTCGTTGGCGACAAGGGTCGTCAAGCCGAGGAGGCTCACGAAAGGCGGCCGATGCTCGGCTCCGTCCTCTTCCCATCGCTTTGTCAAGCGGACCCAATACGAGAAGGGGTCGCGCGCGGAGGGGCAGCATGAGGCCATCGAGTCCACGAAGGCCTGGCGGGCATGAGCGGGATCGACGCCCATGCCCAGAGCGATGCGTCCAAGCTCGGCCTCATCCACGCAGAGGTAGACGGGGCGGCCTGCGTTGGCCGGAGTGAAGAACCAATCGCAGATCACCTGGTTCCATGCGGCAGCGTCAGGCCCTCCTCCCATGTAGACCAGGGTACCGAGGGAGGAGTTACAGCTCTCGAAAACTGCTCAGGTCCGAGCGGCGGTCAACCTCACCGCGCTCAATGAGGCATTTGCCTGGCTGGGAGGCCCTTCGGGCGTCAGCCCTCCCTCCAACGAGCCACCGGTGGGCGGTCGCCATCGCACCCACTCCGGCCCTTGTAGACGCCTCTACTACCTCCGGGCGATCAATACCGTCCCGGAGGCGTGTAGCCCCTGCGTGGCACAATGAATTTCCCCAGGCGGAACGTCTCGCCAGGACGCGGTTTCGCCCTCTCGCCCGTTCGCGCGATCGGGACGCCGCGTTCCGACGTGGGCACCGTGCCAGCCCGTGGCCGCATTCCGGGGATGCGTCCCTCCGCCACGTGCAGTTCCACGCGGGCGCGCTGCGACGCCACATCACCCACGCCCACCGCCAAGCACAACGCCATTGCCAGGTCATCATGACCCGCTCGTTGCGGTACCTCGATCCGCACCGAACCGCTGTCGCGCTCCTCGAACTCCAGCGCCGACAACTGGCCGAGCAGGCGCGGGTGGCGCGGCAACGCTAACCGGCCCTGCGACAGCAAGACCTTCAGGCGCCCGAACCCGTCCTGCTTACTGTCGGCCGTCGTCGCCACCTCCACGATCCGCCCGGCGCTGTGTCGAGCCAGACGACGCAATTCCTGGGTGGGCATGGCCCCGACACCGTTCGTCTCCGACGCCAACCGGGTCAGTCGGTACCCGTCAGCCACGTCGGCCACTCGGCGCACGAACGTCGCATAGGAGACGGCCACACCCTCGTCGATCCATGGCAGGAAGAACGTGCGCTCCGGCCAGTCTCCGGGCAGATCACCGGGCGAGGCGACACACAACACCACAACCGCGGAGGAGTCCCGAGCGAATCCCCAGTCCACCCCTGCCACACCGTGGCGCCCTTGCGCATGGGCCGGCGGGATCAAGGAGTAGTCACACATTGCCCCTTGGAGCTCGGCGTCGCTGAAGTAGGCACCCTGGGCATCTACCCATTCCGCCATGACCTCGCGTCGGAACTCTCGATCTGTGCTTGTTTCGCGCCACATGTCCAGCAGCTGGCCGTCAACGAGCGGAGATGCCGTCGAGGGCCAGTGGAATGAGGCGTAGCCGGTCTCACCACGCAGCCCCGCCCGGTAGGCAAGTGCGAAGAACCGGTCCTGGCGACCCCACGGCGTGGACGCCAGAACCACCCGGCTACCCGGACGAGCAATGCTCGTGTACTTGGCCGCTGTCCAAATCGCCTCGTCGACGAATGCGGCCTCGTCGATCACCAGCAGGTCCACCGCCTTACCTCGTATCTGGCGCTCTGACGCCGGGACCGAACGAATGGTTGACCCGTTCGACAGCACGATCTGGTGACGCTCGTCGTCAACGACGCTGCCGGCGAGAAGGGGGGACGTGGCCAATAGGGACACCTCGTTGAGCACATCCTTGGCCGCCTCCTCGCCTGCGGAGACGATGAGCACCCGCCGGTCCGCAGCGGCGAAGGCCTCGTGGAGCGCGATGAAGGCCAGGGTCCTTGACTTCCCCGCCTGGCGCCCCGAACAGACCGACCGGATGCGGGCGTTGGAGCGCGCAAGGTCGAGCTGGTGGTCCCACAGCGGTTGACCCACGAGGGCCTCGGCGAAGACGGCGACGTCCTTGCGGGCCGCCATGGCCGTCTGCCGGTCGATCGTCGTCATCAGACCTCTCTCTCCGATCCATCGTCCGGTCGAGCTTCCTCGGTAGCCCAAAGGCGGGCTAGGTCGACCTGGGATGCGGCGACGTCTCGGCCCAGCCGAGCACGCGACAGGGGGTCCAAACCGAGACGGCTCCTCATCGACTCGGCTTTGGACTCCAAGCGCATTAGGAGGTCAGCTGCTGGGCGGACCGTGCCGTCCCCATCGATGTCGCCTCCCTGGTCTATGAGGTACTCGGAGACAAGTTGAATGCGGGCTTCGACCCGCGCCCACGCCCACAGCGC
>Ga0209415_10016765_pt1 | contig 11729 bp, 15 predicted proteins | sample PeaSoiSIISIP2007_FD_187696 | JGI IMG/M metagenome (GOLD analysis project Ga0209415, IMG submission 187696) | Peat soil microbial communities from Weissenstadt, Germany - SII-SIP-2007 (SPAdes) (version 2) | ecosystem: Environmental > Terrestrial > Soil > Wetlands > Peat | place: Germany... | reverse complement strand
GGCAGAGCGGACGAATGCGAGGCTCTTGAAAAGCCTTGGCCCAAAAGGCTCGTGGGTTCGAATCCCACTCCCTCCGCCAAGTAGCCCGTATTCAAAACCGAAGCCGACGAGAAGGGATCCCGAGGGGTCGTGGTTGTGCATGCCCGGGTTCAAGTCTCGCATGGGATCCGAGATCATGCGCGGGTGCAGTCCCTCCTGTGGCCCTCGGAGGCCGACGGGCCATGGAATTCGGGGCGACTGTCGGTTTCGGTGTCGCGCTCAAGCCGGAGTTCTGGGTGGGCCCCCGCGAGAGCGGCGATGGATTCCGGGAGTGCCACATCGCCTTTCACGCTTCTGACCGCGCCCCGGTGCGGGCCTTCATGAATGCCGCATTCGATGTCGGAGCCGAGGTGCTCCACCCGGCCCGGCTATGGCCCGAGTACCACCCCAATTACTACGCTGCCTTCGTTCGCGACCCTGACGGCAATAACGTCGAAGCCGTTTGTCATACGCCCGAGTAGCAGCGAGCGCATCAGGAACAACACGCGGAATATAGACACCGCCAGCGAATGCCAGTTCGGCGCAGGACAGGTCCGAATTCTCGACAAGGCGTTGCCGCACAGTGCCGAGGGCAGTTCGAAGCTCTTGATCCTGATGACGCTGAAAGTCCACGTCGTCAACGATAAGGACGTCACCGGGCCGGAGAACCGCCACCGTGCGACGTAGCTCGGCCAGGCTGCGCCCCGAGCCGCGATCTCAGCTTTGGGTAGGTGATCGCTAACGCGCGCCGTTGCAGGGCCGAGGGTGTCTCCAGGGCGCCGCTGGGGGCCACTCTCCCGGCGTCGTGGGGCAGGCGGCGACTACAGGTGGTGCGCGTTCCTTCTGGCGCTACCGGTTGTGGCCGCCTCGTTCGGGAGGTTGGGTCAGGCCCGACGGGCCCGGGCGATACAGGTCGATCGGCCCGTGTACCCGCTGTACCTGACCTCATTGACTGTGAAGATGGTCGAGCACCGAGTCGTTCACGGGGCTGAGCGACTAGCCGATGAATGCGTCGAAGGAGCCTGATCCGGTGGACGACGACAGTCTTGCCCAGGGACCCGGTTTCGTCCGGCGCACTCTGTCGTCCCTCCGGTGGCGGAACTTCCGCCTGTTCTTCATCGGCCAAACCATCTCCCAGACCGGCAACTGGCTGACCAATGTTGCTCTGACCCTCCTCATCCTGCACCGCACCGGGAGCGGCGTGGCACTTGGCTTGCTGGTGGCGTGCCAGTACGGCCCGATCCTGCTGCTGTCTGCCTGGGCAGGTGTGATCGTCGATCGAACAAGTAAGCGCAACCTTCTCTATGTCACGCAGGCGCTCGAGATGTGCGAATCGTTGGCGCTCGCGGCGCTGGCGTTCATGCACAACGCACCGCTCGTCGCGTTCTACGGCATCGCCGTGGCAGGAGGTACTTTGCTGGCGTTGGACAACCCGGTGCGGCGGTCGTTCGTCAACGAGATGGTGCCGACCGACGACGTGCCCAACGCCGTGACGCTCTATAGCGCCATGAACAGCATGGCTCGCATCGCGGGACCGGCCCTCGCCGGCCTACTCATCGTGACGGTCGGCTACGGCTGGTGCTTCACGGCTGACGCTATATCCTACGCGGCGGTCCTCACCGCACTCGCCATGATGCGCTCGACCGAGCTGCACCGGCTGCCGGTGACGCGTCGTGGGGCCGGACAGGTCCGGGCCGGACTCAAGTACATCCTCGGCGTGCCAGACCTCTGGATCACCTTTGTCATGCTCCTGCTCATCGGAATTCTGAGCTACAACTTCTCGGTCGTATTCCCTCTCTTCGTCGAGAAGGGACTCCACGGCGGCAACGGCACCTATACCCTCGTCTACTCGGCCTTCAGCGCAGGCGGCCTCGTCGGGGCGGTGCTTGTCGCCAGGCGTTCCAACGTCAGCATCCGGACGGTGGCGTTCGGTGCCGCCGGACTCGGGGCGGCCATGCTTGTCCTCTCAGCCGTACCCAGCGTCGCCCTCGCCTTCTTGGTGGCGACCCTGGTTGGCGCCGCCAGCGTCGCCTACATGACGGCAACGACGTCCATTGCCCAGCTCCGAACGGAGCCGCACATGATCGGGCGGGTCCTCGCTCTACAAACCGTGCTCCTTGTCGGCACCGCACCGATCGGCGGACCGATCCTCGGGGCGATTGCCGACGCGGTCGGCGTCCGCGCCCCAGTCCTCATCGGCGGGGTCGCCGCCTTGGCCGCTGCTGCCTTCGGCATGCTCGCCGCCCGCCGTGTGGACGCGCGTCGAGGTCGTGGCTGAGCCGTTTTCCGAATCGTGCCGCCCGGATCCGGGCGGGAGGGGAGCCCTCCCAACTCTCCCGTGCGGCTCCTAGGCTTCCGTCATGCCGACGAGGAGGCCCACGGAGTCAGATCGCCACGAGGCGATCCGGTCCCTCTTGGTCGGGCTCAGGCACGGAACCGAGCTGCCGGACTTGGCACTTTCGCTGGAGTCCCTGCACCCGCGGGACAACACCTTTCCAGGAGAGGTCTTTATGGAGGTGGCCGTCCAAGCGATGGACCTCGCCGGCATCGAGCAGCGAGGCTTGCCGTACGAAGAGCTTCTGAACAACCACTTGCCGGACTACGAGTTCCGGGGCCGCCGGGCTCAGAAGATCAAGTTCGCCATTCTGGCCACCGGTGCCGCTCGAGGCGGCATCGACGCCGACCTCCTCGACGAAGTCATCTGGTGGCGAACGGACGATTTCTGGTTCTATGCTCTCGCCGCCACTGTGGCCATTATCCGAGCCAGCGCAGCCAAGCACGAGGTTCCCCTCGCCGATCTCATTGGGGAGCTGGCACTCAAGCACGAGATCGACCTGACTGTCGCCACGCAGTGATCCTCCGCTGCACGTCCCGGATGCTCGATGTCATCGGCGGAAAGCCGGAGCTCGTCGACGCAGAGCCGAGCGTTGACGATTGGTACGCCAACGTCGTCTACATCGACGGTAAGAAATGCGTACTCCTGGTCAACGACGACACCCTTTTCTCCAGCTTGACATTGAACGTGGGCGTCGGCCTCCTGAGACCGATCGGCGGCTACGTCTACAGCCAGATCGTCCGAGCCCTCGAGAGCGAGGGACTGCCCCCCGACGCCCTAGGCGACATCGACTACAAGCAGATTCGGCTCGCCCGGACTCGCAGCCGGAGCGTCCTTGGGTCAATGAACGACATGGTGATCATGGCCCGACACGTCATCCGCAGCGAGGGAGGGCTCGAGGGGTGCGACGTCGCGAGGCTGAACCACATGCTGCGCGACACACCTAACGGGGCACGGGGATTCGCGACCCCGCTCGAACTCGTCAGCCGACGCCTGGTCAGCGAACGGCCGTGACGACAAACGAGAACTGAACTTTACGGAGTTGGATCGGCGTCGCCGTATTCGTCGTGCCACTTCCACCAGGCATACGGCGGCGTTTGCGGGTAGTCCTCGGGCGAGTCCTCCCATTCCTCCTGGCGTCCGAGCGCCGTAAGGTCGAGGTAGCTCCAAGTGCTCCCCATTGCTTCGTCGCCGCGGCTGTTGATGAAGTAGGTGCGGAACACGCTGTTGCCGTCGCGGATGAAGGCGTTCGTGCCGTGCCACTCGTCCACGCCAAAGTCGGCGTCGAAGCCATCGGTCATGGTGACCCACGGCATATGCCATCCCATCCGCGCCTTCACGCGCTCGATGTCTGGCTGCGGCGCGCGCGAGGCGAAGACGAGAGTGGTATCGCGGGCGTTGAGATGAGCGACGTGAGCGACCTGGTCGGCTACCAAGGAGCACCCGGGGCAAGCATGGTCGGGCCACCCGAACACTCCGGGTTCGAAGAAGGCTCGGTAGACGATCAGTTGACGGCGGCCCTCGAACAGGTCGAGAAGGCTCACGTTGCCCTTGGGTCCGTCGAACTCGTATTCCTTTTCCACGGCCAGCCACGGCATCCGCCGACGCTCGGCGGCCAACGCGTCCCTGGCGCGGGTCAAGGCCTTCTCCTTTCCGAGCAGCTGCTGGCGCGCCGACTCCCACTCTTGCTCTGACACGATCGGCGGTGTCTTCATCGCGAGATGCCCTCCTTCCTTCCCGTTCATTCCTACCCGTGCAAGCGCCTTCTCGATCGCGGCCGACGGATACGCGGTCGGGGCCGCCTCTCTACGACGCCGGCAATGCCGCCCCGGTCTCGAGCAGAGTCTTCAAGCTCGCCAGGACAGCAGGCCAGCCCGTTGAGACGCCCTGGAGGACCCCGCTACCGGGCTCGAAGCCGTCGTGGAGGACCGTGAGCTTGACGACGCCGTGTCCGGCATCCTCGATGTCGAAGGCGACCTTGGAGCGAGGCTCGGCCCGCCAGGCCGCAGCCGTGGCTTCATCGAAGCCGTGCTGGGTGGCCCACTCGGGCGTGAACGTGTGCCAGGTGTAGGCCAGCCGGCGGTAGGGATCAGACTCGAGGATCACCTGTTCGGGGTCGCTGATCACGAGCCCGACCTTCTCGAAGGCCAAATCGTAGGTCGAGGATTTCTGCCAGTCCGAAGAGAGTGAAACCCCGCCGGAAACGGGGTGCCGCCAATAACGCGTGGTGAAGGTGGGATCGGTCAGGCCCTGCCACACCCGCTCGGGGGTGGCGTGGATGTAGGTGGTGTAGACGAATGTCGTCTGGTCGCTTTTCTGATCCATCGGTGTTGTGGCCTCCAGTGCCGTCTTGAGATCGGACAAGGCCTCGGCCCGTGCCCGGTCGTAGGAGTGGATCCAGCGGTCGGCGATGTCGTTGATGGGAGCGGTATTCAGGTAGTGCAGCCGTTCGCGCCCTCGCCGCAGCGTGGTGATCAGGCCGGCCGCCTCGAGGACGTCCAGGTGCTTGGTCACCGACTGCCGGGTCATGCCCATGTCCGCACAGAGCTCGGTGAGAGTGAGCCCGTTGTGCTCGTTGAGCCGGTCCAGCAGCCGGCGCCGGCCGGGGTCACCCAGCGCCCTGAACACCACATCCATGTCTCGCATCGTGATCCGCTGTTGAATTCATGCAGCCATTTGACTGCCTAAGAAACTTTAGGCAGCCCTGTGGTTGCATGTCAAGGCGGATCCCACTCGGACCTTCGGGGCGAGGGGGCGCAGTGCTGACCGGACCTCCGGCGGGCACCCCATCGGCGGCCGGCGGTCACAAGGTAGCGATGACAACGAACTGTCGAGGGGTGGCCGGCGGCCTGGGTCACGGAGAGGGCGTCATTCGTGGCGTTCGGACTCCCAGTTCGCCAACTGGTGGCGCAACCACCCGCTCTCCCAGAAACTGACATCGCCCCCGCCGTCGAGCAGAGCCCGATGGGCGTCGATCATGACGTCGATGGCACCGGCGTGGCCCGGCTGATGGCGAAGGACGGCTTCGGCCAGGTGGATCGCCACGACAGGCTCGTCGACGACGAGCTTGGCGCGAGCCCGGGTGACAACGGCGTCGGCTCCGACGAGGTCGACGAGCTCCGTCCATGCTGCCACGGGATCGACGGAGTAGAGCTCGGTGGTCGAACGCAGCGTGAACCATCCCACGTAGGTCTCCCAGATCGTGCGCACACCCCACGGCACCGTGCCGTAGCCCTCACCGACGCGGAGCTCGGCGGGTAGCCGGATCTCACGCATCAACGTGGAGACGTCTTTGCCTTCGTTCATGCCGGCGAGGGTCTGGCGGTGGACGTAGTCGACCGCATCATGGAGTCGAGCCAGTGCCCCGTCGATCAGCTCCGTCCCCTCGATGGGCTCGTACCGGCCGGTGACGAGCACCGAGGGCCGGAGCTCCCGAACGGTACGGATGGCGGCGAGGTAGGGCTCGACCAGGCGGTAGCGATCGCCGCGCAGCGTGTTGAGGTTCGGGAAGTGCGGGAAGAGCGGGCCCACCAGGTTGCTGATGAGGCATACGCCGTGCCGGGGGAGCCACACCACGCAGCTGTCGATGGTTTCGCCCCCTGGGGTGGCGATGAGCTCGAGGTCGACGTCGCCGACGCGGAGCCCGAGGCGACGATCGAAAGTGACGTCGGGGACCGGCTTGTCCTGGCGCATGGCGACACCGGGGTTTTCGGCCGCGATCTCCCGTGCCCGTCGTCCGCTGACGTCGAACCAGATGGCGGCCGTGCGCAGCCGCAGTTCGGCGATGCGCTCGTCGTCGTGCTGGCACGCTCGGTTGTTCGCCTGGGCCACGTACCGGGTGCCGGGATCTTTGAACAACCCCACGCCGCCGACATGATCGACATGGGCTTGGGTGGTGACGACATAAGGCGTGGGACCGGGGCACACCGCGTCGAAGACGCGCTTGTGATGAGGGGCCTCGTAGCCCATCCCGGTGTTCACGATGACCCGTCCCGCCTTGGTGACGAGCATGTACGCCGCCGTCGTCCCCCCCGAGCGGAACAGGTAATCGGTGATGCGGTAGGCGGGGTCGTCGTAGACCGGGGTCAAGAGCTCTTTGCCGGGCCGCTCGTCGATGAGCCGATCGACACCGGCGCTCATGTGACCTCCGCCTGCACGGGGACGGCATCGTGATAGAACCCGAACACGTTTCGCACCTCCTCGGGATCGACGCCGAAGTCGGCCCGCAGGTCGTAGACGATCTGACCCTCTTTGTCGCGGGGGTGATCGGCGACATACTTCCCGATCCGTGCCCGCGCCCCGTCGGTCATCGCCAGACCGGCCACGTCGTAGATGCGTTCGACCGTGGCCATGTCATCGGCCATGAATTCGTGGAAGAGCACCTCCTGGCACCGGTCGGGTGGGACGAGGTGCCGGTCTCGCAGCGAGGCCTCGAGCAGGCGACGGATCCGGTCGGTCCAGTACGAGAGGTAGTAGTCGGGCGCCGGGGTCCGGTAGTTCATGCGGGCCGCGTACGCGGTCATCGTCGCCGCCGACTGCACCACCGACACGGGGTCGCGGTGGGTGATGACGATGGTGGCATCAGGGAAGACGGTGAGCAGGGGTCCGAGCTGCTCGAGGTGTTGCGGCGATTTGAGCACCCACCTCTCCCCCGGCCTCCGCCACTGCAAGATCTGGAGCACGGTCTTCAGGTAGGCGTAGTGCGGTGTCTGGTCGTGGGACAGATAGTGGTCGCGCCAGCCCGGAACACGGGCGACCCATTCGAGCTGATAACTCGAGAAGTCGGGAAGCTGCAGCTCGAGCTCCTCGTGGACGTGGTCCGGTCGCATGGGGTGCATCGCCGCCAGATACGGCAACATCGCCTCCATCCCCTCCCACGCCTGCTCCGCCCGCCGGTACCGGGGGTCGGTGCCGTCTTCGGGAGACGGTTCGTTGTCGTCGGGGACCGGCTCGTAGCTCTCCCACAGCGGGAGCGAACGTAGGCGATCGTCAGCGGCGATGAGGTTCACCAGGTGCGTAGTACCTGAGCGGGGTAAACCGACGACGATGATCGGTGCCACGATCTCGGTCTCGAGGATCTCGGGGTGCCGTGTCAGCAGATCCCGGATCCGCAGTCGGTTGCTTGCATAGCGGACGCAGTCCCGAAACAGCGTCAAACGCCCCAGGCCCGTGCGCTCGGGATCGGCGTCGACCTCGGCCAACCACAGGCGAAGGCGACCGCGGAAGTCGTTTGGCCCGAAGTCGTCGAGCCCAGTGCGCTCGGCGGCGGCCTCCAGCACGGCGCCTTCGGTCAGGTCCACGGGGTGGCGTTCACCGTGGTCGAGCGCCAGGCGTTGGACGTCGGTGAGCCGAGGCTCACGCAAGTCGGTGATGCGAATGCGTCCGGTCATCCCTGCACCGAGAAGCCCCCGTCGACGGGGATGGTCTGGCCGGTGACGTAGCGGGCTGCGGGGCTGGCGAGGAACAGCACGACGGGCGCCACATCCGAAGGAGTGCCGAGACGACGCATCGGGGTGCGGTCGAGGATGGGCCCGGTGAGCTCCTCGAACGGCAGCATGGGCGCGGTCATGTTCGTTTCGATGAGCCCGGGCGCGACCGCATTCACCCTGATCCCGTGGCGCGCCCACGCCACCGCCAGCGTTTTGGTGAGCTGCACCACAGCGCCCTTGGCGGCACCGTAGCCGGGAACGACCTCGATGCCGAAGAAGCTCGACATCGAGCCCACGTTGACCACGCTTGCCCCGCTGTCGATGGCACTCGCCTCGAGGAGCGGTTTGCACGCCATGGCCATCCGGAATGCGGCGAACAGATTGACGGCGACAACCTCTTCGAACACCTCCGGGTCGTACTCGCTGCGGCCGCCGGGCAGGTTCTGGCCGGCATTGTTGACGAGCACGTCGAGGGTGTCGAGCCCGCCTGCCACGGCACGAATCGCGTCGGGATCGGGGAGCCGGCACCGGTGATACGCGAACCCGCTCAGGTCATGGTCGTAGTCACCGGACGAGCGCCGGGTCCCGGTGATCGTGACGTGGGCGCCCGCCTCCCGGAACGCGCTGGCCACACCGAGACCGATGCCGTTGGAGCCGCCCGTGACCAGGACGTGGGCACCTGCGTAGTCGAAGCTCGCTGCTACCACACCGCCTCCCATTGGCGCGATCGGGCCGAGCGGACCATGGCGAGCGCACCGCGCAGCTCACCCAGCGCGTAGGCCGCACCGACGTTCGGCATGACGCCGTCGAGCACGGCCGCCTCGAAGGCGGCGATCTGGTGGTCGTAGCTCTCCAGGTAGCCGCCCTGCCCGACAATCGTGCCGCGGGGGTCGGACCCGTCGTAGACCTTCACCCGACCCAGCACGTCGATGACCACCTCGGCGCGACTGCCGGTGACCTGGAAAAGCGGGAGCGGGGCGACGGGACCAGGCGAAAGGACGGCGTCGAAGCTCGCCACCACCCCCGAGTCGAAGCGACACAGGGCCCGGCACATCGACTCCCCCTCCATGGCCTCATAGGGGCGACCGGTAGCAGCGACCACCTCGACCAGTTCGCCCAACCACATCCGCAAGGGGCGCAGCCAATGCGACCCGGCATCGATGGCCACGCCTCCACCCGCCTCCGCCATCGAGAAGCGCCAGTTGCCCTCGCCCAGGAATTGGTCCATCGGGGGGGCACAGTGCCACGCCCGGGCCGTGATCACCTCACCCAGGACACCGTCGTCGATGAGGTCCTTGGTCAGTACGACCTCGGGCCAGTACTGAGCATTCTCGGCCACCAGAAACACGGTGGACGACGATCGGGCCGCCGCCAGGATGCGGTCGCACGAGTCGAGGGACGGTGCCATGGGCTTCTCGAGCAACACGTGCTTGCCGGCCCGGAGGGCGGCGACCGCCACTTCCTCGTGGTGCCGGTGCGGGACCATGATCAAGGCCGCATCGAAGGTGCCGGCCGCCAGGGCCTCGCTCATGGACCGGAAGGGCTCAGCGCCGGTTTCCTTCGACATCGCCGCGGCCCGGTCGCGGTCGACGTCGATGGCGGCGGTGACCTCGGTCCTGGGTGCGGCGCTACGCAGCGCCGTCAGGTGCCATTGTGCGATGGCACCGCAGCCGACGAACGCCAACCGCAGCCGACGTTCGGCGGCGGAACGCGGCGCGATCATGCGGGGTACCCTACGTGTGCGCCATGGAAGCTGCACGGTCCCGAGTCACACTCCCCGGCCCCGTTCGTCAGAACGGCTACGTCGTACGCGACCTCGCTGCAGCCATCGATGCGTGGGTGAACATCGGCGTGGGCCCCTGGCTCCTGCTACCCCACCTCACGCAGACGGGTTCCATCTACCGGGACCAACCGACCGAGCCGGTGGTGTCCATCGCCTTCGCCAACTCGGGCGACATGCAGCTCGAGCTCATCGAGCAGGAGGACGACTCGCCCAGCATCTATCGCGAATTCCTCGACGCCGGGCGTGAAGGATTCCACCACCTGGCGTGGTGGGCCGAAGACTTCGGCACCGTGACTCGTGCCGTTGAGGGCGCCGGCTGGCCGGTCGTGTACGCGGGCAACGCCGGCGGCATGGCGCAGTTCGCCTATTACGATGCGGGGGGCTTCACGAGCACCGTTATCGAACTCATGGAACTGACCGACGCCACCCGCTGGCTCGTGGCCACGGTGCGGGACGCGGCCGCCGATTGGGACGGCACCGATCCTGTCCGCAATCTCGTCTGAGGTCAGTCCTCACTGAAGCGGTGCTCGAGGACCGCACCGTCGCGGAACACCGACACCGGACCATCGTCACTGACCGCGATCACCGTCGCGATCGGGTCGACGCGGCTGTAGCGACGGCCCGAGGTGTAGCGGGTGCCTCGCAATGCCTCGACGGTCTCTTCCGCCATGGCGTTGGGCACGAGCCGAACGCCGAGATGGCGCAACACGCCCTCGGCATCGAAGAACGCCGCACCATCGACCTGGGCGAGCGCGCGGCTCAGCGGTGCGAGATGAGATGCCCTCTGCGATTCTCGGGACGCTCTACGTGACACTCGCACCCACGGCGCGCCTCGGCCTTGAAGGCGCCGCGCTGGTCGTCGTCGCCGTGCAGGGCGTCATCGCCGTCGGTGTCGCCATCGCCGCCACCAGGCTCTCGGCCCGATGAGCCGCCACGACGGTCGCGTGCGGCGAACGTCGGTCATGAAATTCACGGGAAGGTGCTCGCGGCGAGGCTTCGAACGGAGATCAATGCCCTCCGCCGGGAGTAGCTGGCACCGGTATCGACATGGCCCGGTCGGTGCGACCGATCTCCTTCGACAAGTGCGCCCCGATCGTGTCGATGCCAAGGACACCGCCACATAGACATGCAAGGAGGGCGGCAGTCGCGATCTTCGTTCTGAAGGGCCGGGTCTGGACGTTCATGGACATCTCCCCCAGTTTGGGACGTGGGTCTTTGGGCGGCGTTGGAGGTTGCTGTGAACCGGCCATGAATCGCCCCTTCTTGCCATATCCAAACGCTCAGTGACCCCGCACATGGCTCGGGGCCAACCAAGGTCCGACCCGCCCCAGGAAGAGGAGCCCGAGGAGGACGCCCGCGACGAGGCTCGCTGCGATCGTCCACTGGCGAAGGACGGCGCCGCCCACATCTCGCCGGGTGCGGCGGATCCAGTCGCGGGGTGCCAGCATGGCCGTCTCGGCGATGTGTGCGAGCACATGGATGGTCATCGCACCGAACCACAAGACGAAGCTGGCCTTGTGCAAGAAGAGGAGTCGCCTCTGCCATGCCGAGCCGGCCAGGAGAAGTGCAATCCCGCTGGCGAGGACCACCACGGTCAAGACGACAACAAAAGGCCCGAGCAGGCGAAGGAGGACGGGCGGCGGACCCTTGCGTCGATAGGCAGGGGTACCGAGGTAGTAGCGGACCATGCGGTAGGAGGTGCTGCAGATCTTCACGAGGACCGGAGGAATGAGAAGCATGCCGATGAAGACGTGGAGGGACAGCAGGCGGTGGATCCTGAGGATGGTCACGCCTTCAGCGGCGAGAAGGACGAGGAGGACGGCGGCTGTCGAGCCCGTGAGACGAGCGTTTGACTGCGTGCCGTCCGTTTCGCGGTCCCGAGGCTCGCTCGGGTCACGAGCCGCATAGCGGCGGTAGGGGCCAGATCCCATCGTTTCAGCGCACGTACAACTCGCCGTCAGAGCCCTTGCTGATGGCGAGACGCGCCAGGCCGGTCGTTGCGGGCCCATTCTCGACAGCCCCGGTTTCAGCGTTGAACACCGAGCCGTGACAGGGGCAGGCGAAGAGCTTGTTCCCCTGGTCGTACCGGACAACGCATCCCGCGTGGGGACACACGGCATCGAAGGCCAGAAACCTACCCCCGCTGGGCTGGATGACGACGGAA
>Ga0209415_10016764_pt1 | contig 11729 bp, 7 predicted proteins | sample PeaSoiSIISIP2007_FD_187696 | JGI IMG/M metagenome (GOLD analysis project Ga0209415, IMG submission 187696) | Peat soil microbial communities from Weissenstadt, Germany - SII-SIP-2007 (SPAdes) (version 2) | ecosystem: Environmental > Terrestrial > Soil > Wetlands > Peat | place: Germany... | reverse complement strand
ACGACGGCACCAGCTACCTATCTTCGACTGAGCTCTACGACCCCGCGACCAACAGCTTCGCCGCCGCCGCCGATACCGCTGCCATGAACACCGCAAGAGATGGCGCCGCAGCGATACTGCGCCCTCTGAGTCCGAGCCCCACTCCAACAGCGACCGCGAAACCGAGGCGTACACCTACGCCAACCGCGACCCGCACACCCAGGCCGACGCGCACACCTACACCCACGCGCACCGCCACTCCCACCCCAACTCCGACGCCAACGCCGAGTCCCCTGGTAACGCTGATGCCGTCGACGCTGGACTTCGGAACCGTAATCGCTGGTCAGAGTTCGGCTCCGAGCACCGTTACGCTGAGCAATGGATCCGGAAAGAAGCTTACCATCAGCGGCACCGCTATCGGCATCGACTACAAGGTTGTCAGCACCACGTGCTCATCGACGCTGAACGCTGGTCAGTCCTGCACCTATATGCTGGCCTTCCATCCTCAGAGCGCCGGAACCAAGAACGAGTTATTTAAGGTCTTCGACAGCGCCACTAACAGTCCGCAGAAGGTCAAATTGCACGGCGTCGCCACGCGCCGCGCACCCACGCCTACACCGTCACGTACGCCCACGCCTACTCCCACTCGAACACCTACGCCGAGTCCCATCTGCACCGGCTGCTTGCGGGTTACGCCCACTCCAACCCCCAGTACTACGCCGACGGCCACTTCTACGCCGACGCCTACGGCCACGCCCTCGCCCTTAATCGGCCCGGTCGATGGGAATAGTACCGGAACTGGATCAACGCATAGCGCGGCAATCACCGCGCCGCGCGGCGCAGGCGCAGCGCGTACACCGGCAGGCCGCTTAGCACGATCAAAAGCCCCGGCCAGGTGGAGCGCGGCTTCATGATCAGCAGGTCCACCATCAGCACGATCGCGGCGACGATATAGGCCGCGGGAACGTACGGGTAACCCCAGGCGCGGTAGGGGCGCGGCTCGCGCGGGCGGGTCGCGCGCAGGACGAAGACCGCGCCGACCGTCAGCACGTAGAACAGCAGATTGGCGAAGATCACGTAGTCGAGCAGTTCGCTGTAGCTCCCCGAAAGCGCCAGCACCGCAGACCACGTGCCTTGCATCACCAGCGCGACGCCCGGCACCAGGGCGCGATTGAGCCGCCCGGCGGAGCGGAAGAAGACGCCGTCCTTGGCCATCGCGTAGGTCACGCGCGCTCCGGTGATAATCAGCCCGTTGGCGCATCCGAAGGTCGAGATCATCACTAGCGCCGCGGTCAGCGCGGCCCCGGCTCTGCCCCACACCATCTCCATCGCCGCAGCGGCGACCCGGTCGACGCGGGCGTTCGAAATCCCGCGCCCGAAGACGTCGGCCGCGGCCGCAGTGGCGTTTACCGGCAGCTCGGCCATGTAGGAAAGGTTGGTCAGGATGTAGAGCAGGATTACCAGCCCAGTGCCGAACGCGAGCGCGAGCGGCAGGTCGCGCCTTGGGTTTCGCACCTCGGCGGCGGTGAAGGTGACGCTGGCCCACGCGTCGGCGGAGAACAATCCGCCCACCATCGCGGCGCCGAAGGCGCTCAGCAGGCCTAGCGACAGCGGGCGCGTACCAAAAAACGCTCGCGCGCCGCCGAAATTGATTCGCAGGGCGTCGTGCCTGGGCGCGATAAAGAGCCCGAGCGCGACAATCAACATCAGCGAAAGGATTTTGAAGCTGGTGAAGAAGTTCTGCACCTGGCGGCCGGTTTCGAGCCCGCGCAGGTTGATCGCGGTGAGCGCCGCGATTACCAGGATCGCGCCGGCCTGCTCGCTCGAAAGCGCTAGCCGCCCGACGCCGAGCGGGATCGGCGCGCCCAGCGCGGGCCATATCACCGCCGCGAAGCGCGCGAACGCCACCGCGACCGCGGCGATGGTGCCGGTCTGCACCACCAACAGCAGCGTCCAACCGAAGAGGAAGGCGCACAACGGGCCATAAGCCTCGCGCAGATAGACGTACTGGCCGCCCGCCTGCGGCATCATCGCGGCGAGTTCGCCATAGGCGAGCGCTCCCGCGATCGTCATCAGGCCGCTAGTGAGCCACACCGCCAGCAGTCCCGCCGGAGAGCCCACGTAACGCGCGATATCGGCCGAAACGATAAAAATTCCCGAACCGATCATCGATCCGGCGACGATCATCGCCGAGTCGAACAGCGACAGCACCGGTCTCAGCCCTTCGGAAGGGGCTTCCGCGGCGCCGCTTTTAGACCGGCTGGCCATCCTCATCGATCCACAACCCATCACCTCGAGGCATTTTTCTCCGTGGTTGATCTTGAGGCAAAAAGAGACTTAGCTTTTAAGTCGGGCGTCCGACCATTCTTACCACGAGGAGATATCATGGCAGCAAAGAAAGCCGCTCGGCCGTCGCGTTCGCGCCCACGTGGGGCATCTTCCGCACCGGCAGGTCAACTAAAGCAATTACGCGCGACGGTGCAAGAGCTCCGCGCGAAGCTGGCGCAAGCGACGCACAAGCGCCGGCTTGACTTGCGCGTGCTGAGCGAAGCCAAACGCGCGCGCGAGCAGGTCTCGCGGCAGATGAACGCGCTGCGCGAACAGGGACGGAAGCTCGCCGGCGAGCTGAGAAAAGCGTTGACCGATGGCGACCGGCGGCAGAAAGCGCGTGACCAGGCGCTGGCTAAGATCGCCGAGCTCAAAGCCGAGTTGATACGCAAGACCGAGGCCCTCAAGCACAAGTCGCACGAACTCGGACAGCTTGCGCGGGAATCAGCTCATCGCGCCCGCGCGATTCTTCAGGAGCAGCCGGAATCTGTGCAACAGCACGCTGCCGCGGCCGCCGAGCCGACCGCGACCACTGAGGTCAAGCCGGCGATAGGCGCCGAGGCCGAGCCGCCACCGTCCAAGAACTAGGGCATCTAGTCAAGGATGTCCAAGCCGGCCGCGTTTGCTGCCCAGGGCGTGGGCGGTAACCGATACGCGGCCACAGTGGGGTTTCCGCGATTGGGGTTAACCAAGGCGTCGCCGCCGCCGCTTCAATAAGATCTATTTTGGAACCATTTGTTTTGATTCTTGCCACGCGACCGGTTACACTGCGCGCCAGCGTCGGTCGTGAGGAGGAGGATGGAGAGGTGGAACGATGGCGCGCTAGCCGCTTTAATTCGGTTTTCGGTTCTGCGACAGCCGGTATCAGCGAACCCGAACTCGATATGAGACGCACGCCGCCGCGTCGCGGCGGTCGGATCGCGGGCTTGTTCGCCGCCTGGCGTTGGCTGGTCCCAGGCCGCGCCGGTTTGGGACCGCCGACACGTTCGATCGATCGCGAGCTGGAAGAGTCCTGGCCCTCGTGGCATCGCTAGCGGCATTCCATGCCGGCGGGGCACTGTGCTCACTTCGTTCGAGTTGGTGGCAAGACTCGCAGTGGCATAAAACAGGCTTGTGTTCCCCTTCCCCGCTGGGGAAGGGGCCGGGGGTTAGGTAGACCTCTCCCCTAACCCCTCTCCTACGCGGAGAGGGGTCGAATGTTCTTCGAGTCTTGCCACCAACCCGAGCAACGCGAGTTTTTCACCGACTGCTCGCTTCGCTCCAATCTTCTTAATTTCCAACCAACTCGACCAACGGGAGCGGTCTCTGAAAAACCCGACGGCATGGAATGCCGTGCCGCCGACGGCATGGAATGCCGCGCGCTAGCGGCCGAACTCGGAGGACCGCAGGGTGCCGGCGCGCAGGCTGCGCTCCTTCATGATCGCGAAAAATACCGGGACCAGGATCAGCACGTGGATAGTCGAGGTGATCATGCCGCCCACGATCGGCGCCGCGATCGGCCGCATCAGGTCCGAGCCGATTCCGCTCTCCCACAGGATCGGTGCCAGGCTCAGCATCACCACCGTCACCGTCATCAGCTTGGGCCGCAGCCGCTGCACCGCGCCCTCGATCGCCGCTTCCTCAATCGCTTCCTTATCGATCAGGCCCTGCTCCAGGCGCAGGTTCAGCGCCTCGTGCAGATAGACCACCATCACCACGCCGGTTTCGACCGCGATTCCGAACAGCGCGATATAGCCGACCCACACCGCGACGCTGAAGTTGAAGCCGAGCAGGTATTGCAGCACCAGGCCGCCGCTCATCGCGTAAAGGCACGGGATGATCAGCACCACCGCTTCGACCATCGAATTAAACAGCATGTAGAGCAGGATGAAGATCACGCCGAACACCACCGGCAGGATATAGGCCAGGCGCCGGCGCGCCCGTAGCTGGAACTCATACTCGCCCGACCATTTGAGCGTGTAGCCGGTGGGCAGCCGCAGTTGGTGGTCGATCACTTGTTGCGCGCGCGTCACGTAACCGCCGTAGTCGCTGGTCGACAGATCGATATAGACGTAGCCGGTGAGCTGGGCATCCTCGTCGCGGATCGCGGAGGGCCCCGGCCTGAGCTCGAGCCGCGCCGCTTCGCCGAGCGGAATCTGGGCTCCGCTGGGCGTCATCAGCAGGACGCGCCTGAGCGCGTCGAGGTTGTCGCGGTAGTCGGCCAGGTAGCGGACGTCGATCGGGTAGCGCTCGCGTCCCTGGACCGTGACCGCGATATTCTCGCCTCCGATTCCGGAACTCACCGCGCGCTGGACGTCGCCGACGGTGAGCCCGTAGCGAGCCGCCACCGCGCGGTCGACCGCGATCTCGAGATAGAAGCCCTGCGATACTCTTTCCGCGAACACTCCGCGGGTGCCCTCGATCGGCGCCAGTAGTTGCTCGAGCTCGATACCGATACGCTGAATCTCGGCCACGTCCGGCCCCTGGATCTTGAGCCCGACCGGAGTCTTGATCCCGGTCAGTTCCATGTCGAGCCGGTTCTTCACCGGCATCGTCCAGGTGTTGGGCACGCCGGGGAAGCGCAGCTTGGCGTCCATTTCCTGGACCAGCCGCTCGTAGGTCATGCCGGGACGCCACTGGCTGGGGGGCCTCAGCATGATCGTGGTGTCGAACATCTCGATTCCGGCATTGTCGGTGGGACTGTCGGAACGCCCGGCGGTTCCGAACACGCTTACCACTTCCGGGAAGCCGCGGATTATCTGGTCCTGCTTCTGCATCAAATCGATGGCCGAAGTATTCGAAATTCCCGGCAGCGCGGTCGGCATGTACAGGCTCGAGCCCTCGAACAGCGGCGGCATGAACTGGCTGCCGATCCGGAGCGCGAGCGGCGCCGTGGCCAGCAGAAACAGCACGTTGACCGCGATCGTGAGCCGGCGATGGCGCATGCAGAATCGGATCACCGGCAGGTAAAGCGCCTGGGAGAAGCGCGATACCGGATTCTCTTCTTCCGGTCTCAGCCGCCGGCCGCGGATGAACAGCAGCATCAGCGCCGGCACGATCGTGATCGCCAGGATCGAGGAGAAGGTGATCGCGAAGGTCTTGGTATAGGCCAGCGGGCTGAACATCCGCCCTTCCTGCGATTCGAGCATAAACACCGGCAGGAAGGAGACCACGATGATCACCAGCGAGTAGAAGATCGGCCGGCCCACCTGCTTGGCCGCTCCCAGCAGGATATGCCTGCGGCCCGATTCGTCGATCGCCGCCCATCCGCTCTGCTGCGCCGCGTGCTGAGCCTCGGACAGCCGGCGGTAGCCGTTCTCCACCATCACGATCGAGGCGTCGACCAGCACCCCGATCGCCAGCGCCAGGCCGCCCAGGGACATGATGTTGGAGCTGACGTGCAGGTAGTACATCGGGATGAAGGAGGCGAGCACCGCCAGCGGCAGGGTTAGGATCGGAATCAGGGCCGAGCGGAAGTGGAACAGGAAGACGATAATCACCAGGCTTACGATGATCGCTTCCTCGATCAGTTCGCGCTTGAGCGTGGCGATCGAGTCCTCGATCAGTCCCGAGCGGTCGTAACCGGCAACGATCTCGACTCCCGGCGGCAGGCTCTTGCGCAGTTGGTCCAGCTTGCGCTTGACCCCGTTGATCACGTTGAGTGCGTTCTCGCCGAAGCGCATCACCACGATCCCGCCGACCGCCTCGCCAGCGCCGTTCCATTCCGCGAACCCTTCGCGCAGGTCGGGCCCCAGGGTGACCATTCCCAGGTCGCGGATCAGCACCGGCGTGCCGTTATTGGTCGCGACCGCGATCTGTTCGAGATCGGTGACCGAGTTCACGTAGCCCAGCCCCAGGACGTTGTAGCTGGCGCCGCTCATCTCCAGCACTCGCCCGCCGACCTCATTGTTGCTGTCGCGGATCTTGTCGATCACGGTCTCGAGCGGGATGTGCAGGGCGAGCAGGCGGTTGGGATCCAGCCGCACCTGGTATTGCCGGACGAAGCCGCCGATCGAGGCGACTTCGGCCACTCCCGGCACGGTCTCGAGCGCGTAGCGGACGTGCCAGTCCTGGAGGCTGCGCAGATCGGCCAGGTTCAATCGATGGCTGCGATCGAGCAATACGTATTCGTACACCCATCCCGCGCCGGTGGCGTCCGGTCCCAGCATCGGCGCGACCGCCGGGGGCAGCCTGCCGGCCAGCCCCTGCAGGTATTCCAGCACCCGGCTGCGCGCCCAGTAGATATCGGTGCCGTCCTCGAACACCACGAACACGTAAGAATCGTTGGCCATGGTCTGGGCACGCACCGCCTTGACGTGGGGCGCGGCCAGCAGCGTGGTGACGATCGGGTAGGTGACCTGGTCCTCGATTATTTTGGCCGGCTCGCCCATCCACTGGGTATGGACGATCACCTGGACGTCCGAAATATCAGGCAGCGCGTCGAGCGGTATCCGGTCGAGCGACCAAACTCCCGCGACGATCAGAATCACCACGCCCAGGAACACCAGGAAACGGTTGCTATTGCAGGTGTCGATGATACGCTCGATCATAGTTTGCCCGCCCCTACATGCCGCCGCCGGCCGAGACCTCGAGCTGTCGCATCGCTAGTTGACTGCCACCTTTTTGCGCCACGATCGTCACCTGCCAGGTGCCGCCGGATTCGAGATTGACATCGGTGACATAGGTCCCGTTGCCTTGCTCGGCCGCCTTGGCCTGGATGCGCGTCGCGGGCATTCCCATCGCCGGCATCCCGGCCATGAAGAAGGTAACCGAGACCTCGGCACCGTTGACCGCCGCGCCTTTGGCGTCGCGCAGAGAGCACGTGACCTTGTTGCGCCCGCGATAGGGAGGGTTCGGGTCGGTGGTCATCTCGATCGTCGCCCCGCCCACCGCGAGCGCGATCGCGGGCTGGCCGCCCGGCGCGGGGGTGGGCGGCGCGAAGCCGCCGAGCGCGGCTTGCAGTTGGCTCTCTGAATCGATCAGAAAATTCGCCGAGCTGACGATTCGCTCACCCGCGCTAAGCCCGCTCAGCACCACGTAATCCTGACCCACGTGCGGGCCGAGCTCGACCTCGCGCGGGGTCAGATAACCGTCGCCGCGGTCGACGAAGGCCACGTTGCGGGTGCCGCTGCGCAGCACGCCGCTGTCGGGAATCGCCAGCCGCCGGCCCATCGGCATCCGCAGCGTCATCCGCGCGAACATCCCCGGCATCAACTTGCCGGCGCGATTGTCGAAGTCGCAGCGCACCTTAATTGTGCGCGTCGCGGGATCGATTTGCGGCCAGATGAAATCGACCCGGCCGTTGAAGCGCTCGCCCGGATAGGCGTCGACCGTGAGCGCGGCGGGATCGCCGAGCTTGACCTTGCCGGCTTCGTCCTGGAAGACCGCTATGTAGGCCCATAGCCTGGAAAGGTCGGCGATAGTGTAGAGCTTGGTTTCCGGCTGAACGTACATGTTCGGCAACACGTTGCGTTCGACCAGATAGCCGCTCATCGGTGCGTCGATCTCGAGCGCGCGGCGGACCTTGTGGTCGCGCGCGAGCTGGCGGATTTGGCGCTCGGATATCCCCCACAGCCTGAGCCGTTCGCTGGCCGCGTCGATTAGCGAGGCGGCGTCCGCGGCGACCCCCTCGACGCTGCTGTGCGCAAGCCGATCTCCGGCCTTGAGCGCCAGCAGATACTCCTGCTGGGTACTGACCAGGTCCGGACTGTAGATCGTGAACAGCGGCTGGCCGCGGGTCACGCGCTGATAGGTCTGGTTGGCATAAACCTTTTCGATCCATCCGGCGAAGCGGGTCTGCACGTAAGCTTCGAGCTGCTCGTCGGGCTCGATAGTGGCGGTAGCGTCGAGCAGGTCGGTGATGTCCTTTTCCCGCACCGTCGCGAATTGCAGCCCGATAAGCTGGCGCCGTTCGGGCGAAACATGAACCGGAGCCAGCGCCGGCGCGTCGGCGGCGAAGCCCGGCGCCACCGGCGTGACCGCCAGCAACAGCATCACGGCCGTGCGCAGGCCTGATCGCGACCATCCCTGATATCGCCGGATACCGCCGTCGAGCGCGCTCGAAGCCGGGCGCGAGCCATTAGTCGCCGCGGATCTGCTCATTTCAAGTCACCCACAACTTGTTCGATTTTGGCTAGCGCGATCTCGTGGTCGGCGACCTCGCGGTAGTACTCCTGGTTTACGTTCAAGAGGTCGATAACTGCCGAGAGTAGGCTTTGAAAATCGACCTTGCTCACGCGATACGCCGCCAGCGCCGCCTCGAGCGAGTTTCGCGCCTGGGGGATCAACCCCTCGCGATAGATCGTCAGCACCCGCTCGGCGGTCTGGAAAGCGATCACCTGCCGATCGACGGCAGCCGTCATGTCGAGCGAGCGCGCACGGACTTGCGCTCGCGCCGCTTGAAGTTCGAGCTCTGCTTGCTCGATCGCGGGAGTCTGTTTGCGCCAGAAATAGAGCGGGATCTTGGCGCCCAGCGTCAACAGGTAATAGTCGCGGAACCGCTGGCCGGTGTGCTGAAACATATAGCCGACGCTGAAGTCGGGCTGATAGCCCTTGCGCGCCAGCTCGAGTCCGCTGCGGCCGCGTTCCTCCATCGCGTGCTGCATCCCGAGCTCGGGCGAGCGCGCGTCGACCAGCTTGCGGAGCTCGGGGCCGCTCAGGCGAATCGTGCTCGGCGTGAGCTCGCCCGTTTCGACGTCGGGCGAATCGGCGTCGCGTCCGAGTACCGCCTTGAGTTCGAGCTGGACCTGGTCGCCGTCCTGATGATGCATCGCCAGCTCCTTCAGGATTGCGGTTAGCTGGAGCCGCGCCTTGATCACGTCCTGCTGCTGGCCTTGGCCGACCCGATAACGGGTTTCGGCGATTTCCGCGATGCGGCCGAGCTCGTCATGGATTTGATGAAGCAGGGCGTCAATCTTGTCGTGATAGCAGAGTTCGAAGTAAAGCTCGCGGACCTTTTCGGCGACCTCGCGCCGCGCGGTTTCGTATTGCTGGCGCGCGTATTCAGCGTCCTTTTGCGCGATCGCCGCTTGCAGGCCAAGCTTGCCGGGGAAGGGCACATCCTGCGAAGCGCCGAAGCCGAGGTAGGCGAAATCGCTGTTGCCGAGGCCGGAACCGGGGCCGGGATCGCCGACCGAGAAGTGCTGGAATGTGATCTGCGGGTCGGGCAGCGTGCCGGCCTGAACCGGCGCCCTGGTCTGCGCCTGCCAATGATTGCGCGCGGCCTCGATCAGCGGACTGTGCGCCATCGCTTCCTCGACCAGCGCATCGAGACCGCGCGCGCTGTCTCCGCGATGCCCCGCTGCTTTTTCGTCGGCCGTCGCCGCCGACTGTGGTCCGGCGAACGCCGCGCCGCCGATACCAATCATCAGCGCCGCCGCAAATACGACCGCGATTATGTGCGTCTTCAATGCTCTCTCTCCTGATCGATCCGGACGGCGGCCTCGTTTCCTGGCGTCCGTTTCTCCTCTTGTCCGAATTCGCGCAAGCATGGCGGCGCGAAACCGCCCGCCCGGTCAGCCGGGCGAGCGATCGCGCCGCGCGCTCTTACCGCTTTCTCCCAAGATGCCTCGCCGTGCCGGCCCTCATTTGGCTTTTTTCGCCATCTCGCGGTGCTCCGCGGCCAGCAGCTTCGCGTCCTTTGCCGCGCCCTCGAAGTACTTGGCCATCTGTTCGCAGTGATTCCGCATGTCGCTCGGCTTGACGTGGAGATCGGCATACGTCTTGGCAAGCTTTCTGTGAAATTCAGCTTTGGAGTCGTTGTCGGCCGCTTCGCGATCGTAGTAAGCCGCGATCGCTTCGTGGTCGGCAGGCGTTTTCGCGTTGGCAATCATTTGCTCGAGGTCTGCCTCTTGAGCGGCACTCGCCCCCATCGTGGGCATGGGCAGCGCCGTCACGAGCACCAGGAAAGCCAGAGCGCAAAGTATCGTTACCGGTTTCATAATCATTCATCTCCTTCCTTCGTGAACATTCTGGTCGTCGCGCCTTGCCTAAAGTCCTGTTCGAACTTGCGAAAGCGCGCCGTCGCGAAAGTGCCCGCCCGGTCAGCCGGGCGGAACTGTCACGATCAACGAACAACGAACAACTTGGGAGGAAAGAAACGATCAGATCTGAAGCGAGCAGAGCTGATGAAGCATGGCCGCGGGCGGACAGAGCGCCGAAGCACGCACGACGGGAGCGGCTTCCGCGCAGTACGCTATGGCGGCTGTCGCGGTCGAGAAAACCGCGGCGCGCATCTCCTGGGCCGGATTCGGTTTGGCGAAGGTTGCCTGCGCCGGCGGAGGCTGCGGAGCGGTCTTGCAGCAGTCCATCTGATGAGCGGGCGTCGTGTGACGAGCGGGCATCGTTCCCTCGGGGCACCTCGGGCCGCAGCAATCGGCGGCGGCCTCGGTCACGGTAGCGAAGCCCGGTGCTACGCTGATCGGTATCAGCGCGGCGATCACCAACAGTAGTACGACGAATCTAGCCACTGCCAGTCTTTTACTCTCTCTTATGACTCAAGGCAAATGTCCACGCCGCTCGCGGCATTCCATGCCGGCGGGGCACTGTGCTCACTTCGTTCGAGTTGGTGGCAAGATTCACCGCTTCTAGCCCGGAGGGGAAGAACGAGTCTTGCCACGGACCCGAGCAACGCGAGCGCAACGTTCCGACGGCATGGAATGCCGCCTAACCCGTTGCTGGAAGGGCAAACGGAAAAGCCGCGCCTTGGAGTCGCCACGAGCGCTCGCCTGAAGAGCAGCCTACGTCGATTTTGGATCGCGTGCCGGACCGCGACGCGGCGCGAAGGCCGAGAATCTTACCTTGGCCGAGCGCCGCGCGGCCGGGCGCGCCTTCCACTCTTACTTCACTTGACAATACACGAAACATCTGCGCGCGGTCTGTCATGGGACAGATAGTTTGATCGAGGCGGGATTGGAGGAAATGAGGACTAAAGCACCGAACGTCCACCTTAAACGAGAAGGTCGACCAAGTAGCGCTTGTTCAGTTGGCTCAGGTGTTCGCTGACCACGGGCGATGCCCCGCTCGACCATGACCTTCTTAATTCCGGGTAGCTCTGGCGCTGGAACTCGACTTCCGAGCCTTCCACTATCTCGCTGAACTCCGCGATCCGCCGGCGATGCTCCGCGAACACCGAAAATGAATCAGCGTTTAGCGGTTCCCAGAAGAGATACAAGAGCACCTTGCGATGCTCCGTAGCAGAGCGTCGAATGCCCAGATAATGCTTTACCAGTTGCGCGGCGTCCAATCCGCCGAAATGGTCCGGCTCCTTGCGAATAAGTTTAAAGACCTCGTGCCACCCGGCGTCCATCTTCTCTACGAGCGGATCATAAGCAGGCTTAAATTCGCCGCGTTTTCCCCGCAGGTATTCAGTGCACTTCGACTCAACCGCGACTAGCACGTCTGAGCCTCTTATTACGACGTCGAGGTTCGGCGGCTCGCTGCGG
>Ga0209415_10016763_pt1 | contig 11732 bp, 9 predicted proteins | sample PeaSoiSIISIP2007_FD_187696 | JGI IMG/M metagenome (GOLD analysis project Ga0209415, IMG submission 187696) | Peat soil microbial communities from Weissenstadt, Germany - SII-SIP-2007 (SPAdes) (version 2) | ecosystem: Environmental > Terrestrial > Soil > Wetlands > Peat | place: Germany... | reverse complement strand
ACCAGATGGACCTTCCGGCTGCGGCCGGGCGTGACATTCCACGACGGCTCCGATTTCGACGCCGACGCGGTGGTGTGGAACGTCGAGAAGGTCTTGAAGCAGGACGCCCCGCAATTCGACGCCAGCCAGGTCGGCGTCACCGCCTCGCGCATGCCGACCCTGCGCGCCGCGCGCGCCATCGACAACATGACGGTGGAGCTGACCACCTCGGAGCCCGACAGCTTTCTGCCGATCAATCTGATGAACCTCTACATGGCGAGTCCGGCCCATTGGAGGAAGCTCTACGATGGGGTGGCGGCGTCGGTGGCCGACCCGAAGGAGCGCAGCAAGCGGGCGTGGGACGCCTTCGCCCGCGCGGCGTCCGGCACTGGTCCGTGGAAGATGGCGGGCTTCGTGCCGCGCGAACGGCTCGAGCTCGTCAGGAACGACGCCTACTGGGACCCGGCGCGGCGGCCCAAGGTCGATCGCCTGGTATTGCTGCCGATGCCGGAGGCGAGCGCCCGCACGGCGGCGCTGCTGTCCGGCCAGGTCGACTGGATCGAGGCGCCGGCGCCGGACAGCATTTCGCAGATCAAGCAGCGCGGCTTCGTGATCTACGCCAACGAGCAGCCCCATGTCTGGCCGTGGCAGTTCAGCCGCATCGAAGGCTCGCCGTGGAACGATCTGAAGGTGCGCAAGGCCGCCAACCTGTGCGTCGATCGCGACGCCATGCGGGACGGCCTGCTCGGCGGCCTGATGGTGGCGGCGACCGCGACCTTCGAGAAGGGGCATCCGTGGCACGGCCATCCGACGTTCGAGATCAGGTACGATCCCGACTCGGCGCGCGCCCTGATGACGCAAGCCGGCTACTCCAAGACCAGGCGGCTCAAGGTGAAGGTGCAGACCTCGGCGTCGGGCTCCGGCCAGATGCTGCCGGTGCCGATGAACGAGTTCGTGCAGCAGAGCCTCGCGGAATGCTTCTTCGACGTCGAGCTCGACGTGATCGAATGGAACACGCTGTTCACCAACTGGCGCAAGGGGGCGAAGGACGACGCGGCGCGCGGCGCCACGGCGATCAACGTGACCTATTCGTCGATGGATCCGTTCTTCGCCATGGTCCGCTTCCTCGACAGCCGGATGGCACCGCCGGTCTCCAACAACTGGGGCTTCATCAACGATCCCGAATTCGACAAGCGGGTCGCCGCCGCGCGCCATGCCTTCGATCCGGCGGAGCGCGACAGGGCGCTGGCCGCACTGCACGAGCGCTCGGTCGACGAGGCGGCGTTCCTGTGGATCGCCCATGACGTCGGCCCGCGGGCGCTGAGCCCGAAGATCAGGAATTTCGTGCAGCCGAAGAGCTGGTTCGTCGATTTCTCCACCATGACGATCGCCAACTGATGCTGATCTACGTCGTCAAGCGGCTGGTGCTGATGCTGCCGGTCGTGCTGTGCGTGGCGCTGGTGTGCTTCCTGCTCGTGCACATCGCGCCGGGCGACCCGCTGATCGCAGTGCTGCCGCCGGACGCGTCCGCCGAGCTCGCCGAGCAGATGAAGCATGTCTATGGGTTCGACCGGCCGCTGCCGGTGCAGTTCGGCCTCTGGGCCTGGCATGCCCTCCAGGGCAATCTCGGCACCTCGATCGCCACCGGCCGGCCGGTCGCCGAGGAGGTGTCGCGCGCGGTCGGCAACACCGTGATGCTGGCCGCCGTGGCCGCCACCATCGGCTTCGCGCTCGGCCTGCTGTTCGGGTTTCTCGCGGCCTATTTCCGCGACTCGTGGATCGACCGCGTCGTCACCACGGTGGCGATCGCCGGCGTGTCGATGCCGCACTACTGGCTCGGCATGGTGCTGGTGATCATCTTCTCGGTCGTGCTCGGCTGGCTCCCGGCGGTCGGCGCCGGTCCGGGCGGGTCGACCAGCTGGGCCTGGGACTGGGCGCACATGCGGTTCCTGGTGCTCCCCGCGGTGACGCTTTCGGTGATCCCGATGGGCATCGTCACCCGCACGGTGCGCGCGCTGGTCGGTGATCTGCTGACCCAGGAGTTCGTCCTGGCCTTGCGGGCCAAGGGCCTCGCCGAGACCCGGGTGTTCCGCCACGTGGCGAAGAACGCGGCGCCGACCGCGACCGCGGTCATGGGCCTGCAGCTCGGCTATCTGCTCGGCGGCTCGATCCTGGTGGAGACCGTATTCTCCTGGCCGGGCACCGGCCTGCTGCTCAACTCGGCGATCTTCCAGCGCGATCTTCCGCTGCTGCAGGGGACCATTCTGGTGCTGGCATTGTTCTTCGTGGTGCTGAATCTCGCGGTCGACGTGCTGCAGGCCGTGATCGATCCGAGAATCAGGCGGAGCTGATCGATGACGGTCGCCGCCAACGACATCGTGGCCGTCGCCCGGGCCGACAAGGCGCGCGGCTACTGGAGCCTGGTCGGACGGCGGCTCGCGCGCGATCGGGTGAGCACGGCCTGCGCGCTCGTCATCGCGCTGATCGCGCTGGGCGCCGTGCTGGCGCCCTGGCTCGGCCTCGCCGACCCCTACCAGGGCAGCATGATCCGCCGCCTGCGGCCGATTGGCACCGCCGGCTATCCACTCGGCACCGACGAGCTCGGCCGTGACATGCTCACCCGCCTGATCTACGGCGGCCGCCTGTCGCTGATGATCGGGCTCACCCCGGTGGCGCTCGCCTTCGTGATCGGCACCACGCTGGGTGTGATCGCCGGCTATCTGGGGGGCCTCGTCAACCAGGCGATCATGCGCACCGTCGACGTGTTCTACGCCTTTCCCTCGGTGCTGCTCGCCATCGCGATCTCCGGCGCGCTCGGCGCCGGCATCGTCAACAGCCTGCTGTCGCTCACCATCGTGTTCATCCCGCCGATCGTGCGCGTCGCCGAAAGCGTGACCACGAGCGTACGCACCCTCGATTTCGTCGACGCCGCCCGGGCGTCGGGCGCCGGTCCGCTGACCATCATGCGGGTGCACGTGCTCGGCAACGTGCTCGGTCCGATCTTCGTCTACGCGACGAGCCTGATCAGCGTGTGCATGATCCTCGCCTCCGGCCTGTCGTTCCTCGGCCTCGGCACCAAGCCGCCGGAGCCCGAATGGGGGCTGATGCTCAACACGCTGCGCACCGCAATCTACCTCAACCCCTGGGTCGCGGCGCTGCCCGGCGCCATGATCTTCGTCGTATCGATCGGCTTCAACCTGCTGAGCGACGGCCTGCGGAGCGCGATGGATGTCCGCAGCTGACACCCTCGCACCGGTCACCGATCTCGGCGGTCCGCAGCAGCCCCTGCTCGACGTGCGGGGCTTGAGCAAGCACTTCGCCTCTGGCCGCGGCCTGTTCGGCCGCGGCGGCGGGGTGGTGCGCGCGGTCGATGCGGTGAGCTTTTCGATCGGCAAGAACGAAGTGGTCGGCATCGTCGGCGAGTCGGGCTGCGGCAAGTCGACGACGGCGCGGCTGATCATCGGGCTGATCGCGCCCGATGCCGGCGAGATCATCTTCGACGGCGAGCAGATCGGCACCGAATTGTCGCTGCGCGACCTGCGGCGCCGCGTGCAGATGGTGTTCCAGGACAGCTACGCGTCGCTCAACCCGCGGCTCACCGTCGAGGAGACGATCGCGTTCGGCCCCAGGGTGCACGGGCTCGCCGCCGATGCGGCCCGCGACCGCGCGCACGGACTGCTGCGCAAGGTCGGGCTCGATCCGGCGCTGTTCGCCGACCGCTATCCGCATGAGCTGTCCGGCGGCCAGCGCCAGCGCGTCAACATCGCGCGGGCGCTCGCGCTCGGCCCCCGCCTCGTCATTCTCGACGAGGCCGTGTCGGCGCTCGACAAGTCGATCGAGGCGCAGGTGCTCAATCTGCTGATCGAGCTCAAGGCCGAGCTCGACCTGACCTATCTGTTCATCTCGCACGATCTCCACGTGGTGCGCTTCATCAGCGACCGCGTGATCGTGATGTATCTCGGCGAGGTGGTGGAGAGCGGCCCGGTCGAAGCGCTGTGGACCGACGCGCGCCATCCCTACACCCGGGCGCTGCTCGCCGCGATGCCGTCGCTCGATCCCGATCGCCGCACCGAGGAAGCACCGATCACCGGCGACCCGCCCAATCCGATCGACCCGCCGGCGGGATGCCGGTTTCATACCCGCTGCCCGTTCGCCGAAGCGGTCTGTGCCGCCGAGGCTCCGACCTTGATGTCGACCGGGACCGTGCAACATCAGGCGGCGTGCCATATGATCGACCCGGCGTCCGGCCACAGCCGGGCAACCGCACTCGCCGAGGAAAAGCCCGATGTCCGATGAGGTCACACCCGATCGCATTGCCGCGATGGCGGCGGCCGCCCGCGTGCCGATCACGCCGGAGGCTTGCGCCGGCGTCGCCCGCGCCATGACGCCGACGGTGGCGCGACTGCCCCCCGGGACGACGACGCTGGCGCTGGAGACCGAACCGTCCAGCTTCACGGTGGTGCAGCGCCGGGAGCTCGCCCCGTGACCGACATCACGACGCTGTCGCTCGCCGAGATCGCGGCGGCGATCCGGACCAGGAAGGTGTCGTCCGTCGAGGTGACCCGGGCGCTGCTCGCGCGCATCGCGACGTGGCAGCCGACGCTCAATTGCTTCGTCCGCCTGGAGGCCGAGGCGGCGCTCGCCCAGGCGGCCGCGGCCGATGCGGCGCTCGCCCGCGGAGACGCCGCCGGCGCGCTGCACGGCGTGCCGCTCGCCCACAAGGACATGTATTACGTCGCCGGCTTGCTCGCCGAATGCGGCTCCAAGATACGGAAAGGCTTCGTCGCATCCGCGACCTCGACGGCCCTGGTCAGGCTTGCCGCCGCCGGCACCCTGCGGCTGGGCGCGCTGCACATGGCGGAGTTCGCCTACGGGCCGACCGGGCACAACGCCCATCTCGGGCCAGCGCACAACGCCTGGGATCCGACGCGGATCACCGGCGGCTCGTCATCGGGCTCCGGCACCGCGGTGGCGGCGCGGCTGACCTACGCGGCGCTCGGCTCCGACACCGGCGGCTCGATCCGGCTGCCGGCGCACTTCTGCGGCGTGACCGGGCTCAAGCCGACCTACGGCCGGGTGAGCCGCGCCAACGCGATGCCGCTGTCGTTCAGCCTCGACACGGTCGGGCCGCTGGCGCGCAGCGCCGAGGACTGCTCGCTGATCCTCGCCGAGATTGCCGGAGCCGATCCCGACGACCCGACCACCGCGGGCGCGCCGAACTGGGACGTCCGCAAGACCCGGCGATCCGCGTCCGATCTCACCGTCGGCATTCCGTCGGCGTTCTACACCGAGGGTCTCGACGCCGACGTCGCCAGGGCATTCGACGACACCGTGGCGACGCTGCGCCGGTTCGGGGTGAGGACCGTCCCGGTCGAGCTGCCGGACCAGGCGGCGGTGAGCGCGGCGGCGCGCGTGGTGCTCGCCGCCGAGGCGACGAGCCTGCACGCGCCGTGGATGCGCACCCGCCCGGATGACTACGGGCCGCAGGTACGCGCCCGGCTCGAGAACGGTCTCGCGTTCACGGCGGTCGAATATCTCGAGGCCCTGCGCTGGCGCGGTCCGGCCTTGGCCGAGCACCTGGCGGCGATCGGCGATGTCGATGTCGTCATCACGCCGGCGTCGACATCGGCGGCACCGACGATCGCGGAGACCGATGTGGGCGCCGGCCCCGACGCCGAGGCGACGATCGTCGCGATCACCAACTTCATGCGCCCGGTGAACTATCTCGGCCTGCCGAGCCTGGTGGTTCCGGCCGGCTGGTCGGACGGCGGGATGCCGATCGGCATGCAGTTGATCGGCCGGCCATTCGGCGACGAGACGCTGATCGCGCTCGGCGCCGCGTTCCAGGCGGCGACCGACCACCACCGAAAGGCGCCGCCGGATCGATGACCGGCATCGTCGACATTCACGACCTGCGCGTCCGCTTCACCGGCGAGCGCACCGTGCACGCGCTCAACGGCGTCGACATCACCCTCGACGAAGGCGAGGTTCTCGGCCTGCTCGGCGAGTCGGGCTCGGGAAAGAGCGTGACCTTGAAGGCGCTGCTGGGCCTGCTGCCGGCGCGGCGCAGCCAGGTCAGCGGCGCGATCCGCGTCGCCGGCCGGGACGTCATGGCGCTCGACGAGACCGAGCTCGAGGAGCTGCGCGGCGGCATCGTCTCGATGGTTTTTCAGGAGCCGATGCTGGCGCTCGACCCGGTCTATACGATCGGCGATCAGATCGCCGAGACCGTGGTGCGCCACGAGGGCGCGAGCTGGGCCGACGGACGCAGGCGCGCGCTCGATATGCTCGAGCGGGTCCGCATCCCGTCGCCGCGCCGCCGGCTCGACTCCTATCCGCACGAAATGTCGGGCGGCATGCGCCAGCGCGCGATGATCGCGCTCGCGCTGTCGTGCCGGCCGCGCCTGCTGCTCGCCGACGAGCCCACCACGGCGCTCGACGCCACCGTGCAGATCCAGATCCTGCTGCTGCTCCGCGAGCTGCAGCGCGAGCTCGGCATGGCGGTGATCTTCGTCACCCACGACATCGGCGTCGCGGTGGAGATCTGCGACCGCATCGCCGTGATGTATGCGGGCCGCATCGTCGAGACCGGGACGCTGCGCGACGTGGTGAAGAGCCCGCAGCATCCCTATACGCGCGGCCTGCTCTCCTCCACGGTGCTCGGCGCCCGGCGCGGACAGCCGCTCGAAGCCATTCCGGGCGCTCCTCCCCGGCTCGACCGGCTGCCCGAAGGCTGCTCATTCGCGCCGCGCTGCAGGCTCGCTGAGCCGATGTGCGCCCGCGGGGACATTCCGAGCGTCACGACAGCTCCCGGCCGCAGCGCCCGCTGCCTGAAGCTTCAGGCGGTCGCGGCCGTGTGATCGCAGGCGCTTGATTTCGTCGGCGCTCCGGTTTTCCATGGCGATAAGTCGCTGTCGTCGATTGGCGTATCTCGCGAAAGGACCGTGCCGATGAGATATGACCTAGTCGTGGAAACTGCGCAGGCAGAGCTGGTGGCGGCGGTCCGGGCCCACGTGCCGATCAGCGGCATCGCCCAGGCATGGAAGCCAGCACTGGATCAGGTATGGGCGTTCTTGCGAGCGAACAGTGGATTGCGCCCGGGGCACAACTTGTTCCTCTACCACCACCCGGAACGCCGGAACGACGCGATGGATATCGACTTCGGCGTCCAGGTCGCGAGCCCGTTCGAACCGGAGGGCCACGTCCAATGCATCAAGACGCCGGCTGGTGAGGTGGCCAAAACTGTTCATGTCGGTCCATACGAGCGATTGGGCGATGCCCACAATGCAATCCACGCCTGGTGCGCTGCGAACAGCCGGAAAATCGCGGGGGCTTCGTGGGAAACATACGGGGACTGGAACGATGATCCGGCTCTTCTCGAGACCACGATCAAATATTTGCTGGCATGAGGGCCGGCGCTCCGATCGCGCTTCCTCGATCATCCGGGGGCGGCCGTGCCACATTGCGAGGCCGTTCCCGCATTGCGCTGCGCTCCATGCGGGCTACAGGCTGTCACTCGGCCAAGCGCATCGTCTTCCGACCTCATCGGCTTCTCTCGTCGGCGTCGGCGGTGTCGCCGAACACCTCCTCGCGGATGACGCGCTCGGTGATTGTCGCCAGGTAGTCGACCAGCGCGGCGTTGATCTCCACGAACTCGGGCCACAGCACGCGATCGAGGAACGACCGCGGCGCCTTGACCACGATGGTGTTGCGGCGCATCCGCGGATAGCGGAACGGACGCAGGCCATAGCGGCGGCACAGCGCGATGAACAGCTGGCGCGACCACGGGTCGGCGATGCTGAAACGGACCTCGTCGGCGCGCTCGGTCTTCTCCACCTCGCGCAGCCTTTGCCGGATGCGCTCGGCGGCGGCGCCCGCCGCCGCCCGCTCGCCCGGCGTGCCGGCGCCGGCGAACAGGGCCTCGATCTTGCGCAGCTTGGCGCGGAGGAGCGCTTCCTCGGACATCGGGTGCCGTTGCGAGGGAGGTCAAGGACGAGAGGCGGCCAAGCTATACCCTGGCGGGATGCTGCATGTCTGCCGGAGCGGACCCGCGCCTGGCGCCGATCACCGGCGCCTGCTCGGCGATGAAGCGCCACAGGCGTTGGGCGATCGGTCCGTGCGGCAGGTCGCGCCGCCGCGCCGCCACCAGGTCCGCGGAGGCTGCTCGCCATCGTCATGGCGCTGCGCATCGGATGGGCGACGTTGCAGGCCGTGCCGTGACAGGTGCGCGCGGGCGGCCGTGCCGGGTGCGGGCGGCCGTAGGCTCCGGCTCACCCGCACCACATCTCGCAGCTGCGGTGCCGTGTCGCGTTGTAGAACGTGGCATCGACGCAGGCTCCGCCCCACGAGCCGGCCCGCAATCGGATGTGGTCGCCCGCGATCCAGCCCATGCAGGCCCGGGTCTTGGCGGTGAAATGGCGGCCGTTGATGATGAAGGAGGGGCCGTAGGCGCCACGCACCACCTCGATGACGTGGCGCTCGGGCGGCAGCGCAAGCGAGTAGTGGTGGTAGTGGTAGTGATGAGCCCGCACCGGGCGATAGTCGAGGTCCGCCGACTTCGCCGGGACGGCGACCAGCAGCAGGATGACGGCGACGATCAGGCGGCCGAGCGGAGTGTCCATGGGTGTGCCCCGGTGAAAGACTCGCCACCATAGCACGGGATCGCCGGCGCCGACATTCGACTCTGACGCCAATCGCCCACCGCAATTGCCCGCAGAATCAGAACAGCTCGAGCTGCAGGTGCTGGGGCTTGCGCCCCGGCAGCGCGACCCGATGGTGGCGTACCAGCTCGGCCTCGATGTCGGCGAGAAAGCGCGACGGTTCGGGCCGGCGCAACCGGCCGCGCCACAGCCGCTCGGCCGCACGCGTCAGATAAAGGCGATCCCGGGCGCGCGTCATCGCGACATAGAGCAGCCGCCGTTCCTCCGCCTCCGCGGCAGCGTCGGGCGCGCCGAACACGAGGGGCATCAGGCCCTCCTCGAGGCCGACGACGAAGACCACCGGGAACTCGAGCCCCTTGGCGGCGTGCATGGTCATCAGCGCCACCCGGTCGGCGCGCGGATCGAAAAAATCCTGCTCGCTGGCGAGCGCCGCGGCGGCAAAGAAGCGGTCGCGATCCTCCCCACAGGTCGCCGCGAGCGCGGCGAGCCAGCCGAGCGCCCGCGCGACCTCCGCGGCGTCGAGACCGTCGGCCGGCAGCAACCGTGCGGCCGCGGCGCTCAGCTGCGCCGGGATCGGCTGGTCGGTTCCGCCGCCGTCGAGCCCGCGCAGCAACGCCTGCACGGCAGGCCGGTCGCCGATCCTGGCATGCGAGCTGGTCTTGAACGGCATGCCGGATCGCGCCAGCGCGGCGCTGAGCGCGGCCGATTGCGCATCGGTCCGGTACAGCACGGCGATATCCGCGAAGCCGAGATTCGTCGGTTCGCCGCCCGCCGCGCGGCCGGAATCGATCGAGAAGAAGCTGTGGCCGCCGATCAGCTGCTCGATCGTCTGCACCACGAACTCGGCTTCGGCGGCCTCGGTCGGCGCCGCATGCACGGCGATGCGCTCGTGCATGCCGCGCACCACCTCGGTCAACCGCCGCTCCGGCCGCGAGCCGGTGATGACCTGCGAGGCGGCGGACGCGATCGTTCCGGTCGAACGATAGTTGCGCCTGAGCTCGATCGTGACGGCGCCGGGAAAGTCCTGTGCAAAGCGGCCAAAGCAGGAGGCATCGGCACCGCGAAATCCATAGATCGCCTGGTCGGGGTCGCCGATGACGCAGACGTTGTCCGCCGCGAGAGCCGCTCCCGATTCATTGGGGCCGGGGCCCACGTCGTCACAGGGCGCAAGGTCCCGGCGGCAAACCGGCGTCCGCTTCGCCGGACCATGGGCCAGCAGCTTGAGCAGACGGTATTGCTGCTCGTCGACGTCCTGGAACTCGTCGACGCAGATGTGACAGAAGGACATGCGGTAGAGCGTCACCAGCGCCGGCTCGCCCTCGAGCAGATCGACCGAACGGCCCACCAGGTCGTCGAAATCGATCCAATTGCGGACCGACATCGCGCGCTCATAGGTCCTCAGGGCCTGCGCGACGTCGTCATCGGCCGGAACGCGCGTGCGCTTCGCCCGCGAGATGACCTGGAGCAGGCTTTCGGCCTTGCGCATCGACAGCCCGGGCGTCCCGGCGAGCAGCGCCGCGCGATCCGCCTCCGAGGCGACGCGGAAGCCACGGTGCAGGCCGGCCAGACTCATGTGCTCGCGCAGGATCGCCAGTCCGAGCGAATGGAAGGTGTGGACGCGGACCTCGCCGTGCTCGGCCGGAATCAGTCGGGCGAGGCGCTCGCCGAGCTCAGCGGCCGCGCGCCGCGTGAACGTGATGGCGAGGCAATGCTGAGCCGGCACGCCACGCTCCACCACCAGGTGCGCGAGCCGGTGGGTGAGCGTGCGGGTCTTGCCTGAGCCGGGCCCCGCGATGATCAGGAGCGGACCTTCGGTCTTCTCCGCCGCAGCGCGCTGGTCGGGGTCGAGGCCGGCCAGGATTCCATCTCCCGCCCTGGCGACCAGGCGTGGTGCCGGAGCGGGCAGCGGCGCGGCGGGGGCAGGCTCGTTCGCGACGCGCGGCGGCGGCGCCTTGCGTTTGATCGGCGCCGTCTCGAACAGCAATTCGCCGGAGGTCATCCGCCGCAGCTCGGCGTCATCGAACAGCCGGATCACGCCGTATTCGCCGTCATACCCGGCATCGCGGATGACACGGCCGGCGCGCAGCCGCCCGATGGCTTCGGCGAGCAGCGAGGACTGGCCGCGGGCGATGTCCTCCACCGGCGCTGCGCCGAGGATGAACAGCTCGGGGCCGAGCGCCGCGATCAAACGATCGTAGATGCGTTCCACGGTCTTGCTGCCCGGGCCGCTTCCGGCGATCTCCGACAGCACTTCGGGCAGCGGCACCAGGCTCTGCGCCACGCCCGCGGTCGGCGGCGGCGTCACCCCGGCTTCGCCGCGGTCGGCCAGCACCTCGACCCGGTGAGCGACGCCGACCGTCACCGGCGCGCCGCAGACCGGGCAGCGCCCGCCATGCTCGATCGTTTCGCGCGGCGTCAGCCGCACCTCGCATTTGCGATGGCCGTCGAGGTGATATTTGCCCTCCTCGGGAAAGAACTCCACGGTGCCGACGTAGCCCTCGCCGGTCTCCAGGGCGCGGCGGATCGAGCCGTAGTCGCGATCGCAGTCGAACAGGGTCGCCTCGCGGCCGAGCCGGGCGGGCGAATGGGCGTCGGAGTTCGAGGTGAGCCGGTAGCGGTCGAGGAACGAGACGCGAAAGTTCATCGCCGGATCCGACGAGAGGCCGGTCTCGACCGCGAAGATGTGGTCGGCGAGATCGCCGTAGCACTCGACGATCGAATCGAAGCCCGACTGCGAGCCGAGCGCCGCGAACCACGGGGTCCAGATGTGTGCCGGCACCAGGTAGGCGCCGGGCCCGGACTCGAGCGTGATCTCCAGCAGGTCGCGCGAGTCGAGCCCGAGGATCGGGCGACCGTCGGACGCGATGTTGCCGATGCGGCCGAGCTTTTCCGCCAGGCGATCGACCGTGGCGAAATCCGGCGCGTAGATCAGATGGTGGATCTTCCGCGTCCGATCACCCTTCTTGTAGATGGTGGAGATCTCCACCGACAGCATGAAGCGGACCGGCGCGCGGCACGACGGCGGCAGCTTCCGCGCAATCGCGCCGGCGATATCGTCGTTCAGCCGAAACAGGCCCGGCTCGGCGGGGACCT
>Ga0209415_10016761_pt1 | contig 11733 bp, 4 predicted proteins | sample PeaSoiSIISIP2007_FD_187696 | JGI IMG/M metagenome (GOLD analysis project Ga0209415, IMG submission 187696) | Peat soil microbial communities from Weissenstadt, Germany - SII-SIP-2007 (SPAdes) (version 2) | ecosystem: Environmental > Terrestrial > Soil > Wetlands > Peat | place: Germany... | reverse complement strand
CCCGCCTGCATCGCGAGGGCCTCCTTCGGGAAGTAGCCGAACGTCGCGTCCAGCTTGCAGACGAGCTGATCTCCGATGGTGCACTCGATCCGGTAGGAGAGGATCATGACCCCGGCGACGTTCGTCACGGAGATCACCCGCGCGTGGGTCCGGAGGGTGCCGCTGTCGGGGCGCACCTCGAGCGCGACGGACATCCGCCCGCCGTCGAGGTTGCGGAAGAAGACGTCCTCGGTGGTCGCGAGAGGGCAGCCGACGTAGACCGACAGCCAGCCGCACGGCTGGAGCGCCGCCTCGAGCAGGACGCAGAAGGGCATGCTCCTCGTGCCGCTCTCGTCGAAGTACCAGGCGTCCGGCGGGACGTCGTATTCGAACGTCCCCTCGGCGCCGGGGCGCATGCTCAGGCGCTCACCCGAGACGTCGGTGATCCGCGTGATGAAGTGATACGGCGGCCCAGGGAGCCTCGGCATCGTGCGCTCGCCGGTCTCGAAGAAGCCGCCGGGCTCGCGGAACGCCTCGGACGGACGACCGAGCGCCCCCGCGAGAAGCGACCGGTATCCGATCCGGAAGCCGTCGATGACCGCGGCGGGTCGACCGAGACCTTCTTCGGCGACGCCCTCGGCCTGAAGGTCCAGATCGCTGCTGAGCGGAAAGTCGGGAACGAGGCGGAGCGCCATCCGCTCGCCGTGGAAGACGAGCGCCTGGCCGGCCCACGCCTTGACGTCGCCGACGATCGTCGTTCGTGGCCCGGGACCGACGCGCTCGACCACGAGCTCGTAGTCGAGCGGCGTGTCGGGGAACGTTCTACCCACGAAGGTCAGGCGGCTCGTGTGCCCCTCGAGAGGCTCGAATCGCCATCCGTCGCGGTCGATGGTCGCGCCCGACGCCGTGGCGAAGAACGCGAGCGTCTGCAGCGCGCCCTGGTAGATCCGCGCGAGGTCGAGCCCGCCTTCGGTCGACGGCGGCTGGTCATCCACCGACGTGGTCACGTGCGCCCGGAGCAGCCCGGCCGCGTGCTCCCCTCCCGAGGGATCGATTGGGCCCACACTCGTCAGGCGCACGAGCGCGGCGCCCGGAAGCGGAGGTGTCCTCGTGTGGCTGGCGGTGCGCTCGAACCCCTTGCCGAAGCACGCGAGCAGTTCGCCGGCGAAGACGGCGGCAACATCGGGCTCCGCGAACTGGCGCTTGTCGGTCCACGTCGCTGCGAGCGGCGCACTTCCGAGAGCCTCGTCGTCGCCCGGGAGCGGCGGCAGCGCCGAAGCTTGCTCGCCGAAGCGCGCTCGCACCCGCAGGACGGGCCGGGAAGACTCTCGGACGACCGCGTCGAGCCGGACGCGGACCTCGCCGCCGTCCTCCGTCCGGGCGACCTGCGTGAGAATGGCGTCACCCGGCACGGGAAGGGGGCCCAGGTGCTGGACGTCGCACTCGATCGCGCCGACGCTCGACCCAGCGACGGCACCGAGCGGAGCCACGAGGAGGCCGGCGGGCACGACGTGGGAGTCGACGAACCAATCGGCGCGGCTCACTTCGCGCGTGTGAACCGTGACCTCCGGAGACGCGGGATCTCCGGCCGGAGCCTGGCCGAGCGCTTGCTCGAGCCCCTCGAGGAGGCGCCGCCGGTGCTCCAGAAAGTCGACGTGCACCTGCTCCTGAAGGCGAAGGAACTGGGTGTGCAGCGATGCCGTGCGATCGTGATGCGCGTCCATCGGATGCGCGTGCGACGGCGCGGCCGCGCCCCGTGGCGGCAGGGGCACCTCCGGCAAGACGGACGGGGCGGCCGGCATTCGCTGCACGGCGGCGCCCGCGGGCGGAGGGGGGAACGTGGCTCGAGTCTTCTGCATCGGGCCTCCTAGTCAGCTCCTGGGTCGTTTGGTCGCCGCGTGGCAGCGGCCGGCAGGTGGAAGTCCAGATCGCCGAGGGTGCAGACGACGCGACCGTCGGCGAGGACGTAGGCGACATCGGCGATCACGCGGTGCTGGCCGACCCGCCGTCCCCGCACCAGGCATCGTACGCCGGCTGCGACCGGACCGCGCTCGTACACGTGGAAGGCGCCGACGTGCGTGGGGAGGGGCAGGCGGCCGAGCAGGTGCGTGCCCCACAGCGCGGCGATCTGCACGCCGCCGTCCATGAGCGCAACGTCGGTCACCCACGCTCCGGCAGGCCAGCCCGCAGAGCTCAGGCCGACCGCGGTGCCGCTCGCGCCCGTCTCCGAGACGACGCCGAGCGATTGGACCGTCGCGAAGGGACCCCGGTGAAAGAGGATCTCGGAGTAGGCGTGCTCGAGCGTCCAGGGCCACGCCTTCCCATCGTCGGGAGCGCGCGGGAGGTCCGCAGGAGGGGCCGCCGGCGCCCGACCCATCTCGACGACGCCCGAGTAGCGCGGCCGATCCTGGTCATCGAAGATCTTCGCCTCGATCTCGGTCTTCGCGGCTTCGCCCCCCAGCGTGCGCAGCTGGACCACGAGGCGCATGGATCGTTGTCCGAACCCTTCGACGGGGATCCCGCGCAGCACCCTCAGGTCGCGGCAGCCCGTGACGACGAGCCCCGGGTGCTTCGTCGACGCGGCGCGGGCAAGCCATTCGAGCGCCATCACGGCGGGGACGACGGCGGTGCCTTGGATGCGGTGACCGTCGAGGAACGGGTGCGTTTCAGCGTTCACGAGGACATCGAAGCGCTGCTGGTCTCCGGGCGCCCTCGCGCCGTGAAGCGGCTGGCCGCTCGCGGGGGGCTCTCCCTTCATCAGGACCACCTGCGGCCACGCGTCCGTGCTCTCGACCTCGCGCGCGAGGGCCTCCGCCCCCGCCTCCAGCCCGACGAGCTCGACGCCTGCTTTCTCGAAGATCTTCGCGAGCCCGGGGGTGACCATTCCTCCAGCCCACGGGCCCCACGCGAGCGACCGGACCGAGCATCTCTGCGCGCGCCGAGCGCGCTCGCCCGCGGCGACGCAGCTGAGCGTCTCGTTGGCCATCGAATAGGCGGCCTGACCCGAGTTGCCGAACCGGCCAGCCACCGATGAGAAGAGAAGGAGGAGCTCGATCGGGTCGTTCCCGGTCGCCGCGAGCAGGTTGTGCAGCCCGTCGACCTTCGTGCCGAACACCAGATCGAACTGCTCGTCGGTCTGGGAAGCGAGCGTCGCGTCCGCGAGGACTCCTGCGCCGTGGATGATCCCCCCTATCGGCCCCCACGCGCGGCGCACGTCGTCGACGACGGCTCCGACCGACGCGCCGCTGCGGACGTCGACGGGATGGTAGGCGACCTCTGCGCCCGCGCGCTGCAACGCGGCGACGTTGTCGCGGATCTCGCGGCAATCGAGGATGACCTTCGCCTGGCGCGCCAGCTCCTTGGGCGCAACGGCGGCGCCGGTGGCCTTCGCACGCGCGAGCAACGCGCGGCGGATGTCGGCGTCCGTCGTGGCCGACTGCGTATCGGACTCTTCGGCGACGAGCGCGGTGCGGCCGAGGAGGGCGAGGCGCGGCCCGAGCCTGCAGAGCGGAGCCAGCGCCGCCGCCGTGACACCGCGAGCGCCCCCCGAGACGACGATGACGAGGCCCCGACGCACGAGCGGCTCATTCCGCGGCGCGACGCCGTACGCGGCGGGGCGAAGGTCGACGACCGAGCGCTGTCCGGCGGCATCTATGCCGACTTCGACATCGGAGCCGCCGACCAGGAGCTCGGCCACCACGCGCTGCGCGACCAGATCGGGAGAGAGTCCGGTTGACGCGATGTCGATCGCTTTGATCCCGGCGTCGGCCCATTCGGCCGCGGCAGTCTTGGCGAGGCCCGCGAGACCGCCGGTCCACGCGCGATCGCCCGCGCGGCCCGAGAGCCCGAAGTCTCCACCCGTGTCCTGCAGCGTCACGAAGACGCGATTCCCCGCGCGCCCGGCGATCGTCCTCGCGGCGTGCAGGCCGGCCCGCTGCAGCGCAACGGCGTCCCCGAGCGAAGAGGCCCTGGCGAGGCCGCGCGCAAAGACGACGCCCGCCGCGTCGCCGGTTGCCTCCGCGACGACATGGGCATCGACGCCTGCGGCCACGAGTCGCGCCGCGATGGCGTCCGCGACGCCTTCGCCGTCCTGGACGACGTCGATCCACCCGGTGGTGAGCAGGCCCGGCAGCGTGAAGCCGCACGCCGGCGCCGCCTGCATGACCGGCGCAACCCGCGTGAGACCGCCGGCGAGGGGAGCCTGGGGGCTCGCGACGGCATCGGCCGCATCACTCGTTATTCTTTTTTTTTTGGCAGCCCCAGCTTGTCGGCATACCGCTCCATGAAGCCGAGGACATCGCGGAGCGTGGCGAGCTTCGTCACCTCTTCGAGGTTGACGTCCTTGATGTCCGGGATCTGTCCCTCGAAGGCGGAGAGGATCTCGACGCGCTTGATGGAGTCGATCCCGAGGTCGGCCTCGAGGTTCTGATCGAGGTTGAGGATGTCGACGGGGTAGCCGGTTTTCTCGGAGACGATCGAGAAGAGGTAGGATTTGAGGTCGCCGTCGGCGGGCATGGCGACCCGGGGGGCGGGGGCGGGGGCACGCGCAGGCGCAGGCGCAGGCGCAGGCGCGGGCGCAGGCGCAGGCGCTCGCGCGGGCGCGGGCGCACGCGCTGACACAGGCGCCGGCGCACGCGCGGGCACGGGAGCCCTCGGCATCGATGGCGCGGGGACGGATGCGGGACGCCTCTGGATCGCCGGCGCCTGGACCATCATGGGTCCGCCGACGAATGCTTCTACTGGAGACGGCAGCGCCGCGGGAGCCGCGGGACGAGGGAGCGCCATCGGAAGCGCCGGGGCCCCGACGGCGATCGACGCGAGCGCGAGCGCAGACTGCTCGGCCGTGCGCAGGAAGGCCAGGTGGCACTGCGCCATCGTCTGCTGGTAGACGGCATGGGCCTCGGCCGTGCGGCACTGGATGGACTCGTACGCGCTGAGCCACGTGGAGGCGTCGCTCTGCCCCCAGAACGGCCCGCCCTCGCTCGACGGGGCGATCCCGGCTCCGGCGAGCTCGGCGGAGCCCTCGCGCACCGGGCTCCTCGCGATGCCGTTGCTGTGAGCGGCAGCGCCGTTCTCGTGTGCTGCACCGGCATGCGCGGCGGGCGGCCTCGGCATCGTGGCCGCGGCGCCGTTGGTTGCGGTTGCCCCCGCGGACTCACTGGCACCGGGTGACTTGTGTTCCTTCGAATCCATGACATCTCCGTTCGATCGCGTGTCGACCTGAGCTCGTGGCGGGTTGGGGGGAGGAAGCGCCGCCGCACCTCCCTCGGGTGGATACCGCTTGCCGTAGTTGGTCCCGCTGATGCTGACCGTCATCATCGGCTTTGGCTGCTTGCGCGGATCCGGGCCGAGGTCGAACTCGGCCCACAGCGGGGCGAAGTCGAGCGCGTGACCCGCGACCGCGACCTGCGCGAGACCCTGCCACAGGCTCGCGACGCCGTGCTTCCCGGCTCGATCGAGCGGGATCGCGCGGTGAGGTCGGTCGCCGCAGATGCGCGCGACCATCGAGCTTAGGACGCCGCCGGGTCCGACCTCGACGAATGTTCGCACGCCGCGGGCGTACATCGCCTCGATGACCTCCACGAAACGCACGCGACGCGCGATCGAGGACGACAGGAGCGCGCGCACGGCCGCCGCATCGTCGGGATAAGACGCCGCCGTCGCGTTCGCGATGACGGGAACCGAAGCAGGGCCGAACGTGACGCCGTCGAGGAAGCGCGCGAACGGCTCCGCGGACGCCGCCACGACCGGCGAATGAAACGCCGCGGCCACGGGCAGCCTCTGGACCTTGAGCCCCGCTCCCGTGAGTCGCCGCTCCGCCTCCTCGATCGCGGCGATCGTTCCCGAGACGACGACCTGCCGCGGGTCGTTGTGGTTGGCGACCACCGCGTCCGATCCGGCGATCACCTTCTCGACCTCGTCGAGCGCGCCGGTCACCGCCGTCATCCCGCTGCCCCCGCCGCCGGTCTCGGCGCCCTTCTTGGCTGAGTTCGCCATCAGCTCGCCACGCTGGCGTGCGACCCTGAGGAATGCCTCGCGGGCGAGCGCGCCCGCCGCGTGGAGGGCGGAGACCTCACCGAAGCTGTGCCCCGCGACGCACTGCGGCTCGAGCCCGATCGACCGGAGGAGCGCGAGGAGCGACACGCTGACGGCGCCGATGGCCGGCTGCGCCCACTCGGTCGCGCGCAGCCGCTGGGCGCAGGTCTCGCGATCGGCGTCCGTGAACACCGGCTTCGGGAAGACCACCTCGTGCAGCGCGACCTGAGCGACCTTCTTCGCGGCTTCCTCGTCCCAGATGGCACGCGCGACGTCGAACGACATCGCGATGTCCGCTCCCATCGACACGTACTGGCTGCCCTGGCCCGGGAATACGAAGCCCACGGCGCCGCCGGCCGGCTGCTCCGAGAAGTGGGTGCCACCGGGCGCGGAGAACGTCGGACCCGTGCCCTTCTCGATTCCTTCGGCCGCCTTGAGCAGGCGAGCACGCAGGTCTTCCTCGTCCGTCGCGACGACGGCGAGACGAGCGCGCGCGTCGGCGCGGAATCGCTCCTGGGACTCGCGCGCGATGTGCGGCAACGATCCGCGCCGGGCAGGCGCGCTCGCGAGCTCGCGTGCGCTCTGCACGACCGAGGCGCGATCGGCCCCGGAGAGAAGGACCATCTCCGACGGGAACGCCCGCACTCGACGCGCCCTCGCGCGGTCTCCCGTGTACTCCTCGACCGTCAGGTGGAAGTTCGTTCCGCCGAATCCGAACGAGCTCGTCGATGCGCGGCGCGGGTGATCTGCCGCGCGGATCCACGGCCGGGCCTCGGTGTTCAGATAGAACGGCGTCTTCTCGATCTCGAGCTTCGCGGCGGGCCGGTCGACGTTGAACGTCGGCGGGAGGACCTTGTGGTGGAGCGCGAGCACGGTCTTCATCAGCCCGACGGCCCCCGCGTTCGCCTTGGTGTGCCCCAGCTGCGACTTGATCGAGCCGACGGCGCACCACTGGCGGTCTTCGCGGCGGCTCTCGTCGTAGACGTGTTTCAGCGCGTCGAACTCCGCCTGGTCGCCGGCCTTGGTCCCGGTCCCGTGGGCCTCGATCATCTCGACGGTCTCGGGCCCGTAGCCGGCCTCCTCGTAGCAGCGGCGCAGCGCCTTGACCTGGCCCTCCCAGCGCGGCGCGTAGATGCTCTTGGCGCGTCCGTCCGACGAGCTCCCGCAGGCGCGGATGACCGCGTAGACGCGGTCCCCGTCCCGCTCGGCGTCGGCCAGGCGGCGCAGCGCGAGCATCGTGAGGCCCTCGCCGAGCATCGTCCCGTCCGCCTTCTCCGAGAACGGCGCGCACACGCTCGACATCGAGAGCGCCGGCGTCTTCGAGAAGCACATGAACGTGAACGGGTCGTTCGCGGTGTCGGCCCCGCCGGTGATGACGAGATCCGCGTCCCCCTTACGGAGGAGGTTGGCCGCCATCGCGACGGCAGCGAACGAGCTCGCGCACGCGGCGTCCGTCGTGAAATTCGGCCCGCCGAGATCGAAGTGGTTCGAGATGCGCCCGGTCACGACGTTGCCCAAGAGGCCGGGGAACGTGCTCTCGTTCCAGACGGCGTGCAGGCCCGTGATCGAGCTGGCGATTGCCTGGACCTCGTCCTCCGGCAGTCCGTGCTCTCGCAGCACCTTGACGTAAGAAGGGCGCTGCAGCCTTCCCGCCATCTCGCCGACGAGCTCGAGGCCCGAGCAGATCCCGAGGATGCAGCCGACGCGGTCGCGGCTGATGTGATCGAACCTGTCGCCGAGCGCGTCGTGAAGCACCTGGTCGGCCACCATGAGCGCCAGGAGCTGGCACGTGTCGGTGCTCTCGAGGAGCTTCGGCGGAACGCCGTACTTCATCGGATCGAAGTCGACCGGATCGAGGAACGCGCCGCGCTTGCAGTAGACCTTGTCCGGCGCCCGCCAGTCGGGATCGTAGAAGTCCTCCGGCAGCCAGTACGTGGGGGGAACCTCGCGGATCAGCTCGCGACCCGAGAGCAGGTTGCGCCAGAAGTCGGCCGCGCTCAGCGCGCCAGGCAGGATGGTGCCCAAGCCGACGATCGCGATTCCATCATCTTGGGCTCGGGCGCTCATTGGGTCGGAAGTGTTCCTTCGATTGCTACGACGTCAGAAACCGGGGCGAATAGTTGAAAGCCGCGTCTGGCACGGGCAGCCCGATGCTCCGAAGCTGCTGGGCGCGCGTGAAGACCGCGGCTCCCTCGAGGAGGTTGAGCGCGACCTGCGACACGGTCCGGTGCTCGAGCTCTGCGAGAAACGATCCACGCACCCAGCGGTTGAAGGCGCCCATGGCTGGACCGCACCAGATCTGGTAGTCCATCTTCCGCTCGGGGACGCCCGTGATCGCCCAGTGGCTCCCGAGGCCCACGTACCACCGGAAGACGAGGGCCATCTTGTGCTTCGGGTCTCTCTCCGCGCGTTCGACCTCGCCCGGCAGGCGCGACTCGAAGTACGCGCGAGTCTCGGCCCAGACCTCCGTTAGCGGACGCTGGAAGATTTCACGCTCGATGCGGTCCACGGTCTCCTTCGGAATCTCGTCGATGCCCCCGTGAACGCGATAGAGCTCACGCAGCAAGGTGGACCGTGAAGCAAACAGAGTGCCGCGCTTGAGCACCTGGACCTTGACCCCCATCTCGAACATGTCGGGCGATGGGCACATGGCCACGTCCGTCGGCTCGGCGCCCGCCAGCATCTGCTTGGCGAGGTCCGACGTCCCCGCCTCGACGGTGGACTGGTTGATCGAGCCGGTCATCACGTACGCCGCGCCGAGCGCGAAGGCAGCCGCCACCGCGCTGGGGGTGCCGATACCTCCGGCAGCACCGATCCGTGGGGGCTCGGCGTACCCGTGCTTCGCCTGGATCTCGTCGCGGAGCGCCGCGAGGGTGGGCAGCATGGCGGTCAGCGGCCTGTTGTCCGTATGCCCTCCCGAGTCGGCCTCGAACGTGATGTCCTCGGCGACGGGGACCCTGGACGCGAGCTCGGCTTCCGCCGCAGTGAGAGCGCCGCGATCGACGAGCGCGGCGACGACCTCCTGGGGCGCAGGAGACATGAAGAGCTGCGCCATCTCGGAGCGCGACAGCTTTGCGAAGAGGTGATTCACGCGGTGGACGGATCCATCCGGCCCGAGCGTCAGCCCGGTGCACGCGTATCGCACGACCGCCGGCGTGAGGCGCATGAACGCGGACGCAGACACGCGGCGGACGCCACGTGCGAGGTAAATATCGATCAGCCTTTCCTCGATTGAAGGATCGTGCGGCGTGTGGATGAGGTCCGAGCCCCACGTCGCGCCGGACCCCTCGAGGTCCTCCTGGATCCCGACGACATTGGCCTCGACGTCGGAGGGCGCAAGTCCCGCCGCGCCGAAGAAAGCGAGCGACTCCGCGCGCGCCACGGCGACGACGAGGTGCCGCGTCGCGATCCCGTGCGCCATCGCGCCCGTGACGTACGGGAACCGCACCGCGTGGGTGCGGAGAAACGCGGCCGAGCCGAGCCACTCCGGGTACACCGGCGGCAGCGACGCGATGAGCGCGTGGGACGCTTCGAGGGCCCACGGCCCGTCGTCGTCGAAGCAGACACCCACCGCGCCGGTCGTGCGGCTTCGAAGGACGTGGACGCGCTCCCGGAAGCGCGCCGCCGCCAGCGTGAGGGCGTCAGGCGAGAAGTCCACCTCGGGCGCCGCCCGCAGCCCGTCCGACCGCGCAACGCCCGGGTCAATCATCTCCCCGATCATGTCGGGCATGCGCACCTCGGATGACAAGCTTATCATTCGGTCGGGTCGAGCAATTCTGCAGTGGACGTGCCGCCGTGCGGCCGCCTACCCGGGGCTTTCTCAGGGCTTCTCAGGGGGTTATGGAGGAGCGATCGAGAACACGGTTGCGCGAGTAGCGCGCCGGGGTGCGCATCGCTGCGCACTCGAGTTGAGAGTGATCTCAAGCGAGTGGTCGGTCAAATGTTCTCGTTGTGGGCCACGCGTGGAAGGCCTACATCGCTCGAAGTGTAGGGCCTTGACTCAACGCGTCGATCGTCGGCGTCCCGCCGGTGGTCGTCCACGCGTCGGCGCCCGAGGCGCGTCGCTTGCGCACGCTGCACACGCGCGAATAGCGTCATGGACGGTGGGGCGACGAGCGTGGGCCATCGTCTGGATCGGCGCCGGCGCTGCCGGCAGCGTGATGGTCTGTGCGTGTGGAGTCGCGCGATCGGGGCTCGGGGCAAACGCAATGGAGGACGGCGCAGGCGCAGGCGCGGGCGCGGACGCAGGCGCGGACGCAGGCGCGGACGCGGGCGCAGGCGCAGGCGCGGACGCGGACGCGGACGCGGGCGCGGGCGCTGGCGCACTCGACGGGGCGCCGCCGAAGGACGCGCCGGGCGACGGCTCACCTCGCGATGCGGCCGACACCTCGTCCGACGTGGACGGCGGGCAGGACTGCCAGAACACGTGCATGGCGCAAACGTGCGGGCCCCAGCAGGGAGCGTGCGGGATCGGATCCGACTGCGCTGCCTACCTCGCGTGCCTCGTGGGGTGCGGTACGAGCGACGGGTCGTCGTGTCCCTCCCAATGCCAGCAGGCGCACTCGGCCGGCATGGATGTGGCCGAGGCGTTGTCGGCCTGCTCCGCGTTCTGCGCATTGAGCTGCGGCACGGCCTCGGATGCCGGTACCGATTAGAATGCCGCCCCCATGACGAGTCGCACGGATCAGTTCACGGGAACGATGCCGGTCCAGGACTCGCACCGGTTCGACGTCGCATCGCTCGCGCGCTACCTGAGCGCGCGAGTCGACGGCTTCGACGGCGCCGTCGAGGTCGCGCAGTTCAAGGGCGGCCAGTCGAACCCTACGTTCCTCGTCTCGGCAGGCGGCAAGCGGTACGTCGTCCGGCGCAAGCCACCCGGACCGCTGCTGCCATCCGCGCACGCCGTGGATCGCGAGTACCGCGTCATCACCGCGCTCGCGGCGACGGACGTCCCCGTGCCGCGGACGTACGCGCTGTGCGAGGACGCATCGATCATCGGGACGCCGTTCTACGTGATGGACTACGTCGAGGGCCGCATCTTCTGGGAGCCGACGCTCCCGGGCCTGTCGCGGGAGGAGCGCGCGGCGATCTACGACGCGATGAACGACGTCATCGCGCGTCTTCACCGGGTGGACCCGTCGGCCGTGGGGCTGGCGGATTACGGCAAGCCGGGCAACTACTTCACCCGGCAGATCGCGCGCTGGTCGAAGCAGTACCGCGCGTCCGAGACGAAGCCCATCGATGCGATGAATCGCCTGATGGAGTGGCTCCCGGAGCATGTCCCGGCGGACGAGGAGACCGCGATCGTGCACGGCGACTTCCGCCTCGACAACATGGTGTTCCATCGGCGCGAACCGGTCGTGCTCGCGCTCCTCGACTGGGAGCTTTCGACGCTGGGCCACCCGCTCGCGGACTTCTCGTACAACTGCATGCAGTGGCGGCTCGGTGCCGAGACGGGTCGAGGGCTGGGGGAGATCGACGGGGGGGCGCTGGGGATCCCGTCGGAGGAGGAGTACGTTGCGGCGTACTGCCGGCGGACGGGGCGGGCGAAGATCGAGAACTGGGAGTTCTGCCTCGCGTACAACATGTTCAGGCTGGCGGCGATCCTGCAGGGGATCGCGGGGCGCGTGGAGCAGGGGACGGCGGCGAGCGCGCATGCCGTGCAGACGGCGGCGATGGCGAGGCCGATCGCGGAGCAGGCGTGGGGGGTGGTGGAGG
>Ga0209415_10016760_pt1 | contig 11733 bp, 8 predicted proteins | sample PeaSoiSIISIP2007_FD_187696 | JGI IMG/M metagenome (GOLD analysis project Ga0209415, IMG submission 187696) | Peat soil microbial communities from Weissenstadt, Germany - SII-SIP-2007 (SPAdes) (version 2) | ecosystem: Environmental > Terrestrial > Soil > Wetlands > Peat | place: Germany... | reverse complement strand
TCTGCTGCGTGACTGCGGCCACCCCGGCTCGGCACGAAGATCATGCCGGTAGGGCCCAGGAGCGCCATGTTCTGCGAGTCGTGCCCGGCCCGCGAGGGCAGGTCCATTCGGCTGAGCCCCAGGGCAGCTGCCGACCTGATGATCGTGCTCCGGACGCCGCCGTGCATCGGGACCGGATCGATGAGCGGCTGCCGGTGCCACGCCGCGGTCACGCCGTGCGCGGCCGCGGTGGCCATGGCCGCTGCCTGAAGCCGATCACGCAGGGTCGCCAGCTGCTGCCGGTCGGGGTCGCGGAAGTCCAGCGTCAGCGACACTCGCCCGGGGATCACGTTGGCCGCCCCCGGCCAGACCTGCAGGGTCCCGCACGTGACCACGGCGTCGGCACTGACCGCAGCGGCCAGATCGGGGAGCGCCGAGACGAACGCCGCCGCTCCCACCAGGGCGTCGCGGCGGCCCGTCATCGGCGTGGTGCCCGCGTGGCCAGGCTGGCCGGCGAATTCCACCCGCGCCCCGCAGAGCCCTGTGATTGCGGTGACCACCCCTATGTCGGCCCGCTCTTGTTCCAGTCGCGGCCCCTGCTCGACGTGCAGTTCGACGAAGGCGTGGATCCGGCCGGGCGCGATTCTGGTGTCGGTGGCCTCCCCGGAGGCCCACCGCCATCTCGAGAGGACCTCCGCCAGACGCTCGCCGTTCACGCCGGTGATCGAGTCCAGTTCGGCGCGCCGGTAGCCGTGCGCCAGCCCGTAAGAGCCCAGCAGCCGACCGCCGAAGTAGCCCTCCTCGTCGGCGAACACCACGGCGCGCACCGGGCGCGGCAGTTCGACACCGGCGTCGGCGATGGCCCGGACGCACTCCAGGGCCGCCACCGCGCCCACGGCGCCGTCGAAGGCGCCGCCCTCCGGCACCGTGTCGAGGTGGGAACCAGTCCAGACCTCCGCCCGTTCGGGCCCGGTCCGCGGAGGTCCGGCGAACATGTTGCCCAGTCCGTCCAGGGACAGCTCGAATCCGGCGTCACGGCAGCGCGCCGCGTACCAGCTGCGAGCCTCGGCGTCCGCCGCCGAATAGGCCGTCCGGCTGACACCACCCGCCGGAGTCCGCCCGATCTGCGCGAGCTCCGCCAGATCCGCCCGCAGCCGGGCCGGGTCAACCCGAGGTCTCAACGGGCACTGCCCCCATCTTCCGGCGCAGGGTTCACGCATCCGGCGCTCGTCATGCGCTGCCCGCCCCGGTAGACCTCGGACACCATGCGGACGGCGTCTATGTCCGCCAGCGGGTCGGCAGGCGCGACGACGAAGTCGGCGAAGGAGCCGGGTTGCAGTACCCCGACGCGCGTGTCTGAAATCAGCTCTCCGCCATTGCGGGTGCCCGCGAGCAGGGCCTGCGAAGGCGTCCAGCCGTGCTCCACGAGCCACTTGATCTCGCGGCCGAACATGCCGTGCATCGAGTCGGTGCCCAGAGCCAGGCGGCGGACGGCGCGCATGCCGTCGACGACGCTCCGCATATGGCTGCGCGCGCTCAGCAGCTTGTCCATTATCTGGGGAACCTGCCCGTCACCGGACTCGATGGCCTCGGGCGCGAACAGGATGCTCGTCGTGAGCACGAGCCAGGTGCCGGCGCGTTCGATCGCGGCCAACTGCGGCAGCGTGAGCATTGTCCCGTGTTCGATCGAGTGAATGCCGGCGTCCAGGGCAATGTCGACCCCCGGGCCGCCCAGGGCGTGGGCTGCGACGCTGATACCTGCCTGCCTTGCTGCGGTGACTATCGCGGTGCACTCGGCAAGGTCGTAGTTAGACTCGGTGAGCTGGGAGCCGGCGGATGAGACCCCGCCGGTCATGAAGACCTTGATGTGGTCGGCACGGCGTGCCACGCGCTCCTGCACCGCAGTTCGCAGCGCCGCTGGGCCGGTGACCCCCCATTCACCGCTGCCGTGGCCGCCGGGCGGACTCAGCCCGAAGCCTGACACCAGCAGCCGGGGCCCGGCGATCTCCCCGCGGGCGACCGCGTCCCGGAACTCAAAGTCGATGCCGTGGGCCTCGCTCATGATCCGGGCTGTCGTCACCCCGCTCGACAGCATGTCGGCGAGGTTGCGGACGCCCCTAATCGCCTGCCAGGCCGAAGGCATCCGGAGCTGGCCATGCTGGTCGCCCTCGCCGGGCCGGATCGTGATGTGCGTGTGCGCGTCCACGAAGCCCGGCAGGATCACCGAGGAGCCGAAGTCGTGCTCCTCGTCCGCGGCTCCGCGCAGGTCCCGGTAGGGTGCGACCGCCACGACGGAACCGCCGTCGACCAGCAGGGCGCTGTCGTGGCTGGTGGACCCCGTGATCCCGTCGAACAGTCCACTCGCCCGGAATAGCGACCGCCGACGGGCGGGCAGAGCGCCGCGCACGCCCGTTACCAGATCTCGACGAGCGCCCGCAGGATGTTGCCGCCGATGACCGCCTTGATGTCGCCGTCGGAGTACCCGTGCTTGACCAGCCAGCCGACGATGTTGTGGTAGTTCTCCGAGGGATTCTCCAGGCCGTCCACGTACGCGACGGGGTCGAAGTGGGGGCCGTGCTCGATCTGCGCGGCGATGCCGAGGTTGTCGGAGAACTCCTTATGCAGACCCACGTGGTCGCCGAAGAGCGTGTCCGGGCCGAAGGTGACGTGCTCCAGGCCCATCAGGTTCGCGCAATACTCGAAGTGCTCCATGACCGACTCGATGGAGTGCGCCCGATGCCGCTTGGTGAGCGTGGTGTGCGGCGCCGCTTCGAGGCCGATGACGCCTCCTGATTGCGCGCAGCCGATCAGCACCTCGTCCGGCTTCATCCTCGGGGACTCCCACAGGGCCCGGGCGCCGGCATGGGTGATCAGGACCGGTTTCGCCGAAGCCTCGAAGGTGTCCATGCAGGTGCGGTCGCTCGAGTGGGAGACGTCGATCGCCATCCCGAGCCGGTTCATCCGCTCGACGGCACGGCGGCCGAACAGGGTGAGCCCGCCGTCACCTGGCTCCTTCAGGCCGGAGCCGAGAGCGTTGGACTCCGAGTAGGCGATCCCCATCTGCCGGACGCCGAAGCCGTACAGCACGTCGATGCGGTCCACCTCGTTCTCGATCGGGGTAGCCGCCTCCAGGCCGAGCACCAGGGCCAGGTGGCCTTGCTCGTGAGCGGCCAGGATATCGGCCACGGAGCGGGCCACGACCACGAAGTCCTGGTGCGCCAGGTCCGATAGGCGCATGCCGACGTCGTAGATGATGTCGTCCCACTTCCAGCCGAACTTGCTGGTGACGCAGGCCGTGCCGTCCATGAGGTTGTCGAAGACCGCGGTCATGCCGGACGCGGCCAGGCCGCGGAAGCCCGTATGCTCTCGCGCCGTCCGGATGTAGTCACGCACCCGGTTCATGTCCTTCGGGAAGACCGCCGGATGGTCATGCAGGCTGATGACGACGCTCTCCGCGAGCAGGCGCTCGGCCCGCTCGTGCTCGGCAGGCGCGAGGCCTAGTTCGTGTCCGGGAACCCGTCCGATCTCGACGTCCAGCTCAAAGGAAGGGTAGTCCGTGCCCGCCCTCAGGTACGAATAGGACTCGTATCCGCTGTACTTCGACTCGACCATCGGACTTGTTGCCTCCATTGCTAGGGTTCGCGGACCGCAGGCCTCTATGCGATGGCCTGCTGCGCATGTACGTCCTGGGCGGGCGGATCTACGTCTACGAGCAGCCGGAATGCGCGCTTGATGGTCTGCAGCTCGAGGTCCACCTCGATCTCCCGGATTCCCATGACATCGCCCATGACGCCCGTTATGAACTCGTGCAGTGACGTGTTGTCCCGGAAGATGGCTTCGCAGGAAAGGTCGCTGTGCCCGGCGGTGGCCGACAGGTAACGAACCTCACGGCGGCGGGAGAGAAAGCGGGCCACGGACTCGATCCGCGACGGGTCGATCTTGAAGTGCAGGAAGCCCTCCACTCCGAAGCCCATGATCAGCGGGTCGACCAACGCGATAACGCCAAGCTGTCCGGCCTCGATCAAGGCCCGATGTCGCCGCGCCACTGCCGTCTCGCTGATGCCGAGCTCGGCCGCGAGGTCCACAAAGCTACGCCTGCCGTCCTCCCGGAGCGCGGCGATCAGCAGCCGGTCCAGGTCGTCCAGGGGGCGAGGCCTGAACCCAGCCTCCCGAGCATCGTGGTCCAGAGCGTCTTTGCCCGTGTCGGCGAGCAGGCCTCTGCTCCACTCGTCGCGCGTTTTATAGGTACGCAGGACGATGGCCGTCGATGTGGAGCGAACCCCGTCGATGGCGCTCAGCTGCACCAGCAAGACATTGGCCAGGTGCGTGCGGTCGCGGACGATCAGCTCGCAGACGATGTCGTTGTGGCCGTTCACAATGGAGACGAAGCGCACGTCCGGCCGCGCGGCAAGCGTGTGCGCGACGCGCAACGTGGCACGCGGCTCGGTGGTCAGGTACATGAGCGCCGGGTCGCCCAGGCCGCACATCTGTGTGTCCACCACCGCGATGACGGCTATCGCACCGGAACTGCGCAGGCGCTGCAGGCGTCGCTGGACCGTCGTCTCCGAGGCGCCGATCAGGGCAGCCAACTGCGCATAGCTCGCCCGAGGGTCTCGCTGGACGGCGGCTACCACCCGCGCGTCCATGTCATCGAGAGCCGGCTTGGGCTCCAGCGCAGCCATGCATGTCAAGTTGCCTCAGAATCCTGCATGTGTCAAGCAATATCTGCCTGAATCCATGCATATAGACGTACGGTACGTGAGATTCACGCCCACGGCGCTTGGATGGGCGCTGCCTGGTATGAGCGGGCGCTGCAGACGCCTCGACCGGATTGCGGCCCCAGGCCTGGTAATAGCCCACTTTCCGGGCACGCAGGCAATCGGCCGGAGCCTACCCAGAAACCACCACCCGCTGCGGCAAGCACTGCTTGGAGCCGCGTAAGCGCCGGAAATACGCGTTAAACGTGGTAGACATGCCGAAATACTGCATGTAACGTTGGCTGATCGCACGTATCACCCGCCCGGACGGGCCGGACGAGTCGGCGAAACGGAGGTGTCACAGTGACGAAGGGCTCTCAGGGTCCCGCGCTGGGGATAACCACACAGCAGGTTCGGCGGACGCGACGGCGTCTTAGCGGTCGCCGCCTGGCCGCCCTCGGGGTGGCCGTCGCGTGCAGCATCGCGCTCGTCGCCTGCTCCTCCGGGAACTCTTCGAGTTCGGCCGGATCCGGCACCTCCAACGGCGGTTGGGCCGCGTCGCCGGTACGCCTGGTCTATGCCGGGCTGGCTCCGACCCACATCGACGCGCGGCAGGCCACGGACCTCGACTCCTTCACGGTCACCCGCAACCTGTACGATCCGCTGGTCTGGAGCACGCCCCAGGGGGCGATCATCCCGTGGCTGGCCACGTCGTGGCACGTCTCGGCTAACGGCCTGGCCACCACGTTCACGCTGCGGCAGGGCGTCAAGTTCACGGACGGCTCGACGTTCACCTCGGCCGACGTGAAGTCGACGATCGATGCCATGCTGGCCACCAAGGCGGGCCAGACCGGCTCACTGCTGTCTTCGGTGACCGGGGTGAGCACGCCGAACCCGCAGACGGCGGTCATCACCACGAACGCACCCGATGCTTACCTTCTTACGCACCTGACCCGGATCGGCATCGCCAGCGCGGCCGGGGTCCAGGCGCACCGGACTGCGTCGGATCCCTGGGCCTTCACGTGGTTCGACAACAACTCCGACGGCACGGGTCCCTACGTGCTCGGCACGTACAGCAAGGGCACCGACCTGACGCTCATCAAGAACAAGCAGTGGTGGAAGGGATGGCAGCCCGGCTCGATCGACGAGGTGGTCGATGAATTCGTGCCTGACACGGCGACCCGGGTGGAGATGGTCGAGCGGGGGACCGCGGCGCTGACCGAGCTCTGGAGCGTTACCGACGCGGAGCGGGTGGGCAAGCAGAGCGGGTTCACCCTGAACACCTACTCCACCTACGACATCGACCCGCTGCTGTGCTTGAACACCCAGAAGGCTCCGTTCAACAACAAGCTGGTGCGTCAGGCGGCGCAGTACGCCTTCAACTACCAGGCGATGATCGCGTACTGGAACGGGCAGGCCACGGCCCCCGGCGGCCCGATGCCCAACGACTACCCGGGGGCCGCACAGTTCCCCTCGTACGCCCAGGACCTCGCCAAGGCGAAGCAGCTGATCGCCCAGAGCGGAGTCAACCTGGCCGCGAATCCGGTGACCATCACGGTGGTCGCCGGCGTCGCCGAGTTCTCCGTGATCGGCACGATCGCGCAGCAGTCGCTCGAGGCCGCCGGTTTCAAGGTCAGCCTGCAGACGCTCCCCGGCGCCCAGGCCCTGGCCGTCCTCGGAAAGCCCCAGCAGGCCGCGAACGCAACCACGCTGATCTCCAGCCCGTTCACGACCGACCCCACGCTGTTCCTCGGCAACTTCTACCTGCCTACCGGCAGCTTCAACTTCTCCTTCTACAACAACCCTCAGGTCGACTCGCTGATCCAGACCGCCAGGACCAGCACCAGCTCGTCCACGGCCATCACCGACATCCAGCAGGCGGAGCAGATCATCCGCTCCGACGCGCCGGTGATCTGGGCCGCCGTGCCGAAGACGCTGGTGCCGGTGCCGAACTGGCTGGTGGGCTACCAGCCCTCGTTCACCGACTTCCGCTGGACCACCTACTTCTGGCCGTTGCGGGAGAAGGCTCACTGACCGGCGCATAGTCTGCTGACCTGGGAAACTCCCCGGCGGTTAGGAGAGGCGGTGCGGTGCTCGCCTACGTGCTGAGACGCCTGCTGTGGATGATCCTCGTCGTCTGGGTGATCACGGTGATCACGTTCCTGCTGTCGCACGTGATACCGGCCAACCCGGCGGCGGCCGCCGCCGGCGTTGGCGCCACCCCGGCCCAGATCCACGCCCTGGCCGTGAAGATGGGGTTGCAGCATCCCCTGCTCACCCAGTACGCCGACTACATGAAGGGACTGCTGTTCCACTTCGACCTCGGCACTTCGATCAGCACCGGTGACCCGGTGCGCTCCGACATCGCGACCTATCTTCCGGCGACGCTCGAGCTCATCGTGGTCAGCTTCGTGGTCTACCTGATCCTGGCCGTGCTGCTCGGCACGCTCGCCGCGCGGAAACCTGGCGGAGTGGCCGACGGGGTTATCCGGGTCTCCTCCATCCTGAGCTCCGCCGCGCCGGTCTACTGGATCGCGCTGCTGCTCCAGCTGGTGTTCTTCGCAAAGCTCAACTGGCTGCCAAGCGGCGGCCGCCTGGGCATCTTCGACACGCCGCCGCCGAAGACGACCGGCTTCTACACGATCGACTCACTGGTGCACGGCCAGTTCGCGACCTTCCTTAATGCCGTCGACCACCTGGTCATCCCGGTCACCGCCATCGTGCTGAGCATGCTCGGTGTGGGCGTGCGCCTTATCAGGGCCAGCGTGATGGAGGAGCTTGACCAGGCCTACGTGCGGACCGCCGAGGCAAAGGGGCTTCGGGCCAACTCGATCCTGGTCCGCCACGTGCTGCGCAACGCCCTCAACCCGTTCGTCAGCATGTCGGGGATACAGCTCGGCTACCTGTTCGCCTGGATCATCCTGGTGGAGACCATCGTCCAGTGGCCTGGCATCGGGCTGTACGCCTACCAGTCCTTCCAGTCCCTGGACTATGACCCGATCATGGGCATCACCTTGGTGGTGTCCGTGATCTTCGTGGTGCTCAACTTCCTGATCGACCTGCTGTACCCGTTGCTCGATCCCCGCGTGAAGACTGGTTAGAAGGTTAGTATGAGTACCGTCGCGATCGACGCGCTCGAGCCGATCGAGGTTCGCAGCGGCTGGCCACGGCCGAACGCATCCACCATCGCGGGCGGACTGATAGTGGCGCTCTTCGTGGTGATGGCCATCGCCCCCGGCCTGTTCAGCAGCCAGAGCATCACCGCGCTCAACGTGAGCGATCATTTCGCCCCGCCCAGCTGGCACCACCTGTTCGGCACCGACGAGGTGGGCCGCGATATCTTCAGCCGCGTGGTCCACGGGACGCGGTACTCGCTGACCATGGCACTGTCCGTGGTGGTCATCGCCTGCGTTATCGGGACCGTGCTCGGGCTCATCGCCGGCTATGCCGGGGGCTGGGTCGACCAGCTGGTGATGCGCTTCACCGACATCTTCTTCTCCTTGCCGGCGTTCATCGTCGCCATGGCGCTGGCGGTGGCGCTGGGGCGCGGCATCGTGTCGCTGGTGGTCGCGCTCAGCATCATCTGGTGGCCCACCTACGCGCGGCTGGTTCGCGGCATGGTGCTCTCCATCAAGGAGCGACCGCACGTACGGTCGGCACGCGCCCTCGGCGCCAGCCGGTCGCGGATCCTCCGTCGTCACGTCCTGCCCTTCGTGCAGCAGGCGTTGCTGGTCCGGGCTACCCAGGATGTCGGCTATGCGATAGTCGCCGTGTCGAGCCTCAGCTTCATCGGGGTGGGGGCCCAGCCCCCGACCCCGGAGTGGGGGCTGATCCTGGCCGGCGCCCGCCTCAACGTGACCTCCTCGTGGTCTTACGTGGTCTTCCCGGGACTGGTGATCATGCTGGCCACCACGGGGTTTGCCCTGCTGGGCGACGGACTCGGCGGTGGCAGCAGACGCCTGCGCGGGGCCCCGAAGACGGTCGCGACCGTACAGAAGGCAGGGTGAGACGGTGTCCCGGGTAGTGATCAGGGGCGGCGAGCTGGTGACTGCCGGTTCACGCTTCGTCGCCGACCTGATGATCGCAGACGGGAAGGTCGTCCAGATCGGCGGCGACATGCCCTCGGCTGACGGCGCCGTGCTGGTGCTCGACGCCGCTGGATGCCACGTCCTTCCCGGCGGCGTCGACATGCACGTGCACCTCACCCCGGCCTTCACCCCGGCCGGCGTCGGCCCGGGCGGCGTGGCGACCGAGGCCGGGGAGGGCGCCGTCGAGACCGCGCACTACTGGAGCGACGACTTCGCCAGCGGCTCCCGGGCGGCCGTGGCCGGGGGGATCACGACCATAGGGAACATGACGTTCCCCCACGTGGGCGAGCCTTTGGCCGCGGCGATCGAGCGGACCGCGGAGGAGGCCAGCGGGCTGAGCCTGATCGACTTCACGCTGCACCCGATCGCGCTGGCCGCGGTCGGCGCGAAGGCGCAGCTCCCCGAGCTCGCCGCAGCCGGCTGCGGCACCATCAAGATCTTCACGATGCTGCCGAGCTTCGACCAGGAGGCCGCGGAATACCTGTCGCTCATCGCCGGGGCCGGGCGGCACGGGCTCCTGACCATGATCCATTGCGAGGACGCCAGCATCGTCGCGCACGCTACGCACCAGCTGATGGCCGACGGGAGGGGTCATCCGTCGAACTACGGCCTCGCCCGGCCCGCGCTCGCCGAGGCGATAGCCGTAGCGCGCGCGGCCGCCTTCGCCGAGGCGACCGGGGCGCCGGTCTACATCGTCCATGTCTCGAGCCAGGCCGCACTGCGGGCGGCGGCCGAGGCCAGGTCGCGTGGGATCCGCCTGTACGTCGAGACCCGCCCGATCTACCTGCTGTTCGACGACTCCCGCCTGACCGGCGAGAACGGGCCGCTCTACATCGGGAACCCGCCGTTGCGGAGCGCCTCCGACGTGGCAGCGCTCTGGCGCGGCCTGGCCAACGGCGAGGTCGACACTTGCTGCACCGACCACGCGCCCGCATCCCGAGCGGACAAGCTGGGCGAAAGCCGGGACCTCACCAACGTCTCGCCCGGTCTCGCCGACCTGGAGACCATGCTGCCGATCCTCTACTCCGAAGGAGTCGCCACCAGGCGTATCTCGCTGGAGCGCTTCGTCGAGGTCTCGTCCACCAACGCGGCCAAGATCTTCGGCTTGTATCCCCGCAAGGGGACGATCGCCGTGGGCAGCGACGCGGACCTCGTCCTATGGGACCCCGCGACAGAGTGGACCTTCCGCTGGCAGGCCGGGCAGAGCCGCTCGGACTTCAGCCTGTACGACGGATGGCGCCTCAAGGGCCGGATAGTCGCGACCATCAGCCGGGGGGACGTGGTCTACCGGGATGGAGTGATCGCAGCAGAAGGCGGCCGGGGCACGTTCCTGCGCGCGGTGCGGGCGGGCACGTCGTGAGGCGCCCTGCCGCCGCATCTCTAGAGGGGTGCATAGGAGGATGACGGTGATAAGGCCATTCAAGCTCGCCGCGGTGGGCGACATCGTGCTGACCCGGCCCTCGATTCCCGGGTCCGGCGTCAGCGAGGGGCTGGCTACCGTGCTGGGCTGGCTCCGCCGGGCCGACGTGCGCTTCGCCAACCTGGAGACGGTGTACAGCGAGCGCGGCTACCCTCGGGAGAAGCTGATCACTCTGCGGGGCAACCCGAAGCTCGTGGACGACCTGAAGCAGATGCACTTCGACGTCCTGTCGGTGGCCAACAACCACTCGGTCGACTTCGGCGAAGACTCGCTGCTCGAGACCATCCGGCTACTCGAGGACAACGGCATCCGCACCGTGGGCGGCGGCGCTGACCTCGAGGCGGCCCTAGCTCCGGCGGTGGTCGAGGTCGGCTCTACCCGGGTCGGTTTCATGGCAGCAAGCTGCCTGCTGCCCGTGGGCTCCGCGGCCAGCGCGGACCGGCCGGGACTCGCGCCCATACACATCCACTCCTCGTTCGAGGTGGACCCCTACATCCAGATGGAGGAGCCGGGACACGCCCCGGTGGTACACACCGTGCCCGACCAGGCCGACCTGTCGGCGATCTGTGCCAGGATCGGCGCGACCCGATCGACCGTGGACTTCCTGGCTGTGTCGGTACACATGGGCCGTGGCTTCGGCGAGGATCTGGCCGAGTACGAACCGCTGGTGGGGCGGGCCCTCATCGACGCCGGCGCCGATGTGGTGTTCGGCAACCACGTGCACGCGATCCACGGGATAGAAAGCTACGCTGGGCGCGCCATTCTTTACAGCCCCGGGAACTTCGTGGCGCAGCAGCCCCGGGAGGGACAGCCTCCCGAGGTGCTGGCCATCTATGACCAGATGTCGCCGGACGCCTACGCCGCCGAACTCCAGGTCACCGGGCAGGGGGACTACCTGCTCGTGGTCCGGCCAGTGATCTGCGACGCGGACGGACTTCCCGTCCCCGCAGGCGGCGAGGATCGCGAGCGAATCTGCGAGCGGGTCGTACGGCTTTCCGCTCGGCTCAACTCGAACGCGCGCACCGTCGACGGCGCCGTGGAAATCGACCTGCGGTCGGGGTAAGCGCGATGCCCGCTAGGCCCCAGCCCGCAGGTCCTCCCGGCACCGGCGACGCCGTGGACGCCGACGAAGTGCTGGTCGTCCGTGACCTCCACACCGAGATCGACTCACCGCACGGGCTGGTCCGGGCCGTAGACGGAGTGAGTTTCTCCCTCCGCAAGGGACGTACGCTCGCCGTCGTGGGCGAGTCCGGGTGCGGCAAGACCATGACCGCCTTGTCAATCGTGGGCCTGCTGCGGCACTCGAACGCCCGGACGACCTCCGGGCAAGTCCTGTTCGAGGGGCGGGACCTGCTCGCACTCGGCCGCCGGGAACTTGAGGACATCCGCGGCCGGGACATCGGAATGATCTTCCAGGACCCGATGACCAGCCTGAACCCGGTAAAGACCGTCGGTGAGCAGATCACCGAGACCCTGCGCCGCCACCGCGCCCTCAGCCGCCGCGACGCCAAGGCCAGGTCGGTCGAGCTGCTCGCAGAGGTCGGCATCG
>Ga0209415_10016759_pt1 | contig 11733 bp, 13 predicted proteins | sample PeaSoiSIISIP2007_FD_187696 | JGI IMG/M metagenome (GOLD analysis project Ga0209415, IMG submission 187696) | Peat soil microbial communities from Weissenstadt, Germany - SII-SIP-2007 (SPAdes) (version 2) | ecosystem: Environmental > Terrestrial > Soil > Wetlands > Peat | place: Germany... | reverse complement strand
TAAAAGCCACGAACAGCTCGCCCTTGATGCTCTGAGCGTTAAAAGGCCCAGAACCCGAGGGAAGATTGGGATCGGTGAAAGACTTCACCAAATTGAACGAGCCATCGTATACGTCCACCTTGTTGTTCTTGTGATCGGCCGCATAGATAAAATTAGCGCCTTGGCTCACACCGATAGCTAGCCCCGTGTAAGAAGCGCCGCTGCCGGAATTATCGACCACGACGATCGCGGTGTTGGAGTTCACGTTCGAGTTCCAACCGCTGATCGTGCCGTCGATGGTGGCAAAAATAAACATCGCAGGACCAGACTTCCCGCCCTGCGAAACCTGAAAGTCGGTCGTGCCGTTGAACACGACTCCAGTAGGAGTCCCACGGTTTTTGTTGTTGGAAGCATGAGGGACCGTGATCACGGGAGACTGCTTCACGCCTTGAGCGTTATAGAACGTCGCCACACCAGCGCCAGTATCAGCGACACAGATCGGACCCGAAGGGGCATGCGCGATTCCCCAGGCGTTAAGTAGATCGGTGTCTTGATATTTCGCCATTCCGGCCTGGCTGGATACCAGATTCGTGACCTTGTACTGAGCCGCCGCAGGCCGCGAAATGGTCCCGAACCCAATCAGCAGCGAAGCGAAAAAGATGAGCGCGCGACTCGAACGGTTTTGAGCAAACATGGTTCCTCCCTGAGGTGTCTCTTTGATGATTGTTTTAGTCCAAGAGTGAAGGAAGCAGCGGAAGGGGCAGCGTACGGAAACGTACTCCATGGGAGCAGCCTCCAAGGAAAACTAACGTGCTGGATATGACCGCAGTGCGACAACCCGCCCCACACAATCTTCCATCCCGCGCAGGATGGGTGTCAAGAGCGTACTCGTCCAGCAGACGGGTGAGTATATCAGCTTGCGGAACCGGTAATCCCGATTCAGGCCCTGCCGCAGTTCCAGATTGTTGTCACAGCAATAATGAAATGGCCCGGCGTCATTAAGCCCGACACCATCATCAACGACATTATGGCGGCCGAGGACTGGATGCCGACGCTGCTGGCCGCCGCCGGTGATCCTGATATAACGGAAAAGCTCTTGAAGGGCTACAAGGTGGGCGACAAGACGTTTATGAACCACCTCGATGGCTACAACTTTATGCCTTACTTCAAAGGCGACGTCGCCGAAGGGCCGCGCCACGAATTCTTTTACTTCACCGATAATGGCGACCTTACTGCCTTGCGTTATAAGGCCTGGAAGATCAGCTTTAAAACCATCGAGGGCAACCTCTTTACCGGCAAAGAGGAATCGACGAACCTTCCGTTGGTAACCAATTTGCGAGCTGATCCGTGGGAGCGTTATCAAAGCGAATCGATGCTCTATGGTCGCTGGTGGGGCGACAAGCTGTGGACGATGGTTCCTGCCGTACAAATTGTGGGACAGTTCCTCGTGACGTTTAAGGAATACCCGCCAAGCCAAGTATCCGGCTCACTCAGCGTGACCCGGTTCCTCGAAGCTATCCAGGCAGGAGTCGCGGGTGCGGGCAAGTAACTGAATGTTTGATTCGACCGTCCACACGCGGGCGGTCTCACCGGGAGGCGGCCCGTGCTTTTGATGTTCCCCGGTTTCAGATAGGCACCTCAATGAGGGCATCTGTTACGCGCCGTCCGGCCCCCGAGAAGTGCGAAGGCTAAATCGGAAACGATTCCGGGGGCACCGCGGTTGCGGATTTTTCCCTAGACAACGGAACGACGAGTTAACTGACATGAAAATGGCGAGTCTGTGCACGAGAAATCAAAACCTCGCAACTCGCTATTTTCATGCTGCGTGGTGCGCCGGAGGCACATGACGCCTGTTGTAATATCTCTATATCACTCGTCGACCTTGGATGGCGTTTTGCCCAGTTCAAGTGTCCTCCAAAGCTGGACCTCTGAAAGTGCGTCGAAACAGGTGTGACACCGATCACATACTTTCGCACCGACGCCCCGTAATCTCCCTCTAGTGAAGGCGCGAGTTTCGGATTATGCGGAAGTCTTTGGGACGGCTTCGATTTCGGAACCGATCCTGAAACTAGGAGTTGGTCATGGATAGCTTCGGTTACGGCAGATGTTCGCAATGCGAAGAAGAAAGCTTTTTGGCCGATGGCTCAAAGTGTGCAGCCTGTCTCGGACTAGTTTGTGTGCCGATCGACGACGAGAACAGCGTGGAAGAGTCATCAAGTACTTCCTTGGACCGCAAAGCAGCGTAGTGTTTCGGTTCGCCCTGGCGACGCCATCCCACAATGGCGTGTGCCATGTAAACACAATCAAGTGTCCCGTCTGGAGAGACACTGACCTTACACGGGAAAGGCTCAACTGACTGGACTGCACAAGATGCAACCCAGCGAGTCAGCCTGGCTGAAGGCGTCGTACGAAGGTGTCGCAGGAGGCTATTTCATGCGCTCACCATACGGAATGGAGATTGTCGAAAGCTGTCTTACCTGCAAGCTGCGTGCTGATCGCATATTCTGTGATCTGCCTGCCACTGCACTGCAGACCTTTGAAAATATCAGGTGCGCGGCCGGGTATCCCCCGGGGGCAGTGCTATTTGTCGAAGGACAGATGTCCCGCGGCATCTTTGTGCTATGCAAAGGCACTGTAAAGCTTTCTATTGACTCGCCGGGCGGCAGAACGATGCTTGTGGAACTTGCCGAGCCCGGGGAGGTCCTGGGGTTGAGTGCCACGATCTCTGGCAAACCTTATGAAGTGACGGCGGAGACGCTTGATCCCTGCCAGGTCAATTTCGTCAAGCGCGATGACTTCCTTCGCTTCCTGAAGGATGATGTGCAGGCCTGCTTCAAAGTGGCCGAGCAGCTCAGCGAAAGATATCACGATGCTTGCAATGAGGTGCGCTCGCTGGGATTGTCACACTCCGCTCACGAGAAACTTGCTAACTTGCTTCTAGAATGGGGTTCCAAGAACGGCGAAGCCGCGAGACCGGAAACTCGGTTGAGGCTTCGCGTCACTCACGAGGAAATTGCGAGTATGATCGGCATCTCGCGAGAAACGGTGACCCGGCTACTTGGTGAAATGAAGAAACGTCAAATCGTGGAGTCTAGAGGTTCGACTCTGGTGATTCACGACACCGCGGCACTGCGCAGGATGGCAAACCACAACTAGCCAATCCCATGTAACGAACCGACCGGAGACGAAGATCACACACTGGTGTGTGAAAGCACGCACCCCTGTGCCCAATCGGTGGGCAGGCGGGCATAGCCGCCCTCCCCCGCATCAGATCAAAGCACTCTTTTGTTTCGGTTAGACGACTTTCCCTGAAACTTCCCCGCCTCATAAGGGTGGTTATGGACTTGCCAACGTAGCTGTGAGTGGAGGCAATATATGGCCACCCATATCGTAAACAATTCCCAGAAACTTGCGCCGGTGCTCAGAGCCGTCTGCGATTTTCCGCCAGCAGTAGCCGATGCCTTTGAGCAGGAAGCACTCACGACCACCTACCCCACGGGAGCAGTCTTGTTCGCCGAGGGTCAAGCTCCGCGGGGAGTGTTCATCGTGCGTCGCGGTCGGGCAAAGCTTTCCATTTGTGGCAGCGACGGGAGAACCCTGATTCTGCGAATTGTCGAGCCCGGTTGCCCATTGGGTGTTGCCGCTGCGGTTTCCGGACGCCAATATGAAGCTACAGCCGAAACCCAGGAACCGTGTGAGATCAGCTTCCTGCGACAAACCGATTTGCTGCGCCTCATGCGCCTGCACGGTGGCCCTGTGGGTGACGCAGCACATCAGCCAGGACTACGCTTGTACGTGCCGGGAAATCCGTGACCTGATCCTTTCCAACTCCGCCAGCGAAAGGCTTGCTCGACTGCTGGTGGGATGGCTCGAACCACAACACTGAATCCAGAACCCCCAGCCAACTGAAGCTGGCTTCGACTCACGAAGAGATTGGACAGATGATCGGCTCTTCGCGAGAGACCGTCAGCCGACTTTTCGCGGATTTCAGGAAGCAGCGGCTCATCCAACAGAATGGCTCTACGCTTGTGATCTCGAACCGCGTTGCCTTGGAGTCCCTTATCCCGGCATAGCGGAAGTTGCACGAAACCTGGGGTGAGAAAGCGAGTTGTGTGATGACCAACCCCGACAGTTATGTTCCCATGCTGAATGATCCTGTCCTTCTCGAGGATAGTGATAACAGGCTGGTGGTGATCGACGTTGACGCCAGTAAAAGGACGGCTGCTTTGAGAACGATTGCTGGTCCGGCAATTCTTTACGAAAATGTGCCGTGGTCGAAGCTCTCTTACCGCGATGAGTGGTAGAGCTTTTACCTTCAACGTAATGGCCTAACTTCGTCGATTATGCGGCATGGTCTCGTGCAGCGCGACTCCCGCCCCGGCATTACATAACAATCGATCCGGCTCAGAAAAAACCGGGCAGATCAAGGTGGAAGCCAGGTTCGTGCTTCTAGTCACACGGTTGTGTGTCGCGGGTCACTGACTCACGGTCTTATAAAAGATAATCTTGCTCGCACCCGACTCGAAAACTCCCCCGGGCAATGAGGAAGCTTCCGGGTCTCTTACTCCAACAGGAGAAGGAGAGTCTCGTATGTTTGCCCGCATCGTTAAGTGCATCCCAAGGCTGGAGAAGAAAGAAGCATTCCTGAAGAACTGGCGCCCGGCCACTCGAACGCGACAGGTCGCGGCTGGCAACGGCATGACCCACGACGAGGCGATGTTGGAATGGGCACGAGGACTGGCGCTTATCCTATTTCTCGTGTTGATCGTACTCGTGATTTCGATTGGTGGTAGATAGAGAGGGTGCCTGGCTCCCGCGAGCCCGTTGTCGCATGAAAGCCGGGAGCCACCTGCCTCTGCGTAGGAACACTTATGGCCGAACGCCGGAACATCCGATTGCTGAAACATCGGAATGAGATAGAACTGAGTTACCGAAACTGGGTTTCGGCTGCCCTAGAGCTCTCGATCGCGCTCGGCATCGCATTTCTCGGTGGATACGCCGTGTTTTGCTTTATGACGAGATTCGGAGAGTGATCAGTGGTCTAGCTAGTCGAGAAAGCTTGGCCTTAAAGCAGCGCTTTCTCCGTGGCTCGGGACAACAGTGAATCGCGGAGGGGCCTGTGCCCCCCTTCGAGAAAAGTTAGCCAATAAGTAACTGTTGTAAGATCTCTATAGCACTCGTTGACGGGGGTCCACGCTGCCAAGAACGATCTAACTCCCTTCGTCTGACTCAACCTTGGCTTTGGTTTCTCCCCGCTTAATGGACGCCAGCAATTGAGCGTGGTCCTGCTCCGTCTGATCTCCGTAACTCTCGGACCACTCGGCCAAAGCTTCATCCAAAACCGCGGAGTTGCCACAGTAACCGGCGATGCGAGCTGGGTCGCCGGTTCGGGAGTGGGCTCGGGCAAGAATTGCGCCACACGCCCACGCGTAGAAATTGAAGGCGGCGCCGCTCAGGAAATCGACTGGAATCGAAGCTTTCAGGTTCTTCATCTGCCGCACCATGTAGTGTCGCCCGTCCATCTCGGTATAACCCAACATGGGATCGGAAGAGGCTTGCATCGCTCGTTGTCCCATCACCACCCGCTTCCCGTTGTGGCGAAACTCTTCCAGGAGGGGCGGAAGGTAAGGAGCGTGGGCAGCCTGAACGGACTCCTTCACCTGCAGAAACAAGGGATCGTCATCTCCGTTTCCGGCATCGCCATCCATCACCACGGAAACTCCGCTGATCGGCGACGTGGAGAGGTCGGCAGCCATCACGCATGCCGAGCCCCGCAGGAATGCGAAGGGCGAGGCAGCCATGCGTCCCATGCGCAGCGGAACCAGATGCTTTTACCGGCCCTGGTTGCTCTGCGCCATCAACTACATGGGGTCAGGCCGATCTTTGCCGGGATCCCACTCCGCATGCGACTCGCGCGGGACCGCGCGGCGAAGCGCCTTGCCCTCGGCGCGCCGTTGCTCCCACGGAGTCAGCTTGCTCCCGAAATCAAACTTTGGCGGTAGTTCAATCTTTGCGACTGCCACGTTGCCTTCCCAAAACCAATCAGCGCCCGCCGCCACCGTCCGCGACGGATTCGTCAGCATGGCGTTGCTGACCCCGCCCGTGGCGATGCTCAGCGTCCCGCTGGTCGTGATCGGTCCACCCGTCAGCCCTGCGCCACTGCCTACGCTGGTTACCGTGCCTACGCCCGGAAAGGTCTGCCCGCCGGCGAAAGTGATCTGCCCGTTGCCGGCGATGTTCAAACCGGTCTCTTTTGGCTTGTTGCTTCCTTGGCCGAAGAGCCTACGCGCCAGCAAAATGAATGCCGCTTCCGGCCACACCCCCGCCTTGATCTGACTTTCAAGTTTCCCCAAGCCGTTCCAGACTTGAGTACGGGACAATTTCCGGCAATCCCCAGAACTGGTTGTAACATCGCAGGGGTTCTTCACAAAAAAGCCGCCCGAGACCGAGCGGCAATTCTGTGCTGGTTTACTCACGGAGTTAGAAAAAAATCCGGACCAAAGCCGATTGACTGCCCGTTAGTGCTCCAACCCTTTAAGGCAGCTCACAGGCAGTCGCGCAGGCGCAGGACACAAGAGTACCCCCGCTACCGTTATATCCCAAGGCGTGGCAGGCCCCAGCGGCATCGGCAAGCGCTGTTATATTTGCCGTCGCCGGATACTGGATTGTCCCGCAGGTGGTGCTGCTTGCCCAATACGCGCTGCAGCCCGTCAGCGAATACCCGGCGGGGGCCGCGACCGTACCCAAGCCATAATAAGTTATGCTCCCATTGGTGACGGTACCTATAGCTCCGCAGGCGAGCGTGCAACTCAGGGCTCTCGACCCGCCGACAGAGATATTGCCGCCAACAACGCTCACATTGCCATTCACCGTCTGATTGCCGGTGAAAGTGTTTGCCTTGCCCAACTGTGGGACCACGGTAGTGTCGATTGCCAGTGTGCCGCTGGTCGTGATCGGTCCCCCCATCAGGCCCAGTCCGCTCCCGACGCTGGTCACCGTTCCGGCCCCCGGATAAGTCTGCCCAGCGGCGAACGTGATCTGTCCGTTGCTGGCGATGCTCAAAATCTCTGTTGGCGAGGAGGTTCCCGGGAAGTACAGCAGATTCAGCAATCCCGTTGCAGTGCCGGTGTCGTTGCCCACCGGCGCGGCTTGCCACTGGAAGTTCTGATTGACAGCTGCGCCAATGGTGCTGTTGAATACCGAAGCCGCCAGATTCATGGGCTGCGAGTTAAAGCCTGTAGTCGTCGTAGCCGTGCCAATAGCCGGCAAGTTAAACAACCCGCGGATCGTGCCTCCACCCTTCACATCCAGCGTGGATGCTGGTTTCGTAGTCCCGATGCCGACCTTTGCCTTTGCTCCCGTGCCCAACTGGAATAACCCCGAATTCCCCAGGGTCGTGCTGTTGGTCCAGATGGGAATGAAGTTAGTAGTGCCGGAGCCGCTCACGCTGGCTCCCGGCTCTGCACCGGGAGTAGCGGACGCCGCGGATTCATTTGCGTAACCGGTGCTCGCGGGTTGCTGAGCAGCCATGGGCAGGACACAAACGAGAAGCGCAATCACACATAACCAAACGCTAATGCGGACCATAGAACCTCCTCAGAAGTTAATTTTGCTAACCGCAGCCGATCTACCCCATGAACGCCATCGGGGGAGCCTCGGCGCCCGGCAAAAACCATGCGAAAGGTAAGTCTGCCCTCGACATCCGGCACTATCCCCACCGCGGAAGAGAGCGCTCCCTGGCGAATTCCCGCCATAGACGTGGGTTCCCAAGGGTGTAGAATGTGAGCGCCCGGCGCAATTGGCCCTGTCTGAATCCTCCCCCTGTCGCGCCCTGGACATTAGCCGCAAAACTGTTTGCTGGTCTTCAGGCTTGCATGAAGTTTTTCTAAAGCTTTTGTGAATGCCTTATGCCCGCCCAAACAAAGGCGATTTTCGAATTCGGCTCGTTTCGCTTGAATCCCGCCGAGCGGTTGCTGCTACGCGAGCAGCTACCGGTACATCTGCCCCCGAAGGCGTTCGACGCCTTGGTCGTCCTGGTTGAGAATCGAGGACATCTCCTCGAAAAAGATGAACTGCTGCGAAAGGTCTGGCCGGATACCTTCGTCGAAGAATCGAACCTCGCCCAGCATATTTCGGTTTTGCGTAAAGCATTGCAGGATGGAGAGGACGGCCCTCGTTACATCGAAACCGTCCCCAGGCGTGGCTATCGCTTTATTGCGGAGGTTCGCGAACTTGGTGGCATCGCAACCGATACCAAGGTGTCGTCGGGCCCACCTCACAGCTCGCCGTTTGGGGTTGCTGAGAGCATCCGTCCCCGGCATCGCTTCACGAGTCTGACCTACGCCATTACGGCGCTGGCGTTGCTGCTGGTCGTGTTCCTCTTGACCCTGCCGGTATGGAAGCGGCTCCGCCGTGCCGGACCCGAGCCCATACAGTCGCTCGCGGTCTTGCCGCTGCAGAATCTCTCCGCCGACCCGGCGCAGGAGTATTTTGCCGACGGCATGACCGAGGCTTTGATTACGGATCTGGCGAAAATTCCTGGCCTCAAGGTTATCTCTCGTACTTCGATCATGCAGTACAAGGATTCCCGCAAGAAGCTTCCGCAGATCGCACAGGAACTGGGCGTCGATGGCATCATTGAAGGCGCGGTGCTGCGCTCTGGGGATCGCGTCCGCATTACCGCGCAACTGGTGCGCGCCGCGACGGATCAGCACATCTGGGCTGAGTCTTACGAACGCGACATGCGCGATCTGGTCGCCCTCCAAGACGAAGTTTCGCGAAGCATTGCCGCGCAAATCCAGAAGGAAATCGCACCGCCCGTGCCGCAGCAACTGGCGACCTTGGCGGCGGTCAATCCCCAGGCTCGTGAGGACTACCTGAAAGGCCGGTACTTCTGGAATCTCCGCAGCGAGGCGGGCTATCTGAAAGCAATCGACTATTTTCGGGCCGCAGTGACCCAGGACCCACAATACGCGCAGGCCTATGCCGGCTCAGCCGATGCCTACGCCCTGCTGGGATCGATGCCCAATTCGAAGATTCCGCGCGACACCGCGATGCCCAAAGCAAAACAAATGGCGCTTACCGCATTGCAGCTTGACGATTCCCTGCCCGATGCACACACCTCGCTCGCTTTCGTGAAAATGCATTACGAATGGAATTTTCGAGAGGCCGAGCAGGAATTCAAGCGTGCCATTGCTCTCGACCCCAACTACTCGATCGCCCATCAATGGTATGCCTTTGATCTCGCAGCCATGGCACGAATGGACGAAGCGGTGGCTGAGGTAAAGCGTGCTCGTCAGACCGATCCGCTTTCGGCCATCATCAATACCGATTTCGCGGAGATCCTGTACTTCGCGCGCCGCTACGACGAGGCCCTGCTGCAAGCCCGAGCCACCCTTGATTTGGATCCCAATTTTGCTCACGCGCACCGCGTGCTGGAACGTATTTATACCGAGAAGCACATGTTTCCCGAGGCCATCGCCGAAGGCCAACGGGCAGTGGCGCTCTCTGGTAACGACACCTGGATGTTGTTAGACCTCGCGGGCACATACGCCCTGGCTGGCAAGAAAGCGGAAATGAAAGACTGCCTGGAGAGAGCAACCAGCATAAGCCCCGGTGGTGTTTTGCCCCAGGTTGGCGCTACCGCGGAAATGTATGTGGCGTTGGGAGAAGTTGATCGCGCTCTGAAAGTGATGGAAAGTGCATATCAGCGCCGCGACGGCGGCCTCATCCTTCTGAATGCCGATCCGCGCTTCGATAGTCTCAAGTCCGACCCCCGCTTCCAGCAATTGTTGCAGCGCATCGGGTTGCCGCACTAAAAGCGTCGCCCGGAGATGAGCGCACCGCTAGCTTTTGTTGGTACAGCAGAACCGCCAGCTTGTTCACTCTGTTCGAATGTCACGAATCATGCTGAACGAGAACATCTGCAAATGTTCTTAAAGCAGGCTTGTGACCACCCTCAAGCCGCATCACCACGCATGTGACAATCCCGATTTTCGTCAGTGCAGAGCGGTCCGACGATTCTGGATGGATGGTCGGCAAACAGGAAGTAATCCGAGCCGCCAACTGCTAGGCAATCGCGTCAACTGGCGAAAAATCGCGATAACGCTCGTTAACCCAGGAGCGTCGGCCAACTCTCAATGGGCGTTATCGTCGTTTATACCAACAATCAAATCGCATGGCAGAGACGGCGTATTCTCAACTTCTTTCGAGAAGGGCTCCTGCAAGACTCCAACCCCAGAGCTAGTTCTGTTTCTTGTTGACTGCATGCTGCAAAACAGATAACCTGGAATCGCATTACATTATCTGTAAGATAATACCCGGTCTTTGACAATCCGACTCACGCAGCAGCGAAAGCGACCGGTCTTGTGTGGCGGCCGAGTACAAACGCTGTTCCAAATTGGAACCGCGAGCCTCCACGCCATCCGCGTAACTCCCATGTTCTCTAGATTTTGCGTGTAACTCCTTAAAACTCAAAGATCTAGCACATAGTCAAAATTTAACTCCATTATTTTCTAGATTTTGCAGACAAAGGGGGGAGGGGGGTACCCGGTACTGGATAGTAAACTTGGCCCGAAACGGGACGGGACGCAACCTCCAGATCAGTCTCGAGAAGGCCCCTCGCGGGAGCCAAGTCCGCCGAGAGCCTCTGCAACGCACACTTGAAAATGCGGATCGCGGACCGTCGCTTCCGAACCTGGGCCTACAGTTTCCAACCTTCTGATTTCAAGGCTTCCCTCAGCAGCCCCGCAGTTTCAAATCGGGATGAAGCTTGGCTTGGTAACAATCGATTTATTACCGCTGTCACTTTACTGAGGCACCTGCGCGCCATAAGCTCCGGTTTATGAAACTCAATGCCTTGCTGGTATCGCAGGATCGCCCGTCGCTTCGGGTGTTGGAGGCGCTTCTGGATGTGCTGCAAATCGACCACCAGACTTGCCAATCGGCCGGCGAGGCGGTGGAGCTAATGGTACACGGGCACCACTCGGCGCTGATGCTGGATTTTGACCTGCCGGGCGCTGGCCAGGTGGCGCGAATGGCACGCATGGCGTCAGCGCAGCGAAGGCCGGTGGTGTTTGCCATGGTCAGTGCGTTTACTCCGGTGGGCGGGGCGTTCCAATCGGGAGTAAATTTCGTTCTGTACAAACCGCTCGCCTTCGTACAGGTCGCGCGCTCGCTGCGCGCCGGGCAGGGATTCATGAAGCCGAACCCGCGGCATGCGCCACGCCATCGGTTGGAAACGCTGGTGTACCTTCAGTTCGGAGTGGCGGCTATGCCCGCGATCGTGCTTGATTTGAGCGAGCAAGGTTTAGCGCTGCAAGCTCCGGAACCACTGCCGCCGGTACAAAATGTTCCTTTGCGTTTTATGTTGCCGGGCACGTCGCATCTGGTGGAAGCGACCGGCAAAGTAATCTGGGCCGACGACGATGGCCGCGCCGGGATGTTCTTTTCCCGGCTGACTCCCGCGTCACGGCACCATCTCAAGAGTTGGCTGGCGAAGCGCGGCGCAAAAACCAAAAACGCCGTACGCGTGCTTTGCCCCCACAAAGGGCGCGCCGTTCAGCGCACGCATCGCACTGATCTTCTGTAGAGACGTAGCTAGCTACGTCTCTACAGTTCGGGCTGCAGAAGATTCTTTCGTGCTAGACTCAGTTTTCTCTCGCACGAAAAACGCCGCATGAGCGAGCTTACCTTCCTTTCAGCCGTTTCCATGGCTGAACAAATCCGCCAGAAAAAGCTCTCGCCGGTTGAATT
>Ga0209415_10016758_pt1 | contig 11735 bp, 8 predicted proteins | sample PeaSoiSIISIP2007_FD_187696 | JGI IMG/M metagenome (GOLD analysis project Ga0209415, IMG submission 187696) | Peat soil microbial communities from Weissenstadt, Germany - SII-SIP-2007 (SPAdes) (version 2) | ecosystem: Environmental > Terrestrial > Soil > Wetlands > Peat | place: Germany... | reverse complement strand
ATATCAGAGTGTGCGAACGTGCGTCCGCATTGCGAACAAAGCAAAACCGCTTGCAAAGGGGCTTGTTCGCTCATGCGGTATTCTCCTATGCTGTCTGAAGTTGCACTTAGCGTAGCCCAAAAGGTTCCCAGCCACAAGAATCAGGATTCATCTGGGTTCGCAAGCATAAATTCCAGCGCGGACAAATCGCGCCTGTCTTGGCAGCAAGAAATGGTTGATTTCCTTCCTCAAATCGCGGAGCCCATCTGCTTCGTTTAGGCAATGCGTGAGTTTGGCCGGCTCACGCGTTCCCTTCGATCCTCTTTGCTGCCCATCGTCATCAACCACTCGGCCACAGGCCCGAGTAGGCACGCACAGACAACGAGCAGTCTGCCCAGGCCGCGTGCATCTCCCTTTGGTTCACAGCAGCCCTAGCACTTTGGCCGCCTGTGACGTTCACCTGTCTTCAAGGCTAGAGGCCAGTCTTACCGAATTTGGGCGCCGCGTAGTCCGCGCAGCAATACCTGAAAAATATAAATACGCCTATAAAAAAGTCGTAACGGATTTCACTAAAGATTTGATTGCGCGCATGGGTTTCTTGAATCGAAGCCAAAGAATCGGCAATCAGACGTGGCCGGTAAGTGCTTGTTTTTCCTGAATCTACTGCCGTTACTTACGGAATCCTTACAAATCGCTCAGGACTTCTTCAGTGGTATTTCGCTACCGTATCTTGGTTTTCGAGATCGTTTGCGTTCTTCGAGATCAACGAGTTTGAAGAAGGCAGTGGAACTCGTGCGTGGAGTGGGGCTATGACTCTCATCGTCCCACCGGCGATGGGCTTTCTGGTCTGCGCTTTCTACGCTACGTCCAGTGGATGCGAGGCACGAATCGCAAGATGCCAACGCATTTCGCGGCTGGGGATCAAGTGTGCGCGTGCGGCGACCGGACCGACGGGGAGCTCCCGGGCTTCAATCGGGGTGACTTACGATATCTAGGCTCGTAGCGCAAATCACATAGTTCGTGTGATATCGGCACAGACTCAATTTCGGCTTGCATTACAAATTGCTGTACAGGGGAGATATATGGGGACGTTCGGACAGAAAAAGGGCTTTATTGGCTTGGTGCTCGCTGGATTTCTGTATTCCAGCGCGGCGCCCGGCCTTGTACTTGCGGATGGTAAGGACGGCGATACCCCACCCGCAAAAACAGAGACTGCCAAGCCCGGCTCGTCCAAGGTGGACGCGCCCGCTCCATTGACGGAGCGCGAACGCTGGATGCTCGACCGCATCGAGCAACTTGAAAAGCGCATGGCCGAGATGGAAGCCAAAGGCAATTCGAGCGCGCCTGCTGGAGCCTCGACCACACCACCCGCCTCTCCCGCAGCCAGCGAGTCGGCCGGAGCCGCTCCTGCCGCCACCCCGCCAGCAGTCGGCGCAAACGTCTTGCCCACGGAGAAGACCGCCACCGCAACTGCAAACTCAACCCCCACGCAAGAAAAAACGCCCGTGGCCGAACCGCAAAAGGCTGAGCCCTTCGCCTTCGCCGATTTCACTTGGCTGACCGGCAATGCCCGAACCAAAGAATCGCCGACGGACACCAAATTCTTCACGCCGGAAGTCCGAGCCGACGTCGACTACGTTTACGATTTTGCTCACCCCAAAGACGATACCATCAGCGGTTCCAGCGAGATTTTTAGATCCGACGAAGTGCAAGTGACGCAACTAGGCGTGGGCGGCGATTTCCACTATGACAATGTTCGAGCACGACTGATGACCCAGTTCGGGATGTATTCCGAGACTACGCCGCGTAACGACGCAAGCCCCTCACGCGGCCAGTGGAATCTCGCCGACGCTTACCGGTATATCTCGGAAGCCTACGGTGGCTACCACTTTAACGCTCTGCACGGAATCAACGTCGATGCCGGCATTTTCATGTCCTACGTCGGCCTGTTCAGCTACTACCAGTTCGACAATTGGGCCTACCAGCCTTCCTATGTCTCATCCAACACTCCGTGGTTCTTCAATGGCGTCCGCGTGCAGATTTTCCCGACGGAACACTTGAAGATCGAGCCATGGTTTACGAACGGTTGGCAATCCTACGGGCGATTCAACAACCGGCCTGGTATTGGAATGCAAATTCTATGGCGGCCAAATGGATGGCTATCCATTCTCGGCAATCAGTATATGTTGGGAGAAGACGCTCTGAACACGCCAGGCCGCGTGCGTTATCACACAGACGACAGCATTCAAGTCAAATACTACGACAACCAGGAAAAGTTTCTCAGCAAAGCTGCATTCTCGCTCACCGGGGACATGGGATGCGAGCATGGCGGTGGCGTCAGTTGTGCCGGGAACTCCGCCAAGGGTCCCAAGCAAAGCTTTCTCGGGTACATGGTCTACAACCGCTTGTGGTTCGATCACGACAAGTACGGCCTGACAATTGGAGGAGGACAGATCAACAATCCGGGTCGCTACCTGGTGTTGTTGCCGCCGATTAACGGCGCGACGGCTTCTTCCGGCACACCTTACTTCACAGAGAATCCGGGCGATCCATATAAAGCTTGGGATATTTCCGGGACTTTCGACTGGATGCCCAGCCAGTACATTACCTTCCGCTGGGAGTATAACCACCGCGCAGCTAACGTACCCTATTTCTCCGGTTCAGGCGGCGTGACGCCCCCAGGCGGTAACACGGGAACACCGGGAGGGCTGGTATGCTTGAGCGGTTTTACGACCTGCAATGGCTCACCGAGCAATACCTGGTTTCCGGATCTTCGCAAAACCGAGAATCGCGCGACCATGGCCATCCTCGTGAAGTTCTGAAGCGGAGCGCTGGAACTTCGATTTGCGATATCGAAACAGGAGTTGGATGCGATCCGCGCCCATCATCCTAAAGCCGTGATCTACAATTGATCGGCGGGGAGAGCGAACCGCCTCATGGAACAGTCATCCCTTGATTACCTGATACGCGATCTGCTCGAGTGGATTGCCGTCCAGCAAAGAACGTACGAAGAGGTGATGGACGCGTGGCGTACTTCCTGTCCAAAACTGCCAGTCTGGGAGGAAGCCAATGACCGTGGGCTCATTACGCAGGAAGAACTGCATGGGCGATCGATTGTTTCGCTCACCCCAGCAGGGTTTGCGTTTCTCAAGCGAGGTGAACGTAGTAACGGAGCAAGAGAAGACCGTGCCGTTGATTTTTGAAATCGGAAACCGAAGAGTATGAAAATTGCTATATCAAACGGATTCCATCTGTTGAGATAGACTCGGATGGACATGCTCACAGTGATCGGCCATGTGGAAGCCATCTTTCGGTATCCCGTGAAGTCCATGGCTTGCGAGCCACTCCAGATTGCCAACCTGGGCTGGCACGGCCTCGATGGTGACAGACGCCTGGCGTTCCGGCGAATGGATGATCGCAGCGGGATGCCCTGGCTAACCGCAAGCAAGCTTCCCGACCTGCTGCGCTTTACTCCTCATTGCTTTGAAGCCAATACTCCGGGTGACCTTCCTACGCATGTCCGCACGCCGGACGGGACAGAGATGCCCGTCTTCGGTGAGCATTTGGCCACGGAGGTCTCACGTCGGTGCGGTGCTCCCGTGCAGATGATGCACTTGAGGAGTGGCATCTTCGATGAAGCGAGCATCTCCGTGATCGCCTCCGATACGGTGCGCGAGATCGGGCGACTCGCAGGGCGGGACCTGGACGTCCGACGATTTCGCCCGAATGTTGTTGTTCGCTTGTTGCGACCTGTTCCGCTCCAGGAGGACGAGTGGTTGCGTGGCGAGCTTTCATTCGGAGACGGAGAAGACGCGCCAGCCATCGCCGTCACGATGCGCGATATCCGCTGCTCGATGGTGAACCTTGATCCCGACTCGGCAAGTTCTGCGCGAGAAGTGATGAAGGCGATCGTTCGTGCCAACCAGAACACCGCGGGAATCTACTGCACGGTTACTCGTATCGGCCAACTAGCGGTCGGACAGAACATATTCCTCCGTGCGGCTGGCCCTCTATGACGTTGTCGGCTCATTTCGACCAGCGCTCGCTCGTGAATCTAGCGGTGGATTCTGGTTCCACCGACCAGACACGCCACCCTCCCCGCGGAAATTTGAGAAGAAAACCTGCGGTGGAAATGGCGATTCCCTCCTCGGGGAGAGGAGGGAATCAGGACTGCCATAAGTTTGCCGATGAAGTGGAACGTGCTAGCCCAGTGAACGGACCATCAAAATGGGGCGGACCAGACCTGGATGTTCACGGATCCTCCTGTGCCTGTATAACAAACGGCATAATAGGCTTGCGTGCTGTCACTTCCTGCGCCAGCCACGGACACGCCGTAGGGCGGATTGGGATGATTTCCTCCCACGCTTGTTCCGTGCAGTACGCTCCACTTCGGGCTGCTGTACGTCCACAGTTCAGCACGCCCGCCAGTCACGAGACTGTCAGAGGTCGTCAAGGAGACGGTGAAAGGATAGAGGTTGGGGGTCCAGGCTATACCCACGCTGCTGGAGTAGACGTTTTGCTCGGTGCCGGACCCTACGTTCCCGCCGCTGACCACACCCGCGGAGGAAATATCCCAGCTCGTCACGTAGGTGCTGAAATTGTACGTGGCATCTGGATTGTTTTGGGCAATCGTCATCACCTCATAACCGCCACCGAGGAATCCGCCCAGCGGTGCCAGGGCAATCCCCGACATGGTAGATGTACCGCTCGAAGAGAGCGTCAAGTCTTTTTGGCGGGTAATGTCACCGCTGCTATCCACGCTCCAGGCGATGACAGTTCGTTTGCTGCTCGTGTACGAATCCGAGGCCGTCACCACTTGAGTTCCGTTGAGGGCCATAGCAAATGGGAACCAAATTTCGCCGGCTGTGGCGGTGTGCTGTTGTGTGACGGTGGCGGTCGATCCAGAGACAGCAATGTTCCACGTCTGAACGCGCAAATCGTGGGAGGGATCGGCTGTGGCGGTGACGACTTCCGTCGGGCTGAGGGCTGTAACGCTGACGCCAAAGTTGCCAAAGCCCCCCAGTCCGGAGGAGGAGACACTCTGCTCGCCCATCTCATAGAAATCCGCTGGGCTCGTGCCGGTCACAGCCCACACACTGAGGTGCAGATAGTAGAAGCTGTCAACGCAGGCGGCAACGATCTTGCTCGAATCCAGAGTGGCGAGGGCGTAGGACGTGCAACTCGCCGATCCCGGATTCCATGTAGCTGAGGTGACGTAGACCAACTTGGCGCCCGTGTCATGCCAGAACTGGAGTTGCAGCGGGTTGCCAATCGCCGTGCCGTTGTTTGTCGCCACCACGATATAGGGCGAACGACAACAGGTCCCAGTCGACCCGGTAGTGGCGACAGCGGTGCCAACAACCGGGCCGGTGGTGGGAGCTTCGACGCCGTGGTAGAGAAGCTTAGGGGCTTGCGCGAAGGAACTACGCGCCACGCACAGCGCCAGCAGGGACATGGCGATATAACGCAGGTAGCGGGCGCTACTCCTGTCTGCGGAGGCTACCCCCTTTCCCTTTAGGCCGGACGGCAGGCTTTCCGCGGCTTGGCGCGTAAAGTGCGCTTCACTCAGTGGGGTCAGACAGGAACATTGGGCTGCTGGTTTCATCGGACTTTCCTCCTCACTAGAAAGGGCGGAAATCCGAGTCAAAAACTGTAATCCCGGGATAAGTTTTATTTGACTCCCTTCCGGTTGGGCATCGCTTGGGGATCCGCGAGTTCAATCCTGGCGGACATATGGCAGCCGTTGCCTTCTAGTGTTCAGAGTGGTAGTAAACACCCGTCGGGAATGCTAGCCTTCCCTGTATTAGCTCGCTTCCGACGGTCGCATCGTGGAACCAACACCAAACGAAATCACCCAGCTTCTCCGCTCCTGGAGCCAGGGCGACTCAGAGGCTCTAAAGACGCTTATTCCGCTCGTGTATCACGAACTGCATCGCATAGCGAAACGGTACATGTCGGACGAAGGCGGCAGCCACACCTTACAGACCACGGCTCTCGTTAACGAAGCCTACCTCCGGCTGGTGCAGGGGGCGCAAGGCGACTGGCAGAACCGCAATCACTTTTATGCTGTCAGCGCGCAAGTCATGCGCCATATCCTCGTGGATTGGGCGCGCTCCCATCAGGCCAAGAAGCGCGGCAGTGGTGTCGCACCTATCCAGCTCGATGAGCAATTGGGCGTACCTATACGGTCCAGCTCCGACCTCGTCGCTATCGACGACGCTCTCAAAGGCCTCGCTCTTATCGACTCTCGCAAAAGCCAGGTTGTCGAACTGCGGTTCTTCGGCGGTTTGACTGTTGAGGAAATTGCCGACGTTTTGAAGGTCTCCGAAGAAACCGTTCATCGCGATTGGCGTCTCGCAAAAAGCTGGCTCCGCCGCGAACTGGGTAAGGGGTTTGCTCGTGGAGCCTGACAACTGGGAAAAAATCGAATCTATTTTCCATGCGGCGCTTGAAATGGAGCAGAGCGCCCGCGAGCAATTTGTCACGCACGCCTGCGACGGCGATCCGATTCTCTGTCAGGAAATCCTCTCGCTCCTCAATGCGTCCGGCGGTACGGAAGAATTCCTCAACGCGCCGGCTCTGCACGTAGCTGCGAGAGCCCTCGCCTCCTCCGAAGCAGCCGCAGGCCCGGCTCGCCGCGCACCGGCTCTGCCAGATTTCATTGGCCACTATCGTGTGATTCGCCTGCTTGGCGAAGGCGGCATGGGACTGGTTTTGCTGGCCGAGCAAACCACTCCGGTGCGCCGCCACGTCGCTCTAAAACTCATTCGTGCCGGCCTCTACGACGACTCTGCCCTGCAGCGTTTCCAATCCGAGCAGCAATCCCTGGCCATGATGGACCATCCCGCTATCGCCAAAGTCTTCGATGCCGGAACGACTCCCGATGGCCAGCCGTACTTCGTCATGGAGTACGTAGAGGGCTTTTCGATTAGCAAGTACTGCGACGCCAAGAAACTCACGATTCGCGACCGCATCTCTCTCTTCATCAAAGTTTGCCAAGGCGTCGCGCATGCTCACCAGAAGGCTATTATCCACCGTGACTTGAAGCCTTCCAACGTCCTCATCAACGAGGTTGACGGCCAACCGGTTCCCCACATCATCGACTTCGGCATCGCCAAAGTGATTTCTCCGAGAACAGCCCTCGAACAAACCCTTACTCTTTCTGCCCGCGGCGGCACGCTTGTCGGCACTCCCGGTTACATGAGTCCCGAGCAAGCTGCTTGTGCCCCCAATTTGGATGGCCGCACCGACGTTTTTTCCCTAGGCGTGATTCTGTACGCACTCCTCACCGGCAAGCTGCCTTTCGACACCGCACGGTGGAGCAAGCAGCCTTTTGACGAAGTGGTTCGCCAGATCCGTGAAGATGATCCTCCCAGCCCCAGCATCAGGCTCCATCAAGACAAAGACACCAGCGCCGTCGTAGCCCAGCAGCGCAGCACGCTACCTGACGAGCTCACCCGCACCCTGCGCGGCGATCTAGACTGGATCACCCTAAAAGCTATCGAGCGCGATAGTACCCGCCGCTATGCTACTCCGAACGAACTTGCCGCGGACCTCCAGCGTTATCTCAACCACGAGCCCGTTTTTGCTCGGCCAGCCAGCATTGCTTACCGGCTCAGCAAATATGTGCGCCGCCATCGCATAGCGCTGACTTCAGCAGGCGGTTCGATGATCGTATTCGTAACCGTCGCTGCCGCGGCTTTTCTAACTTGGTGGATATACTCGCGCACCCACCGAGAACCCAAACTGACAGAGAAGGACACCGTTGTCCTCACCGACTTCGACAACAAAACTGGCGACGCCGTCTTTGACGATACCCTCAAGCGGGCACTCGCCGTGGAACTGGAGCAATCTCCCTTCCTGAACATCGTTTCCGACCGGAGAGTCAGCGCGACCTTGCGCATGATGGGCCGTCCCGCAAACGAGCACATTACGATGGACATCGGACAGGAGCTTTGCGTGCGCACGGGCAGCAAGGCTCTGCTGCGCGGGACAATTTCCCGGTTAGGTGACCATTACCTACTGAATTTGAATGCGTTCGCTTGCAACGCGGGTGACAATCTCGCCCAAGAACAGGGCGAGGCCAAAAGCAGGGAAGATGTCCTGAAAACGTTGAGCCGCATCTCGTCCAGTCTACGCGGCAAGCTCGGAGAGTCGCTGCCCTCCGTGCAGAAGTTCAATGTTCCAATGGAGGCGACCACATCTTCACTGGAAGCGCTGAGAAACTTTAGCATGGGCATGAAAGTCTGGTACCAGGAAGGAGACGCGCCGAGCATTCCGTTTTTTAAGCAGGCAATTCAACTTGATCCGGACTTCCCCATGGCTTATGCCATGTTGTCAACTATTTACGGCAACCTTCTGCAACCGTCGGTGCAGCTGGAGTATGCGACCAAGGCGTACCAACTACGCGACCGGGTAACCGAACGGGAAAAAATGCGCATCACTGAGTTCTATTTTCGGGCCAGGGGGGAACTGGACAAGGAGGTCGAGACCTGTGAACTGTGGATTGCTGAATATCCTCGTGACCCCGGTCCTCACGGCACGCTGGGCCAGCTCTACCACGACACAGGGCAATATGACAAAGCTCTTGCGGAATATCAGACCCTCATGCGCCTGGCGCCTAATGCCGTCTTGAGCTATTCGGGCCTGGGGGTAGGATACCTGTTCCTGAACCGGCTGGATGAAGCTAAGGCCGTGTTCGATCAGGCACTCGGACGCGGCTTAGATAGCGGGAATCTGCACCAGCAGATATACGCGCTCGCCTTTCTACGGGGAGATGCAGCGCAGATGGAGCAGCAGGTCGCTTGGGGTGCTGGTAAGCCCGGAATTGAAGACATACTGTTGTCGATGCAGTCGGATACGGAAGCTTACTTCGGACGGATGATGAAGGCGCGGGACTACTCGCGACGAGCGGTCGACTCGGCTGTTCGCGGCGAATCTAAAGAAAAAGCGGCATTGTGGCAGGTCAATGCCGCTCTGCGAGAAGCGGAGTTGGGCAATGACAGAACGGCACGGCAAGAAGTCGCGAAGGCTTTAGCACTTTCGCCCGGTAGGGACGTTAAGGTGATCGCAGCCCTTGCGCTAGCTCGCGCTGGCGATGGTTCCCGCGCTGATGCGTTGTGTAAGGAAATGGAGAAGACCTATCCAACCAATACCCTGATGAAACTCTATTGGTTGCCTAGCCTAAGAGCTGCCATCGAAATCAGCAACAACAAACCTTCTCGCGCCCTGGTGGGTCTGGAGCCGACCGCCACTTACGAACTGGGCCTCGCGGATGGATACATCAACTATTTGTACCCAGCCTACCTGCGCGGCCAAGCCTATCTGCTTACGCACAATGGCGCTGCAGCAGCCACCGAGTTCCAGAAGCTGCTCGACCACCAGGGCATTGTGCAAAATTTTGTGACGGGATCGCTGGCTCATCTTCAAATAGGTCGTGCTTACACCCTTTCGGGCGACCCCGCGAAAGCAAAAGCAGGGTATCAAACCTTCCTCAATCTCTGGAAAGACGCCGATCCCGACGTCCCCATTCTCAAGCAAGCGAAAGCAGAGTTCGCCAAACTGCAATAGTGCCGTAGATGTTGCTTCTCGTATGAGCCGCGTTAATTGACGCCGTCAGGCGGCTACACCCTCCGTGCGGATCGGTGCTATCGGGCGCCTATCGGAGGGACATTCGGAAACAATCCGCGTGTCTGGTAAACCGTGCAAATCGGAAACGTAGCAGCTAGCATCCACCTGGACGGGGAGGATTTGGCTTCAGGGACGCGTTGCGCAACCTTCTGATCAAGCCGACCATGCGCAAGTGATCCGTTTCCAATATCCTTGTGAGTCTCAAGCCGATTCCACGACCGGTTTGGCTGTGCTTCACGACAGCCTCACCAGCGATCTTTCCCTCAGGAACTAAAAAATACACCTCCGCCCTTGCTCCGAAAGGCCTGGGACTTGCGCATTCAACAAACAGACCTCCTGGACTGATGTTTTGCACTGTGGAAACCATTTCACGACCACTGCAGCACCAGAGGATCCAGACCCCATCCGATATTTCTAGACGGGATTCACAGCGCCTTGACGCGTTAGCCACTGCTTTCAACATAAGGACTCTCCCCGATCAATCTTTCGGACCTCCCACCAGCCTCGGAGCATGGTCCGTCCGAAGAGGTACATACCCTCGTAGCTGTTTTCCAGCCAGAAGATCTATTCCCCCACTAAGTAGGGCGAGAAAATGACGGAAAAACTGTCATGCTAGGGCATAATTCCTGGTCGGTCGGGTTATCGGACAATGGGACCTGGGTCGATTTCACTTTTCCGGTAACCGCGTTAGCCGCCATCAGAGCGGAAAATAGGCAGACCGCGCTAGGATGCCGTCCTCTCTAAAACAAGGCATGACCCGTGCAATTCAGCAAAATACTCCCGGCATTAGCCATCGAACTCGAACAGCTTCTCAAGAACCAGGCGGAGGCCGAATTAGCGGCCCAAGTGTCGCAGTTGACGGTCATAGACCGTTGCCGGTGTGGGGATGACTTCTGCTCGTCGTTCTACACCCAGCCAAAACCCGAAGGACCCTTCGGCCCTAGCCATCGTTGCATGGACCTGGACGCAGCCGAAGGAATGTTGCTCGTTGACGTAGTCGCGGGAAAGATTGCCCACGTCGAAGTCCTCAATCGCGCCGACGTTCGACGCGACCTCTTGGCGGCACTGCCATGAAGACGTAGCGAGATTCGTTTGTCACTTACCCGTTTGACCAGAACTTAGGCGATTGCTTCCGGTTTGCCGACGATCCACCCGATTGCCCGCTGGATTACCGCACAGCCGGGGATTCCGATGTACTCTCGGATGTCGGGCGAAAGATCCCCAGATGCAAGATGTCGGAAGGCGGTGACCGGTGCTTGTTATCTTTGGCGGCCTGCCAGGCGCCGGTAAGACAACGATTGCTCAAGAGCTCGCTCGTCAGATCGGCGCAATGCATGTACGTATCGACTCGATTGAACAGGCGATCCGGGATTGCACTCCTGTAGTTCCACCACCTCTTGCTGAGGCAGGCTATCGGATTGGTTATGCTATCGCGCGAGACAATCTTCGCATCGGCCGCACAGTGGTCGCGGACTCGGTTAATCCGCTGCTCATCACGCGCAATTCTTGGCTTAGAGTAGGACAAAACGCTCAAGTAGAAACCGTTGAAATCGAGGTTATTTGTTCAGATTCTCGTGAACATCGATCCCGGGTGGAAACGCGGCTACAGGACATTTCTGGATTGAGCTTGCCGACTTGGGAGGAGGTAATCTCGCGCGAATATCATCCGTGGAATCGCGAACATATTGTGATTGATACCGCTAGCAGAAGCGTGGCGCAAAACGTCAAAATTCTTCGAGAGGCGCTCCCTTCGAAATAGGCAATAGTGCTTTGTTTTCTGGCCGAATGACCGGCCACTCGGAAGTGATTCCATTTGCCTGGTTAGCCGTTACCGGACAAGTGGATTTTGGGATCGGCGCTTGACCCGCTCGGATGTTCCTGGGTTGCCCACTCTTCTTGCGACTTGCAGCAGAAACGGTGGCACTGCTTCCAGCGCGCTCCGTCCTGATCGTGTAGTTGTCGTAGTGGTCGGACTCTTGCCTGGCAACGCTTGATGCTCAGTTGCTTCCACTAGCCGTTTTGGTATCACCGGCTTTGAGTTTTTTCAGTTCCCTTTCGTGGTCGAGGAAACTCTCGCCGTTGGTGATCCACGCTGCGGCGGGCTCGTCCTTCAGATAGTGGCCGAA
>Ga0209415_10016757_pt1 | contig 11735 bp, 7 predicted proteins | sample PeaSoiSIISIP2007_FD_187696 | JGI IMG/M metagenome (GOLD analysis project Ga0209415, IMG submission 187696) | Peat soil microbial communities from Weissenstadt, Germany - SII-SIP-2007 (SPAdes) (version 2) | ecosystem: Environmental > Terrestrial > Soil > Wetlands > Peat | place: Germany... | reverse complement strand
CAACGGTTGCGGAAGTCACGACAATTCCCACGAAAGCGTAAAGCGTCATCGTCGTGGGCAAGGCCAATGCTTGCCCAATCATCTGTTCCCGCTGATTGCGGGCGAATCTTGTGAAGTCGGGAATGTTTAACGAAACCGTTGCCCAGAAACCGACTGTCCCGTTCAGCGCGGGGACCAGAAACTTCAGTAAGTCGGGAAACGTCGTGAAGCGCGATGGCACAGAGAACATGGGGCCGAAGCCACCGGCCGCGTGATAAGCCCAACCCAACAGAAGCAATCCAACCCCCAGCAGAATCGGTGCGCTGATTCCCTGGAGCACGCGAATATACTCGATCCCTTTGAGGACGACTGCGAGGTTGATCAGCCAGAAAATAAAAAAGCAGACGGCTGGGCCATAATGAAAATTCTTCCAGCTGGGAGCGAGCGTTGCCAGCAAGGTGCTGATGGCCTCGCCCCCGATCCAGGCCTGAATGCCAAACCATCCGCACGCGACCAGCGCGCGCAGAACTGCCGCGAAGTTCGCGCCCAGTACTCCGAACGAAGCGCGAGCCAGCACGGGAAACGGGATCCCGTACTTCGCTCCGGGATGCGAATTCAGCAGCATCGGCGCCAGCACGATCACGTTCCCGATAAAGATGGTTGCCACCGCCTGCTTCCAGTTCATTCCCCCTTGAATCAAGCTTGCCGCCAGCATGTAGGTGAGGATGTTCACCGACATCGAAATCCACAGCGCGGCAAAGTTGTAAGTTCCCCAGTGCCGGCGCTCGGCGGTGGCAGGCGCGAGATCCTCGTTATACAGAGGGCTGGATTCGATTCGGGATCGTTGAGAGGAGTCCGGATTCGTCATGGCTTCAATCAGCGGCAGCAGACGTTCCGCTCTGGGTCGTAATCGGGCCGTAGCTCTCCGGCCGGCGGTCGCGGAAAAACTGCCAGACTTTGCGCACCTCTTCGATCATGTCGAGATCGAGATCCGCGACCACCACTTCGTCTTTGTCGCGGCTGGCCTGCGCGATGATCTTGCCCCGTGGATTGCAAAAATAACTCTTGCCATAAAATTCACCGATGCTCCACGGCTTCTCGGTTCCCACGCGATTGATCGCTCCCACGAAGTAGCCGTTGGCCACGGCGTGCGCAGGTTGTTCCAGTTCCCATAGATATTCCGAAAGACCTGCCACAGTCGCGGAAGGATTAAACACGATCTCAGCGCCGTTCAATCCGAGAATGCGCGCGCCCTCGGGAAAATGGCGGTCGTAGCAGATGTACACGCCGACGCGGGCGTACTTGGTTTCGAACACGGGATATCCGAGATCGCCGGGCGTGAAATAAAACTTCTCCCAGAAACCGGGATGGCAGTGCGGGATGTGGTGCTTGCGATACTTGCCGAGATAGCGGCCGTCCGCGTCGATCACGGCCGCGGTGTTGAAATAAACTCCCGGCATCTGCTCCTCGTAAACAGGAACCACGATCACCATGCGATGCTTCTTCGCAATCTTCTGCATGAGCCGCGTCGTCGGTCCGTCGGGCACCCGCTCTGTGAGTTCGTACCAGCGTGCGTTTTGCTCCGCACAAAAATATGGGCCGTAGAAAAGTTCCTGCAGGCAGAGGATCTGCGTCTTCTTGTGCGCGGCCTGCGCAATCAGCTTCAGGTGTTTGTCGATCATCGCCTTCCTGATCTGCGCGAGAGGGCGTTCAGTCGAGAGCGCGTTGCTGGCTTGAATCAGGGCGCAGCGGACATTGCGGGGCATGGGACCTCCCAGGCGAAATTGTCGAGAACGAAACTATAGCAAACTTCTTTGCCACTGATTCACACGGATCAACGCGAATCAAACATGTTGATTTATCCGTGCGATCCGCGTGAATCCGTGGCGAAGAAGTTGTTCGACGTTGACATCGATTGCAGAGGCCAATAGACTCGGCCTGCCTCGCACGGAGCCATCTATGGCAAAGCGTCCTCGAATTGCAGTGGTGGGCAGCGCCAACATTGACTTGACGACGTTCACGGATCAATTTCCGAAGCCAGGCGAGACCATCTTCGGGCAGAAATTCGATCTGGGGTTTGGCGGTAAGGGTGCGAATCAAGCCGTTGCGGCGCGCCTGTGTGGCGCGGAGGTCTTTATGGTCGCACGCGTAGGCAGCGACCTCTTCGGTCCCGCAACCATCGAAAACTTCCGCAAGCAGGGAATTGATTCCACGCATGTGAAGCAGGTCGCTGGACTATCCAGCGGGGTCGCGCCTATCTTCGTCGAGCCTAGCGGCCAGAACCGCATTCTGGTGGTGAAGGGAGCAAACGATGCGCTGAAGCCGGCCGACGTTGATGCCGCCGCTGAGACCTTGAAGGCCGCGGACTGCATCGTGCTGCAGTTTGAGATTCCGGTGGAGACGGTTTATTACACGATCGAGTTTGCGCGCAAGCATGGAATTCGCTGCATTCTTAATCCCGCGCCCGCGCAACCGGTCGACCTGGGCGCGCTGAAAGATCTCGACTACTTCGTCCCCAACGAAAGTGAAGCCGAGACGATTGCCGGGATGCCGGTGAAAAATGTCGGAGATGCGAAGAAATGCGCGGAGAAATTAGTGGCCGGCGGCATTCGACGGGTGATCATCACGTTAGGAGCAAACGGATCTCTTCTCGCAGGCCGCGACGGCAGTGAGCAGGTCCCGCCGTTCGCAGTCGCCGCGATCGACAGCACTGGGGCCGGCGACGCTTTCATCGGCAGCTTCGCCGTGTTTCTGGCCGAGGGCGTGCCTGAAAAAGAAGCGGTGCGCCGCGCGAATCTCTACGCAGGCTTGTCTACAACAGGCGTAGGAACGCAGAAATCCTTTTACGACCGCGCGCGCTTTGATGCCGAATGGGCAATCCGGTCCTAAGCCGTGCGAGCATTGATTGTTGGGTTCTGCACGGCAGTCTCAACAATCAACAGCACCCAGCAGTTTTTCGCATTTGCCGATGCGAAAGAATGACCGTAACCAGAACCTGAACGCAGCGAAAATTCTTGACTTAGCGGCAAGGGGCAATTTATAAGCCGTGTCTGCGGTCCCGGCGCCTCCCAAACTTCACCTCGAAGAGGGAGGGTCTTTTTCTTTGCGCGATGGAAGTATGAAAGGGGTTCAAGAAATGTCGAACCAGAAGACGCGTTTCGCGGTGTTGTTTGTTTCGTTGGCCTGTCTGTTCAGCCCGCTCCTGCACGGTCAAGCGACCGGAAGCTTTTCGGGCACGGTCGCAGACAATTCCGGAGCAGTCGTGGCCGGCGCCAAGGTCACCGTCACCGCCCAGGCCACGAACGCTTCCCGCGACGCGCTCACCGACACCACTGGACACTTCCTGGTCCCGCTACTCGGCGTCGCCGATTACTCCATCAAGGTGGAGGCCACGGGATTCAAGCCCTCCGAGGTGAAGAACGTCCGCCTGCAGATCGACGAACACCGCGAACTCGACTTCAAACTCGTCCCCGCGTCGGTGAGCACCAGTGTTGAAGTCAACGCGACCGAAGTCGCCGTGCAGACAAGCAATCCGACCCTCGGTCAGGTCATCACCTCGGAGCAAGTAGCGGAGCTCCCGCTCAACGGGCGCGATTTTGTACAGCTCGCCACGTTGACGCCAGGGGTCACGCAGGAGACCAACCCCAACAGCTTCTTCAACGGAGGTCCCAGCAGCGAAGTGTCAGCGCGCGGGACCTTCTCGCTCTCGGTGGGCGGATCGCGCGCCCAGAGCACAGACTGGCTGCTCGATGGCAACGACAACAACGAACTAACGGGCGGCGGCATCGCGATCCTTCCTTCGATTGACGCCATTGAGGAATTCAAAGTTCTGACCTACAACTATTCGGCCGAATACGGCACGCGTGCGGGTCCGACCGTGCTGGTCACAACGAAGTCAGGCTCGAACCAGCTTCACGGATCGTTGTTTGAATTCTTCCGCAACACCAAGCTGGACGCCGCCGCGTATTCCTTCGGAGAGGCGTCTCCGAAGCAGCAGTTCAACCTGAACCAGTTCGGCGGATCGCTGGGCGGCCCACTGCAAAAGGATAAGACCTTCTTCTTTCTCGATTATCAGGCGAAGCGGCAACGGCATGGGATTCCGTTCACTGGGCTGATTCCTACGCAGCAAATGATGCAGGGGAACTTCACCGATGATCCGTTCGGGAATCCAAACACCCTTCAGCTTATCGATCCCTACGTCAATAAAACCACCACTCTGACTCCTGTGCCTTTCATCTGCAATAGCGTGGGTGCAGCGCTGGTTCCGGTCGCGCCGAATTCGGATGGAACTCAGACGCCCACCGGGACTACGCAAAACTGCAATATGATCCCTGCCAGCATGTTCGACAAGGCTGGCGCCGCCATGATTGCTCTTTATCCCCAGAGCAACACAAGCAACGCCGCGTTCGGGTTCAACTACACCAACGACCCAGTTAGGAAACTGAACGAAGGCGAGTTCGACATACGTCTCGATCACAACTTCTCCAGCAAAGATTCCGTGTTCGCGCGCTTCAGCTACGACCAGGCAGTGTCATTCGTTCCCGGCGGATCGCCGGGCTTCGCCGAAGCGGGCGCTTTTGCCAGCACTCAGAACATCACCAACCATGGGCGCAACGTGGCGGTGGCTGAGACTCACGTTTTTTCCCCGAACACCATCAACCAGTTCAATGCGGGTTTCAATCGCATCTTCAATCACATACTCTCCTTCGGTACCGGCACGTGCGAAGGTGCGAAGCTGGGTATCCAGGGTGCCGATCTGGGGAGCCAATGCGACAGCGTCACAGGGTATCCCGCAGGCCTGAACCAGTCGGCGAAAGACTGCGTTGGTTGTGGTTTAAGCTCCACTCAGTTGACTGGTTATTGGTCCGTCGGGGATCGCGGATTCTCTCCGTTTCAGGGTGGTACCAACGTCTTCTCGGTGTCGGATTCTCTGGATATGATCCGCGGCAAGCACAATATCCGCGTCGGCGTGGGAATTCGCGCTAATCAGATGAATGTGCTTACGAATGGCTTCGGAGACGGTTACTTCCTGTTGTTCGGGGGCAGCGGATCGTTCACCGGAGATGATGCTGCCGACCTGCTTCTCGGCCAGGTGGGCGGATCGATTCATGATCAGACTTTTCTGGGTGCTACAACCGGCCGTCGCTGGAAGATGTTTCGGCCCTTCGTTCAGGACGATTGGCGAGTCAGCAGCAACCTGACGGTCAATCTGGGCTTCGCATGGTCTCTGACCACGCCCATTTCCGAAGCTGGAGGCCGCCAGGCGAACTTTGATTACGCCACCGGCCAATATCTGGTGACTGGACCGCTGAGCGGGTGCGCCGGCTGCGTCGCCTCTGGTGGGAGCGTAGGCCTGCAGCTTGACAAGACTGCGTTTGAGCCACGCATCGGATTGTCATGGAAGCCAATGGGCAGCCAGAAGACCGCCATTCGTGCTGGATATGCAATCTTCCACGATTCAGCTTGGAGCCAGGGTGCGCAAGGAACCTGGCAGAATCCACCGTATTATGCGGAAGTCGATAACTTCAACTATTTCTACGGCAACCCTTGCCCCTTTAACAACGCGACCTCAGCGACGCCCCAGAATTGCGGTCTCCAACTCTCTCTTCTCCAGCCCAATCTGGCGCCGATTCTGTCCCCGCCTCCCCCTGCCAGCTTCACCGGCACCATCCAGACGCAGAACCTCAATTTCAAACAGGGGATGGTGCAGCAGTTTAATGTAAACATTGAACACCAACTCCCCGGTGAAGTGGTTCTGACGGCCGGGTACGCCGGGTCTCGCAGCACTCACATTCTGAACGATGGACTGAACCAGAATCTGGGGTCTCCGACGGCGTGTGCCGGAGGCCCCGCTGCCACGGCCGGCTACACACTGGGATGCGGCCCCGGCGGGGCATACTTCCCTGCTCCTGACGGCGAGTTCACTTCTGTTGATAACAACAGTGACAACGGCCGCGCTCGGTATGACTCTCTGCAAGTGAAAGCGGAGAAGAGCGCGCGGCATGGCCTGTACGCGCTCGTGAGCTACACCTATTCCCGGACCTTCGATTCAGGATTTCCCGACGGACTCGGCACCCTGCCCGGTGCCATGTACTGGCCGCTGCCTGGAGCCAGCAAGCTGGATTGGGGACTCTCCCAGATTAATCTCAACAACCAGCTTACGGCCAGTGTTCTTTATGACTTGCCGTTTGGTAAGGGGAAACAGTTCGGTAGTGAGTGGGGAGGCGCAGCGAACGCCGTCCTTGGAAACTGGCATGTAAACTTGATTGAGAAGGCCACGTCCGGCTTCCCACTTTTTGTGGTTGCCAGCAATAACGGCAACTTCAGCGGGTCCGGAGTCAACTTCGCATGGAACGGCAACAGCTTGAACCGTCCCAACGAAGTTGGTAATCCTAATGTAGGCGGATCGGTTGCTGCCAACTCGTCTTGCACCGCTCCTGCCGAAGTCCACACGCTTTCGCACTGGTTCAATCCCTGTGCGTTCAAGGATGCTCCGAACGGGGAACTCGGAGACGCAGCCCGCGCCCCAATTTACGGGCCGCGCTTCGTGAATACAGATTTCTCGGCGATTAAGGACTTTCCGTTATCGTTCAGAGAAGGCATGAACCTCCAGTTCCGCGCAGAGTTCTTCAACCTTTTCAACCACCCTCACTTCTTCCTGCCCGGGACTAGCGCCAGCTCAATGCAGGACGTGGACAGTTCCTCCAGCTTCGGAGTGGTGAATCAAACCCTGAACGATCCTCGATTCATCCAGTTCGCTCTGAAGGTGATCTTCTAGGGTTGCGGGGATCGAGCATCAATAGGGCAGGTTGAGGTCGACTCAGCCTGCCCTTAAATCTGCACTCTCAAGACCTGAGGTTCGCAGCACAATGGACGTGGGCACGATAAGTAATCGCAGCGTCTTTCTTGCAGGCATATTCCTGTACTTGGCGAGCATGGCGAGTTTCGCCCAGCCGCGCCGCAAAGTCATCATCAACGAAGACTGCTCCGGCCCTGGCGGCAGCAACATGCAGACGCTGATGGTCATGATTCAATCTCCGCAGGTGGAGGTGCTGGGCATCACGGTCGTCAGCGGAGATCAGTGGCGCGACGAAGAAGTGGCGCACACCTTGCGCCTGCTGGAAATCATGGGCCGCACCGACATTCCCGTCGTACCCGGCGCCGCATTTCCGCTCGTCCGCACCCGCGATGAATCGCAATTGTGGCAGCAGCGCTTTGGCAAAGTTGCGTACGCTGGCGCATGGGATGACCGCTGGTGGCACGAAGCGGCGGTCGTGCCTCCACTTCCGGAAGGCCAGCCCACTACCAAACCTGCCGACGAAGATGCCGCCCACTTCTTGATTCGCATGGTGCATAAATATCCACATGAGGTCACCATCTACGAGGGCGGGCCGATGACCAACCTGGCGCTGGCGATTTCGCTCGACCCGCAGTTTCCGCAACTGGCGCAGGAACTCGTCTTCATGGGCGGCAGCCTGAGTCCGCACACCGATAATCCAGAATTTGCGAACAATCCGCGGCACGAGTTCAACTTCTGGTTCGATCCGGAGGCGGCGGAAATTGTGTTGCGCGCCCCGTGGAAAAAATTGGTCTGCACGCCCACCGATATTTCCATCAAGACCCAGATGACGGCTGCGTTGGTGAAACAGATCGAAGCCAGTGGAACTCCGCTGGCCCGCTACATCGCCCGTTTCGCCCTGCTCACGCCGGGCGCCGACATCATGTGGGACGAACTGGCCGCCGCCGCGTGGATCGATCCCACTCTCATTACGAAGAGCGAGACTCGCTACATGGGCGTGGATCTGGATCATGGCGCTGGATACGGCAACACGCTGACCTGGGAATCCAAGAGTGCGTTGCGGCCTGACGCGCAGCCGGTCGAAATCCAGGTCGACCTAGATACTGAAAAGTTCTATCGCATGTTTGTCAGCCTGATGTCCGCACCAACGCCGTCCCCTACGCCGGCGCACTGATCGTCCCAGACTGATCGTCCCTGGTGATCGCTGCGCTCGTGCTGGCACCGGGCTGGCGAACAGCATACAATACTGGTTTGCGAGCATTCCCAACATGTCTCCCATTCCAGACGATCTCACTACCGTAAAAGACGATATGGTCGCCTTCATCGAAGGCCACGGCATGCGCCGCTTTCACGGCTACGTGGACTACGACGAGGTGCAGTGCGTGATGTGGGAGATGGCTGGAAATCCTGATGGCTGGAAAGATTTCGTCGAGCTGGCCAAGTCGGCGGGCGCACCTTTTCTAACCATGCACTCCTGGACGCTCGAGCGCACCGAACTGGACGAAATGGTGCAACGCTTAACCAACTCAGAGTTCACCGACAGCGACGACGTGGAAGATGCCCGCTGGCTCCGCGCTCACGCCGGCAAAGTGGGATTCCTGCAACTGGGCTGGGCCTATCAGGGTTCGATGTTTCTGTGCGAGGTCAGCACCGAGTGGTACGACCGCTACCAGCATCTGCTCGAAGTTTCCGACGAATTCGGCGGCCTCACCATGGACGAGCCCGACCAGGACGAAGAGGGTTAGGTTATGTGGGGACGGGCGCCCCGCCCGTCCAGCCGAGCGAAGCTCGGCGGGCTTGAACCGAACCGCTGGTGGTCTGTCGAGAGTAAACTGCTCCATTACACTCTATGCGGTGGATCCAAAAAGCAACTGATCAGAACCTTGTCCGGCCGTTGGTTGCGGCGCTGCGCGCCGATCCTGCGCAGCGCGGTGTGGCCAACGCAGCTCACATTCTCGCGCCGCTGCTCGTGCATCGCGGCATCTCGGATCCGGAATCGGCCAGCGTTTTTCTTTCGCCTTCACTCTCTCATCTCCACGCCCCGGAGCGCATGATGGGTCTGCGCGCGGCTGTCGATCGGATTGCCGCCGCCATCGAGCGCAAAGAGCCCATTCTCATTTACGGCGACTACGACGTGGACGGCACCATGGCGGTCATCATCCTGAAGACCGCGATCGAACTCTGCGGAGGCTCGGCCGACTTTCACGTGCCGCACCGGATTCGCGAAGGCTACGACATGCGCGACGATGTGATCGAGCGCGCGGCCGAGTCGGGCATTCGCCTGATTGTCAGCGTCGACATGGGCATCCGCGCCTTCGCGCCCGCAGAGACGGCGCAACGCCTCGGCGTCGACCTGATCGTCACAGACCATCACCTGCCCGGCCCCGATGGTGTGCCCAACGCGCTGGCGGTCCTCAATCCGAATCAGAACGGTTGCGAGTATCCCTACAAGCAACTGTGCGGCGCGGGTGTGGCCTTCAAACTCGCACAAGGATTAATGCAACGCCACCTTGATGCGAGCCTGCAAAACAAACTCCTGATGTCGTTCATGAAGATTGTCGCGATTGCCACCATCGCCGATGCCGTTCCCTTGACGGGTGAGAATCGCGTCTTCGCGGCCTTGGGACTGGATGCGCTGCGCCGAGCCGTGAATCCCGGGTTGAAGGCGCTGCTCGAAGTCGCGCAGATTTCCCCCAAGCGTCCGCCAACCTCGGGCGAGGTTGGTTTCCGCATCGCGCCTCGCATCAACGCCGCCGGGCGCATGGACGTGGCCCGCGACGTGATCGAACTTTTCAGCGTGAAGGATCCGGCTCGCGCCCGCGAACTCGCCGCCAAACTTGACCATCTCAACTCCGACCGTCAGGAAGAAGAGCGGAGAATCCTGCGCGCGGTAGAAGAGCGTTTCACGGGCGATTCCACGCTATGCGATGCCTACTGTATTGTCGTTGACGGCGAGGGCTGGCATCGCGGCGTCATCGGCATTACCGCGACGCGGGTGGTCGAGCGATACAACCGTCCGGCAGTTGTAATTTCGCGTGACGGCGAAGAGGCATTCGGCTCCGGCCGCTCGATTCGCGCCTTCCATTTGCTCGAAGCGATTGAGTCGTGCAGCCATCTTTTCTCGCGCTACGGCGGACATTCCCACGCTTGCGGATTCGCCATGCCTAGCGCGAATGTCCCCGAGTTGCGGGCCAAGCTGGATGCATTTGCCCGAACTCGTCTCACAGCGTCGGATTTCGATCCCATTCTCGATCTGGATGCGGAATTGGATCTTGCTGAAATCACGCCCGAACTGTTTCGAGCGCTACAACTTCTCGAACCCTATGGCATGGGGAATCCCGAGCCCGTGTTCGCCGCACGCGGTGTGAACTTAGCTGGGCCTCCGCGAATCCTGAAAGACAAGCACATAAAATTGAAACTGAGACCGGGCGCGGAGTCGAGGGAACTCTCAGCCGCGGCAATCCTGGCGACTCCGCGCTGCCATCCCGACGGCTCCGCGATTGGGCGCGAGGAAAAAGCCGCGGCCGTCGCCGAAGGCTACGCGGGCAATGGACCGACAACTGAGAACCGGGAACGCAGAAGTGGATTCGCGAGTAAGGTATCCTTCGACGCTCTGGGCTGGCACATGGCCGAGCGCCTGCTGCAAACCCCGCTCCTGGCAGGCGATTCGCTCGACGTCGCCTTCACCGTCGGTCACAACGACCACCCCGAATACGGCGGGCTGGAACTCTCCCTGCGGGATTTCAAGGCAAGCTCCAGCTAAGCGACTAAGCGCTCACCACAAATGATAGTGTCCATCCCGCTGCGCCATTTCCACGTTAACTCCGAACAGCGCGGTCAGGCGCTCGACTTGCAGGATTTCTTCCTTCGGGCCGTCGGCGACGACTCGTCCGCGGTCCATCAGCACCACGCGACCGATCTCCGGGACGATGTCCGCTAGCTCATGCGTCACCAGAATAATCGCCGTTCCAGAGTTGGCCAGCGCGCGCATGGTCTGCCGCAAACTCTGCTGCGCCGAAAGGTCGAGCGAGTTGCAGGGCTCGTCGAACAGCAACGCGCCCGGCTTGTGTACCAGCGCCCGCGCGATCAGCACCCGCCGCGCCTCTCCCGACGACATCTCGCACACCGGGCGCTCCGCGAGGTGCGAAATCTTGAGCTCCGCGAGTGCGGCATCCGCGAGTCTGATCTTCTCGGGATCGATGGTGTGATTCGGCCAGATCGCGGTGCTGCTGAAAAATCCGGACAGCACTACGTCGCGGCCGCTGGCTTCGCCGGTGCAGGAGAGCATCAGATCGTTAGAGACGATTCCCATGTGCTCGCGCAATTTGAAGACGTCCCAGCTTTCGTGGCCGAGCAGCTTCATCCACGAACGGTCCCGCACATCGTCCCCCACACTGTCCCGGACGACGGGATAACACTCGCGCGTAATGGTCTTAATCAGCGTCGACTTGCCGCAGCCGTTGGGGCCCAGAATGGCTACATGCTCGTCGGCGCCGATGCGCAGGCTGAAGTCGTCGAGCGCGACCTTCTGCCCCCGCATCACCCGCAGGTTATGAAAGTCCAGCAGCGGCGGCTTTTCGGCGTTCGTGATCATCGCGATGCGTGCATCCCAGTGTAGATGAGAAGCTATCTTACAGCCGCGTTCCCGTGGCTTCGATTACACTGAACCCAGATGCCGCTCCAGATCTATCGCCTGCGCCGCCTGCTGGCGGCAACCGCCGTGGTGCTCACGCTGATTGTGGCTGCAATGTACTTCTACGCGCGTTCGCGGGCGACGGACGTCTTAAGGCAAATCCCTGGCAAAATCGGTTATGGCATCAGCCGGACGGCAAACGGCTTTCAGTTTTCCAAATCCGACGGCCAGCGCACCATCTTCACGATCCAGGCCAGAGACGTCAAGAAGTTCATCCTGAGCGGCAACACCGAGTTGCACAACGTCAGCATCGTGCTTTACGGC
>Ga0209415_10016756_pt1 | contig 11735 bp, 14 predicted proteins | sample PeaSoiSIISIP2007_FD_187696 | JGI IMG/M metagenome (GOLD analysis project Ga0209415, IMG submission 187696) | Peat soil microbial communities from Weissenstadt, Germany - SII-SIP-2007 (SPAdes) (version 2) | ecosystem: Environmental > Terrestrial > Soil > Wetlands > Peat | place: Germany... | reverse complement strand
CACGAGGACGGCGTGGTCGTCGTCGGAGAGGTCGCCGGCCTCGTGCTCGCGGTCCGCGTCGTCGATGGAGCGCCGTAGGAACTCGCACTCGTCGGAGAGGTACCAGCGGTCGTCGCGTGTCGCCTGGTCCGTCCCTGCCGCCGTCGACGACCCCTCGACGCTCATGCGACGCGTTCTCGCGCCTTCAGCGCGTCGAAGGCACGGCTCCGGCGCCAGAAGACGACGCCGACACCGACGAGGGCGGCGGCGCCGAGCACGAGCGGGACGACCCAGATGAGCGGGACCCCGCCGGCGTCGGGCGGGACCAGGAGGATGGTCTGCCCGTACTCGGCCACGAGCACCTGGTCGATGGCGGAGGTGGGGCGGCCGGCGGCCACCATGCCCTCGATCTGGTGCCGCACGGCGATCGCCGTCGTGGCGTTCGACTGGGCGACCGAGAGGTCGGTGCAGGAGGGGCAGCGCACGTTCACCTCAATGGCGGCCGCCCGCTGCGCCACCGTCTGCGGGCCCGCGTCGAAGGCGCCGCTCCCGATGACGAGCGCCACCGCCAGGACGGCGAGGGGGACGGCCACACGCGCCCACAGGGGCAGGCGAGCCGGGCGCTCACCCACTGGTCGCCCGTGCCCGCGCCCCGGCGGCCTTCAGGAACGACTCCAGGTTCTTCTGCGTGGCCGGCCCCTCGAGGACCGCCGCCACCCGGCCCGAGGGGTCGACGACGAAAGTCGTCGGTGGCGCGGTCACCCCATAGTGATCGGCGATCACGCCACCGGGGTCGCTGATGGCGGGCCACAGGTCGCCGTTGGACTGCAGGAACGCCCGTGCCGTCCCCGTGGTGTCGTGGAACACGACGCTCACCATGGCCGCGCCGCCCGGCGTGTGGGCCTGCGTGTAGTGGAAGCGCGAGAGGTCGGGCGCCTCCTCCTGGCAGGGGATGCACCAGCTGGCGAAGAAATTGATGACGACATAGCGGCCCCGCAGGGAGGCCAGGGACACCCGTGAACCGCTGCTCAGGTCGCTCCCCGTGAACGCGGGCGCCGGGCGGCCCAGGAGCGGGCTGGCGACGGCGGTGGCCTGCTGCGGCGTGCGCGTCGCCAGGACGACGCCGACGACGACGAGGACCACGAGGACGACGCCCGCCACCCAGCGGACGGGGTGGCGGCGGCGGGACGTCATGCCGGGCTGACCCCGCGGGCGACGAGCGCGCCGACCGGCTCGGGAGCCGGTGTCGGCTCGTCGTGGTTCGCGTCTGCCTCGGCGCCGGTGACCAGCCCCGGCGGTGCCGACGCCGGTTCGGTGGCCCGCCGCCGGGAGCCCGGCACGAGCGCGAGCGCTCCCCCGAGGCCGATCAGGAGGCCACCGGCCCAGAGCCAGGTCACGAGCGGTTCGACCACCACGCCGATCGCCACGGAGCCGCGCGGGAGGTTGTCGATGGCCTGGTTCCCCGACGCCGCGCCGAGTCCCCCCACGGCGTCGAAGGTCAGGTAGACGTCGCCCCAGAGCCCCGAGTCGATGGCAGGCGTGCCCACGTCCGAAAGTGCGCTGCCGAAACTGGACGTCGCCGGCGCGAACACGCCGCCGTCCACCTTGACCAGGGCCTGATGGGCCGTGCGCGAGGGCGAGGAGACCGTGCGCAGTCCCTCGAACGTGAAGCGGTGCCCGTCGAAGGTGACCGGCGTGCCCCGGTGCAGCGGGAGCTCGGCCTGGTGGCGGTAGGAGGTGGCGGCGATGACCCCCACGGCGAGGAGCACGACGCCGAGGTGCACGATCATGCCGCCGTTGGCTCGCCCCACCAGCCCGCGCCACCAGCCGACGTGGCGCGTGCGGGCCGCACGCACCGAGAGCACCAGCGCACGGGCCGCCGTGGCGGCGGCCATCGCGCCCAGCCCGAATCCGATCAGCGTTGCCCCGCCGCGCAGGCCCAGCGCCACGCACAGCACCACCGTGCCCACGCCGATCCACACCGGGATGACGAGACGCTGCCACAGCACGGTCCCGCTCATCTTGCGCCAGCTGAGAACCGGCGCGACGGCCATCAGGAACAACAGGGTCAGTCCGGCCGGCACGGCCACCGTGTTGAAGAACGGCGCGCCGACGGTGACCTGCTGCTGCGTGAGGGCCTCGTAGAGGAGCGGGTACACGGTGCCGAGCAACACGACGAAGGCGAAGCCGACGAACAGCACGTTGTTGAGGAGGAACGCGCCCTCCCGGCCCAGGGGGGCGTCGATGCCACCGGGCGAGCGGAGGCGATCGCCGCGCCAGGCGATCAGGCCGAACCCGACGATGACCACGGCGAAGAAGAACCCGATGAGCAGCGGGCCGATCGTCGACTGGGAGAAGGCGTGCACCGAGGTGATGACGCCCGAGCGGGTGAGGAATGTGCCCAGGATGGTGAGCGCGAACGTGGCGATGGACAACGACAGGTTCCAGACGCGCATCAGGCCGCGCCGCTCCTGGACGAGGACCGAATGCAGGTAGGCCGTCCCGCAGAGCCAGGGAAGCAGGGCGGCGTTCTCGACCGGGTCCCAGCCCCAGAACCCACCCCATCCGAGCACCTGGTACGACCACCATGCACCGAGCACGATGCCCACGGAGAGGAAGGTGAAGGCCACCAAGGTCCACCGACGGCACTCGATCTGCCAGCGATCGCCCACCCGGCCCGTGGCCAGCATGCCGATGGCGAAGGCGAAGGGCACCGTGAAGACGACGAACCCGATGTAGAGCAGCGGCGGGTGGATCGCCACCAGCGGGTTGTCCTGCAGGAGCGAGTTGGGCCCGAGGCCGTTCGTCACCCCCGCAGCGGTCACGAAGGGGTTGGCCGGCCCGATCATCAGGCCGAAGAAGAAGGCGGACACGACGTAGAGGACGAGGGTGGCCCAGCGGATGACGGGATCGGCCGCCTGGCGGCGGTAGCGCCAGACGAAGATGGTCGAGACCACGGACAGGACGAGGCCCCACAGCAGGATGGACCCGGCCAGCGCCGACCACATCCCGGTGATGGAGTACAGGAGGGGGGTGACCGTGCTGTTGTTCTCGGCCACGAACGCCAGCGCGAAGTCGTGGGTGACGAGCGCGTGCTCCATCGCGCCGACGGCGAGGAGCGCACCCACCAGCAGGACGGGGGCCAGCAGCCTGCCGTCGCCCGCGACTCGCCCCGTCGGCGTGGCGGCATCACGGCGTGAGACCTGGCCGACGAGGAGCACGATCGCCCCGACGATGCTCGCGCCGAAGGCGAGCCAGACCCCGATCGTCCCCAGATGGGCGTCGATCATCAGCAGGCCGGTCCGGTCGCCTTGACCTTCACCCGGTTCGGGTGCTGGTCGCTGTAGGTGGCGGAGTGCTTCACGAGGACGGAGTCGGACACGAAGTCGCTCGACGTGTCCGACGTGAAGTGCCCGACGACGACCACGGGGATCCTGGCCTGGAAGAGATCGGGCGGGCTGCCCGTGTTCGCGACGTGCACGACGTGAGGCCCCTGGCAGATGTCGAAGTCCGATCCGGAGGCGGTGGCGCGGATGGTCCCGGGGACGACCGTCCCCTCCAGGCGGAAGGTCGTGGTCCCCAGCGTCTGCCGGTGTGCGAGGGCCTGGTCGACCGTGTCGAAGTAGTTGAGCGAGCTGCCCAAACCCTCGACCAGCAAGAACACGAAAGCGACGAGGAGCAGGACGAAGACGGCCAGGACGCGCCGGCTGGTCCGCCGACGGCGCGGCGGCGGCACGGCCGGCCCCGGTGGAACCTCGGTCGTCGGAGGGTTGGGGGGAGGGCTCGGCTCGGTTGTGGTGCCGCTCACGACCGCTCGCCGAGCGCGGGCGCGCCGTTGCTCTCGGTGGCCGGTGCCTCCGTCATCTTCAGCGCGCGCTCCCAGCGGCGGCGGCGCAGGAGCAGGCCCACCGCATAGACGAGCAGGGTCACGAGCGCGACGGCATACCCGGCATCGACGTAGCTCATGGCGCGCCCCCACCCGGTGTCGGGGCCGGCGCGACCAGGTCGCGGCCGAGGCGCTCGGCGTCCTCGTCCCACCGCTCGGCCAGGGACACCTCGAGCTCCTGGTCGCCGACCGCGTCCTGCAGCACCTCGACCTGGTAACGCACGCCGAGGAGCCAGACGAAGATCAGGGAGAAGGCGACGAACCCCAGCAGGAACGTCCACGACATGGAAGCCGAGGCGTGGATCTGGAACCCCGGGTCGATGAAGGTGCCGCCCTGGTGCAGGGTGTTCCACCAGTCCACCGAGAAGTGGACCAGCGGGATGTCGACGGCGATGAGCAGCGCGGCCACGGCGCAGCGCCGGGCCCGCACGGCGGGATCGGCCGGCACGCGCCGCAGCGCGAGATAGCCGATCTCGAGCAGCAGCAACAGCGCGGTCGAGGTGAGCCGGGCGTCCCACGTCCACCAGGTGCCCCAGGCCGGCCTGCCCCACAGCGACCCGGTCACCAGCGTCAGGGCCGCGAACACGGCGCCCACCTCGACCGCGGACGCCGCCAGGCGGTCCCAGAAGAGCGAGCGCGTGCGGGGCCACAGATAGAGCAGGCTGCCGCCGGCGGCCACGGCGCCCACCCAGTACAGCGCCACCGTCGCGATCGGCGGGTGGATGTAGAGCAGCCGGGCCAGGTTCCCCTGGACGACGTCGGGAGGGGTGATCCACAGGCCGAGCCACACCGTGAAGCCCAGCGCGACGACGCCGGCGCTGCCCACCACGTCGAGCCAGCGCGGCCGGGAAGGCCGGAGCGTGGGCGCGCTCACGCCGCCTCCTGCAGCGGCCCGTACAGGACGATGCCCACCACGAGATAGATCACCGCGAACGGAACGAGGATCTTGAGCCACTGGGTCCCCGACGACACGCTGCCGTCCAGCGCGGCCTCCCACACCTTCGAACCGGCGAGCAGCACGGGCGCGAGCACCGGCAGCACGAGGAGCGGCAGGAGCGTGTCGCGCACGCGCAGCCCGGCCGAGAGGGCGCCGTAGAGGACGCCGGCACACGCCAGCCCGACGGTGGCCAGCAGGCTGGCCGTCACGGCGAGCCACACCACGTGGACCCGTACGTCGAAGAGGAAGGTGACGCCGGCCCAGAGCACCAGCTGGAGCGCCAGCAGCTGGAGACCCACCGCCGCCGCCTTGCCCAGGAAGATGCCGGCCGGGTCGATGCCCGAGAGGCGGAGGCCGTCGCGGGTGCCCTCGCCGGACTCGACGGCCACGCTGCGCTGAATCGCCAGCACCGTCGAGAACAGCAGGGCCACCCAGAAGATCCCCGGGGCGGCGCGGCGCAGCGCGGCCTGGTCCGGGCCGATGGCGAATGCGAGCAGCACGAGGACGAGGACGGCGAAGGGGACGACCTGCCACAGCGCCACGCGCGAGCGCGCCTCTATCCGGAGGTCCTTTCCGGCTACCAGCACCGCGTCATGCCACATGGGTGGCCCCCACGCCGCCGGCCGACTCGTCGGGCGGGGCGGCCGGCACCGCGGCGAGGGCGACGCGACGGCCGCCGGGCTCGTCACCGGTCACTCGTCCCCCGCCCATCGACACGACCCGGTCGGCGAGGGGGACCGACAGTTGAGGCTCGTGGGAGGACAGCAGCACCGTTGCTCCATCCGCCACGGCCTCGCCGATCAGTTGCCCGAGCAGGGTGCGCGAGGCCGCGTCGAGCCCGGCGTGGGGCTCGTCGAGCAGCCACAGCGCGGGGCGGCGGGCCAGGAGGGCGGCGAGCGCGACGCGGCGGCGCTGCCCCGCCGAGAGGCGACCGGCCGGGGTGGTGCGCAGACGACCGGTCAGGCCGAGCCGGTCGAGCGCCTGGTCCGCGCTCCGGACGGGGAGCCCGAGGGCACGGACGGCGAAGCGGACGTTCTCCGCCGCACTCAATTCGTCGTAGAGCGGGGCGGCATGGCCCAGGAGGCCGACGTAGCGGCGCACCGACGTGTGGTCCGTGGTCAGGTCGACCCCGAGCACGCAGGCCTCGCCCGCGGTGACGGGCAAAAGCCCTGCACACGCGCGCAGGAGGCTCGTCTTGCCCGCCCCGTTCGCGCCCACCGCGACGACGACCTCTCCCTGCTCGAGGCAGAGGTCGACCCCGGCGAGGGCGGGGAAGCGGCCGGCGAGTGCGACAGCGGCGCGAAAGTGAACGACAGGGGCCATGGCCTTCCCCACCATGGTAGGGGGGGTCGGTCCCGGGGTTCCAAGCGGGTCCGGGGCCGCTCGCTCAGGCCGGCGCCCAGACCCAGGCGGAGCTGAAGGGCCAGTCCCGGTACGGCTGCCAGCCCGGTTTGCGGCGCACGAATTCGTCGTCGACCAGGGCTTCGTGCATCTCGCACAGGGCAAAGCCCGCAGCGCCGGCGGCGGCCACGTGCTCGGAGGGGAGGTGCACGAACGTCTCGATGGCCAGAGGCCCGCCCCCGGGGCGGTCGAAGTGCGTCGGCATCCCCGCCGACATCACGAAGTAGGGATGGATCCCGACGACCACGAACCACCCGGCGCGGCCCAGCAACCGCCGCGCCTCCGTGTAGAGCCCGGCGAGCTCGGGCAGGTGCTCGTCGACGAGGACGCAGACCACGAGGTCATAGGCGGCACCTCGCAGCCCGGTGTGGCGCACGTCGCCCTCGACGAGACGGTCGTGGGCGCCGCGGGCCAGGGCGCGCTCGAGCATGGCCGGCGTCAGGTCGACGCCGTCGACGGGGAAGTCACCGCGGGTGCGGAGCCAGGCGGCCGTGCGCCCCGACCCGCACCCGAGGTCGGCGGCGCGGCCGACCCCGTCCCAGCCGACCGATCCGATGCGCTCGAGGAGCGCGAGGTCCATGATGTCCTCGACGGTCTCCTCGTAGCTCGGCGCCCACGCGTCGTAGCCCTCGCGGGCCGACACCGTCTCGTAGTGGCGGCGGTCGAACCGAGCGAAATCGGGCCCGCCCTCCACGATTCAGCGCATGTGCGCCAGGGCGTGCACCGGATGGAGCGACGTCGCCGTGTCGCCGGCCAACTCGGCGAGGGCGAAGTCGCGTATGGCGACCTCGTGGGCAACGAGCAAGTCGGCGGTCTCGCGCTCCGAAGGGCTCAGCTCGCCGATGCGACGGTAGAGCGGGATGAACTGACCCGTGACACTCACGGCCGCGGCCATGACCTCGTCCCACGTGTTCTTCTCCGTGTCGGCGGCCAGCGCCTCGGCCAGGCCCAGCATCTCCGCATCGGGCTCGGTGGAGATGCCGGCCCGCTCGAGCGCGGGCGCCACGGCCTCCTTGGTGCGCAGCTCGAGCGTGGCCAGCACCCGCATCTTGTGGGCATGGTCGGCGTCTTCGAGCCGGTCGGCGATCGCCCCGAACAGGGCCTCGCCCAGCACCTCGCCCTGATAGGCCTGCTCCCACAGCTTCTCGATCCCGTCCTCGGCCGAGAAGATCGGCGGTGGGGACGGTGCGGTCCCGGTGTCGGTCATGAGCCGACGCTATCCCCGGTGCCCGACGGGTGCTCGGGGAGCATCGCTAGTCTGCGTCGCACCCATGGCGACCGTGCTGATGCCGCTGCCCGCGTGCGACTTCGACCCGACCGAGGTGGCCGTGAGCTGGAAGATCCTCTCGGGGGCCGGCCACCAGGTGGTGTTCGCCACCCCTTCGGGCCGACCCGGGGAGGCCGACGCCATCATGGTCAGCGGGCGTGGCCTCGACCCCTGGGGCGCCGTCCCGCTGTTGCGCAACGTCACGGTGGTGGGCCGCGCCCTGCGCGCCGACGCGGCGGCGCGGCGCGCCTACGCCGCCCTGCTCGACGATGCCGCGTTCGGGTCCCCGCTCCACTGGGGGGCGGCGCGCCGCAGCAGCTACGACGCGCTCGTCCTGCCCGGGGGGCATCGCGCCCGCGGGATGCGCGACTACCTCGAGAGCATCGAGGTGCAGCAGATGGCGATCGACTCGTTCCGCGCCGGCAAGCCCGTCGGGGCGATCTGCCACGGCGTCCTCGTGGCCGCCCGCGCCGTCGAACCCGCCAGCGGGCGCTCCGTGCTGCACGGCCGGCGCACCACGGCGCTGACCTGGCAGCTGGAAGGCCGGGCGTGGCAGCTCGCCAGCCGGACGCGCTTCTGGGACCCGGACTACTACCGCACCTACGTCGAGGAGCCGGGTCAGCCCGCGGGGTACATGTCCGTGCAGCAGGAGGTGACGCGCGCGCTCGCCGACCCCGGCGACTTCGTGGACGTGCCGCGCGGCATCCCCGACTACCGGCGCAAGACGAACGGCCGGTCGCGCGACACCATGACGGACGCGCGGCCGGCCTGGGTCGTGCGCGACGGCGCGTTCGTCTCCGCCCGCTGGCCCGGCGACGCCCACACGTTCGCGCGCACGTTCGCCGACGTCCTGGCGGAGTCGTCCCCGTAGGCGCGGCTAGCTCCTCGAGAGCCGGCCGAGCCCGATGTCGTTGAGGAAGTTCGAGAGCTGCGTCGACACCCAGCTCACGTTGTCCGTCAGCAACAGCACACCGAACACGACGAGGACGATGCCGGCCACGAGCTCGACGGCCCACAGCCAGTGCCGTGCCCGGGCCAGCGTGGCGGTGAGCCGGCCGAAGGCCAGCCCGACGATCACGAAGGGCACCGCCAGCCCGAGCGAGTAGCAGAAGAGGAGGAGGACCCCCCCGGGCAGCGACCCGTTGCGCGCCGCCAGGCTCAACACGACGCCGAGGACCGGGCCGATGCACGGCGTCCAGGCGAAGGCGAACGCCATCCCCATGACCGGCGCGGCCCACACGCCGAGTTTGGACGGCCGCACGTCGAAACGGTGCTCACCGGTCACCCGGGAGACCACGCCGAGGGTGCCGGAGCCGGCGTGGGCCCACACCCGGGCGGGCAGCGCACCGAGCAACATGACGGCCCCGAGCAGGACGATCACCGCGCCGCTCAGGTGGGCCAGGGCGACCTCGTGGGCATCGAGCAGGCGCCCGATGCTCGAGGCCGCCGCCCCGAGCGCCACGAAGACCAGGGTGAAGCCGGCCACGAAGAGGCCGATGCCCCGCAGGACGGGCCGCAGGGCGGCCGAGGGCGTGACCCCGTCACCCCCCGCCTCCAGCTCGGCCGCCGAGAGGCCCGACACCATGGAGATGTAGCCCGGGACGAGAGGCAGGACGCACGGGGACACGAAGGAGAGGACCCCGGCCCCGAACGCGACGAGGGCGCCGGCGGGATTGGCCGCGATCGCGGCGGGTGCACCGAACGGGAGGAGCGCGGCGCCCCCCGGTTACCTGAGGCTCTTGCGGATCAGGTCCATGTCGGCTTCCACCATCATGGTGACGAGGCCGGGGAAGTCGACCTCGCGCTGCCAGCCCAGCACCTGGTGCGCCTTCGCGGGGTCACCGACCAACAGGTCCACCTCCGCCGGCCGCAGGAACCGCTCGTCGGTCACCACGTGCTGCTCCCAGTCGAGGCCCGCAGCCTCGAACGCCAGCCGGCACAGCTCGCGCACCTCGTGGGTCTCCCCCGTCGACACGACGTAGTCGCCCGGCGCGTCCTGCTGGAGCATCAACCACATGGCCCGTACGTAGTCGGCCGCGTACCCCCAGTCACGCTGGGCGTCGAGGTTGCCGAGCGCCAATTTGTCGTCGAGCTTGTTGGCGATGCGGGCCACCCCGTGGGTGACCTTGCGAGTCACGAACTCGAGGCCGCGGCGAGGGGACTCGTGGTTGAACAGGATCCCCGAGGTGGCGTGGAGCCCGTAGCTCTCCCGGTAGTTGACCGTGATCCAGTGGCCGTAGACCTTGGCCACCCCGTAGGGGCTGCGCGGGTAGAGGGGCGTCGACTCCCGCTGGGGGACCTCCTGCACCTTGCCGAACATCTCCGAGGAGCTCGCCTGGTAGAAGCGGATCTCGGGGTCCACCAGCCGGATGGCGTCGAGCAGGCGGGTGACGCCCAGGGCCGTCGTCTCGCCGGTCAGCACCGGCTGGCTGAAGCTGGTCTGGACGAAGGACTGGGCGGCCAGGTTGTACACCTCGGTGGGCCGGTGGTCCCGCAGGATGTTGATGAGCGACACCTCGTCGAGGAGGTCACCGGCGACGAGCTCGAGCCGGTCCTGGATGTGGGCGATGCGCTCGAAATTCAAGGTGCTCGAGCGCCGCACCATGCCGATCACCGTGTAGCCCTGCTCCAGCAGGAATTCGGCCAGGTACGACCCGTCCTGGCCGGTGACGCCCGTGATCAGTGCTCGTTTCGCCATCGGGGAAACGCTAGTCGACCAGCATATGGGCCGGTCCGCGCCGCGTAGGGTGCCGAACGTGGCGACGGCCTGCATGGTGTCCTTCCGGCTCGGCGGCGACGACGGGGTGGCCGTGGAGGCCGCCAAGTGGGCGGCGGCGCTGGGCACGCTGGGCTGGGACGTCCGCACGGTCGCCGGCGCCGGCCCCGTCGACACGTTGCTCCCAGGGTTGGCCATGCATGCCCCCGAGCCGCCGAGCCGGGCCGAGGTGGAGGGCGCGCTGGCCGAGGCCGACCTGGTGGTCGTCGAGAACCTCTGCTCCCTGCCTCTCAACCCGGGCGCCGCCGGCGTGGTGGCGGCCGCCTGTGCGGGCCGACCCGCCGTCTTCCACCACCACGACCTCCCGTGGCAGCGTCCGCACCTGGCTCATCTGCCGCCGCCGCCGGACGACGCCGCCTGGGTGCACGTGACCATCAACGAGCTGAGCCGCGCCGAGTTGGCCGCCCGTGGCATTCGCGCCGTCACCCTGCACAACGCGTTCGATCCGGATCCCCCTCGCGGCGAGCGGACGCGGACGCGGACGCGCCTCGGCGTGGACGACGGGGACCCACTGCTGCTCCAACCAACCCGCGCCCTGGCGCGCAAGAACGTCGCGGGCGCGATCGCACTGGCGGAGGGCGTCGGCGGCACCTACTGGTTGCTCGGCCCGGCCGAGGACGGGTACGGGCCCGAGCTGGCGCGCCTCGTCGGGCTGGCGCGCTGCCCGGTCCTCCTCGGCGAGCCCGGGGGCGGCTGCAGCATCGCCGACGCCTACGCCGCCTGCGACGCCGTCCTGTTGCCGTCGACGTGGGAGGGTTTCGGCAACCCCGCCGTGGAGTCGGCGACCTACCGGCGACCGCTGGCCGTGGGCGCCTACCCCGTGGCGGCGGAGCTGGCGGCGTTCGGGTTCGACTGGTTCGACGCGGCGGACCCGGCGCCGCTGGCGGCGTGGCTGCGTGCCCCCGACGAGCGGCTGCTGGTGCGGAACCAACGCGTCGCCGCCGAGCACTTCAACCTGGCCGACCTCCCGCGGCAGCTGTCCAGGATCCTGCGCGACGTCCCCGGACTCCCCGTGACCCGTATGACCGTTCGGTAACGTGAGCGGCGTGCCAGGTGCGATGCAGGCCGCCTCCCGGCGGCTGACGGCGGAACAGCGGCGGCGCCAGCTCTTCGCGGTGGCACTCGAGCTCTTCGCCCAGCGGGGCTACCGGGCCACCACCATGGACGACATCGCCGAGGCGGCGGGGGTCACCAAACCGCTGCTCTACCAGCACTTCTCGTCCAAGCGTGCCCTGTACCTGGAGCTGGTCGACTCCATCGCGCAGGACCTCCTCTCGGCCGTCCGGCGCGCCGTCATGCGGGCCGACGGGCCGCGCCAGCAGGTGGAGCTGGGCTTCGCCGCCTACTTCCGCCTGGTGGTGCGTCACGAGGCGGAGTTCCGCCTGCTGTACGGAAGGGACCACGCCGACGACCAGGAGCTGGGGCGGGCGCTGCGCACCGTGGAGGACGCGATCGCCGAGGCGATCGACCCACTGATCGACGCCGGCCT
>Ga0209415_10016754_pt1 | contig 11736 bp, 12 predicted proteins | sample PeaSoiSIISIP2007_FD_187696 | JGI IMG/M metagenome (GOLD analysis project Ga0209415, IMG submission 187696) | Peat soil microbial communities from Weissenstadt, Germany - SII-SIP-2007 (SPAdes) (version 2) | ecosystem: Environmental > Terrestrial > Soil > Wetlands > Peat | place: Germany... | reverse complement strand
CCCGCCGGCACCGGGTTCTTCGTCATGGCCAACCACGACGTCGAGGTGTTCGGCAACACGATCACCGGCAACAACACAGCCGCCGCCGGCATCATCAGCTACGCCCTCACGCAGATGCCGGCCAACGACGCCAAGTACTACGAGTGGCCCAAGCGCGTTCATCTGCACGGCAACACGTACTCGGGCAACGGCAAGCTGCCGAACGCGAGGAACAAGATCGGGCTCTTGCTCGACACCCTCGGCCATGCCGTGGCCGACGTGATGTACGACGGCCTCACCGATCCGGCGCTCGGCACCGGTCCCGATCCCATGACCATCTGCGTCCAGGAGCCGAAGGCCGACGGCGTCTGCGACATGCACTTCGACAAGCTCAACTCCTCGGACACCAACTTGCCGCAGATCATCGACTGCAACGCGGCCCCCTTCAACTGCTCGCTGCCGGCCCTGCCCGCAGTGACCTGGACGGGGATGCCCCAGTGAAGAGTCTCACGCTCCTGCTGCCGCTCGCGATCGCCGCGGCGCTGTCGGGAGCGTGCGGATCCTCGGGCGGCGGAGGCGGTCCATGCACGCCGGGCGCAGCGGGGGTCGACACGAGCGGCAACTTCCCGTCGTCGCTCGCCGCGTACTGCATGGTGTCCATCCAGAACGCGGCGGTCACGCCGAACGCGGGCGTCACGCCCTACGATCTGAACACGCCGCTCTTCTCGGACTACGCGGTCAAGTACCGCACCGTATGGATGCCGCCCGGCGGCTCGGCCCCGTACCAGACGACGGACACCTTCGACCTCCCTGCCGGCACCGTGCTCACCAAGAGCTTCGGCTTCCCCGCCGACTTCCGCGTCGCCGGCGCTCCCGTGAAGTGGGTCGAGACGCGCGTCTACGTCAACACCACCAAGGGCTGGAAGGGCACGAGCTACACCTGGGACGACGCGCAGCAGAGCGCGACCATCTCCGCCGGCGGCGAGATCCTCGACCTGTCGTTCATCGACTCGACCGGCAAGACCCAGTCGCCGCACTACCTCATCCCGAGCCAGGCCGAGTGCCCCAAGTGCCACGCCAACGAGGGCACGGCCACGCCGCTCGGGCCCCGCGCCGACCAGATCAACCGGACCTTCACGTACTCCACGGGCGCGGAGAACGAGCTGGCGCACTGGGCGCGCATCGGACTTGTCTCCGGGGCTCCCGCTCCGAGCAAGGCTCCCGTGCTCCCGGTCTGGAACGACCCGTCCACCGGGACCGTGGCCGCGCGCGCGCGCGCGTACCTGCAGGCCAACTGCTCGTACTGCCACGACGGCGACGGCGAGGCGCGCACCACGGGCCTGGTGCTGACCGACACCGAGAGCAACCAGATGGCCTGGGGCGTCTGCAAGCCGCCCATCGCCGCAGGCAAGGCGGCGATCGGCGAAAAGTACGACATCGTCCCGGGTCACCCGGAGCAGTCGATCCTCATCTATCGCGTGACGTCCACCCTGCCGAGCATCGCGATGCCCGAGATCGGGCGCAGCCTGGAGCACGTCGAGGGCGTCGCCCTGCTCAGCGAGTGGGTCAGCGGGCTGACGGGGACCTGTCCCTGAGAGGACCGCCGCGGAGTCGCCCCCCGGGCGTCCGGAGCGCCCGTCGTGATATACGTGCCCTTGATGGCCAAGAGAGCCGTGGCAGCCGGGAGCGCGCCCCCGGCCCCCGTGCGCGCGCGTCGCACGCAGAAGGAGCGCAGCGAGACGATGCGCCTGCGCCTGCTCGAGGCCACCATCGATTGCCTCTACGAGGTCGGCTACTCGCGCACGACCACCATCGAGGTCGCCGCGCGCGCGGGCGTCTCGCGCGGGGCCCAGCTGCACCATTTCCCGACCAAGAAGCGCCTGGTCACGGTCGCCGTGCGCCACCTGCTGCACAAGCGGCTCGAGGAGTTTCGCGACGCCTTCTCGAGCCTGCCCGAGGGCGTCGACAAGTACGCCGCGGTCATCGACATCCTCTGGGAGAAGACCTCCAACCGGGCCTTCTACGCGTGGCTCGAGCTCGTCGTCGCCGCGCGCACCGACCCGTCGCTGCGCAAGACGGTGCTCGAGATCGCCGAGCAGTTCTCCGAGCAGGTGCAGCGGACCTTCCGCGAGTTCTTCTCGCCCAATCGCCAGCACACCTCGCCCTTCGACATCGCGCCCGTGTTCACCTTCGCGGTGCTCCAGGGCGTCGCCATCGATCACATCGTGTGGCCGGAGGGCGACCGGCGGCAGGAGCTCGTGCTCCAGGCGCTCAAGGGGCTCGCCGCCATGTTCGTGCGCGCGGTCGCGCCGACCAAGAGCAACCCTCCGCCGGCCGAGCCGGCGCCGGGGGTCGGATCGGGCTGACGCATGCGTGCGTGGTGCGTCGTCCTGCTCCTGCTCGCGGCCTGCAACCGCGACTCGCCGTCCAAGCGATTCCCGGGCGTGCGGCTCGCGACGTCCACGGCCGATGTCCCGGCGACCAAGGGCATCCCCGTGGTCGTGGTGTCCAAGACCGCCATCTCGCTCGAAGGCGGCGCGCAGCTCGCCGACATCCCGCCGAGCGCCGGCACCGACGGCCTCGACGCGAAGTACATGCGCGGCGGCGCACGCGACATGTTCATCAAGCCGCTCGGCGGTGCCCTGTCCGCGAACATGTCTCCCCCCGAGGTCGCCTTCGCGTTCGACGCGTCGACGCCGTATCGCGTGGTGAGCGAGGTGCTCTACACGGCGGGGCAGTCCAAGGTGAGCGGCGACCACCTGCTGGCCGACGGGCAGGGGCAGGTGGTCGAGGTCGTCGTGCACCCGCCGCACCTGATGATGCCGGTGGGCTTCGGCGGCGCGTCCGGGAAGATCGGCGACCTGCCGGCGCTCGCGCTCAACCTGATCATTGCCCCCGAAGGGATCACCATCACCGCCGCCGGGCGCAACGTCGCCCCGGGGTGCATGTCGTTCGGCGTCGGCGCGCCGTCGGTCCCTGCGGGCAAGGGCGTCTGGGACTCGGCCCTGCTAGGCCTGTGCGTGGCGGCGCTCAAGGGAGCCTCGCCCGCGTTCGCGGGAGAGAAGCAGGCGGTCATCACGGCCGGCGGTACGACGCCGTGGAGCGACGTGATGCGGGCGGCCGACGCGATCCGGAAGGACAAGAGCGGTGCTCCGATGCTGACCGACGTGGTCTTCGGCGTCGCGAGGTAGCTAGGCCCTCGCGTACTGCCGCCTCCAGGCGCCTCGCTTCCACCGGACGGCGAACAGCGTCGCGCCGAGGGTGGTCTCGAGGAGGAAGCCGCACCAGCCGCCTATCGATCCCCAGCCCGCCATGCGGCCGAGGACCAGGGCGGCGGTGGGGACGCAGGTCCACACGATGCCGATGCCGAGGAGCATCGGGATGCGTACGTCCTTGGCGCCGCGCAGTGCCCCTCGCAAGACGAGGTTCACCGCGTCGAGCACCTGGAAGCACGCGGCGATCCAGAGGAGCGATCGCGCGACGCGCGCGACCGCCGGATCCGCCGTGAAGGCGCTCGCGATGAGTCCCCCTGCGAACGCGAAGACGACGCCGCAGGCGGCCATGAAGGTCACCGCGAGCCCGAGCGCGGCGCGCGTGGCGCGGTCGGCGTCGCGTAAGGAGCGGCGACCGAGCGCGTTGCCCACGAGCACGCTGCCGGCCTCCGCGACCGCCGCTCCGGGGAGGAACGAGGTGCGGATGATGGCCAGGGCGATCTGGTGTGCGGCGATCTGCTCGGCGCCCATCGAGCCCAGAAGCGCCGTGAACGTCGCGAACGCGAGCGTCTCGCTGCCGAACTGGATGCCGGTGGGGATGCCGAGGGCGGACACCTCGCGCAGCGCGCGCCGCAGCGGGAGCTCGGTGCGCGCGCGGGCGTAGTGCCCCGAGCGGCGCACGTCGCGCACGAGCAGCGCGAGCATCACGCCGGCCTCGAGCCACTCGGTGGTGGCCGTGGCGTAGCCGCTGCCCTGCACGCCGAGCGCGGGCAGGCCGAGGTGACCGTAGATGAGCGACCACCCGAGCAGCGCGTTGAACACGTTGCCGCCGAGGCCGACGACCATGGGCGTGCGCGAGTCGCCGACGCCCTGGCGATACTGCGTCATCGCCGAGAGCACGCAGCTGCCGGGCGCGCCGAAGGTGAACGCCGAGAGGAACACTCGCGCGTTGCCCGCGAGCGCGTCGTCGATGCCGACGAGCTTGAACAGTGGCCCCGCATCGCGCATGCACGCGGCGAACAGGACCCCGGCGATCAGGCCGAGCACGATGCCGGCCTGCGCATACCTGACACCGATGTTCCCGTCGCCGCGGCCGACGGCGTGCGCGACGCACACCTTCACGCCGCGCATCAGCCCGAAGACGATCATGTACCCGAGGAACACGACCATCATGGCGACGCCCACGCCACCGAGCGCCGCCGGTCCCAGGCCTCCCACGAGCTTCGTGTCGACGAGACCCATCAGCGTCTCGCCCGCCATCGCCGCAGCGATGGGCCAGGCGAGCGCGTACAGCTCCCGCGCCGTCTCTCGTCGCCCTGTCGCGCCTCGCGTGATCCTGCGAAGCGCGTGGGCGACGCGCCGTTTGAACCTTCCTCGACTTCTCACGACCGCACTCTCCTCTCACCGGGAGCCCGTCACCCGCTTTCGCCGGGCAACTCGGGCTCCCTGGGGGAGTACGTCGGCCGGCGGCTATTCCGTGGAAACCACGACGAACATCGGCTGCGTGTCGCAGCAGATGCCCGCGCTCGCGTCGCGCGGGAGATCGAGGTTCCGGATTGCCGCCTTCATGACGAGGTGAAGATGACTCAGCCTTGGCGAGTCGTCAACCCGCTCAGCCGAGATGCTTCTTCAGGAACTCGGTCGTGCGCTCCCACGCGAGCTTCGCGGAGGTCGCGTCGTACTTGGACGGATCGGTCTCGCGCATGAACGCGTGGCCCGCGTCGTACACGAAGAGGTCCATGTGTCCGCCGCCGGCGCGCACGCTCTTCTGGATCACCTCGGCGACGCTCGCCTTGGCCCAGTCGTCGACCTTGGCGAAGTGCGCCTGGATGGGGGCCTTCACCTTGCCGAAACCGGCCGGAGGGATCTGCGGCAGGCCGTAGAAGGGCACCGCGCACGCGAGGCCCTCGACGTTGACCGCCGCGGCGAACGTGAGCGCGCCGCCCATGCAGAAGCCGGTGACTCCGACCTTGCCATTGCACCGCGCGTGGCTGCGCAGATGGGCGACGGCGGAGCCGATCTCGGCGATGGCGCTCGGCCAGTCCAGCTTGCCCATGAGCTCACCGGCCTGCGTGTCATCGGCCGCGACCTTGCCGTGATAGAGGTCCGGGCACAGCGCGAGGTACCCGAGCTGGGCGAAGCGGTCGACCTTGCCCTTCATCTGGTCGTTGACGCCGTGCCACTCCTGCAGGACCACGAGCGCCCCCGCCTTGCCGCTGCCCGCCGGCTCGGCCATCGCGCCCTCGAGCTGCCCGCCTTTGCCCGCGTACTTGACCATCGTGCTCATCGGCTGTCTCCGCTTTCGTCTCGCGTTGTCGCTTTCGAGGTGCGCGACTATACCCGCGGCCATGCTCCGCTTCCATCGGGTCCTGGCCGTGGCTACCGCGGCGGTCGCGTGCGCGGCTACCGGCTGCAACAAGAAGTCCGACGCCGCGCCGCACCTGGCCGACGTCACCGCGGGTGAGCACGGCTTCGAGCCCACCTCGTTCAAGGTCGCGGGCGGCGCACCCGGGACCTACACGCACGTCTCGTTCATCCGCACCACCGACCAGACGTGCGCGACCGAGGTCGTGTTCCCCGATCTCAAGATCGACAAGAAGCTGCCGCTCAATGAGGTGGTCAGTGTCGACATCCCCGTGGACGTGCCCAAGACGCTGTCGTTCCAGTGCGGCATGGGCATGTACAAGGGCGCGATCGTCGTCAGCGCGAAGTGACGGTGACGGCCCGCACGCTCTCCTCCACGATGGAGAGCAGGCGAGAGAGGTCCCCGTCGTCGATGACCAGCGGGGGACAGACGTAGACGGTGCTGCCCAGCGGGCGAAGGTACGCGCCGCGACGGCGGGCCTCGTCGTACACGCGCCAGCCGATCCCACCGAGGTAGCCCTCGTGGGTGTCCATCAGGTCGGCGGCGCCGATCATGCCGATGGACCGCACGCGCTCGACCCCGGGCAGCGCTGCGATGCGCTCGAAGGCGCGCGCGATGAGGGGAGCCTTGCGGGCCACGCCCTCGAGTACGCGCTCGTCGCGGTAGATCGCGAGGACCTCGCGCGCGAGGGCCGCGCCCACGGGGTTGCCGCAGAAGGTGTGCCCGTGGAGCAGGGCGCGATCGCGGCTGCCGCGGAAGGCATCGAAGACGCGGTCGCTCGCCAGCACGGCGCCCATGGGGACGATGGCCGAGAAGGCCTTGCCCACGCACATGATGTCCGGCGCGATGCCGGCGTGCTCGCAGGCCCACATGGGACCGGTGCGGCCGTAGCCCGTGAAGACCTCGTCGGCGACGAGCCATACGTCGTGGGCGTCGCAGAGGGCGCGCAGCTCGCGCAGGAAAGCGGGATCGTAGATGCGCATCCCGCCGGCGCCCTGCACGACGGGCTCGACGAACACTGCGGCGATCGAGGCGCTCTCGTCGCGCAGCAGCATGGAGACGGCCGCGAACGCGCGCTCGAAGGCGTCGGCCGCGGGGAAGGGGACGTGCACGCACTCGAAGGTGACCGCCGAGTACGGGCGGCGGAAGACGTCGACGCCGCCGAGGCTCGTGGCCCCGACCGTGTCGCCGTGGAACGCGCCGTCCAGGGCGATGAACCGGGTCTTGCCGGGCTTGCCGAGCTGCTTCCAGCCCTGGGCGCAGATCTTCACTGCGGCGTCGACGGCGGTGGAGCCGTCGTCGGTGTAGAAGACGCGCGTCAGGCCCCGGGGAGCGGTGGCGAGCAGCTCCTGCGCGAGCAGGGCCGCGGGCTCGTGCGCGATGCCAGCGAGGGCGCAGTGGTCCAGCGTCTCGAGCTGGGCCCGCAGGGCGCCGTGCAGGCGCGGGTGCCCGTGACCGAGGCCGGCGACGTACCACGACGAGTTGCCGTCCAGGTACCTGGTGCCGTCGACGTCCTCGAGCCAGGCTCCGGCCGCCCTCGCGACGACGATGGGATCGGTGGTCTCCCATGCGTCCATCGGGGTGTACGGGTGCCATACGTGGGCCCGGTCGAGGGCGACGATGCTGGCGCGATCCATGTTCCGCCGAAGGGGTTACCATGCCCGGCATGCCCCTCGAAACCGTGCGCGTCTCCGGCGTCCTTCCGGCCACTCCCGACCGCATCTACGCCGCGTGGCTCGACTCGCGGGAGCACTCGAAGATGACTGGGGCCAAGGCGATCGTGGACGCGACGCTCGGCGGTCATCACAGCGCCTGGGACGGGTACATCACGGGCACCAACGTGGAGCTCGAGCCGGCGAGGCGCATCGTGCAGACCTGGCGGTCGACGGACTTTCCCCTGGGCAGCGGCGACTCGCACCTCGACGTGCACCTGCGCGAGACTCCCGAGGGCACCGAGATCACCATCATCCACGGCGAGATCCCCGAGGGTCAGGGGGCGCAGTACGAGCAAGGCTGGCGTGACCACTACCTCGAGCCCATGCGGAAGTACTTCTCGAAGTCCGGCTCCAAGACGGCTGCGAAGAAGAAGCCGTCGAAGAAGGCGGCCAAGCCGAAAGCTCGCAAGGCGGCGAAGAAGAAGGCCCCCGCCGCGAAGAAGAAGGCGCCCGCCTCGAAGAAGCGGAAGAATTAGCTACCGCGCGACGCGCTCGCTCCTCGGCGGCTCGCTCGAGGTGCGCGAGGACCGGCTGCGGGGAGGCGGCTCGCTGGGCGAGCCGTGGGGCAGGAACACAGTGACCGTCGTGCCTTCGCCCGAGCGGCTGTCGATGGCGAAGTGCCCGCCGTGGGCGTCGACGATGCGGTCGACGATGGCGAGGCCGAGACCCGTGCCGCTGGGGCGCGTCGTGAAGAACGGATCGCGGGCGCGCGAGCGGACCTGCGTGTCCATGCCCTCGCCGGTGTCGATGATGTCGACCGCGAGCCCGTCGACGCCGTCCTCGGTGGCGGCGTGGATGCGCACGGTCAGCGTGCCGGCGGTGCCCATGGCCTGCACGGCGTTGTCGACGAGGTTGTCGAACACCTGGCGCAGCAGGTTCGCGTCGCCCCATACGCGCCCCTCGTGGCACTCGACCTTGAGCTCGACCTTGATCGACTTGCGCTCGGTATCGACCAGGCCCAGGGCCCGCTCGAGCAGGTCGGCGACCGAGAACTGCTGGCGCTGCACGTTCACCGGCCGGGCGTAGCGGAGCAGATCCGTCACCAGGCGGTTCAGCCGGCTCGCCTCCTCGTCGAGGATGGTGAGCAGCGTGTCGTGATCCTCGCGCGAGATGACCGGCTTGCGCAGCCCGGCGACGGCGTTGCCGATGATCGCGAGCGGATTGCGTACCTCGTGCGCGATGACCGCCGCGAGCTCGCCGACCACGGCGAGCTGCTCCTTCTTGACGAGCTCCTCCTGCGCGGTGCGCAGGTCCTCGTACGAGCGACGCAGCTCGCGCGTGCGCGCGCGCAGCTCCTTGCCGCGGCGCCCGAGCTCGTGCATCGCCGCCGCGTAGCGCGCGCTCGGCGTGGTCGCGATCCCGACGACGAACGCGGCGAGCCCCGCGTCGACGAGGTAGCCGGTCGAGAAGACGCCTGCGGCGACGCCGACGTCGTTGAGGCACGTGGCCAGAAGCACCGTGGCGCCGACGACGACGGCGAGGGCCTCGCGCCGTCCTGCCAGGTATGCGCGCGCCGTGCCCACGAGCACCGTGCCCGCGGAGGCGACCGCGCCGACGTATGCCGCGGTCCCGAAGAGGCCGAGCGGCGCGACGCGGTGGATGCCGTCGCCGGTGCCCACCATGATGCCGAACGCGCGCGGCACCGCCCCGGCCGGATCGTGCAACATGCCGCGTAGATCGAGCACCGCGAAGATCGCCGCGACGGCGTAGGGAACCGCGAGCGCGCGCCAGGAGGGAGCGACGTCGCGGTACGCGAAAGAGAAGTGCACGGCAACGGGCTGCAGGGCGATGAGCCCCAGCCACGCGACGCGATCGTCCACGAGCGCCGCGGTCGTGTCGGTCGCCCCCGTAGCGAGCTCCGATCCGAACGCGTGGACCGCCGCCGTGACGCAGAGGATCGCAGCGACCCCGAGGTCACGCTCGGCGGGTCGCCGGACGAACGTGAACGCGAAGAGCAGGGCCGACAGCAGCTCGACCGCAGCCATCGCCGCGAGGATCGTGGCGAGGAGATCCACCGCTGGCGAGCTTACTTCACTGCTGGTGCGCGATGTTGATGCTGCGAGTGACGCCGCCCCACGGACCGGCGACGGGCTTGCCGTCGCCGCCGAGCAGCTCGAGCTTCACCTGGTACGCCCCGTCCTGGAGGTTGTCGAGGAAGAAGGGCGGACCGAACGTCGTCGCGTCGGCCGTGAGGCCGTCAGCCCCGGGGCCGTTGACGGTGACGTGCACGTGGTCGCCTCCCTGGGCCAGCTTGTCGTTGGCGAGCTGAAAGTCGATGAGGACGTGCGACGCCATGTCGCCTTTGTAGTCGCCCTTGGGGCGGCTGTAGATGAGCAGCGGCTTCTTGAGGTCGACCGGCGCGTCGCCCTTCTTGTCGATCCAGAACTGGAGCATCGTCAGCGCGCCTGCCGTCTTGACGCTCTCGTGGTTGGCGCGGCTGGGGAACGCCACCAGGACGTGCTGGCCCGGCGTGAGCGCGTCGCCCCCCGGAAGGTCCGACAGCTTCACCGGAGCCTTCGGGTCGTAGATGGGCTTGTAGGGCCGGTCGTCGAGGATGAGGTGAACGTGGCTGCTACCGGTCGCCGTCTGCCAGTTCTTCACGTCGAGCTTGACCAGGAAGTCACCCGCCTTGGCCGCGGGGATGATCTGATTCATGGTCGGCGAGACGAACTTCACCGTGGGCAGCGGCGCGCCCGGATCCGGGCTCGCGGTGCCCAGCGTCAGCGTCACGGCAGGCGGCGGAGGCGGCGGCGTCTCGACCGATGCGCTGGGCGGTGCGCTCGCGACAGGCGCCGCGATGTCCGATGGCGGAGGAGCGGGAGGCGGCGGGGGAGGGGGCAGGTTCTCGTTGCCGCCGCCGCAGGCGATGGCGACGGCCGCGGGGATGAGGGGAATCGCGAGGAGCAGGAGGCGCTGTACGTTCATGGCCGGCGGAGCATCGTCCAGGTCGAGGCGCGAGTGCAAGCGAGCCCGTGCTAGGTGTCCCCCGCCCGCATGCCCCACCGAGAGCGATACCTCTTCGTCTGCACCAACCGCCGGCCCGACGGACACCCCAAGGGATCGTGCGCCGAGAAGGGCTCCGAGCAGGTGGTCCCGAAGCTCAAGGACGCGCTCGTTCGTCTCGGCGTCGCCAAGACCATGGTGCGCGCCTGCGCTTCGGGCTGCCTGGACCTGTGCGAGACCGGCATCAGCATCGTGCAGGAGCCGGAGCACGTAGCCTACGGCCGGGTGACTCTGGACGACGTCGACGCCATCGCCGAGGCGGCCGCCCGCGGCGAGGTGGTCGAGCGTCTCGTGGTGGCCGGGCTCGAGGGATACCAGGCGCGCAGGGCGCGGTAGACTGCCAACCCGTGTTCCCCGGCTTCTCCTTCCGCGAGACCATGCGAGGCAGCTACTGGCTGCTCGACGCGCCCACCGACGAGCGGGCGATCGACTTCACCATCCAGGCCCGCGCCGACGACGTCACGCGGTTCGCGCGCGACAAGACCTGGCGCATACGAGGCACGCTCGACGCCGAGGGCCTCGCGACCCGATCGGACGCCGAGGGCACACTCGTGTTCAAGCTGCTCGACGAGCGCCGGCTCCCGTACCGGCTGCGGTTCCGGGGCGACGACGGGCGGTTCTACGAGCTCTCCGGGCAGAAGGAGTGGCTGGGCGTGGCTCCCCTGGCGTCGATGACGACTCTGCCGGCGAGCCTGTACGACGATGCGGGGGAGGAGATAGCGCGGGCGACGCTACGGTTCGATCTGCGGGCGGACTGGGGGCGGTGGATGAAGAGCTTCCGGGTGCACCTGTTCTCGTGACCCACCCGGTCTCAGAGGGTGTTCAACAGCACTTCCGGCCTTTGCTGTCATCCCGAGGCCGAAGGCCGAGGGACCCCACATGGACCGGATGGGGTCCTTCGGTCGCTTCGCTTCCTCAGGATGACAGCAATGCCAGGGAATCCCTGGCAACCACCCTTCTCAGGCCTGCAGGTGCCAGCGCGCGCCCAGCGCGAATCGCAGGAAGCGCAGGTCGCACCGCTCGCAGCGGAAGGGCCAGAACCCGACCCAGGACAGCAGCGTTTCGACGCCGCGCCGCGCAGAACGACGCGTATTCGTGCTCCGGCAACGAGGGCAACGCATCGCGGCATGACGTACCACACGCCTGCGTGGGCGCCCGTGAACACTCGGACAGAGATGCGTGAAGCGCCGGCGAACGAGGGGCGGCTACCGCACGATGAGCGTGACCGACTGGCTCCAGTCGCTCTCGCCGGCCTTCGTCACGGTGCGGTAGCGGAACGCCACCGTCGCGCCGGGCGTGAGGCCGACGATCACCGTTTTCGTCCGGATGCTCGAGGGGCCGTCCACCCAGGTCTTGCCGCCGTCCGTGCTGACCTGCCACTCGTACGACGCGCGAGGACCGACCGACACGGCGGTGACCTTCGCGGTGCCCGTGATCGGGCCGGGAACGGCCGTGAGCGCAC
>Ga0209415_10016753_pt1 | contig 11736 bp, 10 predicted proteins | sample PeaSoiSIISIP2007_FD_187696 | JGI IMG/M metagenome (GOLD analysis project Ga0209415, IMG submission 187696) | Peat soil microbial communities from Weissenstadt, Germany - SII-SIP-2007 (SPAdes) (version 2) | ecosystem: Environmental > Terrestrial > Soil > Wetlands > Peat | place: Germany... | reverse complement strand
GTGCAGCTTCCCACCTATCACATCGATTCGACGCACGACCTGTGGACCATGCCGCTGACGGCCGGCAGCAACGGCAAGCCGGGCCAGATGCTGATGAACGTCGCCAGTTTCAGTCGCGGCGCCGCGCCGCTGGTGCTGTCGCAGCTCAATATCCGGCCGGTGTTCGACGTCGATGCCGATGTCCAGGGCCGGGATCTGAACTCCGTCGCCTCCGACATCGACCAAGTCCTGGCCGCGGATCGACCGGACGCGTCGCAGGCGATTTCCGTGGTATTGAGCGGACAGGTGGAGACGATGCGCGAGAGCTACGCCGGCCTGTTCTCCGGCATGGCGCTGGCGGTGATCCTGGTCTATCTGTTTCTGGTCATCAACTTCCAGAGCTGGCTCGATCCGTTGATCGTGCTGATGGCGGTCCCGTTCGCGCTCGGCGGCGTCATGTGGATGCTGTATCTGAGCGGTACCCATCTGAGCGTGCCCGCGCTGATGGGCACGCTGATGTGCATCGGCCTGACCACCGCCAACAGCATCCTGGTGGTGACCTTCGCCAACCAGCGGATGGCGGCGGGGGACGATGCAGCCACCGCCGCGGCCAGCGCCGGCTACACCCGCCTGCGCCCGGTGCTGATGACGGCGGGGGCAATGGTGCTCGGCATGGTTCCGATGGCGCTCGGTATTGGCGAGGGCGGCGAGCAGAACGCTCCGCTGGCGCGCGCGGTCATCGGCGGATTGCTGTTCGCCACCTTTGCGACACTGGTGTTTGTGCCGACCGTTTACCGACTGCTGCGACGCGGGCCGCTCGCGTCGCCCCAGGCATCGGAGCGAGGAGAGCCCCTTGCAAGCCACTGATACCGGGCGTGCGCTGCAGCGCGCCGCTGTCGCCGTCGGGGTGGTCCTGCTGCTCGCGTTCCTGATCGTTCATTTCACCAAATCGCACGCCGAGCACGCTCTGGCGCGTGACACCCAGGCTGTGGCGAGTGCAGCGCCCACGGTCGACGTCGTCGTGGTGCACAGGACCGCGGGCGCCGGGACGCTGACGCTGCCGGGTGAAACCGCGGCCTGGTACGAGAGCACCATCTACGCGCGGGTCAGCGGCTATGTCGCCAAGTGGTACGTCGATATCGGCGATCATGTGAAGGCCGGGGGGCTGCTGGCGACGATCGATACACCGGAACTGGATGCCGAGCTGGCGGCCGCCCGGGCCAAGCTGCAGGTCGCGCAGGCGCAGGTCAAGGTCAGGCAGGCGGACGCGCAGTTTGCCAGCAGCACCTATGTGCGCTGGCGCGATTCGCCCAAGGGCGTGGTCTCCGAGCAGGAGCGCGAGGACAAGAAGGCCGGCGACGCGACCGCGGCCGCCGAGCTCGAGGCAGCGCGCGCCCAGGTCAGCCTCGACCAGGCCGATGTCGACCGGCTGTCGGCGTTCGAGCAGTTCAAGCGCGTCACCGCGCCGTACGCCGGCACCATCATCGAGCGGCGTGTCGACATCGGCAATCTGGTCACCGCGGGCAGCTCGGCCAGCACCACGTTGCTCTACCGCATGGCGCAGGACGACCCGATCCGGGTGTTCGTCGAGGTTCCACAGAGCGCGGCCGCCGAACTGATGAGAGTCGGCGTGCCGGCGCAGATCGCGACCAATGATCCTGCCGGTCAGGTCATCAGCGGCGCGATTACCCGGACCTCCGATGCGATCGATCCGCAGGCGCGTACCTTCCGGGTCGAAGTGGACATACCCAATCCGGACCGGCGCCTGGTGCCGGGGCTGTACGTGCAGGTCGCGTTCCAGCTGCACAACAGCGGCATGAGCCAGGTGCCGGCTGCAGCGCTGGTGTTCAAGAGCGGCGGGCCGAAGGTCGCCGTGGTCAGCCCCGATGGCACGGTGAGGTTTCGCGACGTCACCATCGGACGCGATGATGGCGATCGGGTCGAGCTGAGCTCGGGCGTCTCCAACGATGACCGGCTGGTGCTCAATATCAGCAACCAGATCGTCGACGGCGACAAGGTCCTGGTGAGCGGCGATGAGCGGCCGGTTTCCGGTATCGCGATGCGGGAGCAGTGACATGCGGCGCACCCGATCGCCGAGCACGGCAATGCTGCTCGCCTTTTTGGCCGGCTGTGCCGTGGGTCCGAATTACCACGTGCCGAAAACTACGACGCCGCGTGAGTTTGTCGCCCGGCCCGAGGCTGCAGCGCAGGCGGCGTCCGAGGCGCGCGCGGCCGTGGATCTGTCGCAATGGTGGCGATCGCTCAATGACCCCGAGCTCGATTCGCTCGTCGACCGGGCGGTTCGAGCCAACCCCGATATCGAGATCGCGCTGACGCGGCTGCAGGAGGTGCGAACGCAGCAGGCCGCGCTGTTGGGCAATGCGCTGCCGGAGGTCGCCGCCAGCGGGGCGACTGGGCGCGGTACCGGCAGTGATATCACGCGCGCCGGGGCGGCACCCGGGCTGCGCGCCGGCGACAACAAGGGCTCGCTCGATCAGATCCGGCAGGTGGCCGGATTCACCGCCAGCTGGGAACTCGACCTGTTTGGCGGCTACCGCCGGGCGATCGAGGCCGGAAAATACGATGTCGAGACGGCGGCCGCCACGCGCAGCGCGGTACTGCTCAGCGTCGTGGCCGACGTGGCTCGTAACTACGTCGATCTGCGCGGACTGCAGATGCGGCTGACGATCATCGGCAGCAATATTGCCACCGCGGAGCAATCGCGCGATCTGGAGCAGACCCGTTTCGATCGCGGATTGACCAATGAACTGGACCTGCAGCTCGCGATTCGCGAGCTCGAGACACTGCGATCCGAGCTGCCGCTGCTGCAGAGTCAGATCAAGGCCGCCCAGAACAGCATCGCGGTACTGCTCGGCCAGTACCCGGAGGATGTCGCGCAGGAGCTGGCACAACCGGGCAGCCTGCCGGACCTGCCGCAGGCGGCCGCGCCCGGTCTGCCGCTCGATCTGCTGCAGCGCCGGCCCGACGTGCGCGAGGCCGAGCGGCAACTGGCGGCCGCGACCGCGCGCATCGGGGTGGCCACGGCGAACCTGTTCCCGCACGTGTCGCTGGTTGGCGGGCTCGGCACGCAGTCAGCGAACATCGGCGCGCACGGCAGCCACATCTGGGCGTTCGGACCGGCAGTCTATTGGCCGTTGCTCGATTTCGGCGCGCTGGATGCGCTCGTCAGCGTCGCCGATCTGCAGGCGCACGAGCGGTTGATCGCGTACCGCAAGTCGATCATCGATGCGGTGCAGGACGCAGATGGCGCGATCGCAAATTTCGACGCGCAGCAGCAGAGTCTCGACAACCTTTCCCAGGCGATGGTGGCCAGCGAGCGGGCCGTGAGCCTGGCGCAGCAGCGCTACGATCGCGGCCTGACGGACTATCTGAATGTCGTGGACGCCGAGCGGCAGCAGTACCGTCTCGAAGATCAGTACACTGCGGCGCAGCAAAGTGCCGCCGAGGCGTTCATTTATCTCTGCAAGGCACTCGGTGGCGGCTGGGAGCATTACCAGAGCGTGCCGGCGATCAGCCGTCCGCAGCCGGCCGCGATCGCTGGCGTTCACCGGCTGCTGGCCGGCGATGATCCGCAGAGGTGACTGGACCGTCACCTTGACTGCATCCTCGGATCGCCGCTATATTCCTGCCTAGACAGACACTGTGAAGGCAGTAAGTGCAAATGCAGCATTATCGGGCGGAGGATTATCAGGCGCGCAGCAGCGTGGGCTATCTGCTCAAGCGGGCGCATTCCTTATTGGTAGACCAGCTGGAAGTGGCAGTCGCCGATAGCGATATCACCACCACCCAATGGATCGTGCTGATGCATCTGCGCGATGGGCTGGCGATCAACGCCTCCGATCTGTGCTCGCAATTGCGTCACGACAGCGGTGCGCTGACCCGCCTCATCGATCAGCTCGAGGCCCGCGGACTGGTGCAGCGTGAGCGCAGCCGCGAGGATCGGCGCGCCGTACAGCTGCGGTTGACCGATGCCGGGCGGGCGGTGATCGCGGCGCTGGTGCCGGCCGTGGTCGACAAGCTCAACTTCGCGCTGCGTGATTTTTCGGGCGCCGAGAGCGCGACGCTGAACCGGCTGCTGACGAAGCTGATCAGCAGTCTGGAAGGTGCCGCTGCCGGCGCCGAACCGGGAGCTGCGGCATGAAGCCGCTCGGCGCCGGCTTTCGCTGGCTGACCGCGGCCGTGGCGGCGCTGCTGTGTGCCTGTGCGACACCGCCCCGCGGCGAGGTGACGCAGGTACCGATTGCCGATGTCAGCCTGGGACTGACCGGTTCGGCCGCAGCGCCGGCGCCCGAAGGCTGGTGGCAGGGGTTTTCCGATCCGCAGCTCGATGCGCTGATCCGCCAGGCGCTGCGCGACAACCCGGACATGGCGCAGGCCGGTGCCCGGCTGCGGCTGGCCGAGGCGCAGGTCGAGGTGGCGCACGCCGGCCAGCTGCCGGCCGTGAAGCTCAGTGGCGGGGAGACCCGGCTCAAGGTTCCGGCCGGCTTTCCCGCGGCGCTGGCGGGCGGGCAGAGCGTGTGGCTGGGCGATCTCGGTGCGATGCTGTCGTGGGACCTGGATCTATGGGGCCAGCATGCCGATGCGGTTGCGCAGACGCGCGCGCTGGCCGAAGCGGCAAATCTCGACGTCGAGAATGCGCGCCTGCTGCTGGCGGGCGCGCTGGTGCAGTCCTACATCGATCTGTATCGCAACTATGCGCTTGCCGACATCGCCGAGCGCGCCGAGGCGCAGCGCTCGAACATTCTCGACATCACGCGCCAGCGCGTCGCGGCCGGGCTCGATACGCGGGTCGAGCTGCGTGAAGCCGAGGGCGCGCTGCCGCAGGCGCGGTTGGCGTCGATGCAGGCGCAATCGGCGCAGGCGCTGGCGATTCATGAGCTCGCGGCGCTCGCCGGCCGCGGGGCCGATGCCTATGCGGGCATCGGCCGGCCGCAGATGAATCTCGACTCGGCGCTGCCGCTGCCCGCGCAGCTGCCGGTCAATCTGCTGGCGCGCCGGCCCGATGTGATCGCGGCGCGCGAGCGCATCGAGGCCGCCGATGCCGGCAAACGCGCCGCCAGGGCGGCGTTCTATCCCAACGTCACGCTCACCGCGCTGGCCGGCTACGCGTCGTTCAGTCTGCGCGATCTGATCAGCGCCAGCTCGTTCGGCTATGGCGCGGGTCCGGGCCTGTCGCTGCCACTGTTCGACGGCGGTCGGCTGCGTGCGCAGTACCGTGGCAGCGAGGCCGCGCTCGACCAGGCGGTGGCGAACTACGATGAGGTCGTGGTGCGCGCGGTGCACCAGGCCGCCGACCAGATCAGCCTGATCGATTCGTTGAGCGCCGAGCTCGGACAGCAGCGCGAATCGCTCGCCGCCGCGGAAGAAGCCTATCGCCTGGCCGAGGAGCGCTACCGCGCGGGACTGGCCGGCTACCTGACGGTGCTCAATGCCGAGACCGAAGTGCTCGATGAGCGGCGCCAGCAGGTCGATCTGAGCGCTTCCCTGGCACTGGCCAGGGTCACGCTGCTGCTGGCCGCGGGCGGCAGCTTTCAGTACCCGGAAACCCAGCGCCTGGCCGCACGCTAGCGCGCTGCGTCGACAATCAATGAGCGAGAGTGCCATGGACCAACCCACTTCAACCAACAACCGCAGCCGCAATCGCGCACTGCTGATACTTGCCGTCGTGGCGGTCATCGGCGGCCTGGTATGGCTGACGCACCTGTATCTGGTCGGCCGCTACTACGAGACCACCGACGACGCCTACATCAGCAGCGATCTGGTGCAGGTCACCAGCGAGGTGCCGGGCACGGTGCTCGCGGTGAATGTGGATGACACCCAGAGCGTCGAGCGCGGCCAGGTGCTGGCCGTGCTCGATCCGGCCGACGCCCGCGTGGCGATCGAGGCCGCCGACGCACAGCTGGCCCGTGCGGTGCGCAACGTGCGCGAGCTGTTCGCGCAGCGCGAGCAGCTGCAGGCGGTGATCGCGCAGCGCGTCACCGATCTGAAGCGCGCGCAGGATGATCTGGACCGACGCCAGACTCTGCTGGCCGATGGCGCCGTCTCCGGTGAGGAGCTGTCGCATTCGCGTGATGCCGTGGCGGTGGCGCGCTCCGGGCTCGACGGCGCGCGCGAGCAGCTCAACGCGACCGAGGCACAGATCCAGGGCACCACGATTGCAACCCATCCGCAGGTGCTCGATGCCGAAGCCGCGGTGCGCAATGCCGCGCTGGCGCTGCACCGCACCCAGCTGCGGGCGCCGGTGTCCGGGGTGATCGCCAAGCGCACGGTGCAGGTCGGCCAGCGTGTGGCGGCAGGCAGCCCGCTGATGGCGCTGGTGCCGCTCGCGGACGTGTGGGTGGACGCCAATTTCAAGGAAGCGCAGTTGCGCAGCATGCGCGTCGGGCAGCCGGTGACGCTGCACGCGGACCTGTACGGCAGCGGCGTGGTGTTCCACGGCCGGCTCGCCGGGTTGTCGGCCGGCAGCGGCAGCGCGTTCGCGCTGCTGCCGGCGCAGAATGCCTCCGGCAACTGGATCAAGATCGTGCAGCGCCTGCCGGTGCGCATCACACTCGATCCGCGCGAGCTCGAGGCGCATCCGCTGCGCGTTGGATTGTCGATGACCGCGGACGTGGACGTGCACGACACTTCTGGCCCGGTGGTCTCGAATCAGGTGCGCAATGTGCCGCAGCCGACCCAGGCCAGCGCCGGTGATGATCCCGCATTGCAGGCACGCATCGACCAGATCGTGATGGCCAATGCCGGGCACGATGCCAGAGCGCTGTCAATCGCGCGTGCCGCCGCGCCGATGCGGTGAACGCGCAAGCCGCAGCGGTGCCTCTGGCCGGATCCGCCCGCGCGCTCGTGGCGCTGGCGCTGGCACTGGGCACCTTCATGCAGGTGCTCGATACCAGTATCGCCAATGTCGCGATTCCGACCATCGCCGGCAATCTCGGCGTGTCGGCCGACCAGGGCACCTGGGTCATCACCTCATTCGCCGTCAGCAACGGCATATCGGTGCCGCTCACCGGGTGGCTGATGCAGCGCTATGGGGTGGTGCGCACCTTCGTATTGTCGGTGCTGGCGTTCACCGCCGCGTCATTCCTGTGCGGCGCGGCCTGGAGCCTGTCGTCGCTGGTGGCGTTCCGGGTGCTGCAGGGCGCGGTCTCCGGGCCGATGATCCCCGGCTCGCAGGCACTGCTGCTGCGGCTGTTCCCACCCGCGCGTGCCGGCACCGCGCTGGCGATCTGGTCGATTACGACGCTGGTCGCGCCGATCGCCGGGCCGGTGCTCGGCGGCTACATCTCCGACAACTGGACCTGGCCGTGGATCTTCTACATCAACGTGCCGATCGGCGTACTGTCGGGCGTGCTGTGCTGGCGCTACCTGGGGCGGCGCGACACGCCGACGCGCCAACTGCCGATCGACACCGTGGGGCTGGGGCTGCTGATCGTCTGGGTCGGGGCGCTGCAGGTGATGCTCGACAAGGGCAAGGATCTGGACTGGTTCAATTCCCCGGCGATCGTGGTGCTGGGCCTGGTGGCGCTGATCGGCTTCATCGCCTGGCTGATCTGGGAGCTGAGCGAGCGCTATCCGATCGTCGACTTGTCGCTGTTCACGCTACGCAACTTCAGCCTCGGTACGGCTGCGCTGTGTCTCGGCTATGCCGTTTTTTTCGGCAATCTGGTGCTGCTGCCGCTGTGGTCGAGCTATCTCGCCCGCGTCTATGCCTGGCGGCTGATTTTCGCCGGCAACAGCCGGTCGGGCGTGGCGACGCCTTCGGGCATGAGCAGGATGTCGGCAGCCGCGAGCAGCACGGCCAATTCGCCTACGGGCGGCCAGCGCAGGAGCATCAGGCGCGGCAGCGACGCCGCCGCCGCCGCCAGCCGCGCCACCGTGGGCCCGCGGCCGCAGACGACGAAATGAATGGCGCCATGGGGCGGCACGTCGCGCGCGGCGGCGATCAACGCATCGGCGTGACGCAAATCCTCGCAAGCACCGACCGCGAGCGCCACGACGGCATCGGCCGCGAGACCCATCTCCGCGCGCAGCCGGCGTGCCGCGTCGTCGCCGGCCGGTGTGAGCGTGTCGACCCAGGGCAGGAGCGCCAATCGCGCCGGCTGATCGATCCCCAATGCCGCCAGGCGCGGTCCGGCGCCGATGGCGCCCAGCGAGACGCCGTCGAACGCCGCCTCGACGCCGAGTTGCCCGGTGTCCTCATCGAGATGAAGCCATGCCTTGGCGCCGGCAAAGCGCGCGGTACCGAGCGCGGCCGAGGCCGCGGCGGCCGACGGCGCCAACGCGGCGACGAGATTGGGGCGGAACGCGGCGGCCTCGCGCAACAGCAGGGGCGCGCTCGCCAAGGCGTACGAGACGTGCCGCATCGCCCGGTTGATGCCTTGCGCCGGCGTCGACGCCACGAGCGGGCAGCGCAACACCCGCAATCCGCCTTCCTCGCGCGCCTGCCACGGACGCCCGCGGGTGGCGGGATCGTCGGCGCTGGCGGCGGCGATGATCGACAGCGCGTGGCCGCGCCCGGCGAGCCAACGGACGAGCGCGCCGGCGCGCGACGCGTCGGCCGGCTCGGGCGCGAAATGAAGGGTGTGAACGAGGACGCGCAGGGCTCAACGCGCAGCATGCTGGGGTGCGGCGAGGCGGGTGCGGACGATTGCCGCCTGGCCCGTCGCATTCAGCAGCTTCTCGACGATCCGGCCCTGGAACAGCTTGATGCCGGCCTTGAGCCCGAACGCAATCGCCTGTTCGCTGTCGCAGCGCGCGAGGATGAGGCGGCTCTTGCCGATCCGCTCCATGGCCGCGGTCAGCTCGTGGCCCTTGTCGGTTTTCGCGTCCTCGGCCATGTCGGGGCTCCAGAACAGCTTGACGAGGTCGAGTCCGAGCCGGGCGCGGTCGACGAAGGGCAGCGTCAGCCGGGTCATCCCGTCAAGGCAGAGTCGATAGCCGCGCTCGCGGACATAGTCGCGGGCAAAGATGTAGGCGCCGAGATCGGCAAAGATTTCGAGCTTTTCGACCTCGATGACGATGCTGCCGCGCGCGCCCGACTTGAGACTCTGATCGAAGACGAGGAATTCCGGCGACAACAGCGTCGAGACGTTGAGATTGAGGCTGTAAGAATGCGCGAGGCTGCTGTCGTCGGCCTTGCGCAGCAGCGACAAAACGCGCTTGTCGAGCGTCTGCGTCAGGTACTGGAAGAGCCAGCGGTCCGACGCGATGTCGCGGCGCGGCATGATCGCGTCGCGCAGGTCGGCGATCGAGATGTAGAGCTCGCGGAAGACCGGCTTCGGCGCCTCGCCGGGGTTGATGGTGCAGACGGATTGACGCCGCAGCACGTTCGACAGGTCAGCGCGCGCGATCGCATTGATCAGCTCGCCGAGCCCGGCCGGGTCCATCGGCTGGCGCCCGTTGAGGCCGCCGGCGCCGACCAGGTCGGTGATGCGCTTGCGCCGCCGCCCCTCGTCGCGATGCGCGCGCTCGCAGAAATCGCGAAACCCGACATAATCGGCGCCGAGATCGAACCAGGTGGAAAAGCCGTCGACGCTTTCCTCGGATTGCGAGACCAGCGGGTCGTCGCCGAAGAGATAGCGCACCTTGGTGACGGCGCCATCGACCGAGATCACGTTCTCGTCGCGGCAGAGGAAGACGATGTCGCCCTGTTGCAGGACGAAGATCTGGCCCTCGAATTGCTTGATCAACGCCTCGAAGGTGTTGGCGGCGATGCGGATTTGCGGAGCGCCGCGATTGTCGGGTCTGAGCCGCGATAAATGCATCACGACCGCGCGCCGGCCGGCCGGGCTGCGCTCGAGACGAATCACGCTATCGAGCAGCAGCTGCTCGACGCTCGAGACTTTTTCCGTCGCACCCTGTTTCATCACGCCGTCACGGCCTTGACGCCCCCCGGATCGGGAAGCCTAACCCGAAGCGGTTAACGCCGCGCTAACCGGCCGGCGGTCAACCATTCGTTTACCGCGCAGCCTTATTTATCTGGCGGTTGGGAGAATCATGGTCGAACTGACGGCGAACGCCGCGAACCGCAACAAAGTCGTCATCGGCGTGGACGACCAGCCGCACCATCTGCGTCTGCTGGAACAATGCATCATTGCCGCCGGCTATACCTTCCTTGGGGCGCCGAGCGGCGTCATCTGCCTCAACCTCGTGATGCGGGTCGAGCCGCGCCTCATCATCCTCGACATCCAGATGCCCGAGCTCGACGGCTTCGAGACGTGCCGGCGGCTGCGCAGCGACGCCGGCTTGAGCCACGTGCCGATCGCCTTCCTGACCTCGCGCAGCAACACCGACGACGTCCAGCGCGGCCTGGCGGTAGGCGGCAACGACTTCATCCTGAAGCCGGTCTCGATCGCGCGGCTGATGGAACGGGTGCAGTATTGGACCAGCCGGCGGGTTGCCGCGCGGACGGCGGTGCGTGCGGTATAGCGGTCGCAGGTGCCGCTGGCCGGCGCCCGGTCTATAGTGGCGCGATGATGGGACGATGGCGCCAACCTGAGCCGCGCGCCGCGGAGGCGCCGCCCGGGACCTGTCTTTTCGCGGTCGGCGACATTCATGGCCGGATCGATCTGCTGCAGACGCTCGAGCGCCGCATCGTCGACGAGGCGCTGCGGCGCCAGGCGCCGCGCAACGTCGTCATCTATCTCGGCGACTATGTCGATCGCGGCCGGCATTCGCGCGCGGTGATCGAGCATCTGCTGAGCCAACCGCCGCCCGGCTTCGAGAGCGTCCACCTCAAGGGCAATCACGAGGACTTCATGCTGCGGTTCCTCGATGATGTCGCGCTCGGCCCGAACTGGCTCACCTATGGCGGCATGGAGACGCTGGCGAGCTACGGCGTCGAGCCGCCATATCCGCACGCCGACCTCGCCGACCTCGAACGCGCGCGGCGCGCGCTGGGCGCGGCGCTGCCGCCGACGCATCGCGCCTTCCTCGACGGCCTGCGCCTGTCGCACCAGGAGGGCGGCTATGTCTTCGTCCATGCCGGGCTCAAGCCGGGCGTGGCGCTGGCCGAGCAGCGCGCCGAGGACATGCTGTGGATCCGCGAATCGTTTCTGAACTCGACCGCCGATTTCGGCGCGGTGGTCGTCCATGGCCACACGATCGTGCCGGAGCCGACGGTCCGCCCCAACCGCATCGGCATCGACACCGGCGCCTTCGTCAGCGGCCGGCTTACCTGTCTCGTCGTCCAAGGCGGCGCGCGCGATTTCCTGCACACCTGAGACGTCAGTTGCGCGGCGCGTGCTTGCCGAGGATGCGCTGCAGCGTGCGGCGGTGCATCTTGAGCCGGCGCGCGGTTTCGGAGACGTTGCGCTCGCACTGCTCGAAGACGCGATGGATATGCTCCCAGCGCACGCGGTCGGCCGACATCGGGTCCGCGGGCGGCGGCGGCGGGCTCGCGTCGGTGGCGAGCAGCGCGCGCTCCACCGCATCGGCGTCGGCGGGCTTGGGCAGGTAGTCGACCGCGCCCGCCTTCACCGCCGCGACCGCGGTCGCGATGTTGCCGTAGCCGGTGAGCATGACGATGCGGGCGCTTGGCCGCGCCTTGCGCAAGGTCTCGACGATGGCGAGCCCGCTGCCGTCGCCGAGCCGCAGATCGACCACGGCAAAGGCGGCCGGCCGCAGGCGCGCGGCCTCGATCCCGGAGGCGACGCTGTCGGCGGTCTCGACCACGAAGCCGCGCCGCTCCATGGCGCGGGCGAGCCGCTGGCACAGCGGCGCGTCGTCGTCGACGAT
>Ga0209415_10016752_pt1 | contig 11736 bp, 15 predicted proteins | sample PeaSoiSIISIP2007_FD_187696 | JGI IMG/M metagenome (GOLD analysis project Ga0209415, IMG submission 187696) | Peat soil microbial communities from Weissenstadt, Germany - SII-SIP-2007 (SPAdes) (version 2) | ecosystem: Environmental > Terrestrial > Soil > Wetlands > Peat | place: Germany... | reverse complement strand
ACCAGGGAAGACTTTCCCGAGCCGCTGACGCCGGTGACGACGATCAGCTCGTTGCGCGGGATATCGAGATCGAGATTCTTGAGATTGTTCTGGCGCGCGCCGCGAATGCGGATGGCATCCGGGGGAGTCTTCTGGGGTGGCATGCACCCGCGAGTTTACAGGGAAACGTCTTGCTCAGCGTCCGGCAAACTGTTCCATCATGAGCCCGGTGCCGCCGCGGGTGACATGGGCGACGATGGCGGTGCGGCGATGGATCTTGGTGACCAACCCCAAGTTGATCGCGAAGGCGAGGTGCACTTGCTGCCCCTTGCGCAGACCCAAATTTTCCGTCTCCACGTACACGCCGTTGGCGCTCAAGTTCTTGGCCTTGCAGATCCGGCTTTTGCGCCCGGACATGACGACGTACACGGTGGTGCGCGCGCGGTGTCGAGTGTGCAAACGACGCTCCATCCGGGACGGTCCTTTGAGGTGAACTTGAGGTGGCGAGCACTCATTATGCACATCGAATCGCGCTTAGCGAAGCGTTCGATGCGACGCGGAAGGGTTAAGTAAAACCAGGGGCGCCCGGCGCGCGATACCGCCGAGGATTACGTCTAACGCAGAGCATACGATCGTCCGACATCCGACAGGCGGACAAATTGGCGACGTCCCCTAGTGGTGATGTCCGCCGACGCCGTGGACGTGACCGTGCTCCAATTCTTCCGTCGTGGCTTCGCGGACGCTCACCACCTCCACATCAAAATGCAGAGTCTGATCCGCGAGCGGATGATTGCCATCGAGCGACACCATGTCGCCGGCGACGGTGGTCACCGTGAATAGCCGCATGCCCGTTTCGGTGCGTGCCTGAAATTGCATTCCTTGGCGGATTTCGCCGGAGCCCTGCAGCGCCCGCTTGGGGACGCGCTGCACCAGCGACTCGTCGCGGGTGCCGTAGGCGTCCTCCGGCCCAATGGTGACCGCGAGGGTATGGCCGCCTTGCTTGCCCTCGAGCGCTCTTTCCAGGCCGGGAACGAGATTCCCGTGGCCTTGAATATAGGCCAGGGGTTCGCCGCCGGCCGAGCTGTCGAGCACCGCGCCGCCCTCATCTTTGAGCGTGTAATGAATCAATACCACTCTATCTGCGGCTATTTCCACGTTTGACTCTCCAATCCCGCCTCGTTCAGGCTCCTAATTCACCCGCGCCTCGAGATCATAGGCGCTCGCTGCGGTAATGCGCACATCGGCGAAATCACCAACCTTCAATCCGTTCGCGGCAAGAATGCGCACGCTGCCGTCGATCTCCGGCGCATCGCTTGCCGAGCGGGCGACGCCCCCGTCCCCTTCCACGCGATCGATGAGGACTTGCAGGGTACGGCCGATCTTTTGCTGGAGCCGCTGGGCGCTGATCTCGGCGGCGAGGACCATGAATCGCGCGCGGCGTTCCGCTTTGACCTCATCGGGAACGGCTGGTAGGGGTAGTGCATTGGCAGCGGCTCCCTCGACCGGCGAATATTCGAAGCAGCCGACGCGGTCGAGTTGCGCGATACGCATCCACTCGAGCAGCTCCTCGAAGTCCTGCTCGGTTTCGCCCGGAAACCCGACGATGAAGGTGCTGCGAATCGTGATATCGGGGACCACGCGCCGCCAGGCGGCTATGCGTTCCAGGGTGTCTTCCGCGGCGGCCGGCCGTTTCATCAGCTTCAAGATGCGCGCGCTCGCGTGCTGGAATGGAATGTCGAGGTACGGCAAGATCCGCCCGTCGGCCATCAACTCGATTGCCCGATCCACGTGCGGATAGGGGTAGACGTAGTGCAGCCGGATCCACGCTTCGAGCTCGCCCAAGGCGGCGGCGAGATCGTAGAAGCGCGCGTGCCGTGGCGTGCCCCGCCAGGGTTGCGCGGCATAATTCAAATCGGCGCCGTAGGCGCTCGTGTCCTGCGAAATCACCAGGATTTCCTTTACGCCGGCGCGCACCAGTTGTTCGGCCTCGCGCAGCACTTCACCGATCGGCCGGCTGACCAAACGCCCGCGCATCGAGGGAATGATGCAAAAGCTGCAGTGATGATTGCAGCCCTCGGATATCTTGAGATAAGCGTAATGACGGGGCGTCAATTTCACGCCTTGAGCCGGAATGAGGTCCAGGAATGGTTCGTGCTTCGGCGGCAGGAATTCATGCACCGACGCGACCACCTCTTCATAGCGCTGGGGGCCCGTGATTTTGAGCACTTGCGGATGCCGATCGAGAATTTTCTTCGGCTGCGCGCCGAGGCAGCCGGTCACGATCACCTTGCCGTTCTCGGCCAGCGCTTCGCCGATGGCATCGAGAGACTCGTCCACCGCCGCATCGATGAAGCCGCAGGTGTTCACCACCACGAGATCCGCCGCACCGTAGCTCGCGGCCACTTCGTAGCCCTCGGCCCGCAGCCGCGTCAGAATTCGCTCCGAATCGACCAGCGCCTTGGGACACCCCAAGCTCACGAAGCCCACCTTGGGAGTCTTGCGATTGGCAGTTTTCAAAATGAATCAGAACCTTGGGCGGCTGCGCGGAAATTCGCTGAAAAGGCGTTTTAATTATACTCCAAAATCGCCGCGGGCCCGCGCCCAAGCGGCGCAGGCTTGCGCCCACGCGCCGCGGGCTATACTCGGCACACTGATTATCGAACGCCAACCGGGCGAATGGATCGCGGGAGGGCCCCACTAAGGATATGAACGAAGAATCGCACAGCGCCGTGGTGGTGCCGCATACCGAACTCGAGGCGCAGTTATTGCGCTCGGTCATCGAGTCCTTCGTGCTGCGAGAGGGCACCGACTACGGGGAACGGGAGTTCTCGCTGGAAGACAAGGTGCGCCGCGTCATGCGCCAGATCGAGCGCGGCGAAGCGCAAATCGTCTTCGATGCGCGCACCGAGAGCGTCGACATCGTGATGATTACAAGAGCGAGGACAGGATCCTAAGCCCGGCTCATAAACCCGGCGCGGGTGAGGATTGATGTCAGATCGAGAACCCGATCGGCCGAGCATCTTGGCGGGGCATCCCCTGGTATTCGATGCCTCGGGCCGCTTGAGGCCGTGGACCTCTTGGAATGCGGCGCTCGATCTCGAGATGGATTTCTACCGCCAATGTCCGTCGGATCACGGCTATCCGCGCTTCGTCCAAGCGACCTTTTTGGACGGCGACTGGGTGCCGATGTCCGACCGCACCGACACGATCCCCGCGACGCAGAATGGCATGGGCATTTTGTCCTACCTTAAATATCGCGAGCTGCGCGGCGGCCAGGATCCGGGCTATCTGAGAACGGCGCGGTCCATGGGCGATTATTTGCTCAAAGAGTCGCTGACGCCAAACTCCGGCAAATATCCGGCGTTCACGCGCTCGACCGGCATACGCGGCAAATTCCCGCAGCCCGAGGATTGCGGTTCGCAGAGCGACCGGCCGTTCGAGATCGAGCCCGACAAGGGCGGCATCGCCGGCTATGCGTTGGTGCTTCTGTCCGACGCCGCGGGCGAGCGCAAATACTTGGATCAAGCACTGCAAAACGCCCGCGTCCTCGCCGCCAATCAAAAGGACGGCGATGGGGTCGAGTCGCCCTGGCCGTTTCGCGCCGACTACCGCAGCGGCGAAGGGCGGGGCCCCGTTTCGGGAAACATGAGCTACATCCTGCGGCTTTACGATGCACTGCTCGCGCGCGGATTCGAAGAATTCGCCGCGCCGCGCCGGGCCCTGTGGAATTGGATCAAGCGCCATCAGATCCCGAGCGCCGCGGCCGATGGGGCGCTGTTCGCGCAGTTCTTCGAGGATCACGACACGCCCACCAATCGCACCGCGTGGGCGCCTTTGAATCTTGCGCGCTATTTGCTCGAGCAAGGCGCAGCGCTCGATCCGGATTGGCGCGCCGCTTCGGACGCGCTGATCGATTTTGTGCGCCGGATTTTCACTCACCGGGAATTCGGCATCACCGTGTGCCACGAGCAGGACGAGGACCATCAAGCGTGGGGCGGCATCAACTCGACGTACGGGGCGGTGCTGGCACTTTGCGCGAAGGCGATCGGCTCGGCGGAGCTCGCGAGCGAAGCGCGGGCTGCACTCGATTTCACGCTCTATTCGATCGATGAACAGGGCCGCCCGCGCGATCTATGCACCAGCCCGCGGCCCGGCGGCTGGCAGGAGGACGCGCACACGGACGTCATTCATAATTATGTGGATGCTATGCGGGCATTTCCGCAATGGGGCGAGTGAGTTTCGAGCGCTCGGCCGCACCCTTCAAATCATTCCGCCGTTGATCGAAATGATCTGTCCGGTGATGTAGCCGGCCTCGGGGGAGGCGAGATAGGCCACCAGGCCGGCCACTTCTTCCGCGGTTCCCGCGCGCTTCATCGGAACCAGATTCGCGATGGCCGCCGCGTCGAAGGCCGAGGCGCCCATGCCGCTCGCGATGATGCCGGGCGCGACCGCGTTGACGGTGATGCCGCGGCTCGCGACCTCGAGGGAGAGCGCCTTGGTGGCGGCATTCAGCGCGCCCTTCGCCGCGGCGTAGTTGACTTGTCCGCGGTTGCCGGTGAGCGCCGCGATCGAGGAGATGTTGATGATGCGGCCCCAGCGCGTGCGAATCATCGGCAACATCAGCGCTTGGGTCACGTTGTAAAAGCCGTCGACCGTCACGTCGATGACGCCGTGCCATTGTTTGTCGCTCATGCCCGGCAAGACGGCATCGTCATGGATGCCGGCGTTATTCACCAGAATCTGCACGGCCGAGTGTTCCACTACCTGCGCCAGCGCGGCTCGAGTCGCGCCGGCGTCGGTCACGTCGAAGGCAATGGCCTGCGCCTCGCCGCCGGCCGCGACGATGTCGCGCACCACGCCCTCGGCGGCGGCGGTGCCGCGATGGGCGTGCACGTACACGAAGTGCCCGGCGGCGCCCAAGCGCCGGCAAATGGCGGCGCCCAGGCCGCCGCTGCCGCCGGTGACCAGTGCTCGAGTCGCCGGCCGATTCACGGGTCCCGCCGGAAGTTCGCGTCGAGCACCGTGGCTCGGCCGCTGAGCAAGCGCATCGTGGCGGTATGCAATTCGAATTCGTACAGAATGGAGCCTCGCTCGCCGGCAATCCACCGCGCATCGCACATCAGATCGGATTGCACGTCATCGAGCCGCACGACGTGCAGGCGTACACGGCGAACGCTCGCGAGAAAGCCCGCGGGCGGCTTGGTGTTAGGCGCAGCGGGCACAGTGGGCAAAGCGGTCGTAGCGGTCGTAGCGGTCGTAGCGGCGATGAGCGCGCCGTGCACCGCCATCGCCTGGGCGGCAAATTCGATGCCGCAGGCGACACCGAGACGACCGTACGCTCGCAGCGGGTGATCGGCCGCGCGGTGACCGCCGCTGCGGCAGGAGATTCGCTCGGCACTCCAATCGACCACCTCGTCGAGCAGGCACATGCGGCCTTGGTGCGGGATGTGCGCTTCAATCCAGGCGCGATTCAGTTGCATGGTTCGACCTGCACGATGGTATTCGATCCGTCAAGATACTCGAGAACCGCGCGGCCTTCGCGATGCATCGCCAGTTGCCGCAACAAGGGCAGGCACCGCGCAGCGGGAATCGAGGCGCGCAGCGACTCGAGCCCGGCATCCGCAAGCGGATCACAGGGCCCCGATCCGAGGGACGCTTCAATGCGCGCCAACGATCCGGCTTCCCGGTGGGGCGTGAGCACCAATGCCGCGCCGAAGGCGTCCGGTATCGGCCGCTTGGAACGTATGGGGTCGGGATACTCGGTGTCGTAGGCGATCAGCAACAGCGATTCCTCGTCCACCGCCACCTGAGTCAGCGCGTCCAACAGGCCCGCGCAAAAACTGGCATCGAATGCGCACAGCACGGTCGATGCGCGCTTCGCGCCGGTGGCGATGCTCCAATAGCCGGCTGCGGCGTTGTGCACGGAATTCGCGAAGCGCGTCGGCGATATCTCGCGGGTTTCCAGCGCCAGCGCTTGGCAAATTTCGTGGCAATTGTGCCCGTCGCCGCCCGACGAAGCGAACACGCTCGCCAGCTGCGCCGGCTCGACGCCGGCGCGCGTCGTGGCCTCCAAGGCCACCGCGAGCGCGGTCTTCACGACGCGGCCGGTGCGCCGCCGCTCCGTCGACGGCAAAATCGAAGGTACCGGCAGCACCGTCGGAGCGGGTTCGTAGGCTCGCCGGCCCGACAGCACGGCCGCCGCGTCCGGCCAATTGTTGAGTCCGGGCCCGAGCACGCCGATGCCTCCTACGTAGCCTGCGATTTTCATCCGGCGAGCCCGAAAATCAGGCTGCAGTTCGCGCCCCCGAAGCCGAAGGAGTTGCTCAGCACCCGGGCAAAGCGGCCGTGACGGTTCGCCAAGAGGTAGTGCGCGGTGAGCGTGGGATCGACCTGCGCCGTTTGCGCGCCGCCGGGCATCAAGCGGTTCTGCAGGGCCAACGCGCTGATCACCGCTTCCAGCGCGCCCGCGGCGCCGAGGGTATGTCCGGTCGCGCCCTTGGTCGAACTGCAGGGAGTCGTCGCTCCGAAAACGCTGGTGACGGCCTGGCTTTCGGAGCGGTCGTTGCTCGGGGTGCCAGTGCCGTGCAAGTTGATGTAGTCGATCGCACCGGGGTCGAGGTTCGCGGACGAGAGCGCGGCGAGCATCGCGCGGCGCGCGCCATCCCCCTCGGGGTGGGGCGCGGACATGTGATAGGCGTCGCTTGATTCGCCGACGCCGAGCAGCAGCACGTCACCGCCGTTCAATGCGCCGGGAACCCGAGTGAGCAGGGCAAACGCCGCAGCTTCCCCGATCGAAATGCCGTCGCGCGCCACGTCGAACGGGCGGCACGGCGCATTCGAGCAGAGTTGCAAGGAGTGAAAGCCATACAGCGTGCTCAAGCACAGCGAGTCCACCCCGCCCACCACGGCGGCATCGATCAGACCGGCCTCGATCATGCGCCGCGCCGAGCCGAACACCTTGGCGCTCGATGCGCATGCGCAGGACACGGTCATCGCCGGGCCTTCCACACGCAGCCGCCGGCGCAGGTAATCGGCCACCGAGAACGAGTTGTGAGTCGCCGCATAGTCGAAATTCTCCGGCAGTGCGCCGGTGACGGGATCGAGCTCGCGGTAGGCCAATTCGGTTTCGAGGATGCCGGACGTGCTGGTGCCGATGAATACGCCGATCCGCTTGCGTCCGAAGCGACCCGCCGTCTCCTCGACCGCTTCGATAAAGCCGTCTTGCGCCACGGCAAGTTCGGCCAATCGATTGTTGCGGCAATCGAAGCGTTTGAGATCGGCGGGCACTCGTTGGCTGTCGACGCCGGATACCTCGCCAACATGCGTGTCGAGGCGGACGGTTTCGAATTCACAAGCCTTGAGGCCGCTGCGCCGCCCGATCAGGGAGTCGAGTGTCTGCTCGAGCCCCCGCCCGATGCAGCTCGTTGCCGTGAACTCCTTGATGAGCAGCGGCTTCATCGGGGTTTGGCGATGATCAGCACGTTGGCAAACGGCGTGCCCGAGCTCATCGGCACGGGCTCGCTCTCAAAGCCCGTCGAGGACAACAAATCGCGCCATTCGACCACCGAGCGGCAATGCAGCCTCCGGAATTCGCGCCCGCTCACGAGCAACACCATTTGGTCCATCCATTTGCCCACCGCAAAACGAACTCCTCCGGCGGCATTGCCCACACGAAGCAGCAAAATTCCGCCGTCGCTCAAAGCCTCGTGCGCCCGCTCTAAAATGCCGCACTGATCGGCATATTCAAGGTAATGCGAGACATCGAGCATGACGATACCGTCCGCGCTGCCGAAATCGACTCTGCGCACGTCTCCGGTGACGAACTCCGCGCGGCCACCAGCAACGCAGCCAGCAAACCCTGGCCGCAGCCAAGATCGAGAACGCGCGCCCGCCGCGCCAATAGCCCGCGCGGCAAGATCGCTTCGTAGACCGGATCATGCGCCAGTTTGCCGCGTGCATAATGATACGCAAACTTTCCGGCGGCATGATACGGATCAGTCGCGGCGCCCAGCAGTTCTCGGGTGAGGCTCACGGCAACGTAGTGCGCAAAGTAACCGGCCTGAGCTGCCTGCTTATCAGGGTCTCCAGCAACCGCGGCAGTACCTCGAGGATCACCGGCTGTCCGCTGCGCCCGCGCGCCGCATTGCCGTCATGCAGCAGCAAGATGTCGCCGCCCTGCAACGAGCTTACCAAGCGCCGGTAGACGCTGTCCGCATCGGCGCTGACGGTATCGAAGCCGCGGCGCGTCCAGGTCGCGAGGCGCAAGCCTAGGCGGCACAAGACCGGATCGAGAAACGGATTGCGCAGCCCGGCGGGCGCACGAAAGAAGCGCGGACTGTCGCCGGCCACACGCGCAATGCTGTCCTGCGCTTGGGCAATTTCCGCTTCGATGGCGCGTGGTCCGAGCAGCGAAAAGTTGTGCCGGTGCCGCTGGGTGTGATTTTCAATCGCATGGCCGCAGCGGATGATTTCCTGCGCGAGATCGGGGTAGCGCTCGACGCGTTCTCCCACACAAAAGAAACTCGCGCGCGCGCCGTACGTGGTGAGCTGCGACAATACCCGCGGCGTCACTTCAGGATCCGGGCCGTCGTCGATGGTGATTGCCACTTCGCCGCGCATACCACTGCTCGCCGGCAAACGTATCCAGTTGGGGCCCAGCAGCCGGCTTTTCGGCCATAACCCGGCTGCGCCCAGCACGGCATGGTTCAGGGCGACGGCGCCCAACGCCCAGGGCCATAGGCGCGGGCGCATCAGCGCGGCCGCGCCGGCGCTCAAATGCAGCGCGGCGGATGCCAGCAGGAGCGGCGAGGGCACCCATCGCGGCCGCTCGGCTCCTTGGTGACTCAATCGGTGCCTCGAATCCAAGTTTGGGTCCTTAAGACTGTTGGTGAGATCCGCCGTAGTCAGCCTTATATTCGACGTTCTTGCCAGGATTCCGCAAGATGTCCGGTAAAGGGCGGGAATTCATCACCCTCATCGGGAGTCGACATGAGAGTGCTGGTGCTCGGCGGTACGGGCTCGATTGGCGGCCCGGTGGTGCGCGAACTGATCCGGGCGGGCCACGAGGTCGTCGCGCTCGCCCGTTCCGCCGGTTCCGCCAATGCGGTTGCTCGCATTGGCGCCCGGCCCATCGCGGGCGACATGGCAACGCCGGAGCGCTGGCTCGCCGCGTTGCCGCCTTTGGATGGAGTCATTCACGCGGCGGCCGCATTCGGTGCCGACGACGAAGCGACGGAGCGGCACCTGCTCCAAGCACTATTGCCTTACTTGCGCTCCACGACCCGCACAGTCAGATTCATTTACACCGGAGGCTGCTGGTTGTATGGCACGAGCGACGAGGGGAGGGTGACCACCGAGGCAACGCCATTTGATCCGCTGCCGGCGTTCGCTTGGGGGGTATCGCACAGCCAGCTGGTACTCGGCACTCGTGACATCGACCCGATCGTGATCCACCCCGCGATGGTGTACGAGCCGTGCGACGGAGTGTTCGCTCGGTTCCGGATCGACGCCATCGAGCGCAATGCGGTTCGAGTCGTCGCCGGCGAGCATGTGCATTGGCCGCTGGTCCACGCCGAGGATCTCGCCACCCTGTACCGATTGGCGCTGGAGGGAAGCGCTCCCGGGGAATGCTACATCGGCGCTGCCATCGAAGGCCTATCGGTGGGCCGCATCGCCCGCGCCTATGCGCGACGTTTCGGCACGCGCCGTCCCGATCCCGAGGTCATTTCCGCGGACCAGATCGCCGCGGAGCTGGGTGAATGGGCGAGAGGCTACGCGCTTAATCAATGGCAAAGCGGCGAGAAGGCGCGCCGGCGCCTGGGTTGGCGGCCGCTACACCTCGACCCGTTGAGCGAGATTCACTCCATCCCGTGACCGGGGTCTAGGCCGACGGGGTCTTTGGCCGCCTCGAGGATCTGAGCGGACGGTCCGCGGGCGCCGAGTGCGCGACGGCAATCGAGCGGCGAGCCCAGAGCATGCATTCGTCCGCCTCCTCCAGCACCTCGGCGGGCACCTCGTAGTAGCTCATGCTGATCTGCGGCCGATCTCGAAAGGGGCGAAACTGGCCCATACCGCGCGCTTCATAGTCGGGGCGGTTGGCGTCGCCCACCTTGAAATACAAGACGTCGCTCGATATCAATCCGAAAAACGCGCCGTCGCTGTACAGGCCCACTGCACCGAACATGCGGCGAGAGGCGAGAGCACTCAGACCGGAGAGCTGCTCCAGCACATAGCGAAAAAAATCATCGGTAACGGCCATGGCGTCTAGCGGTCGTGCCTCACCCGAGTTGATCGGGCCAGAGCACGGCCTGCGCGACGACCACGTGGTCGCCGTTGAACGTCGCCGCCGGTGAACCATACAGCTGGTATCCCAACGCGATCGCCTCCGAGACCCGGCGACAGAATTCGGCATTGTCCTCACCGGTGAGCAGGCGGTATATCGGAAAGCCTTCAGGCAAAGATTCAGACATGATGGGCTCCTCTTTCCTAGCAATCGTCAACCAAAACAGGCGCCGCCCTTAAGGCTTATATAAGCACCTGCGCCTCCGTCACAGTATATGCCGCCGGGTGAGGGAACCTGGAAGCCGCCGGGTCTCGTGGCGGCGAAATAGCGGCGCGAAGGCCGCCGCGGGTGAGAGTCAGTTCGGGCTCGACAGGACTCGTGGGCTCATGGCTCTGAGTAAAGCGTGAGTCCGTAATTGCTCAATAGAATTTGAACCCCGAAATAGCCGATGAACTCCGGCTGAGCGTCGGAAATGCTTCTCACGCTGCGGCCGGCCATGAACAGCGCAATGATGCCTGGCCTCAACTTGTAGCGGCCGCCGACATCCAACGTCGTCGATTGCGGCGTTGCATCGTACGGGCGGTCATCATAGATTTCCGCGTCGAGTTCGAGCCGCTCCGTGATGGGCCGGCCGGCGACGAGCCCGAGGATGCGCTCCTTCGGCCCGCGCCCTCGAAAGTAGTAGCCCGCTTCGAGATCAACGTCAAGCCCGCCGATCTTCTTGGCGATCTCCATCGGCACAAGGTACCGAGGCGCAGGCGCAGCGATGCCCACTTGCCTCGTGTGCTGCGAGCCGACCGTCTCGATCTGGGGGAACGTGGAGAGGTGCCATCCGTCTTCGCCCTGATCGAGAAACCGCCATTTCACGCCGGGATATCCGTTGCCCCAGCCGCTCTGAGTCGGCTGGCCGCTGCTATCTTGCAGAACATATGGAATCTCGTACGTCAGCTGGATGCGCTCACCGAGACCATAATTCAAATCAATTTGAGGAACCTGGTAGGACGACACGCTGCGAGCGACGGTCTGCATTGACGCAAGATTAATTTCCCAATTGGCATTGCCTGGAGTACCCGGATCGTTGGTCAAGAACGGTGGACCAGCCTGCGCATGAACGATGCCAGAAGCATGCAGGAATACGGCAATCAGGCAGATTGGGAGCGTGGGCGTAATCTTCAGCGGCATCGCTCCGTTTGCCATGGCCACTTCATGCCGCCCGCCCCGATACTCAACGACGTCATTGAAGGGAGGCAGCGGTTCGGCAATGCGTTCGGCGTTTCAAGTGGCCTACCATTCTAGCGAAATGTCGACGGTTTCCACGAAAATATTCGAGGATCACGGCATATCCCGCGATCAACTTGATCACACGGTCGCGGACTTATACCAGCAATTGAAGTCGGCTCACGCGAGGTACACTCGCTTTGATTTGAGCGCCCCGTGGCCGCCATTTGTGGCAGGTCGACTGACCTATATCTTCA